>Ga0247778_1000365_pt1 | contig 66056 bp, 73 predicted proteins | sample UWRJL049202B5_FD_179939 | JGI IMG/M metagenome (GOLD analysis project Ga0247778, IMG submission 179939) | Plant litter microbial communities from Arlington Agricultural Research Station in Wisconsin, United States - UWRJ-L049-202B-5 | ecosystem: Environmental > Terrestrial > Plant litter >... | reverse complement strand
GCGCACTTATAGGGAATATAGGGCAAGGGCCCTGGAACAAAGTCCTCGAAGTTCGGACACACAAGCACGAATCCACGAGGGTCTACTTATAGCAGCTCGCACAGCGGGATGCTCAATCCATGCTGGACTCATCTTGACATTTCCGGAGCGGGATCCGAACCTATCACCAGGCTGGCCTCCCGCGGGCGAATCTGGATCACATCGCAATCTTTCCCCTGGGCCGTCGCATGGATCTATCCGCCCCGCCCCGGGAGAGACGCACGCGCTGCGCTGCAGACAATGCAGTGTAGGCCGATTGCCGAATGGTAGATGCGCCCACGGTCACCACCAGGCCAGGACCATCAGGGTGGGGACTGCAGCTGGCTGCTCAGGATGATGCTGCGGCGCCTCCTGCGAGCCTCCAGCGTCGCCGCACTGCAGTCTGCTGCACGACCGTCCACCAATGCTCCAGGTTCAGATGCAGAAACAGCGACCTACAGTACCGATCCGCCTCGTCGAGGACGGCCTAGCAGATGCAGCAGAAGCTATTAGCGCGCTGTAACCTGGATGTTCTACCCGTTTGTGGTTTTTCTTTTTCTCACCTAATGCTTACAGCCTGCTCCGTCCCAAGAATCGCCACATATTGGCAGGCTCTATCTCTGGGACTACTAAACGTGGTGAGATGGAACCTGGTTTTGGCGAGCGTGTGATCAGCTCAGCGTCTGAATGCCGTGCTGTTTTACCGGCGGCTGATTATGGAAGGAGTTGCCAGTGGCCCAAAAAGGGGTATAGTTCTTTTGATATAGAAAAAGCTCTCTATGATGTGCATTACAAACATCAGATTAGGGCGCCACACATGGCCCACATTGTCCACACTGGATGAGATACGAACGAATAACTAAAAAACAACAGCTGACTTTCGAAACATGCCGGCTGGATATATTGTGCGCCTGCTAAAGAAAGGGATGATATGATATCCAAATCCTTGTCTTATGTCCCCGACTTTCATGACTTTTCCCGTCGGTGGATCAGACGATTCCCACCATCCCAAATACTCCTATAACCATCCAATCTTATAGCCATATTCGCCTGAGGTCCAGCTCTCTCGTTTAGGAAACGAGGGTGGTAAAGAACTAAGTGTACATGAAGCTCCAAATCCAAATCCAAATATGCCCTGCTTACCCATCCATTGACGCCCCGCTGTGAATGTCGTGATAATCAAGCATTTTCTTCCCAAAATTTGGGGACACTTATGCTATCGAAGTTCGAAATGTAGAATTGTGTAGAAGACCAAGTGCCGCAGTGCCCATAGGGCGAGATGTGTTTTTGGGAAAGGTCGAAAAGTCATCCGCTGCAGAGAGGACAATGTTCAGGTACCACGATGTACCGTTCATGAGGACCTCTTGCACATCGACGCTCTCGTTTGCCGTCGACCGAAGTACCAAAGAAGTGAGCCCCGGGATCTTGGCAGGAGGTATAGATATAGTAGTTTTTCGTGTATTCGCACATCTTGTGGTCAACAAAGGGCTTTCCGGATCTGGAAGACATTGGATTAGTACGTTTCTGTTAGAATCACAGAGGCAGACAAACAGTTCAGATATACGGGGTTTGTACCGCGGTGTTGTAGTGTTGGAGAGAATGAGTGTGGTTAAAAATTGGAGGTCAAGAGCAGGCCGTGATAATTGCTCCAGTTCAGTGTCCCTTATATAGATGGCGAAGGAGTGAGGTGTGGAGGTAGATATTAAATGGGCAAACTTCCCAGTCGACGACTTCCATGCGAAGTATAATAATAAAAGCAAATATATTGAGGAACATGTGGTACAACGCCTCGAGAGACTTGACTGAAAACCTAAATTACTTATGTGATGAGGCAAGACACAATTCCTGAGCTATGGGCGCCAACTTTCCTGTAACAGAAGGGTTCGACGGGTGCCAGAGACGCAGCTCGACGTTTGCGGTCCCCGCCGTCGAAAAAGGTCAGGATAGGAGTGGGCTGGGCAGTAGCCGGAAACAAGCAACCTGTACTGCGAGGGTGATCCACCATCTCTGGAGCTCGGAATCTGAGTGATTCAGAATCTTCAGACCTTGAACCCCTTGTGAGGAACCATGCTCGTTCCACGGTTACCATGCCCTGGCCCTGGCCCATGGACGCGCAGGTGCAGGTGCAGGTGCAGGCGCAGGCGCAGGGCTGGGCATGAAGGCACATCGCGAGGTCCCAGACGTTTTTTTTGGCAGATCCTTGTGGGCAACCACCAGGGCCCTACCACCGCCCGATGTAGCCGACGAGCAGCGATGTGATGTGGAGCAATCAAAGTATGCTGCCGGGCGTTGATATTGGACCGTGGGAAGAAGTGAGGTGAAGTGGACTTTGACCCGTGTGGGCGTCAAGCTTGCGCTTGAGCGTTTTGCACGAGTCTGTGACACTTTGGAGCGACGTCCAGAACCCACAATAATGGAATAGGAGGTCCGAGCGAGACAGGAGCTGGGAACGCCAGTGGAACTAAATTTACAGTATGTACACTAGAACGCTCCATGCTCAGTACGGAGGTAGGCGAGCGCACAAACAATAAACCGCTACGAAGGTTGAATAATTAAAAGTTAAAACCCGTCTAGACACTCGAGAGTACGGTACTATGACTAGCGACGTCGATATGCTGATGTTAGATGAAGAGGCCGGAGCAAATGTGTCGAGGGCGCTACTGTAATGGATTGAGAGCGCGTCGGAGTTCGTGATCTGACTTATCCCTGGATATTCCTTGTTTAAGTACCTAATCGAGGCGTGTACGTGGTGTACGTGTACCACGCTCTTCCTTGCAGAACTATACCGGCTGGTCGGTATGTACGAAGTACGAAGTAGAGTAGAAGTAGTAGTTTCCTTTCCAGAAGAGGCTGTAATATTTAGACCATAGTTCGCACTACGCTATGGTTTAAATATAGGCACTTCGGCGACAATGCAAACACGCATACATGTGCCGAATTGTTTTTTGACCCCCCTCGGACCTCGAGAGAAATCAGAACGCGAAGAGATACTTCTAGTTGGATATATCGGACCGGTATAGCATGTAACGGCGGCAGTGGCCTCTATCTCTTGGTAAAAAACTTCCGATATGTCTGTGCGTTGAACCACGTCAGCAGAAAGGGGAGATGGAAATATGCACTATAACCACTCCTGCGCAGTGCAGTGCCGGTACTTGGAAAAGATCACTCCGCACGCAAGTCGAGCTGATCTGATATATGATATGTGATGACGGTCGGGCCCGAGTTTTTGATAAGTTGATTTTCTCTCTCCGTTACGTTATTATTAACCCATCTTTGATCTTGACTCTTGAGAAAGGACGAAAAGGGGATACATGTACCCCGCAAGAAACGTCATAGCGACATGAGAAGGTTACAGGCAGCAAGGTCCGTGCTGTTTCATGGGTCGAGCATATCCCTGTATATACCAGAGAGATGGTCAATTCTCAATTTCTTAGGCAGCTCTTCTCAGCATTTTCAATGGTTTCTTGCCGAGCGCTTGCAAATTGGGACATTATTGTTTGACCTGGACCCTAATCTGTGCTGGAGTAAGGCTTCGCAAATTACTTGGTATATTGCACATTGGGCGACAATGATGGACCTCCGAGGCTCCGTGAAGGTTCCCAAATTCCTTGCTGATCTACGTAAATTGCCCATTCTTGGTGTTGGAGGCAAGTTTTCCGAGGCTGCACCTTAAGTAGCCTCGGGTTTTGTACCCCCCAAAATATCGACAGGTAAAAACTACTCGTACATGCGGCTCTGAAGCTCGCTCGAGCTCTATAGCATGAAGTGCGTCATCAGTGCGTTCACTGGAACCTCGACCGTTGTGTGTCAAGACGCAGGTCCGACGGTTATTTTACTGGAAAGAGATTTGGTGAACGCCTGTCACAAATTTCCACTGTGTCGAAGCAACGTTGCGATTTTTCATTCGAGGATTTATTCCAGCTACGTGAGCGGGGTCCATGCGCGCTGTTTCAGAGACCGCGGGAGCAAGCGCAGTAGTGGGGTGAAATCAAAGAGTTCGACAGATCCTGGTGATCCCATAGAAAAAATGTTTTCAAGCAGGGATTTATGTTTTTTATCGCCATGTCTAGCGCTGCTCACCGATACAATGAGGTTCGAAATTAGCGCCCTCTTCCCTAATTGCGTGTGTTTTGCGAGTCCCGGGGAGAAATCTTTCGTAGCGAGGATACCCGAGTCCGAGTTACAGAACTCGTACGGTATAGACTTTATGACTTGGGAATATGAAATAAGAAACGACCCTCCTGATTGGCTAAATTTGAGTTTTTAGATCCGGGTCGACCCGTATTCAATTTAGACTGGGGGATTTACCACGGGTTGTACTCTGAGTTGTACTCTGAGTCGAACTCCGACTTGGGCATCCTTGTGAATTTGTAAATTGTAAGATTACTATACTGCAGTCAAGCGTACCACGGCACTGCAATAGAAATACTCCACTTTCCCTGGGAAAGACCCGCGGTATATCGATGAAAAAATTCAATCGAATCATCCAAGTCTTCGATAGTCTATCAAGAAGCTACAATTGAAAATTGGGACTGAATCTGGTAATACAGTTTATAGTTAGAAATTCTGAGATGCAAGCCACATTGAAACATACATATGCAAGAAAAGCCGTTGTGAAGTCAATTGTGGCATGACAGGCTTGGTGGTCTCATCTGAGGATGATGACCCTGTCAAATCCAGTTGATGATTACAAGCGTGACCTTGCTTGAATGTTGAGCTAGCGTTTGTTACGAACCATAAAAGTGGTCTAGGTAGGTGCTGCTGGGCTGGGGACCTTGATGGTAATGGCCCAAGCTCTTTACCGGATCCAGTCGAATTGCCTCGCGGTGGACAAACGTAGCGGCACTGATTGTAAGTTTTCTAGGCTATGTTGAACATTCTAAATCCGCAACTGTCAATACCGCTCTTTTTGTTCACCGCAAGATCCCGTATTATAGCCTGCTTTCGACAATTAAGAATACATTTCCGTCTCGGACAATAAATTTCAATGCTATGAGACTCCTCCTCACTTCAACAGGTACTTTTTAGATTAGTTAATCTTGTGCAAAGTTTCCCCGGTTCAACTTCCCTCACTTGGGCAATAGCTTCAGTTCAGGCCTACAGAGTTTGAGCTAACTCGTAACCTCCAACAATAGCCACTCGACCCCCATGTTACAGGGGAACAGGAATCTCAATCCTTCCACTTGGCAGCTCACCGTTCAGGGTTCACCAAGATGATATAAATGACTACCCGACTTTCTGGGACACCGAAGGAACTACGATGAAGATAATTGGAGGTGTAACTGTTGCCGATGCCTGACGCAAAAACAAAATACAGGCCACGTTGATCGATACGAGGCATGGGCTGACCGATCTATTGTTGTCTCTCCGTTCCCGTGGAACAGAAAGTATGTGCAGGGGCAAGAAATCTCGACATCTCAGATACCAATTGCTTGAACCGAGCTATTGACTACGCCTCATGATCAGACCAATCCATGCTTTACCGGTATTCATTTTCCAGCAATCACATCAAGACCACTGCTGCCAATCCTCCCAAGATTCCAGCTCCAACACCAGCCAGATTTTGGGCCCCTGTATTTCCAGTCGCGCCGGCGGTCGCACTCGATTCCGCACTCGCTGTTATGGATGCGGTTCCAGCAGCAGAAGGTGCTGACGTTGCTGAGGTCGCTGAGGTACCAGTCGGGCTTGCCGTCGAGGCACAGCTCACAGCGGAGGGAAGGTTGGTAACTCCTGAGGTCTTGCAGAAGTCCTGGGCAAATTTCGTCGCGGCGGCTTGATCGGCAGCATTGCACTGGCCCGCGAGGCAGCATGCGATCTGAAATGAGAGGGAGATCAGTATAATTCGTTTGTTGACATCGAGTAACAATATGAGAAGAAGGAGATCGAGATCCTTACCCCGCTCAGGAAATCAGACGAAGAGCAAATGCACTTAATGTCAAGCGATGGGCATCCTCCGATGCTGCTTCCGGACGTGAATGAGGTTACACAGCTTTGCTATTTCGTCTGAATTAGTCCCGTCGAGAATGGCGGTACAGTACCGATATGGTACTACTCACCGCGCAAGTCGGGAGGTTTTGTATCTGGGCACAGGCAATTCCTGCGAGGCCGAGGCCAATGGCAAGAAAGGTGAGTTTCATGGCTTCGATTATTGACTGAGGGCTGGGTTGTGAAGTGGTCGTGGATGAATTGATGAGATGGCGCGCGGACAGAAGAGCTGTAGGTAGAAAAAGCAATGTTGTAGGTTATCGCTGGCGCGAGAAGCTCTAAATTTTATTTGGGAAAGGAGCTGAATTGAGTTGAATGGAGAGGGAGGGGCGTCCACCGCGTGTTTACCCGGCGCATGCCACTTGGTTGGAATGTCCGTGACCTTCTAAAGACTTTCAGAAGAGCCAATCTTCCTCAATTCGGAGTCTTGGGGTAACCTACAATCTTGGAATATACTTTCCGCGCGCAATGGTGCCCAATCAGCGCTTTTTCAGCCAAGTTGGAGCTCAAAAACTTCTTGTGTTCTTACTGATCAACAGGTGACAACCTTGCACTCAACAGCACTCACTCGGGAATCAACTTTTGTCCTCATACTATGACATTCTGCAGAATCCAATAACGCCCCCGGCATTTCTAGATTTATGACGCGGAGACACGATACTTTCCAAGAAGTGTCTGGGCACATCGCCGACCAAGAACTCGAAATCTCCAACCACCTTTTCAAAGTGGATCGATCATATCACCAAAAAAGCTAAATTATGTTCATGTCTACTCCGACGACGAACCTAAAAAATGAGCCCTTGTAGCACAGACGGAATGCCCAGCTACTTGACATGCTGTACTTCAAAGTACTGTACTCTCCAGACCTTTTTTTTCTGGGTCGAAGTATCCAATATCTTCTCAGCTTTCAAAAGTCCAGCCATCGTGGTATGTGGGCATTCAAGGTCTCGTTCTCACTCTCACTCTCACTCTTCACCCCGGATCGACACAGGGTGCAGTAAATATCCTTGAACTTCTGAAGTTGGAATTAAGTCGAGATTATTCACTTCAGGCAGCGCAAGCACAACTTTAACGTTAACGTTAACGTGAACTCCATTAGATAAATTAGACTGAAATAGGGGTACTCTTCCACGCAGTATTGCTGTACATCCGATTATAGCAGAAAGTACAAGACCCATCCACCAGATCTCCACGTTGGCAGGGTATGCGCGGGGTAGAACTAAACAGGCCATTCATCTCGCTGCAGGAGCAATCTTCTGCGCCAGCCACCACACCACCCTCCATTCAGCCTCACACCCGCGTTTCGAAGCAATTTCACTTCATTCCAAACACAACCCGGACAATCAATGTGCTTGATGACTTCGCACACTCTTTTTTGACCTCTTCCTCCTCTGGCCTTTCATTAGTTCCACATTAGATTGGCGGCCCGGCCCTTTCCGCTCGACGGACTGTGAAAATGGGTCTATGGATTCTAGAGAGCCGCTCGCTGGAACACGTTCCTGGTAGCCATCCAGCGCATCAAATCCCAAGAGCTACACTGACAAGAGATAGGCACAACTAGGTACTTTGATGATCCCGAAAGGCCTCAAGCTGCAACTTCTGGAACGCCCTTGAAATGCGATACCTCTGGGGCTGTTCCCATCATTCTTGTTCCCCAACCATCGGATGATCCTAATGATCCACTTGTATGTTGGTCTTGCACACTGAATGGCTACAAGCTGACACGATTGTCCCTTAGAATTGGCCCTTGTGGAAGCGCGATTTAATACTCTTCATCCTCTCACTAGTTTCGATCTTCGCGACGTCCCTCGGTCCAATCCTCGCCGCTAATACTTTGACCTTGTCATTGCACTTCGAGCTTGCATTCACAAAGATTGCTATTCTGACCGGATACTTTCTGCTGGGGGTTGGAGTGGCTGCAATATTTTTCGTACCCTCGGGTAGAATATGGGGCAAGAGGCATTTGTTTCTGATTGGCACTGTTATTATAATATTCTCCAGTGCGTGGGGAGGTGCGGTTGGCAAGAATTATGCCAGTGCTGTCTGGTCAAGAGTTTTCCAAGTAAGAACATCTGGGAGTCCTCTTTTCCCCTTTCCTAGCGAGTTTTGGGAAGCCCAGCAAGTCGAGAATGCCCCCCAGCTCCTAGATCATCGACGACCATCCTTTTAAAAAGCCCCAAAGAAGTAAAAGCTAACTCCCTATTCTTCCTAAAGGGAATAGGATGTGCTCCATTCGAGACGCTCGTTAATGCTGCCGTTGGCGATCTCTACTTCGTTCACGTAAGTTTACATCCAGTCTTCTGATTTGCAATAGAAACTTATACCTTGTCTTAGGAACGTGGTAAGCGTATGGCTCTGACCACTCTGGCTGTATTTGGTGGCTCATTTTTTACACCTATTCTGGTGGGGAAAATCACCCACACAATTGGGTGGCCTTGGACCTTCTACTTGGTCGCCATTTTCTCCGGCGTTTGCTTGCCCCTTGTCGTCTTCTTCGTTCCCGAAACTGCCTTCGTTCGCGCAGCCCATTTGAACACGGATATGGCCTCCACTGATGATGTTCAATTATATCAGAAATCAGGTGACGATGCCGCTGTTGAGAAGAATGGCAACCAAGGCGAATCTTACCAACTTGCCAACCATTTCGGTGGCACTGATACCCCTATGAAAAGCTTCGCGCAGAAACTCTTGCCTTTCAGCGGGCGAAAGTCGAACGACAGCTTCTGGAAGCTTTTGCTCCGTCCTTTCCCACTTTTCGCCCATCCAGCCATTTTCTGGGCCTGTCTTATACAAGGAACGATGATCGGATGGACAGTCTTTATCGGCATCATACTCGCGGCCATCTTCCTTGGACCACCGATCTTCTGGGATGAAGTTCAGACTGGATATGCCTATACTGGAGCGTTCACTGGGGCTGTATTGGGTTTCCTCATTGCTGGAGCTTTGGCGGATTGGAGTGCGAAATACCTAACCCGAAAGAACAATAGCATCTACGAACCTGAATTCCGACTCATTCTTGTAATTCCCCAGCTTATCTTTGGCTGTGCGGGTCTGTATCTATTTGGTGTCACGGCTTCAAGACTTGTGGATTACTCTTGGGTACTACCAGTCTTTGCATTTGGTTTGCAAGTTGTAAGTTCTACATTCCTGGACCCATGATGATCATAAGCTGACCCCAGTTTTCCAGGGTGGTATGGTAATAGGTGCTGTTGCAGTAAGTTTTTATTCCGTTGAAGCTATTGATTCATGCTAACGACAAAACAGGCCTCACTTTACATCGTAGACGCACACCGTAAGCCATATAATCCTAGCACAAGAGAGTATGAAGGTCTAAATTCTGCCAGGGGACATTGCTATCGAAGCCTTCACTACCACCATCATCTTCAAAGTATTCTCACCCCCTTTTTTTTTGGTTTGCCTTTTTCTGACTAGTGATAGAATTTCTTCGCTTTCGGCCTGACGTGGTCCGCTTACGACTGGCTCGTCAAATCAGGAACCTTCAAAGTGTTCATGTGGATCTCATCTATTCAAATTGTGGTTTCCTTGCTGAGCATTCCAATGTGTAAGTCGCCCCTTAAAACCTTGAGATGTCTAAGGTCTGATCAAGGATAGATGTGTTCGGAAAGCGAAATCGAAGTTTCTTTCACAGGCACGATCTTTTAAAATACTGCAAATTGTCTTGAGGAGGCTCGTTCGTGATTTAAAAATTGCACATAATGCTCATCATCGCTGTAGAATAATACCTAATTATAACTCTGAGGGTGACTTGAGCTACATTTTCTTGCCCATTCCCCCCCAAGATCTTCCTTCGAGCTAGCTCATGATCTACGCCCCGAACCCCAAAAGTCTAGCCTCCAAAAACGCCTTCATCCCACGCACAAACTCTTCCTCCAATACTCCCTCCTGCCAGGTCAGGCTCAGCACAAGCGGTCCATCAGTAGTACTGATAACACTACACCCAAACGCCGGGCCCGCAACCATAGCACACTGCGTAAAAACAAGCTTCTCAAGCTTCACCTCCGGCCTCTCAGGGATCTTTACAAGCCCAACATTAGACACCTCATACGTATATCCTCTTTCCCCCTTCATCCCTTCCTCACAAAACGCATCGAAGTCGCTAATTTGCGCAAGTTCGACTAGGGCTTTTGGTCCTTGCACCAGGACTCGTGCTAGCTCGTCGCTGATCTCGGAGTGGAATTGCTGCGCTACTTTGACCACCCTTTCTTCGTCATTAGAAGCAGTTCTCAAGGTGTAAAATACCGGTATATCCCAATTTGTGGTGATATATGAGATGTGATTCAGAATCTCATCGTCGGAGACCTATGCTAAGATTAGTGCATATTTCAAATTAAAGTTGAGGGGGCGGGCTCTTGAGATGACTCAGAAAAGGATAGATCAAGAGCGTAGCTCCTGAAGTATCTCCAAATTAATGGGAGAATAAGACCAACCCCGGTGAAGCGACGCATGGAGTATGGCGTTACGGCGCGGAATGCAGCTGCCAAGGGGAGCGCACGCGAGAGGTGGGATAGGATGAGAGCGTGGAGGAGGCCTGTGAGCGTTATTTTTAGGCGGCGGGTAGTCTTGAGGATATTAGCTACTTCGGAGTGCGGGATGGTGATAAGTTTGATGCGTGTGAGGATGTCGTCAGTGGAGGGGAGGAAGGGTGGAGTTGAAGTCCACGCGGAGTGTTTTGTGGTAGGAGTTGAAGGTATTGCCGAAGATGGAAGAGTCAGTACTCCCTCTATTGGCTTGGGGAGATCGATGGCGGAGGGGACTTGACAGGGCCACTCTGAGTGTAGATCCGAGATGGTTGAAGCGTGCGAGAGGAAGTGGAAGAGTGATTTGTGGAAGGCAGCACCACTTCCGCCGTCTGCTATTGCGTCTAGCAACATTGAGAAGTTAGCTTTGTCCTAATGAAGAGCATCTTGTTTCCTCTCTTCGAAGGGCGTGTTGAGTAAAATGGATTGCATAAGATAATTCTGAAGGTGATCGAGGACATAAACAAAGACTCAGGGTTGCTTACGATGTGCTATGAATGCAATATCGACTCTCGTGACGACCCCCTGAGTAGGGTTGGCGTGACTCAGAACAAGAATTTTCCAAACTGGCTTGCTGGAATCTCTCCAAAGGTGTTGATGTCCAATTCCCAATAATTTGGAGAGCGCAGAGTCAGGATCTTCTTTTGAGATATCCGAAGTTCGAATTTCAACAATGTCATCCCAATTGATAGTTGGCAATCGGAGAAAATAAGCATCTGATTCGGTCGTTTTCTCAACGAGACTGAAACATAGGCCTGGGTGCTGTTTGATGGTCTCTCCCAGTGCATATCTCAAGAGATTTGAGAATGATTTGATCTGAGCTTGCGTGAAGTTGTAAACTCCAGTAACAGCAAATGAACGATAGTGACCATGAGAATGTCGAGCAGCATAATACCTTGCCAGGAGACCTGGTGACAGATTAACAAAGACTTCACCAAGCAGAACGAATTAACGAGATCAAACAGGAAGCGACCAATAATGGTGCCGTAGAAGGACAATGGGGAATTTCAAATACAACTGACCGGCAGGAACCTTTCGATTTTCCATACTCTTTAAGCTCTTCATGTAAGAGTATAAAATCAATGAAATATATTCAAGTAACACATCTACTAACAATCGCCGATCACGCAAGAACTCGACTTCGAGTTTCCAATTCGCTACAGTACCGATAGAACACAATCACCTCTGCTTGCTTTTTCAAACCTCGTCTTCATCAACTCGCCTTTTATATAAGTGGAATCCGAACACCCGAACACGATAACGAGAAGAAGAATGATGACTCAAAAGAATGCAACTCCACCCAGCTGCCATGACCACGTGACCCCGAAGCGTTTCCTCCTCTGGGCAGTTTTAGAACCCTGATAAGAGGCGTCGGGGTGGAGCGGGTTTCAAACACAAGTGGTTTGCCTTCTGCGGTGATAAAAGGGTGGTAAATCTGCTTTCTTTTTGTGCTCTCAGTTCCTCTTCAGAAAAGTAGATTTTTGTGACTCAAGCTCAGGTGAGTTGCGACTTCCGTTCGTATTCTTAACTCATCATCTGTGTCCCTGGGGCACAACCGAGCGCGCGCCCCTTTGATGCGTAATACTGACACCCTGGCCAAGGAGATAGATGAAAGGCCTTTCAATTTGAAATAGACAGTACTTTTTTTTCGTTTGAGTATTTGCGACTGTCTAGCAAGCAGCAAAATGAACGGACATGCGGTCGAAACCATGAGTCATCTCACTGATTCCGGGGTCAGGGAGGTGGCCCACGAGGAGGAATCGTTGCACGATATCGATGCTTCGAAGTTGACTGTCACTCTTACTACAACGGAGAGACCTGTCCCAGCCCCAAATTCTGCCGAGGTTTGGGGTGTGAAGGCTTGCACGGATCATAGTGAGTTGTTTGTCTCCAGATCAATCGACCAATCTCTCAGGGGTCCTCAAACATCCACAAGTCTCAGACACTTACATTTCCCAGTGGTAAAGATCAAATGGACGGATGACTACGGATGGTATGAACCAAAAATCGTACCTTATGGCCCGTTGGAAATTATACTACGGTACGTCCGCTTCTCATCCAGTTCCCAAGAGCTCCCCTAACTAGGTATTGCAATATCAGCTACACAATGCTTCGAAGGCATGAAGATATACCGTGGCTACGACGGCAAGCTCCGACTCTTCCGCCCGAACCTGAATATGGCCCGCCTCGTCTCTAGCTCAACCAGGGTAGCATTGCCTCCCTTCAACCCAGTCGAGTTAGAGAAGGTTCTCAAAGCTTTCGTGAAGCTTGATGGTTCACGTACGTTGACGTGTCCCGATTACTGATTCCAAATGCTGATCAGAACGTTTAAGGGTGGCTCCCAAAGTCGCAGCCAGGGAACTATCTCTACTTGCGTCCGGCAATAATCGGAAATGGCGAGCAACTCGGTGTGACTTCGCCGTCAGAAGTCCTTCTCTTCATCATCGCCGTTCCATGGCCTGATTTGTCCACTGGATGGCACCCGTCATCTGCTCCTAAGCCCCCGGGTCTCAAACTGCTCGCATCAAAAAAACGATACTCGTGCTTGGCCAGGTGGCTTCGGATTTGCTAAAGTAGGAGCCAATTATGGACCTGCTTTTGTTTCTCACATGCAGGGCCGGAAGAAGGGCTATGACCAGATTCTTTGGCTCTTTGGCTCCGACTTTCAGGTGAGTTTCATCTCTTTTGGTCTGTTGGGAGTTTTTGATGCTAATTACATTCTTGGTAGGTTACTGAGGCCGGTGCGAGCAATTTCTTCGTGATCTGGAAGACCAGGGAGGGGAAATTAGAGCTGATTACTGCACCTTTGGATAACAAAATCATCTTGGACGGTGTTACCAGGCGAAGTACACTGGAACTTGCTAGAAAAAGGCTTGCTGAGGGATCTGCGCATTTAACACCTGATGTCAAGGGACTCGAGGTGGTTGAGAGGGTCTATACCATGCTTGAAATCGAAGAAGCTGTGAAGGAGGGACGGCTGGTTGAAGCTTTTGTGTCCGGAACTGCTGTAAGTTTGCCTCAGTCGAAAGCATTTATGGATTGGTTGCTGAATGATATCTTTAGTATTTCATCACCCCAGTATCAGGTATCAGCTTCCGCGACGAAGACCTGGACGTTCCCATGACTGGCGAAGGAACAGGACACTACGCTGGTCTCCTCAAGAAATGGTTGAAAGATATCATGTATGGGAATGTTGAAGATGAATGGGGAGTCGTTGTGGAAGAAGACTAGATGGTTAGAAAGCCGAGAGAGGCATGTATTAGAGGTTTCTCTGTTCAACGCTTTAGATTAGCTCCTAGTGTGGCTGAATATGGTGTAACACGAGGGCGACTTCCAGCCCAGAATGTCTCGTAAGAACCCTAGAAATAAGATAACAGACCGAATGCTGGATCGTATAATACTGTTTGATCAATACTATCAAAACAAGAAAAATCAAGATACGAAGGGGTTGGCCAAAATACAAAATGGCTGGGGGGGAGTCCAGAACTAGCGTACTAAGCAATGCAAGGTCAGCCCGCTGCTCCACATCCCTGCAAGTTACCCCTCCAGCTGCTGTGTCCCGCACCAAAACTGACCGCCGATTTACAACTTTTTGATTCTCCTTCGTCTCTCCACGAAATCACATCAATTGATCCTCATAATCAATCGCAATCATGACGGAAGCAGCGGCAGTCTACCCTCCGCTTAACCAGCGTCCAATCGCAAACACAATCGCTCTCTTCGATGTAGACGACACCCTCACAGTTCCCCGCCAAGTATGAAGCCCCCTTTCTCTAGATGTATCCCTAAAGCTGCCAATAACTAACACACAAAACTTCCCACAGAGCGTCAAACCCGAAATGCTCGCCCTGCTCTCCGCCTTGCGCCACAAAATGGCAATTGGATTCGTCGGCGGCTCCAACCTCATCAAGCAACAAGAACAACTCGGCACGCCCTCCATCAACGTAACCACGCTCTTTGACTACTGCTTCGCGGAAAACGGGCTCACGGCATTCAAACTCGGCCAGCCGCTTCCGAGCCAATCCTTCATCAAGTGGCTAGGCGAGCCGAAATATAAGGACTTGGTAAAGTTCATCTTGCATTATATTGCGGATTTGGATTTACCAGTGAAGCGGGGCACGTTTGTAGAGTTTCGGAATGGGATGATTAATGTGTCGCCGATTGGGAGAAATGCGAGTACGGAGGAGAGAGTGGAGTATGAGAAGTATGATTTGGAACATAAGATTCGGGAGACGTTTGTGGGGATTTTGAGGGAGAAGTTTGCGGATTTGGGGTTGACGTGAGTTCATTCTTCACCTGTAGAGGCAAATGCTGATTCAGATGGGAAATAGGTACTCTATTGGAGGTATGATCTCATTCGATGTCTTCCCTACAGGCTGGGATAAGAGATACTGCCTGCAACATATCGAAGCCGAGGCGAAACAACCAGATGGAGTTGAATACACCACTATCCACTTCTTTGGCGACAAGACATTTAAGGGCGGCAACGACTACGAGATCTTCGAAGATCCAAGAACGATTGGCCATACTGTCAAAAATCCAGAAGACACATACGCCCAGATAAAGAAGCTGTTTGATCTTTGACTATTTCCCGGAAATACCAGCATGCTTTGAGAAATAGACCAACTGTTGAATACTACAGCGCATATAGAAATGCACAAAATCATGTCAAAAGTATGTTTATTCGCTCCTATGGAATTCAGAGGAAGACGCAAGAATGATTGAAGATCCAACGCTGCCCAACAACTCCTCTTCAATATGCTCGCCTATTCGTGAGAAGAAAGTTCAATATGCCGTTGAAATTCATGACCCCTATCTTCCAAATTCCAGACTCGGCACAATTACAGGTCCATATTTCGTCGGTGGGCTGAAGCCACCATCTCCCTGAACGACAAAATCTACAGCTAGACTCAGTTTTGCAAGTCCTTGCTGTCCGCTATGCACGCTTGTAGCATATGATGTTCCAGAGATTGCTTCTGGGTCATATGCTACGAATGCGACGTAATTTCGTCTACCCATTAACTTCTTCATCTCCCTAGGACCGCCATTCGTATCTGTTTGGAAGATTTCCATCATGTCTTCTTTGGTGTCCGAGACTTGGTTGGTCGTCTTTTGACCATTTGCGGGCACATAGAGCGGTTTATTATTGTGCAACATCTTAAGGACATATGATGGGGGTGGTGCAGCTACCACAGCCGACGATATGACTTGGTACATTGTCTTGTGGTCACTTGGGTGGCTAGGATCATGAACTAAGCCAGCACCGCAGCAATTGACATCTAGATACCTTGTTAGTTTCGCTCTGAAGGTAGGTAGGTCATTGGAATATGCTTACCTCCAGACAAAAACGTCATTCGGATGCCCTTCTGATGCGCAATGCCTTGTAGAGTTCGAATCAAATAAGTCCTCTCGAGATCTTTCGATTCGTGCGTCCACATATCCCGAAGCTCGTCAGCAATATCAATATCGCCAAAAGTGTTGAGAACGCCACCCATGAGCCCCGACTTTCCAACCGCCTTCTTCACTTGCGAAAAGCCAGAAGCGACGGCCTCCTTTCCACCCACAACACCAGCTACGGAACTTGTAACCTTGCCGAGCAGATTGTAGGTTCCAGTCACTGCTTTCTTGCCGGTGGCCATGGTCTGAGCAATACTTTCGACGGTGTCCAACCGTGGGTAGATTATCGGCACTGAAACCATCCAAATACAATGTTGAACACTTGGTGGAAGAGTAGCAACTTTTGGGAATATTCCTTGGTAGGTTGGACCTGCTAGAACCTGGCGTTGATTGCGTTCTGAACGGCAATCTGGTCCAACCACCACGACTGCGGGTCCTAGGAACTTGACAAAATGCCAACCTTGACCAGTGATAGTGAAAAGATCAGTATCGGTGCTTACGTTGCGAAGAATCTCAAGGGTTGTGTGGTGTTGGAATAGAAGGTACATCTCAATTCCAATACGTCCAATATTCTTGAACATGTTAGATGTTTGCATATACTCTGGATAAGATCCGAAGCCGTCGAATCTAAATCGTTGTCAGCTGTTATTTAAGAAAGGGGTATTATAGTTGGCTTACATGTCATGATCATCGATCTGGAGAATATGAGGAATCTGTGCAAAGGCCTCTCTCAAATATGGCTGATCAAAATGACTCGTGTAGTAATGGAAGTACGCATGAGATACGTCCTCTTCATGTCGCGCAGTCCAAGCTGCGCTTTTCCGATTTTCTTTGCCACTCATGGCAAGCCATTGCTTCAACAAAGGAATTTCCTTCCAGAGTCTATCTCCGTATATTTGATCGCCCAATCCAAGCTGGACATGAAAGCCGCCACATTCTACATTCTTTTGCAGAATGTCTTTCCACATAAAGCCAATTCCTCCAAGCTTCGAACGCTCGTTCAAGCTCGTGTTCATGGCAAAATCATTACCGGAATGGGCAATAAATCTCCAGTTGGTCTCGTAGCGGCCTGCAACTAGGAACTCATATCGAGTGCAACCTAGGTGTGAGGTTATTGCATATGTCCACTTGTCGCCTGGTCCTTCTCCCATCTGCAGGTCTACATCATATCGATAGAAGGTCCATCTCTGATGAGTAAATATCGGGTTTGGTTGAAGCTGGCGAGGATTTGGGGATAGATCGACACTTTGATGAATGTGGATAGTTGGCGGTTGAGGAGCGTCTGTCACTAGCATGATTGTTCCCAGCCACACACCCCTCTCAAAATCCATATTGACATAGCGAAGATATGGTCCGAAATAGACACCATTAGTCGGAGCAACTTTATACATATCAACACCTGCACTTGGCGGTGGACCGGAGAAACCAGCTGCAGTAGGTGTTTGAGACGCCATACTCATGATACTTTCCGCGTAGCCAGGCGTGTGAGGAGGGAACCCGGGTGACCCAAGCGGAGTCTTTCCATATGCGCTAAGTCCGGGAGAGGCCAATGGATTTCCGTAAGTGGAAGCCGTAGGTGATAGAGGAGCAATATCATGGTTCAGTGGGGTGGGACCTTTCGGGAATTCCCACTGAGTTGCTTGTGTTGGCAGGTGAATATAGTAGTATTGGCCAGAATTCTGGTCTAGGTGCGCAATCCAACCTTCTGGGAGAGGGGGAGGGGAAGTTGGGCCTGGGCCTTGGAATGGAGAAGAATTTGTTGCTTGTTGCTGGACTGGAGCGGGCTGAGCGATCTGTTGTTGTGGTTGAGGAGTCTCTACAGGAGGATCGTTTGCAAAAGCCGGATGGCCGGGATGCTGCAATGCTGGTGATGTCAAAGGTTGTGGAACATTTGGTTTGGGAGCAGTGTTGATTGCAGCTGGTACAGCAGCAGGTCGCTTCTCATTTGGGTAAGTCTGAGCAGCTCCGTTTGATCCTGGGGTCACACTAGAATAAGCTGGCGGAGGAGATGGCGACATTTGCATACGCTGGAAATCTTGCTCCAGAGAATTTTGTTGCGATCCGGAGCCCTGTCTCCCTTGCTGTTGCGGCGGAGGAGATGTTGAGACTTGATTTGGCCCCTGGTAGGTAGTTATTGGACCATGAGGCTGATTATCAGGAGACTCTGTTGGTGTCCAGGGTCTGGGGACGCTTTGAGCTGGAGCAAGACCTGGAGACTGCGGGAGCTGCGGTACGGGAGGCACCGCACCATATTGATTTGCTCTTTGCGCAGCAGCAGCATTCTGCGCTTGAAGACTACTTAAAGTAGCTGTTCCGGAAATTCCCGCTGCGGCGTATCGCGCCTCAATACCTCCACCAGCTTGTTCTCCCGGTCCAATGACAGGCGTCTCTGGAGGCGGCTGCATTTTATTAGCACCTCAAGTTGTAGATGGAATGAATCACTTACAGGAGATCCTCTTGTTGCCTTAGTAGTAGATGTGGACGCTGTAGAGGCATAACGATTCATATCGTTCTTGGGAGTAGGTGCGATCAAGTTGGGATTTCTTGAGGGCTCTCCATTTAGTTCTGAGGGGGGTATGGGAGGTGGATAGTAATGCTGATTGCTTTCTGAATACATGCTGGCGCCAGGTTGTGAGGGACGTCTTGCGCCTGCTGGAGGCTTTTGCTGTTTAGGTAAAACAGCAAAGAGCCCCTCCTTGTCAGGGATATCTGGGCCTGGGGACTCTGGCAGAGGCTTCGGCGCAGTGCCTCTACGTTCTGCCAAACCAGGACCTCTTTTATCAATAGGACTCAATCTAGGAGCTGTATCATTCGTCCCCTTCCTGCTGGCTGGCGGACGAGCCTGATCTCTGCTGGACCCTGATCCTGCTGACCCTGATCTATGCTCTGGAGTTGGTCTTCGGTCGTCTGGATACGGGGCTCGATACGGTCGAGAATCGCTGGGGCGCGGAGCTTCGTAATTATCGTCGTCGTCTGGATAAGGTAGGGGATTCGCAGAGCTGGATGCGCCGGGAGGTAGAGGGAATGTTAGCTTGTTGGTTTTCTGAGGATAATTCGCTCGGCTTGAACTGGAGGAGCTTGATGAAGGTTGGGGACTGTTCGGCTTGTGAATTCTCAAGGGCTCGACTGTAGGGCTGTCATCGCCATCTGAGGGTCTCTGAAGGAAGAGCTCCTCATCGGCCTTTCCTACTCGGGCGGCCATCTTGAGGGCCAGGTACCAAGCTCAAAGGATCCAATGGAGAATTCGCTAAGTGACGCACGGCGTGTTATTTATAGGAAACGTCAACGGGAGGCACAGAAGATCGAAATGCAGGCAACGCGGGGGAGGGCTATCAGATCGAAGGTCAGCTCGTCTGCGGCCGCGAAAGGCTGAGTGAGACTGCGATGTTGGGATGCGCAAACTGGAAGGTACGAGGCGCAAAAAAAAGCTCAAGATCAACAGAGTATTTTATGCAGCAGCTGGATACTTCATCAAGGGCCACGATAGATGGGGATCCGACGCCAGCAGAAGGCCAGCCAGCTCTCTGGGAGCGGCAAGAGGGGAGCTGATTGGGCGGGGTGCGCAGCGCTTGCATGAAATACCAAAAGTCCCGGCGGCTACAGCACTACAGCACCGCAGCGCAACACGCTGCAGAGCACAACACAGTGGAGACGGGCACTACCCTTGGGACACAAGCGCTGTGAATCGATATGTGAATGTGATAAACTGCAATCTTGCCGCCAACGGCAGATGATGAGATGATGCGATGATGTTGGCAAACCTCAACTAAGAGCAAGACAATAAACGGTACCGTACGATCGCACAGGTATGGGGATGGAGGTATGGAGGTATGGAGGGGTAATTATCAGCAACTATCAGGGAACAGGCACAGCACAGCCTACGGAGGAGGGAGGTAGACACACGCACATGCTTGGCGTCGCAGCGGATTCCGCCATCTCATCTCACTGAGTGCACCAGGTGCCAAGCACTTTCAATACAACGAAGTAAGCGACCATGAAGAATGAAGATGTTGCAGTTGGGAAAGAAAGAGAGGAGAGTTGAGTTGCAAGTGGGTAGGAAGTGAAAAGGATTTCACTTCTTCCGGGCCGTTATCACAAAAGAAAGAATACCGCAACTTCATTCCACTCCGAATCCAAATATTCTTTCTGTCTGTACCTGTCGAGTGGGCCGGCCCGGACATCGGCCCCAAGCAAGGCCTGGTGGCGGCGCTCGGTTTCTCGCGAAATCGCGTCGCAACCGCGTCGAGAAAATCTACGCGTAAAGTGAAGTGCGACCCAACCTCCCAACCTCCCACCCAAAACTCTACATCTACATCTCACCTTCCCTCTCATCCACCACCACCACCACCACCACCACCATCCCGTCTTCCTCCTTAGTCCGTCAATTGCAGAAGGACCTTCCCATCATGACTTCAATACTCGGCAAGAGGACTCGAAGTTCAACAGACTCAGGTGCGCCTTCCCTCTAACCGCCCCGTTGCAGTAGCATCAACTCATTTTCAACAGCGTCGAAACTCTCTCTTTCACGCGCTAAACGTCAAGTTCGCACCGAGATCTTCAACGATGAGAACGAGAACCCATTCATCGTGCACTCTGCACGCGACGATGCCCAAGATGGCGACTCAATGGACCTCGACGAGCTCCCAAAACCCATTTATTCACCACTCAAGCATGTCGGTTCTCAACCGCGCACACCATTGTCTCCTTCAAAAGCGAAAGTACAATTCAATATCGCAAAAAGCCACGATGGTCAGTATAGTTTTCTGAACTGTGGAATCAATCTAACAGACAGAAATAGATGACTCGAGACGCGTTCAAAATCCTACACCGCAGACCCCGCGACACAGAGACGCGCTCTCCAAGAAAGCTCCGACTACACCGAGACACCGCGTTATCGTAAGCGCTAAAATCTTCACACCACGAACACCTCGCACCCCTGGAACCCCCGGTGGCTCGATTACCACAGTTTACAGCCAAGCAAGACAGTTATTTACGCGTAGTTCAGAGCCAGGGCAACTTGTTGGCAGAGAAGCAGAGAAGCAGGAATTGTCAACGTTCATTCAAGAGCGTATTACCAAGACAAATGGGGGATGTATATATGTCAGTGGACCTCCGGGGACAGGAAAGAGCGCCATGGTAAACGAAATCACCGCGGATATTGAGGAGTCGCCAGTAATGAAGAAGGCGTACGTCAACTGTATGAGTCTGAAAACGTCGAACGACCTCTACGGAAGCTTGTTGGAGTCCTTGTGTGACGAGGAAGTCTTAGAAGGCGAGGAAGTCCAGACTTTGCAAAGGATGTTTGCGCCGAGGAAAAATACGAAGAACATTTATGTTGTTACCTTGGACGAAATCGACCATATCCTCTCACTCGACTTGGAGATCCTTTATAAGCTATTCGAATGGTCTCTACAAAAATCCTCGCATCTCATCCTTGTTGGAATCGCCAATGCCTTGGACTTAACGGACCGTTTCCTCCCTCGACTGAAGGCTCGCAACCTGAAGCCACAGCTTCTTCCTTTCCTTCCATACAGCGCAGCTCAAATCAAGACTGTCATCACTACTCGACTAAAGTCACTTGTGGCCGCGGACAGCCCCACGCCAGATTATCTACCCTTCATGCATCCAGCAGCTATTGATTTGTGTTCACGAAAAGTGTCGAGTCAAACTGGGGATCTCCGAAAAGCATTTGACATCTGCCGACGCGCCATTGACGTGATCGAATCAGAAGTGAAGCAGAAGCACGAGCAGGCATTGAAGGAGCAAGTTTTACAGAATAGCCCATCCAAACGACCACTTGAGGAAAATGTCAACTTGTCTTCACCAACTGGACCCCCTTCGCCAAAGGGCATGGTCACATCGAAATCTCTCGCCCAATCACTTGCTACACTGACCGTCGAGACCGCACCTCGAGCTTCGATCGCACATGTCAACAAAATAACTTCATCCACATTCGGTAACGGAGCAAATCAGAGACTTAAGACCCTCAATCTTCAGCAGAAGGCAGCCCTTTGCGCATTAGTAGCTTTGGAAAAGCGAAAGAGAGTGGCAGCTGCGAATGTCATGGCCACTCCCTCAAAATCCAATAACGTCGCTCCTACTATCAAAGCATTGTACGATGTATACTGTACACTTTGTACTCGCGACTCCATTCTACACCCGCTCACGAGCACCGAATTCAGAGATGTTGTTGGCAGTTTGGAAACCCTGTCTCTGATCAGCGCAGTTGATGGACGTAATGGCTCGTTTACAGGAATCGGCACTCCGAGTAGGAAGTCTAAGAAGTTTGGCTCTGGTGTTGGAGTTGGTGATGAGAAAAGGGTCGGCAGCTGTGTAGGCGAGAAAGAAGTAGCACAGGCTGTTGAGGGTTTAGGAGCGGGTATCTTGAAGAGTATTCTGAATGGCGAGGGCCTTTGAGCGATTCATCATTGTATTATTGCATTGTATTCTTGCATAGCGACTGCGGGGCGTTTGTTTAGATGGCGCACTGCATGCATCTTTGTATTAGGAGTCTGGATACGCATATACATGCATAGGCATTAGAAAGGAGTAATGAGAATCCCACGATTCAAACGTAAACATTACACGGAGCATGAGAACTTGTAACTTTACTGTGATTACCAGACAGGCTTTGAAAACTCCAGTTTCACACGAAATCAGCAGTTCGACCATGAATGGATGATGGACAGCTGAATGAACGACTAGCCATCGAGCGTCATGATATACAACAAATTACAGAGACTGCTGAATGCCAAGTCCGAAATACAGGTTGCTTCTATGATGGTATGATAATTGATGTTGCAATCTTGAAATTAGTCTATTCCGTGAAGTTCAAGTGGCGAGAATAGGAAATAGCTGGCCAACGGAGCAAGTGGTCTCGTGCTTGATGCAAGTGACGTGCAGTCGAAACATTCTCCCAGGAAATATGACAACGGCGGGTAAATCAAATAGAAATACAATAATTCAAAGGACAGAGCATGTCACTGGAGTTCCTGGACTCGTCGTGCAAAATGAAGTCTTGTAGTGTCAGCTCACTTTGAGGTCGCGGTCGTCGTGTACTCGCAAAACGCGGAAAACATCAGCGATGAAGGAGTTCTGAAATATATTCCCATAATGTCAAGGGGGGGAATGCCATAGACGTTCAAAATCCTAGGAGCAACACCTCCGAGGCACCTTCACGCTATAAACGATCACCAACGCCTCTCCCCGAAGCAATTTATAACCTCTTAACGTCGCCCGTAGTCGTCAGGATCAATCACCGCCGCCCTTGCCATCACCAGATAAAGCGCGCTTTGAATTCGCCTCGTCGACTTTCTCGTGCTCGGAATCTTCGAAGCTTGCTAGTAGGTCGTCGATCTTCTTTTCGAGATTGGTGAGGTTTGATTCGAGTGCCTGCGCGGTTTTCTCGCCTCTAGATGGATTTGTCAGTTTTGTGAGTCCAGAATTCAGAATCCAGACTCCAGGTGAAAAGATGGATTTTTTGGAGTTGTAGTTGAAAGTGTTGAAAGCTGGAGAAGGAGGCTAAAATGCGGTCCAGCCTCCGAACTAAAAAGGGTGTAATTCGGAGATGCGGTTCTAGACCCCAAAGTCTATGGAGGCAGTGAAATCCGATGTTTATTTCGACGTTTGTTTAAACAAGTACACTAAGACATGCATATTCGATAAAGAATTTGAAATGTTCATGGATTTAACCTACTTTGACAGCTCGGCCCATACCTGCATAGCTAGTTAGCCTCAAGATTCATCGACATGGAATTCGGGGACCAGAAAAGAGGAATGCAAGGAAAAGTAGCGGCTCTCAGGTCAACATCTGACATGGAAATTTATCTTCATCCATGTCCATTGGTTGACAAGCTCAAACATCAACAGGCAGCTGATGGGCCTTGACAGTCGCGGCGAAATATGACAGCTGACGGATCACGTACCTTTGCCAAATCAGCGTCGTCTACATCGCCATCTTTTGATAACTCGTTCGATGAAGGCGACGATGAAGCCATGGCTGTAGTGCAGAGTGCCACACGGCTGGCCTAGATTGCTCTACGGTCAAGGGTTTGTTGCGACGTTGATGGGGAATGCGGACTATTGCATATGAAGTGCAGGTTTCGCGGTCGGGCCTTAACAAAACCCAGGGACGAACTTTGAGCAAACAACCACGGGCACGGGAAATGATTCGCCGGCGCTTTGTATCACTTGAGATCCAGATTCGGGATCGAGATCGAGATCTGTCTCGGGAGCGCTCCGCACGAGTACAATCCTATTATTATCATTATCGCATCTGGTGCATGCCATTTATTATCAGGCCTTTTTTTTCTCCTTCAATAATTGGACGTCGAGTGCGTTGATTGGGACGTCCCTTGGCTTCCTGTCTCGTGCCGCAGATTAAACTTCTCCTAACCCCTGGCACCTGCCTTGTTGTACTCTCAGCGCCCGACCATACCTACATCTACGAAGCAATTAAAAAATCCGAGTACGAAGTAGTTTCGCATAGGCTTGTAAGATCAACAAGATCCTCACCGTTTCAGCTTCTCGAATGTTCGAAAAAGTGGGAAAGTCCCGATGTCGTAGCAAGATCTTCCGAAGATGGTTTCTTCTAAATCCCCTTAATCAATTCCCAACTTTCCTGTTTTCTTAGCGGTGGCCCCAAGTCTATGAAAAGTCGTATGATGGTTGATAACGGTAATGCGTCAGCGTCCGCTTCCGCCCTGTGACCCGACGACTAAATGTTTCATATACTTGATGTGCATGTCTTCTCATCACGCCACTACAAGAACGGAGCGTTGTCTCCTCAGCAAAAAAGGGACCCCACAAAAAATTCAGCGTTTGCACGGAGGAAGAGTCCTATATTCGTAAACATAGTCTTGGATGCGCAATGAGAATGACGGATGGTTGAAGGGAGGTTGAAGTCCTGAAGTCCAGAAGTTGAAGATAGCTTGACAAGTCTTTCCATTCGGCTAAACCTACGCGGCTGCCGTTGGCTACAGTACCGATAGTCACCCATGCTTAGGATCCAGGTCTTCAGCATCGGATTTTGATAGTCCCATCGTGTTTTGCCATCCGCCGCAGCCAGCCTGGCCAGAGGCAACGTACGACTGCGGTGTTCCCGCCACAGAAGTGCGGCCATTGGCTGCGTGTCGTGCCAGGGCAGCAGCAAACATCCAATTGATCCAGTTGATGATGGAGAATTCAAATCGCCGTGCTGCCTTTCCCATGTTATCTGTTGATTTATGGTCCGTCGTCATGGCATAGCTGTAAGAAAGTACCGCGGCACTAGATACTTAGTACCAGTTTAGTACAAATATATCGTACGGATTAGATGTCCGTAATACCTGCTCCTCACATTCCCCGCAAGCGTGCAAGCCTGTCTTCACCTGGGTACTCGAAAACTCTCACCGTGGACCAGTCGGTAGGTATGACTCGCAACATTTGCGCTCAGAAGAGCTCTGTATCCTTATGTATCCCACATTTCCCCAAAAAGAACTATAAGTAATAAACCAATACAATAAATATAGCAGTAACGATAGCAATAATAGCATGTATCTGGGTCCTCCAAGCAGCAAAATCGGGAGCAGCCCCGCATCCGCGCAAGTGTCAGCGCCGTCGTGCAGTTCATGGGATAGGCCACAAAGGCCCTTCTCGTCCCAATCTGATATCATCCTGCTTGCTGCCCTGGGCCGCCCCTTCTAGAGCACGACGTCCATCGGAAAATGTCATGCGGGATCGATACGGGGCCCTGTCTCGGCACATCGACTATGCCTTCTGCGTGATAGCGTCTCTTCTCCGAAGGCGCATCTTCGATGGGCTCTCCATTACTCGAGTCAACAACTCACTCCACACTCTTTATTCAAGCTTAATGGCCGTCTCCTAGCACATTGCCTCTCTCCTCTTTTATCTGGTTTTTTATACGTACATTTACAGGCAAGCACACGGACGCCTTTCGATTCTTTCCTATTCCCCTCCTTCCATATTCCCTCCCCTTAAAGGGCAGATCAGCATCACATCGCATTTCTGCTCTTTGTCCTTCGGCACGTTCCGACGAATAACCTCTGGTCTTGTCTCTCGTTACCAGAACCGCATCCTCATCTTATTACCCTACCGAATATCTGCCATACGCCGCCTCCATCTACCCACCTTAGCCTTGCCTCTGCTTGGGTTCCGCTGTCACAGTCTGCCATCACTCCTCCACTGAACGACGTAGATCTTCCTTGCGTCAGTCCCCACTGCATCGCCATCACAACAGGAGACCCAACATTAGGTAGCCGAATTGCAATTGCACCCCCAGACCCTGTTATACAAAACCGGTCCCGCCCAAATCCCAAGCCGATTGCTGCCACAAGTCTTCAAAATTACGATTCCTCTCACTTCTTCGCATTCAGTCGTCCTCCACGAAAGGATATCCCTCGACACTGCGCATGCTCCAAAAGTCCTGGCCCGCTCTAGCATCCATGGGATAGAGGTCGACACGGTCTTGCTTTACGACGTGGGCAATTTCTTGTGCGAAACGTACTTCTCTCCTTCCATCGGCCTATGCAAACAACTGCGCCTATTGCCATAATCGGTACACATCGATGCCCGTGGATACTAGTTCCTTAAATCCTCTTCCGCGGTTGACGAATATTAGAAGAAAAGTAAGAAAGCATTTGCAGGAGTAGAAACTCTTCCGGGGAGAGGGGTTGGCAACAAGGACTACAGCAAAGCTTATTGCTCTAAAAAAAAAAAAAAGAGACTTGATACATTTGCATTCCAACTTTCAAGTCCTGGACGATTTCCAGACGCAACCTACTGTATGACTGAATTGGGAGATATATTTGCCGAGCTGGGGATCTCGCACTACCTCAACGAGTTCATTGAGCAAGGGTTTGATACTTGGGAAACGATCCTCGACATAACAGAATCGGACTTCGATGCTCTTGGGGTCAAGCTTGGCCACCGTAGAAAGCTTCAAAGGAAAATCGCAAACTCGAGGGGATTGTCTTCAGACAGAGCACTTGCCTCTCCGCGGAATACACCTAGTGATGACCGACAACCAGACGAGCAAAGGGTTGGATCCACGAGATCTGACACGAGAGAAGCAAACGGTGCAGCACATGGCGCAAAGCGAAAATATAGGAGACATCCCAAGCCAGATGAAAATGCCCCCGAGCGACCACCTTCAGCATACGTCATATTTTCGAATCGAATGCGGGAGGAACTCAGAGGAAGAAACTTATCTTTCACGGAGATAGCAAAGCTGGTGGGGGAAAATTGGCAGAATCTTTCGCCCACCGAGAAGGAACCATTTGAGCAGCAGGCATCGTCTGCTAAAGAAAGATATAATAGCGAATTGGCAGCGTACAAGCAAACGAACAGTTATCGGGAGTATTCGCAATATCTTGCCGATTTCAAGGCTCGGCAAGCAAACCAGCAACAAGGTATGTTTACGGTTACCTTGGACCTGGATTTTGTAAACCTTACTGACGCATTTTGGAACAGTTCCGGACGCAGATGTCACTAAGAGGCCGAAACTTGAGGCTCATGCAAGCACTGCGAGCAGCGGAACAGCAAGCAGCGGTGCAAGTCAGCATGGCGGGGACACACCAGCTGGTCGAAATCGCGTCGGATCATCTGCTTCAAGCACCAGCCCGTGGGCTCCGTCTGAAGGACACGGCATGCCGAAATTGAATATTGTTCTCGGTGCCCCAAAAAGCCAGGGCTCACCAAGCACGACCTCGCCGGGCGTCTTACCTGGCTATCGAGACTCCATATATGGAGGCGGTATTCAGCAATCACTGCCTTGGAGAGACGGTCAACATGAAGATAGCTCTTCTCTCCAAAAACTTCCTCGACTAGCGAGTATTTCTGATCGGCGGCCCAGCTTCCCAAGTCCTCCACAGACCGAGGGGCTCATCCATGCTGGGTCACTCCAGCATCCTCTCCGAAAAGCCCCAACACCGAATCAGCCACCACCGTTGTTGACCTCCGAGTCAACAAATAGATCATCCGCTTCATCTGCTAGCACGGGCTCTACTTCATCATTCTACCACCCGCGTACTCCAATGGAGCCAGCCCTTGAAAGGGCTTTACCCATACCCTCTCTATATTCCCAGAAATCTTCAGGTAGTCTTGACCACCATCTTCCGCCCCTCAGACCGCCATCTTTATCACCTCAATCTACCATCGTTGTCTCTCAGCAATCACCAACCAGTACGTCTATCATGCGACATAGCTTGTTTCCTTACTTCCTCCCATTAATAGACACAACTGATCATATATGAAATGTAGCTATCCCTTCTTTCTTAACGGAATACGCATCATCAATGGCCCCTATGCGAGGCTACACCGCAACGGCGCCGCAGAATATAGGTCACGGCGAGCGGCCTGATTCAAGCGCGCGTGACTTCGTGCCTCATTCTACACTTGACGAGACTATGGATCCTGTCAGTGCTCTTCTGAAAGCCGGGGAAATTGTCAATCGGAACAGCAGAAATACCCAAGGCAGTTGACTAAAATCGAGCGGGTGGAAAGTCCCGAAATGGGTGACTCTTTGGAATACAAAGTGCGCTAGGTGAACGTACTAGCAATGCATAATTATTACTACAGCAAGGAATTTATCTGGTGGCGCCATTGGAAGGAAACTTGGCGCCTGGCGTTTAAAGGTCGGCTGCAGCAGGACGGTCTCCAGCCAGACATTACTTGGCACTTATGTCGGCATGTACTTTATGATCACTGACGTTGCTGAGCTGTACAAAGATACATAACGATTCAGAATATGTCAGATACCAATTTTGATGGAAAGTTCACATAATAAAATGGCACTTCGTAATGTTTAATCTTTTTGATGACGGAGTTGTCTCCGCAGTTCACAGATAGGTTCTCATTGGCCAACATTTCGCATTACCGCCCTTGGATCTTCGAATATAAGACCACACCTCCGGAAGCTATCTCACTTATCGAACACCCGAAAAGTGAATGGGTATGAATATTAATGTCAAAATGAAGACGTCAAGAACATACCAAGCATTTCATATGCCCAACAGCAGTGGAGCTTGTTGCTCGACATGAACCATCGCTCCTATACCAAAATTAACCCCTCCTTTCCATCTTATAATTCCCTACATGATTTGGCAGGTTATCGCACCGTGACCTTCGCTATTAAAATACGAAATGGGCGCATGTGAGGCTAGATACTGTATTGCAAAATAATCAGACATCAAAGTGAAACCTTTGAAGTTGAGAGGGACAAAACTCAGGAAGTAGGTAACGATGGGTTGTTCTGCCAAGGCGGTGAATAAAATTCCTGGCGGCAGTGCTTCTGATTTTGACTTTCTTCCGACTTCGACGTTCGATAAATAAAAACGACCACCAGATAATTCTAGCCCGTTATTACTGCCAAATTGTTTATGTTTTCACAGGTGTTTCATCAGTGCGCTTAATCTCAGACCCCGCAAGTTCAATCTTCTTCTCTTCCGACAGAATGGAGGGGCTGCAAGCCATCAAATACAAGAGGGGCAAACTTGAGGTCCTAGATCAATTGAGGCTTCCACACGAATTTGTCTATGAAGATGTTACGACCTGCGAAGAGGCATTTGATTGCATCAAGGCAATGCGTGTACGAGGTACATTTCTGGGTCTGCCGCAAAGACAAACTCAGCAGCTAAGATGAAGGACCAGGTGCCCCCGCCATTGCGATCGTCGCTGCGCTTGCACTGGCTGTGGAATTAGAAAATCAGAAATATGGTTTGCCTTTCATCCCTGAAATGGTTATTTAGACGGCCCTGACGTATCTTAGCAACTGACCGAAAGGAAGAGACTACCAAATACATCAACGAGCGACTCGATTATCTTATGGGCAGTCGGCCTACTGCCGTGGATCTCTCAAACGCCATCAAACTTTTGAAGTCGAAAACAGAAGAAGCGGTTTCGCTTTCCACTAATCCAGATCAGGCACAGGCTTGTGCTGATATACGGTTGTGCTATATTGAGACGGCGGAGAAAATATTAGCAGATGATTTTGATACAAATCTTTCCATTGGGAGATACGGCGCTGAATATCTGAGGCGGCAAGAGATGCCAGTCTTGACACCCGTTGATGAGGCAGAGGAGTTGAGATATTTTACAACGAGTCCTCCGGGCACGCAAGGTGCGCCAGATATGAAATACAGAAAGCTGAGCGTTCTGACTCATTGTAATACCGGGTAAGTTCACGTAGACTTCACAGACTTAGCCCCAAACTCTCTGGAACATTGGGAGCCAGACTCAGCAGAGAATGCAGTCTCCGAATGTTAAGACTAACAGCAATAGTTCGCTCGCAACGTCAGGCCACGGCACAGCTCTTGGTATAATTCGCAGCCTCCACAAGATGAACTACCTCGATCACGCCTATTGCACCGAGACCCGCCCCTACAACCAAGGCTCCCGCCTGACAGCTTTTGAGCTAGGCTTCGAGAATATCCCCTCAACCCTAATCACAGACTCAATGGCCGGCGCCCTCTTCTCACGCCTGAAAACCGCAAAGAACATCTCCGCTGTTATTGTCGGGGCAGACCGTGTGGCCCGCAATGGCGACACAGCCAACAAAATTGGTACCTACACCCTTGCCGTCTTGGCCAAGTTCCACGGCATCAAATTTGTCGTTGCCGCTCCAACGACTAGCATCGATCTCCTGACCGAATCTGGAGACAAGATCAAGATTGAGGATAGGGCCAAGCATGAACTCACTCAAATCAGCGGTGCGATTGTGAATAAAGATGGCTTTGTGGATACGAGCAAGACGGCAAAAGTAGCGATTGCGGATCAGAAGATTGATGTCTGGAATCCGTCGTTCGATGTTACGCCTCATGAGCTTATTGATGCTGTTATTACGGAAAAGGGAGAGGTAGTCAGGAGTTCAAAGGGGACCTTTGACTTCAAGACTATTATCCCCGAGCGTTGGGGTAGAGAGTTGGAGAGTGGAGAGATGAATGGGTCTGCAAAACCGCTGGGTGAAGAAACTACTCAATTTGAGATGGATGGCATTTAGGAAGTGCAGGGAATGATTAGGAGGATGAAAGGGTTACGGAAGTTCAATGTTTATATTGGGCAGACGCTCGACTACAAATGGGATAACGGATAGACAGAGACTACGAAGAGCAAAATTCAGGCGGCTCCCATTCATTACTAGGTGAGGAGAGTGCTCATCTTATAGGTGCTTTACAACTATTTCTTAATCTAATACCCCCCTTCCTTCCGTATAGGGAAATCCGGAGACGTACTGCGCAATAATTGCCTCAATCCATTGACAATTGCCGTCATTCTTTGTGCATTTGATCATTCAAGGTCTTACTGAAAACAATGAAAACCTGCCTCCGAGCCCAACATGACTCATAATGTATTGAGTCTACCGCGATTAATTCAAAATATGTTCTACAACTCGCTGACATTGGCTAGGAAAAGAGAACATGATTAACCCGCCGAGGACAGCACGATTTTGTTGGAAAGTGCAAACAGAAGAACTGGCTTACCGGATTCACTTTTGGTATCATGACCGAAGGAAGCCGCGAACTATTCCGTTTATTAATATCAAATTTGTGGACGGGGCTAAATCCAGTGAATTGGCACAGATAGAGGAGAATTTCTCAACGTCAGCCTTGTACCTTCAACCCACAATACTGATCATCTACGGATACGCAAACCAATCTTCGAAATATCGAACTCTTTGCTCAGTACTGTCAATCACGGACGAGACAGCAATTTGTTTACATACATTGTCGTGTCCGCTCGGACCATTTATTTCTTCTCTGACCTCAAAGCAAATACCTCTGCAATATTTGCGTATTGACTCGGATACAATCATGGGAACAATCAAGGCAATGGTCGCACTTCAGGGCACTGGAATGATTTGCAGTTATTTGATGTGAATTGAAGCTAGAATAAAGGGTATACACCTCTACAAGCGCTGAAACTACATCTAAGATATAGCAAAATGTGTAAAAGGGTATATAAATATCAGCACTCAGAACCCCCGCCCGCCCAATACTCTGGAAGCCAGTCTTGCCACCTGGTCTATGCAGAAATACAACAAACGCACAAATACACCCAAAACTTCCTTACTACAGAGAACCAACCCGCCAACAAAAACACCTTGCTATGCTGTACCCCAAAATCAGAACCAAAATACAAACTACGCAAATCCATTAGGCAAAGCGACAATAGCCTCATTCTCTAGACACCAGCGATCTTCTTCCACCGGCTGAAAAGGCCGCCTGCTTCACTTGGCCCTCTCGACCTGGATGTCATCTCGACAAATCCGGAATCTCGACGGCTAGACCGGCGACCGTCACCCTGGCTGCCTTCAGACGACTTCACAGTTCCTTTGTCACGCGTCGAACGTCTTTCTTCTCTTCTACGTCGGCGCTCTTCTTGGTCATCAGCAGCGTCGTCGCCGTACTTCGAGTGGCGTCTAGTCTTCCTCAAAGTTCTTCTCGCATTCTCATCGGCGGTGGTGTCATCCACAGGCGCTGCATCCACTGGGGCATCTTCAGGGGGAGGCGGCGCATCTGAGTGATCCTTCACCCAGGAATCGGTTCCTGAGTGTGGCCAACCTGCCTTCTCCTTCTTGTCCTTCTTGGGTTTCGAGTCTTTGTAGACGGGCCCATCAGCGGGAAGATACTCGGGCTCGCGCGACTTGCTTCCATTTCGAGGGTCAAAGTATCCGTCAACGACGGGAGCCGACTTGCGTCGACTCGTTTTTGGGGCATCTGAAGAACGCATAGCTCGTCGCTCTTCGCGTCTTCTGCGGCGCTCATCGTCGTCGTCGAGTGGAGCATCCATGTGAGACTTTCGTCGATCCGCCCTTCGTTTCCGGTCCGGATCTTCAGTAAGAGGTTCGCCATCAGTCATGGTCGCTTCCCTTTCCTTCCGGGCTCGACGTCGCTCTGTACGTTCAGCTTCCTTAGCTTCGGCAGCAGCGCGATCAGCTTCTTCTCGGGCTTTCTGTTCTCGTCGAGCTGCACGCCTTGCCTCCTTCTCCTCTTGTTTCCGGGCCTCAAGTTCCTCTTCTTGCTTGCGTCGACGTTCTCGCCTTTCCTCGTCCTTTGCTCGGCGAGCATCCTCGGCAGACTTCTCAGCAGCTTCTTTCTGAGCCCTTCTAGCACGTCGAGCAGCTCTTCGAGCTTCCTGATCTTCCTCAGCCGCTCCACCTGTCATGGTGAGATCGGCATCGGCACCAAGAGAGCGTTCCCGGGCTGGTCGTTTGATCTTTCGATCTTCGCGTCTGAGACTACGGGCTCCTTCGTCATCAGTCAAGGCAGTGCTGCGTCGCTTGTTGTCGGGGCGAGATTTTGATAGTAGTCCGCCAAACATCCCGCCTAATCCAGCAGCCTTCTTGGCACTTGAATCTGATCTCTTCAAAGATGGCAAGGTTTCCGACGGGCCTCCAGCATCAACCATGACGATGTCATCATCTTGTTTTGCCTGCTTAAAATTCCTAGCATTAGCAACGGACTTCCTTCGATATGGCAAATCGTGGTCGCCAGGTGGCATTGGCACTGCTGGTGGTGGGATGCCTTTAAAAATTGGATCTGCAATTACCTTCGATTTTCCTTTACGGTCCCGGCTGGGCTTCTCTGGGCTTAAAATATCATCGTCGCCACCGACCATAACAATGTCATCATCATCATCAAGACCTTGCGAGACATTAGTAGTGGTCTCGGATATCGTTTTGCGAGATTTCATACCACGTGATTTACTTTGCTTCTCAGATTTGCTCCTCGATAGCTTTCCGGGAGTGACACCAAGCATCTTCGCTGCTTTTGCGGACATCTCGGGAGGGTTCTTGATATCGTCTGGGGGCGGTGATAAGATTCCAGTTCCTTCAGCAACAGACTGTCGACGAGAGCTTGAACGGCCACTGGTACTCGATCGCTTCTCAGAGCTAGACTTGGATCGCGACAACGGCGGCGCGCTGCTGAACATGCTTGAGATGCCTCGTGACTTTGGTGGTCGGTCGACTTTATCCGCTTTGTCGGATGCAGAGTCCTTGGATGAAGATTTCTCCTCCTTTTCGGACGACTTCTTGGTTGATTTGGACCGCTTCAAATCCGAGTTCTTGGATTTCTTCTCTTCCTTTGCAGGAGTTTCGTCGGATTTCCGATCCTTAGAGGATTTCTTTTCCTTCTCCTTCTCATCTTTTCGTGGAGCAGCGCCCCATGCGCCCCAAGAGCTGCCATCGCGAACAACTCGGGGACGTTCCTTCTTTGATGACTTGGGCTCCGGTGGTGGCGTGGGCGGGCCAGCAGGTACAGCTTTGGGTTCTTTGTCTTTACTGGATGATTTGGTCTTCTTACTCAACTTTGGTTCCGCTGGCATATCTAGATCGAGCAGATCCTCATCCCCAAAGTCTGAGGGAAAGCTACCAGGCACTTCTTTAGTTTCGGACGACTTCTTGGGTGACGCGTTCTTTTCCTCAACAATTTCCTTGTCTTTTTTGGATGTTGATTTGGAAGCTTTAGAAGACTTGGATTTTTTATCCTCCACTGGTGGCGGTGGCGGGGGAGGTGGGGGAGGCGCAGGGGCTTCTACCTCCTTCTGTGACTCAAACGCCTTCAGGCGATCCGCAATCTTGCCTCCGACTGGTTTCTTATTCAACGCGGATGCCTTCATCGGTGTTGAGGATGATTTGGAAGATGTCGTCGTGTCCTTGGAGGTAGCAGCTTCTGGAAGCTTTGATTTGTCAGCCGCAATCTCGTCTCTACCCGCAACCGAGAGCGCCTCCTTTTTGGCAGCCTCAGTACCCTTGCCCGATTTCTTAGTGGCTCCCCAGAATCCAAAAACCGCAGACTTGTCTTCAATGACGATCTTCTCCTTGGGGGAGTCAAGATCAATGAGTGGCTCGGGTTCAGGTTCCGGTTCAGGTTCAGGCTCTTTAGCTTCCTTCTTGCTCTTTTTGTCTTTCTTCGACGACTTCTTGGCATCAGCGAGCTCCTTTTCTTTGGCAGCTTGTTCCTCAGCCTCTTTCTCCTTAGCAGCTTGCTCTTCGGCCTCCTTTGCAGCAGCTTCTGCGGCTTCAGCCTCTTCAGCCTTCTTCTTTTTAGCGGCCTAGAAGATATTGAGTTAGTATTGTTGCATAAGAATTCGGGAGCGGACATGATATTCCACTGCAAACGACATTCTGGCTTTAAAATTGCAAAATAACAAACATACCAACTCATCCGCCTTTTTCTGCTCTTTCTTAGACAGCTTCGGCTTCTTTTCTTCCTTGGATTTAGCTTCGGCTGCCTCTTTTGCTTTAGCCTCCTCCTCCTCCTTTGCCTTAGCTTCTTCTTCTTCGATTCGGGCCTGCTCTGCAGCTTCCTCCTCCGCTTTAGCTTTCGCTTCAGCTTCCTCCTTTTCGGCTTTCTTTTTAGCTTGATCGGCCAACTTTTGCTCTTTCTTGGATAATTTCTTCGGAGGCTCTTCTTCCTTGGACTTTGACTTCTTGGCAGTGCTGTCAAAGTCTCCCCAGGGGTCGGCTTCGGGTTCGGTGAGGTCCATTGCTGGTGGAGTTGGAGCGGGAGGAGGTGGATCTTCGAGCTTCGATTTTTTGGACTTCTTATCCTTCTTCGATGGAGCGGCCCCCCAAGTTCCCCAATCATCTTCTGCCGCTTTGGGTTCTTCGACAACCTCTGGTTCGACAACTGGCTCCTCGATAACCTCAATTGGAGCATTTTTGGTCTTCTTGCCCTTTTTATCTTTTTTTCCAGAGGCGGTACCCCAGATATCATCGGCTCTGGGCTCTTCAATAGCATCCGGTTTAATGGAATCATCGACATGAAATGAGGCTTCGGGAGAGGCGAACGCAGATGTTTTGGACTTTTTGTCCTTCTTGCCCTTCTTTGCTGTGCCCCAAGTACTGAAGAAGTCATCTTCGGGAGGGGCATCTCCTACTTCTGGAACAGCAGGAGGTGGAGTTGGAGCTCGCTCAGGTTCTTCGGCCTTGACCAGGGCTTTGGATCCTTTTTTCTTGTCCTTTTTCTGGCCCCAGTCCATCCAGCTATCATTTTCGGGCTCTTCGATGACTTCAGCAATGGGAGTAGGCTCGGGAGCTGGTGGAGGAGATGCTTCTTTGACCTTTTTCCCGCCCTTTTTGTCCTTTTTGCCCGTCGTGCCCCACGTTCCCCATGTGTCGTCTTCGACAGACTTTTCAGGCTCGGGTACGACTTCCTCGATCTTAGGTGGCTCTTCAACCTCAAGTTTTCCTTTTTTTCCCTTTTTAGACTTCTTTGTTGACTGGGTACCCCATCCAAAATCGTCAAGGGGCTCGGGTTCGGGATCGGCAGCTGGGGGTTCTTCCTTTTCAGGTTCTTCAACTTTTCCCTTCTTGCCGGCTTTTTTGTCTTTCTTCGCGCCAAAAGAACTCCATCCTAAGTCATCGACTGGCTCTGCTTCGGGCTCCGGGGCTGGCTCTTCGACTTTGGGCGGTTCTTCGAAAGCGTTCTTCCCCTTTTTGCCCTTCTTATCCTTTTTTCCGGTGCCAAAAGAGCTCCATCCTAAGTCATCGACTGGTTCTGCTTCGGGCTCCGGGGCTGGCTCTTCGACTTTGGGCGGCTCTTCGATAGCATTCTTCCCCTTCTTGCCCTTCTTATCCTTTTTTCCGGTGCCAAAAGAGCTCCACCCAAAATCGTCGGCGGCAGCCTCTGGTTCGGGCTCGGCAGGGGCTTCTTCCTTGATCGGCTCAGGTGCTTTATCTTCAAAGGCGTTCTTTCCCTTCTTCTTCTTGCTCTTCGAAGTCGTAAACGAACCCCAACCCGAATCATCAGCGGCTGCTGGCTCAGGTTCTGGTGCAGGAGTTTCCTCAATTTTCAAAGGCTCTTCGATTGCGGTTTTCCCCTTCTTTCCCTTCTTGTCTTTCTTCGGATTTCCGAACGAGCTCCATCCAAGATCGTCAGCTGGTGCTTCAGGCTCTGCTGGAGTTTCCTCGACCTTGGGGGGCTCTTCAGGCTCAATTTTTCCCTTCTTTCCTTTCTTATCCTTCTTCCCAGCTCCGAATGAGCTCCATCCAAAGTCATCTGCGGCAGCCTCTACTTCTGGTTCAGGGGCGGGTATTTCTTCGACCTTAGCAGTATCTTCAAAAGCGCTTTTCTTGCCCTTTTTCTTTTTTGAGCCGAATGACCACTCATCTTCAACGGGAGCGGGCTCTTCTTTAGGTTCAACCTTCGGTGGTTCAGGTTCGTTTTTCTTGGCCCCCTTTTTTTTGGACTTGGCGGTTCCCCACCCTCCCCAATCGTCCTCAGCGGCTGGTTCAACGGCCGGGATTGGTTCTTCTTTTGGCTCCTCAATTTCGGCGATGCCACCCTTCTTATTCTTCTTTTTATCCTTTTTTCCGACCGATGTGAAACCAAAATCAAATGTATCATCCTCCTTCTTTTCAGCTGGAGGGTCGGGCTCATCCTTTGTCTCCTCTTCGTCAAGAGCTCCGAAAGAGAAGCCTCCACCTTTTTTCTTCGGCTTGCCGCGATTGAGACTCCATGGATTGTTGTCAATCTCACTTTCTTTGGACTTGGTGTCAGGCGTGGCAGTAGTGGCAGAGAAATCCCAGGTACTATGTTATCGTTAGTCTGGAGTTCAAACACAGGACTCGTATGTGTGACAGAGCCTCTTCCTGGGTTTCTCGAAATGTTTCGATTCATACGACTTCTTGTCTGATGCAGAAACTGTGGACATGTATCGGGACATTAAACACTACTCACTTGGTTGCCGCTGTTCCTGTATTCCAACTACTACCCCAAGCACCAAATCCAGACGTATTAGACTTAGTACCCGTATCGAAGCTTAAGTCCAACATTGGGCCCGTATCGTCCAATTTGATCTCGTGGAAAGCGTCAAACTTCTCTGCCGCGGGGGTGGCAGCAGGTGGGTCCTCCATTTTCCCTGCTTTCCCTTTCTTGCCTTTCTTAACTTTCGCTGGGACGAAGCTATCCCACTCATCAAGATTCGCATCACCTGTTTTATCACCGTCACCGTTTCCTTCATCCTTCTTATCCCCGTCCCCGCCGGCACCCGTATCACCGCCTTTGTCCCCCCCGTCCCCTCCTTCACCGTCTTCCTTCTTGTTGCCATCTTCATCCTCATCATCGCCTTTCCATTTTTGAGCAGCTTTTGCGGCTTTCTTGGCCTTTTTTCCCGCTGTTTGCTTGAAACCATCGTTCGACTGAAAATCGATAGGCGGAGCCATGGTGGGGTCTCGATATAGTGAGGGGTCGGCTTGGAAATTTCTTGAGGCAGCGGTGAGAGTCTCGTTCGAGGTGGGAGTGTGCCTTCTTGCGAGTGCCTCGGTATCGTGCAAGTCGGCTACTTCCTCACTTGTTTGGGATATTCGAGACGGGCATTTCGGGGTTGGAATGCTCAAAGGCCTTTGGTCCACTCTGCATGGCCACGTATGTGCCAAACCCGGATGTTCATTCTATAAATCCGTTAGATATCTGAGTTGTTAGGATCCACACCGCTGCGCTGCGGCAAGCCCCTCAGCCGCTACTGCACGACAACGGTCATGATATGTATGGCATGCCATACATGTACAGGCTTCAAAAATGTACTTGAAATATGTTGCTCTCGTACCAATTTTGATCGATATGCATCCTGCGCCTTCAAGTTCCATGCTGAGGTCCATGCTCGGGCAATGAACTTCAGCCTTATCCGTGTATCCTCCTCATCCCACCCAATCGTCCAAGGCTGGGTCGTATGCGACCCATAATCGTTCCCTAGACGATCTCCGCAATACCGTAAGACATCGACCGCTGCCATTGTGGTTATTCGAGCTTGTGGAGTCGCGGATCGGTGTCAGACTCATCGAAGCTATGTGACCGAGGCAGGAAAGGAAGATGGTCAGGAGGTGAGTGATAGGCAAATTCTGAGAGAGAACGGAACGGATAGAACAAATGAGTCTAAGTATGCTGATATCCTCGGGAATCCTTTGAAAAGTAAGTGAAGGATGGAAGGTATCGGGAAATTGGTGTATGGGCGCAAGAAGTGCTATGTATGAGGCACGAAATGTGGTCACACGGGTATTTTCCTCGCACGACAAGGAAGGGATGGATGTTTTATTATCGTTGTTTCTCGCCAAAGGGGTAGCAGGAGCAGGCAACGCCACAGGGACAACTGAGACAGCACCAAGCACCCAGGAATTTGCTGTGTATCACCCAGACAAGCCCTTAACCTTATCGAAAAGCGTGTCCGTGCCTCACGCCGATACACGAACACAATCGAAATTGCATTTGGATCTGCGAGCAAACGCAGCGAACTTGAACTTCGACTTTGGCAAGAAGAATACGGATACGGATACAGATGCGTGCTCTGGGGCTTGATCCTTCATTTGTACAGCACCGCCGCGCTATGGAGAGAAAAACAATGCGATGCATCTGAATAATGGAGCCTTTTGCTTTTGAACGGCAAAGCACCGGCTGTGCGTGCGGGTAGCAGCAGCAGCAGCTCCACGCATCACCGCATCTGTGAGGTCGATCGCACTTCTTGACCGAGGGGGCAGGTGCACCAGGTGGACTTTGGAAAACCGCTTCGCGCAAGTCTCCGCTCCACAGAATGCTCGATTCTGGCTCTCCGCAACGTTTTAACCTTCACCGCAACTTTGTGCTCACGATGGGGCGAAAAACACCGACAAATCGCGGCGGGCAATTGAGCGCTGCATGAAAAAGGATTTTAGCAGCCCGCCTGGTTGGCTGTGCTGCTTGACGGGCCACGGGAAGGTGTGCCCACCAAAATGTGACGGTAATGTAGCCGTAGTCAATGGCCATCCGTGATTCGTTTCAGGCTCGGGATGCATGGCCAGCCACCGCGGCCTAATAAATAATGCGGCATCCTATTACTTAAGACGCGAGTAGCACGTACCTGATAAAGTGTTGTACAAGCAGAGCCACGAAATCATACATTAGGGGCCAAAAAGTTCTCGTCTTGACCAGCTGTCCAGCGCGCCCCATTTATACCGGAGCTATGTTTCTTCATTCTCTGATATGAACAAGTCGTATCATGGGACGAGAAGGTTCTCCATCCATCTTTATATCACCTCTGGTCTCCCGGCGCGTTGGGTCGGGCCTAATCGACGTCATCTGTTTGTGGGTGGTACTCAGCAGACAGACTTGCTCGAGGATAGGTCGAGGAAGGGGGCACAATCGTCTTACAGAGTGCTCCGAGATAGCCCTTCCACTTTCTTAGCTGTCCTGGACATCTCACAAACATCAAGTGTGGTGGTGTGGATAAATAAGAGGGAAAGTAGCCCTAGATTCTGTCCCTTCGGACCTTTTTAAACCCAAGTCCACTTGCCTGAGCGCCCTTGAGTGGTGCAGTTCCGAGCAGTTCCCAGCCTCTTTCTCGTCCTCTCTTACGCATTTAACTCGATCTGTGCTTGGGAAGGCATTCCTATATGAGATGCTTCGGCCTAAGATCGCGTCCACACGACACGTCCACCTAGATATGTCTTAGCAAGGTGCACCACAAGCAACAGAACCACTCCAATGCCGGTATTTTGGTGTTGGCTTCTATTTCAATACACTTTCATGCATAAAACACTTCGGCTTTGCCGCGTTCCCCCCAATTATTATCAGGAATGAAGTCATGCGGTAGCCACCGTCCACTGCGATGATAGAGGGGCATAGTGACATCAAGCTCATTGTGGAGTGATGTCCTAGTGTCCGAAACTCTAAACATTTACGATATAGTTGATAGAATTTGCTCTCCTACCTTCCTTTGCCAATTTCGATTCTTCTAGTGTAAAAAATCTCTCAAAATGACACAAAACCGTGCAATCATCGTCCAAGAGAAGGGCAAGGCAGAGGCAGCCGAGGTCACTGTCCCAGAACTCAGGGATGATTATGTTTTAGTCAAAGTCAGCGCTGTCGCTTTGAACCCGACAGACTGGAAGCATATTGATTTCGGCCTTTGCAGCAAAGGGGCAAGAGTAAGTCTCTTCATAAAATGGGGATCTTTAATTGGCTCTAGTCCCAGCCTCATGTTACCCTGCGGCTAACAATGATGCAAGATCGGGTGTGATATGTCAGGCACCATCGAAAAGATCGGCAGTAAGGTTACAAAAGATCTGAAAAAAGGAGACCGTGTTACAGGGTTCACTCACGGAGGTCAGTCGTACACATCGAGCCACTTATATGACCGTATCTAATAAGACTTCCACAGGCAACGAAGTTTATCATGAAGATGGCGCCTTTGGAGAATACATTACCGCAAAAGGAGACATCATGATTAAAGTCCCCGACAACGTGATTGATGAAGAAGCGGCGACTTTAGGAGTTGGAATTACAACGTGAGTAATTCCTGTCGAGCTGCGACGCCGTGTATTAATCTTCAAAGTGTTGGCCAAGGGCTGTACCAATCTCTTGAACTCCCACTCCCGAACAAACCCACGTCCGAGAAACCAATCCTTTTGATCTATGGGGGCAGCACCGCAACCGGGAGTCTCGCAATCCAATATGCCAAGCTATCCGGTTGTACCGTGGCAGTGACTTGTTCCGAGCACAACTTCCAATACTGCAAAGACCTCGGCGCTGGTAAGCCAAATCTCACCATGAACCAAAGCAATACTCACATAGTCAAACACAGACGCAACATTTGACTACAAATCGGACACCTGCTCCAAAGACATCAAAGAATGGTCAAGCGACTCTATCAAACTAGCATTTGACTGCTTTTCCGAAGGCTCCTCCCCATCTATTACTGTTTCGGCCATGTCATCTTCCGGCGGCACTTACTCGACTCTTCTCCCTGTATCCGAAGAGCAAGTCCATGAGATCAACCCTAAAGTCCAAGTCAAAGGCACGCTCAGCTACACGATTGTCGGCGAAGCTTTCAAGTTCGGCGACAATGAGATCCCTGCTAAGCCGCAAGATCTTGAATTCGGCAAGATGTTTTGGGAGCTGAGTAGAGAACTGCTTAAGCAGGGTAAGATCAAGGTCCATAAGCCTGTTGTTAACAAATATGGCAAGGGCTTCGAGGGCATTTTGAAGGGACTTGATGCGTTGCGTCAAGGGAAAGTCAGCGGTGAGAAATTGGTGTTTACACTGCAGTAGATATTTTCATGTTTGCATTTGTAGTGCTGAGAATCGGCACTGCTGTTTAGGATGTCTTTCGTGTTTCATAGAAGGAGAACTCATGTCTTACGATCACGAATGTTACGAAATACATCTTCGATTCATCAGTTTCATTAGTCGTTACGCTATACGCATATATACTTCAGCAGTCTCTGCCGACCAATTCAGATCCGCTCAATTATAGAAGATCTATTTAAGCCTTCGTCACAGGGCTGACGCTCTCGGAGGTAACTTGACCAGTACCCAGTCTCTTCTTTTTCACTAATCGCAGTCCACAAATCAACATGATAAGAGCTTCCAAACCAAAGATCACAGCGAGGGTGACCAGAGCCCCAATAACACCAGCAACAGCGTTCGAGATGCCACCTGACGAAGACGAGTCTGAAGATGTAGACGCGGGGCTTGCAGATGAAGTAGTAGCGCTAGTTGAGGCACAGACACCAGTAGAGTTTCCACATTGTTGGCACCAAGTAGCTTGATCACCAATGGCAAACTTGCCCATTTGATCAACAAACGTGGGCCACGAGAGAGTCGTCTCCGATTGGCCGAAAAGTGGATAGGCAGTAAGAGGATTTTCAGAGGCCGAACCGTTGGCGAACAAGAAACGGACTGAGACTTGGTCCGCAGATGGATATGAGGTTTCCGTGACGGTGGCATTGGTGACGAGCTCGAATGCCATAGAGGAAGCGTAGTCGACGATGCCGGTGAAGTTCACCGAAGCTTTGGGGAGTTGGGCAAGCCCAAAGAAGGAAAGGAAGGAGGCATAGGCGCCGAATTGGATGCCAACTTGCTGCTTAGACTTTCCGATGATGGTTGTGTTAAGTTGTTGGACTATTTGTGCGGCTAAGGTGCTACCAGCAATGGCCCGAATTGGCTCGGAGGAATTGTATGCCAGGTTGTACTCGTGGTCATCCGCGAGAGTCCTGAGTTGGACGACAACTTCGTCGGTGAGAAGACTGTTGGATGGAATTGTCTTGTTGTGAATTTGTGACACGTGGATCAAGTCATAGACTGTTTGGTATAAGTTTACTGCTGATCAGAGGTTATGAAGGTTGCTTACTGGAATACGCATTCTTGAAAGTATCATAAGCCGCATTGTAGGTGGCATTGATGACCGGCAGAATGCTCAGATATAAATCAGCAGTCGATTTCAACTTCTCCATGTACTCGGCAGAGTAGAAGTAGTTATTAGAAGAGGTGATAGCTTTTGCGCACCCCGATTGGCCTTGGAGCCATGCTGAGTTTTCAGAATTTGCTCCAGAGGCAGCGGAGGCTACCGCGTTCACAGGGATGAGTTGAAAACCTCCCAACGGAGCTGCAATCGAACTTCCATTCGCAAGACTTTGACTTCCAAGTGTAGATCTTACCGGTGGGTAAAGCCCTTGAAGGAAACCGCTCGCGGAATTCTGGAGAACAGTATCGACAGGTGCCTCAACACTCAATTGAGAGTTCTTCACCAGATCGGAGCTGAGTCCAAAGATTGGAGAAGACGCGTTACTGTCTACATAACGATTACGGTAGAAGTTGCCAGAGGCAAAGACTTGCGCATATCCTAGGTCTGTAAGGGTGGTAGGAGCAAAACTCTTGGATGTGCGATCTCCATGACGGTGGAACTATCAATGACTTATCAGGTCTAGCTTTGTATACTTGGAAGTGAAACATTACTCACTATGTATACTCCAAGGACAGTTTCTTGTGCCTGAAGCAAAGGCAGAAGAGAAGAAAGAAACAGCACCTGCTTGGCCAACATCTTGAACAGACTCAGCACGTTGTTTCAAAAAGACCAATGGACTGAAATCTACTGATCGAAGATAGATTAATCGCTGACGGTGAGGATAAATAGTTGGCACTACATTCAAGACGAATAGCTGGGGATCCCAAACCTCTTATATTAGATCGGAGCTGCCACGGGTAGTATAGCTCCAGACTACTCTCCTGTGTCGGCTTATCTTTCTGGATCCCACCACAAGCTCTGCATCTCCGGAGGTGTGACTGGGCGATGAAAAGTACTTACTAAGGCTTGACTGCAGGAGCTCGAGTTTTCGTCCACTAATCTAATCGATGATTGGCCAGAGCAGGAGCTTCCTGGTCTAGTGCGGGGGCCATTGCCTGCAAGGAGACCCACGGGTACGGACTTCCCCTCACTAGCAGACCCTCAAGTACCAGACCAAAAACCTCTTCTTTTGTCTATGCCGATTACTCCGTCCTGCTGCAGCAATTATTGCCTTTCATCATTGCGAATTTTGTAGCACCTTCCGGACTAATCAGCGATTGCTGCCGCTTTCGAAAGTGGGATGCGATATTTTTTCTGTGGAGCAATTGGGGAGCTTGAGGGCGGCCGTCGGCTGATCATTGGCCCTTTATTGAGTGAATAACTCCATTTGCCCATCGGCGCTGTCCGACGCTTGGGATGTGAGATCCTGTATGAAATGTCTTCCATCATTCGATTGTCATTAACACTCGATTCAACTATACATCATACATGGTCATAGTCGTAAAACTGTATGGGAATATTGCAAGGGATCGAAACCACAAGCACCCAGGTATATCATCAGGATTCATAAAACCAAAACGCCGATTCCATCAACAAACGACCTTGTACGCTCTCTTCCACTTAGGCCAAGCCGCACGCTCTGCCCTCTCTTCTGCTATTAGTTCAGGGAGGTTTAACTCCCGTACCCCCGTCCGAAGGTCCATGTCTTTAGCCCGCATAATAGGCGTCCTCTTCCAGATCTTGTAAAAGATATAGAAAGAAATGACGATAGGTGCTGTGAGATAATCCAAAAAGAAGTTCTTCACTTGTCCACGGGGTCCCTTGTCTTTATAATCGACTGGCCAAGCGCCGACCCAAAATTGGGCTATCAGGACAAGGACGTTGAAGATAAATCCAATCCAAGAGCCGATGACACCAGGTTGTGATCGGAAGGCAAGCTCATCGAGGGTGTGGCCTTGCAACTTCCACGCTCGGCGGAAGCGAATGTGAGCGAGGCAGATAGAACCCCAAGTTAGGATGGAAGAGAGACCCGACAGAGCTAACATCCAATTGAGCACGTCCCCTTCAGATCCAGAATCAGCTGCATATGCGAGGAATCCGAGTGCAGAAGCGACCAGAATAGCAACCAAAGGACGGCCTTTTCGGTCAATATATCCAAGAATCTTGGGCGCCTGGCCTTGATCCGCGAGTGCCGCTAGTGTTCGCGAAGAGCCGAAGATGGACGAGTTCCCAACAGACAAGACAGCGATAAGAATTACCACATTCATGACTGAAGGCAGAATTTCGATGCCGGCATTTGTGATAGAAATGACGAATGGCGAGGCAGCAGTGTTTGCGTCTCCCCCAGCAAGTAGACGCTTATCATCATATGGCACCAAAAGTCCAACGATGGTAAGGCTGAGTACATAAAAGAGGGATATACGCCAGAAAACCTGCTTAATTGCTGTCGGGAGTGACTTGCGTGGATTTGCTGTTTCGGCGGCCGCAAGACCAACCAATTCTGTACCAGCAAAGGCGAAAGCAGCTGTAACAAATACACTGCATAATCCCTTGAAACCGTTGTTGAACGCTCCTGGACTCTGCCAATATCTGCCACCGATGTAGCCACTGTCTGTGCCTCCTCCGCAGTTCAAAATAATACCGAGAAGTCTACGAACAGGTTTAGCAACAGTCAATACTGATTAGGGGGTTGTAAGACTCACATGTATCCTATGACAGCAACCACTTTAATGATAGCGAAGAAGAATTCGGCTTCGCCATAGCCTTTGACCCCAAACAAGTTAATACCAATGATGAAGATTAAGAATACAGTGACAAAAATCGCATGATCGTATTTTTGTTCCGTGTCCCAGTAGTTGATCGTGATAGATGCCGAAATTATTTCCAAGGGAAGAACACAAAGCCATTGCATAGCATAATTCTACGAGAGTTAGTATGAGATCTAGATCTTGACAATTTTCTCACTTACCCATCCCATAGCAAATCCTAAAAATGGAAGTCTCAAATTAGCATGATTTCTTTGGATATATTGGGAGAGGTTTGAGAGGGTAGGCAGATATTTGATCTACAAAATACGTCCAACGAAAAGCAGTACTGTAAGGTATTGTTTGTTGCTTACCCCATGCAGGATCTAGAAATCGAGTCGAGTAAGCGGAGAAGGAACCGGCAACTGGGAACAAAACAGCTAATTCCCCAAGAGCATGTACAGTGCAATACAGCATGATACCAATAAGGGTAAAGCAGATCAGCAAGGAGGCCGGTCCTCCATTGTTCAGAGCCTTCCCAGATGCGACGAATAGCCCAGTACCTAAACACATCAGACAATAACTCAGGGCAACCATACACAAGGATTACCAACCAATTGAACCGCCGATAGCTATCATCTGCAAGTGTCTTCCTTTTAACTTCCGTGCAAGAGGCGAATTCGCTGTAGCGTAAGCGGCGGTCTTGGGATCGAAAACCCTCCCATTTGCGCCCACCACACCCTTCGGCGTCACTGTCAGGTTTGGATCGCGCTTGAAACTATCGATAATTCGACGTCCTAGACTCTGGTGGAGCTCAGTGGTCTCTTCGTAATTTGGTTCTCCGCTGGTAGCATGGCTGCTGTATGTCGGCGAAGGAACCATGTCCTTCCTATAATCGCTATCGCCCTTCTCAACGTCGTCCTCCATCGCTACTGTCTCTCAGTGTATGCGCCAAAATTTTGAACCTTTGGGCGCTCAAGTTGTCGAGATGAAGGGGCGAAAATTTGCTGGTCGCACAGGAGTTCGGACTTGGGCTGAGGTTGAAGTGGAAGTGGAAGTTGAAGGATCGAGGAGTGAGTGGATGGCCGCCGAGAGGGTAATACGGCTCGACACTTTGTGAGAGGTGACCACAGACCACCGATACTCGCGGTTCAGCCGTGGCAAGGCTTGATCAACCGTTAGACATCTTTCAAAAACGCGCAAAGGATATGCTCGCGTGGGTATGACGAGGTCCAGAACTGGCGGAGACGAAGTGACAGGAGATATAGGGTGACTAGCGGCAAATTGCGATGGAAGTGGTTAAGCCTTATCATGCCATGCCTCTGGGGGTTGGGGGCCTGGGGTTGGGTTGGCTCCTGGAATCCTTCGCTAATCCCCCCCAGCGATCAATCAACTGCGCCCCGGGGACCCGCCCGCTCCGCAGGGTCGTCAAAGGTATTAATAGCGTGGGCATTTGTGCTCACAGACCATCACAACGTTGAGCGTTCTGACAACCAAGCGGCCCCTGCATCAATGCATCTTGATGATTGATCTTCATGGCTACTTTTAATACTGCCCCGCCATTCATCGGATGCTGAGACATCGCGAGTCGATGCAAGCATTATCAAAACTATGCTTGCTCCCACGTTGTTGTGGACATGCCAAGATTCTCTAATGCATGTGAAACGTCGAAAACTGGGTCGTTTTAAACCTTCCACTCTTGTGAATGAGTAACTTTTGATGGTTAAGTTTTCTTTGTCCAGCCTGACGGTACGGGAGACGCCCACATTTTCCAAAGGAGAACGCGTTACCCATCACACAGAAAGTGGATTTAGAAGAGCCCAACGGCTATAAGATTGGATATGAATGGTTAGATATTGTATATACAAGTAAACTTTTGCTACAATCACGACCCACTACTCGACGTCGCCTCCTCAACTGTCCTGACCGCTATCGAGGGAGTTTCGGATTTCTTCGCAGGCGGGTTTGGTAGGATCTTCCCGTCTGGACCACGAGGTTTCCTCTTCCAACCCGTTTTATTCAATGGGCCAAGCTTGAATCGCGGGAAGAAGTGTGCCTCCGTATTGATGACAATTGTATCAAGTGGGAGCAGGTCATCGTCGGAAAATAGCAGGTAGAAGTATTTCAGAGTCTCCGCCTATTGAGTCGTCAGTTCTGGTTGATTTCAAATATTCTGGGAGGGGACTGGGTCTTAAATTTGGAATACGTACCAGCCAGAAACTTTCCATATTGTCCTTTGTCTGAGGGGGAATGATGTCCGCGTTTTGTAGACTTGTAAAGCCACCCCCTTCGTCAACGGATGTGAATTCAACAAAGGACTTGAACATTTCCCATCCCCATTCTCGATACATGACATCTCCCGTTATCCTCCACATGTAGAATAATGTTTCGATTGTTTCTGGTCGTTGGAGATTGTGATTATCATTGCTTTTAATCAAGAAGTCCTTCTTCCATTCATTATCTTCGGGGTCGTCCAGCACGGCAGGTGCTTTGTGTGGTGCCGAGGCAGGTAGAGGCGGATCGTCAATATGGAAGTGCGCAATCTCTGGCGCAAGTCCCGTGGCCATAGCCTTGTACATGCCCCAACATGTATGTGTCAGCTCACGGGCAAGTTTCATTTCTTCGTCTTTCTTGGCGGACCAAGTTGGCAGCTTCCTGGCCTCCTTTTCAGTGAGCCCACCAGTAGCACCCAATGCGATGGTACCTGGCATGAAACAAACGAGATGATCCATCTTGGGGGACAAAGCTCCGCTGAGACCATCCGGTCGTTCTCCCAAGACAGTGAATTTGTGTGGTGTGGAGTAGGTGATCAAGTGTTTTCGGACTCCTGCTAATGCTTGATCCCAGAGCTCCTCGTATATCGGTTCCTGCTCTGATGTCTGAAGATATTGCTTGATAAGATATTCGTAGTAAGAATCTCCTCTGCTCCCAAGTCTGATATTGCTTCCACGGAACTCTCCACTATGCGCATATATGTAGATTGGGACGAGGCCATCTTCCACGCCATTATCATCAATCACTTGTATCACTTTCTCGGCTTTCTCCCAATAGAACGTTTCTCCAGTGAGCTTGGTTAGGTACTTCAATTCTAGTTGCAAGGTCGCTGCTTCAGCTGTAGATGACGCCCCGCCATCATCGTGTGATGGAACACCTTGTATCTTCTGTAGATTGACGCTTGCATACGGTACTCCCGAAGGAGAGTCGAAAGCTCCCATTAATCGGTCGGCCAGATCCTTTGCCTTTTCCAGGTATAGATCTTCGCCAGGGGTTCCCTCGTCATCATCTGCCAATGGTGCCATATCTGGGAACTCGGTTGACAGATAATGCGCTGAAAGGAGCCCTCCTAGCATGCGAATAGTTGTTTCGAACGTATTGACCTCTTGGTCTTGGTCGTAATCGAGTTTTGTCGAGAGCCATTCACGTGCATGTGTGATTCTGCTCGTAAGATTCATGAGCATCATTGTGTCCAGAGCATCTACTATGATCCATCCCATGCCTTTCGGTGCCATTTGCCGTCCCTTTTTGGATATTGGGTGGAATTCATCGTAGCCTGACAACGAGGTGTTAGCATTTGTATGCCAATATTCTTGCAAAATATCATTGTTGGACATACCCCACGCGTATCTATCATAAGCGTCCCAGCTCAAGATGAAAGCTTCCTTGACCCTTTCCCTCCGATCCAGCCAGTCAATTTTTGGTCCAGTCTTTTCTGGCCTTGTCATCCAAGCCCATGTATCCTTCGCGTTTTTGGATGCCGCAGCATCACTTCCAAAGAACCCAAAAACATAGAGTAGGGCAAGGAGAAAGACGCCCCCGATTCCAAAAGTCCTTTTCCGTCTCCAAATAGGACGTTGCCTCCGCGAGGCTGCGTAGGAGTAAGGCTTGTCTTTATACATTGGCAAATCTCCTCGGCTTTTATCGAAGAAACCTCCTACACGGTCTTGGACGCCACTCATCACACCTCCATTGGAATGCGCCGCTGACCTTGCCGTTACTCCTGAAGCTCCCCAGACTCTATTTTCCAATTCGCGCTGCGGATTTGTGAAAGAAGGTACATTCTTTGGTATCGAAAAGCTAGACATGTCTTCCACGGCCTGCTTGCCTGTCTCATAGGCCTGCGTGCCGGCCTCGACGACCTTCTGAGTGACGTTTGCGGCAGCGCGAGTTGCGGTTCCTCGAAGAATATGGTAGGCTGGAGAGCGGTGGAGGTTGAAAGGGTCGCGAACGTTCATGGACAACGCTGTATCATCTCTGTAAGGAACGACTATGCACAAAGATACAAATACAGAGAAATAAAGACTTGGATGATATTCTGGTGGTTGCCGCGATGTTTACACGTTGCCGTTGTTCCCCTGGAGAGCCTTGGCAGCCTTTAGCGACAATGTGATCGTCAGCCTTGTGGGGGTGGGGGTTTCTTTACAGTATTCGAGTTCTGGTGGTGATATTCTTTTCAGAGGGACAAATGAATTTATTGAAATTACGAATTTGATGGATAGACTCGATAAAATTCAGCGTCGGAGCTTAACTTTTGGATGTTCATGCCAATATCTGTTCCTTCAATCCCACCTCCGGAAAAAAAAAAAGGAGCCCATCAGATCCTGCAAAGATCCCTTTAAAATTGACCTACTAACATCATGTAAGTACAAATGCTCTCAACGCAACTCCCCAAGCATGAATGGTCTCTTTCTCCAAAAAAAATTCAAATTGGCAACTTTCAAGACGCCCATGACCACTGTCATTGGAAGTAACGACTGCTCTTGGCAGCTTGGAATGTAGTACACCATGCCACTGTTAATACTATTTATGAGGCCCTCCAAGTGAATTGTCTCATGTTAACTGAAAGCTCCAGGTAGTAAACTAGTGGTACGTCACTAAAATATTCACCCATCCATATTTGGGATCAGGACTCTGCATATCCCTAACTTTGGTCCGCCATCTCATCATGTCACATCGGGGGGGCTATCGTCAATGGCCTTTCCTCACAGATGAAGAGTTTGAGCTGGCATGTGCTTTCTTCGACCAGAAGTATGTTAAAGCAAAGCTGGGACCTACAAGAAAAATATTCAAGATCCGTTTACGACGGACCGCAACAACTGGAAGCTCACACATTGAAATTCTGAGACTGCTTCAGCTTCCCGCAGAAGATGACGGTCTATCACTGGCTCTCGAAAGGCTGAACAGAGACGAAGAAACTAAAAGGGAGTTGGATATTGACATGGTCACTGTCAGTGAAGACGCTGACCAAGTAAGTAGCTCTGTCTTTGGATCATGCAATTCAAGCTAACAACAGGCATAGGAAGCTCTTCGTCCTCAGGTGTGGAATCAACCAGTTGGGGGAGTGGATGGAGATGCTCCTCCGCAATACAGCTTGCATTCGCATCAGCCATATGTGACTTACGAGATCCACTTGCATCCGACTTACAGGATGCCCACATTGTGGTTCACACTCCATGACCTTCCCATGGGAGAACCGGCATTTGATTTGGAATCTGTCTACCGTTATATTGTACCAGACGGATTCAAGAATCGGCTTCGTGCCGCAGGGTTTACTGGCGGGATATCGGCTGCCGTAAGATTGCCGCCCCTCTCCAGTCTCCCAGATGCATATATGGTACTAACTATGTCCAGCCCCATCCGATCACAGATGTACCAGCTTTCTTTATCCATCCATGCCAGACAAAGGAAGCTATGGAGAGTTTTGACTGCCCGATGACTGACTATCTGATGGCTTGGCTGGGTCTGGTGGGAGGTTGTGTTGGATTATGGGTACCACCTGAAATGGCTGAACAGCAGGCGTAAGTTTTTGCACTTGAGGCAGTATGAAATTAGGATGAGAAGTTATCATGGCGCTGTATAGAAGATCAACGTGGTCGTGCGGCTGTCTAAAGCCAATTTTTGATTCTCCTCTCTTGATATCTGGTATCTTGCTCATGCTTTTGATGCCCTGTGAGCACCTTCCAACTCCAAACGCCTCTAAATGCAAAATCAACGTCACATATTCTACTCATCATCACTGTCCTCTTCCATGGCAACATCCTCCTCGCTATCATCATCTTCCTCCTCCTCTCTCCTCCTCTTCTGGCCAGCTGCACTTGTGGCCGGGCTCCTGGCATCCTCCATAACATGATCCACAGGTCCTGGTGGCGGCTTGAGGGCAGAAGTTGCTGGTGCGGCGGTATTCGACGAGGCAGCGGCTGATGGGGGCGCATTGAAGATGCTCTGCTGCAACTCCGTAGCAGTGACAGCTCCCACGGCGGCAGCAGGCATCCTGAAAGTGCCATCCAACTTAGCAATGGTGTCCGACTTCGACTTCGCATACTGTATTTGCTAGAAGCGCCACCACCCATTAGCTAGTAATTTCTTGAGACGCATTGCAGACTCACCATCTCTTTGCCAAAGAACTCGAATCCTTGTAGAGACCGCATTGCCTGGGTCGCAGTTTGAATATCCCGATATACAATATGCGCCTGACCGCGCATTTTGGTTGTCCGTAGGGCGACTACATCGAGGACTGGGCCGTAGGTAGCGAAAAGGGTATAAAGAGCTCTTCGTAGGTCCTCCTTCTGGATTTTTGACGAGGGGAGGTTGGTGATGTACAGGCTTGAACATGTTAGGAGAATCACTTTGAAAATAATTAGAGGAAGAAATAACTCACGATTGATTTGGCGCATACGACGGGACCTTTCTTTCCTGCATCTTGAAGTTGTGGTGGTTGGTTGCAGGAGATGCGCTTCCCTCTATCAAAATAATTGCGGTGATTGAGACCCAAGAATTTGAGGGCGGGCCAGGCGTCAACAACCCCGCTACGGCCACACGAGCTGCCAACGTCAACTCCCCTCAATCTCCCACATCCCGACTTCTATCGAACTTTAACAAACCGCTTGATAGTAGAGAGCTCCTCCTATCAAGAAGACTTCCTCAACATGGCTGCTCCAGAAGTCCACCACCTCTTTCACCACCCCATTGCAGATCATTCCTTCTCCGAAGACAAGCAAACATTGGCTGTCGCTCGAGACACCAGCGTTGAACTCTATGGACGAACTGGCGCCGGATTCAAGCTAAAGGATGAGCTCAAGGGTCATGACAAGACGGTCACCAGTGTTGATATTGCATTGAATAGCGGGAGAATTGTGACATGCTCGCAAGGTATGTCATCTCCAAGACCAGGCTTCCAAAGGTGCTGACAACCAACTTCCAGATCGAAATGCCTTGGTTTGGGAGCCATCTCCTACCGGCTATAAGCCAACACTTGTCCTCCTCCGAATAAACCGTGCTGCGACCTTTGTCCGCTGGTCTCCTTCTGAAACGAAGTTCGCCGTGGGATCCGGTGCAAGAGTTATTGCTATCTGCTATTTCGAGGAAGAGAATGACTGGTGGGTTTCGAAGCACATTAAGAAGCCCATTCGAAGCACGATCACTACGGTGGCTTGGCATCCAAACTCCGTGCTTTTGGCTGCTGGTTCTACCGATGCCCATGCCAGAGTCTTCTCAAGCTTTATCAAAGGCGTCGATGCTAGACCTGAGCCGGGCGTGTGGGGAGAGCGTCTACCCTTCAATACTGTTTGTGGAGAATATCTCAATAATTCAGCAGGCTGGGTCCATGCTGTCTCATTTTCTCCAAGTGGAGACGCTCTGGCATTTGCTGCTCATGATAGCAGTATCACCGTTGTTTATCCCAACGGTGCTGACCAACCTCCAAAAGCAGTGATCAGCGTCAGTACCCAGCTTTTGCCATTCATGAGCCTCATCTGGAACGGTGAGAGTGAAATCATCGCTGCAGGCTATGACTGTGAAGCATACCGCTTCAAGGGCAACGAAGGTGGATGGCAACTCACTGGTTCCTTAGAATCTAAGGGTCGACCGGGACTTGGAGATGCACGCGAGGAATCGGCTTTCAACATGTTCAAACAAATGGACTTAAAAGGGAAGACCAAGGACGATACGCAATTAAAGACGGTGCATCAAAATACCATCAGTACCATCCGGGTTTATGAAAGCTCAGGTGGCGCCGTTAAGAAGTTCAGCAGTAAGTATCCTTACAACCCCTTTTGAATATAAAAGTCTAACAAGTAATAGCGAGTGGCGTGGATGGAAGAATTGTCATCTGGAACGCTTAGACATAGAAAGGCTGCTTTAGATATGTATCAAAAGCTTTTACACCGCAGTCTCAGAAGAATACGAGTGACTGTTACTTTTATTCCCTTCAAAATTGCGTTAAAGATTTCCTTTGGGTCACCTAATGGGTAAGTTCTACTAGAGTCCAGCTAATCTCATTGTAAGGGCCACAATCATGTTTTTCAACTAAGATACCCACAATTGCCATCGCCTTGATATTATCGGGTCGATAGCTACACAATACCAATTTATTGAGAGCCCATCACCCCACTGTCCCACAGAATGGAAGGATATCCCAACCACGATGTTCAAAATTGCCAGTCATACGGGGAAGATAATTTCTGGGATTCTTCAGCCATTCCCCGAACTACTCCGGTGTCACACATCAACAATTTCGATGGCATACGGCACGGGCTCAACCAACCTCCCACAAGTACCTACTTGTCATGGCTTTTACCTGCTGTAGATTATCCAGCAGGACGCGCTACCCAAGAGAACCACCATTTGCAGAACTTTGTTGAACGACCATATGAGGGCCCGCAAACTTCATTCAAGATTGGCAATGATTATATCCCCTTCCCACCCGATGAGGACTGGCCTATGACAACTCCAACTCCGTCAAGAATAGCGAGTCAATTCGTTGATGAACCCTTCTCTAGAAGGCTGTACAGCCGCCAGCCCCTAGAGTCTCATGAATGTCCAGATTGCAACATCGACTTCCCCGGGTCTTCTCCAAACCTGAATGAATATACCAATCCACAAATCAACGAAAACGTGCCATTTGTAAGGTCACCTACCAACCATCTGCCGGATTTCGCTCCTCCACGACCATCCACAGACACAGACCGTATGCCCGAGTCACCCATGTTCTCGCCCAATTCCAGCGATTCCTCACTAATCTCAAGTGACTCTTCCACGACAACTCTCCAACCATCCAGCCCCTTCGAACACAGCTACTTCCTCATCAGTACCCTCTACCACACCTGTCTCGATGCCTCCACCACCTACATCAAGCTCCGATCCCGCTCTCATCGCCAGCACAGGGCGCAAATAGTTCGCTACCACCCTTACCGTTCTCCCCCGCCGCTCGCCGCAACTGCAACGTTAATGGGCAACATCTCAATCATCTGCACGCATATGTGGAGAAAGGCTCGCAAGGATGCTATGGCGCCACACAGGGCAGAGGCAGAAACCGTGAGGATCATGGGGGATCTGTATAAGTGGGGTGAGGTGATTGCGACGGGTGTGGAACGGGATATTGTTGAGAACGAAGATGGCGGCGACGGGTCTAGTGTGGAGCTCAATATAAGCATTGCGGAGGCGGCGGGGCTGTTTTGCGAATGGCGTGGCGATGAGAGAGCAGTAGCGGAATGTGAGGGGATAGGGGATGAGCTGCGGGCTTTGATGGAGGGGTTTCAGGGGGACGGTGTGGATGATGGCGGAGATTTTGAGGGGTTGGAGGACGTCATGTAGTGAGAGATGGGACTGTCGTTTTGCAGGGCGATAAAAGAAGGCAGTCATTGGGAGATCTCCAGATGTTATGGCTCTAAACCGAAGCTTCACATCGTGGCACCACCACAGGTTCTTCGGATGTATTCAATTGGCTGAGACTACGAACGAGCTAAAATCATGGCTGATGCTTCTTTTTCACGGATGATTGGAGCCTTATGTTCAGACTTTTGCAGTTTCAACATTCTGTTGAATGTCTAAACCCATAATTGAATGTTTTCAATCTCTATCGTTGCTTGGTACCGCTTTGAAACAGCCACGGGAAATCAACTCCACCTAACTCCAACCTAATAATTGATCGTTCATACATGAATCATTTCCTCGTAATCCTTCTCCTTCATTCATCGACAGGATAAATGCCCTGTAAAACCTTCCAACACCATAAAGCAATGGGATCGCTGCTCTTCAGATCCCGAATCCAATCCAGCATCAGCCCAATCGAGGTACTGACCTCGGTCTCAAAATTAGGGCCGCAGAGATTGGCACGAATGTCCCGCAACATGTCGTTGTGTCGTGTCATGTGAAAGATGATGAGGATGCCGAGAAAGTTTTGCGACCAGCAGAAGAGGTAGGGTATTAATCTCTTCCGACGAGATGCGGGTGACATTGTCAGAGGCCAGTTCAAACATGACTATTTGTGTTAGCTGAGAGAGAAGAAAAGAAGGAACAGACTGACACGCAAACATTCTGCCGCCCCTTCGGCATCTTCCCGCGTCATTTGTTCTGGGAAATGTAATGCTTTATAGATGAAAGGTCTGTGGACCATATACTTTGCATAATAATACCGTGTTCGTAGCATCGCGACCTGGATATCATAGAGATAAGGGTAGTTCATTGGTTCAATGTCTAAATTCGTGGAAAAAAGAGGCGTCCGTGAGGGAGCGTGTTGTGGTGATAATTCGGGGTCTATTGCTGGGCTGAAGCCCGCAACATTCTTCATCGGTTGGGGAGCCGGGAAAGCCATGGGGTCGTCCTCAGCCCATTGAAGGTTGTCGGGAAGGAGATTTCGCCATTCAGTCAGAGATGATGCCAATGATTTAAGGACGGTGGCTGAAGGTCCACCGAAGTTTTCGTTGCTCGTCGTCGGCGTGTCAGCGATACTACTCATGGCTTGATGCCCTTAGTGGAATCCTTAGGTATGTAGATAGTTTGAGTAGACTTACATTCATTATTGATACTAGTGTGAAGAGTGGCACATAGTCGCCGGAGTGCAACCTGTGAAGCATAATGTGACCGGAAGTGCGATTGTCGCTCTGCTTCGTCGTCTGCTTCACAGAAAGGCTGCTGGAAGGACGGCAAACCTACTTGCTTTTCCAAAGAAGTGATTCCCGTGAGTGGCAGATCGAGCTCGAGATGTAGGCTCCTGTACTGGTTCAGATGAGGTCCGTGAATTAGAACAAGGAAGTGGACCCACGTTTCCATCAACACACAGTGCCAATAAGCACGCTGGATAAGGTCTCCCCTTGGGGAGTCCCAGTGTATAGTGTTGCTTTTTTCAATCAGGTATGAAGACAATGTGTAGGACTGACAGAACTCACCAATTGATCATGACTTGGCAAGCTAATGAAGCCGAGACAGTCAATCTCCAGAAGTCCTGTTCGATAATGTGAGTCTCCCCTCAAAGGGCTGTTTCGGTGTGTACTTACTACATGGCGAGAGCAGCATTCATAATATAGCCTATATGTTAAAATGTGAGCAAGTATTCGTAAACTGTCAGAGCAAGAGGTAGCTACATACGCTGCTAGAGAAAATATCTGAACATTTTCGAGGTCACATGCTGTTAGCACAAAACCGATGCGTTTTCTTGCTTCGTTAAAGAGACCCAGACCGGGCGGCCTCGTGGATGTTCCGCCCCTCACACCACTTGAACGATTACCGTGCCGCTCAATGGGGCTTCCACGGAACCCCTCGATTGCCAACTCTCCGAGCGCAAAGACCAGAAGCGCAATGACTGAGTCCGTGTCGCCATCAAATCCTTCTGTGTAGACTTTCGTGAGAGTATCCGAAAGGAAGTTCTGTCTATCCATAAAGGGATAGATGAAATTGAACGTGTCAAAGTAGGCTTTTGCCAAATTTTGCATCGTCTCCTTAGTCAAAGCTGGAAAAGTCGTCCTGATTCCTCCTGCGGCCCTTGTTGCTTGAGTTTGCATGCCAATGAACGGTTTGTCGGAAAGCATTTCATCCAGTGGTAAGTTTGGTGTCCCTTTCTGCATCCGAACTATGAAAGCAGAACCCTCTTCCCGGAGACTATTCAAGTCACTAACGATTGAAGGTACACTCTGTAGTAGAAATTGGGATATCGCGGGCCAGGTGAGCATTTTATGTGCTGCAGAGGCATGTTTATATTGACGACTTTCTTCCGCACTGACAATATTAGGTTGGAAGGGCATTCGGTTCAAAGAGGATGCATACGAGCTTGGTTCAGCTGCTTCGGTATTGAAGGAGGGTTGGCTAGAAGGAGATGGCTGTGGTGGACCAAACCCTTGTGGCACAGGAGCTCTCTGAGGGATGCGGTCAACCTTGCCTTCAAGAGTCTTCAACCGGTCCAAAATTTCAACCAGAGTTTTGTCTTTCCTAAAGAATAACCAGTAAGTCCCGTGCGATTACTAGATGTTAGAGGTTGGGGCCTATTTGGGAACTATGGATAGCCTACACCCAGTTGTCACACTTACTTTGTCGGCTGTGGCTCCCTGTATTTACACTCCAACTTCATCCGCTGGCATAAGCCACATTTGGGCCGCTGCTCATCACATTTCTGTTTCCTTGATCGGCACGTCTCACAGGCCTTCAATGACGGTCAGTCCGGGAGCACACACACATACAAACACGCTATCTGGAAGTCTTGGAAATCCGTGATATCATCGAGGTGTTGGAGTGCAACTCGCGATGCTGCGAAGAAAATCGAGGCTTACTTGGGTTGCGATAGCACCTCTCTGGGCTCTCGTAGGGGCAGGGTTGGAGGATGTCGCACTTGATGCCGAATCCATGGCGCATGTTCAAATCGAAATCTGCGGATAGATTCCCGGGCTTGCGATGGCCAGTGAGTGAACAGTAGTACAGGCAGAGTTGCCTTTTGCCCCGCTGTCCTGGCCGATTTGGGAGCGTTGGCGGCGACTTGATATATTGAGAACAGGACCCTGCGGGCGCGTGCTGCACCAAGGGACTTCTCGATTGTCTACACCTCTGCAGGAACACAGAGGTGCATTATTGCTTGCCCCTTTGGTATTTCTTCTGTCTGGCGGCGCAAGATCTTATTGTAACTTTTCCTTGGCTGGGTATCTTGCAGGTACTCGAGCAGGCGTATGAGTCTGCCGATGGCATTGCAGGGTGCGGTGGCAAGGACGACTCGGCGATGGGGGAATGCGACAATGCTTTCTGTGGTATTGGACGCTTTCATGGAGCGTAGAAACGTGAAAATTAGACATGGCTCCGGTCAAATGAAAGTTGTGGTGTCTTTACGGAGGCAAGTCCGACTCCGTCTGTTGATGTGGAGGCGTCGATGTTCTGGACGATAAATATCAGCACTATGCAGTGAGGGCCACATCGAATACCTACCGCCCGTCGCATGCGTATCGTATGACGCAGTGATATGGATAATTCAGACCCTTGAAAAACGGCGGCTACCGCTTGTAGTCTGCGTCCTATGGGCTGGTTGTGAAGAGACTCGCACCTTGCGGATCTCGATCCTGATCTCGGAATATGTACTTGACGGCGGCTACTGAATGCCCCACGACCGACGACCAGCGTTCTACCTCCGTTGAATGGCGTGCAGCCGCCAGCGCGCCAGTTGACTCGGATTGCCAGTTTCACTTTCCTCTATGTCGGGAAGAAGACGCTCTTTGTCACCATCCAGCATAGAGCATGGTACAGTACGCGTGTGCATTGGCGAGTGATACTGTACATGTAGCCCTGGTCCATAGGGTTTATGTTGGGGAAAAGGTGCAAGAGAAAAAGTATTAACATCCGAGATTGTGACGACCAAGTAGCCAGAAGGCTCCGCTCACACGTACAATACGGAGTACTTCGAACCTGGCAAGCCAACGGATAGAGCCGTCGAGACGATGTTTCATTCGACTCGATTGAACGCACTCCCTCTTCCTCGGGCAAAACCCACAGACTTTCATCGGTATTGCCCTTGAAGAAGCGACCATCAATTGTGTTCTGGTCACGGATGAGAGATCCATGTCTGCATCAGGGGCACGTAGCAAACTTTTCCATTGGAAGATTCCAAGTCGCTCGCAAGCTGCATCCGATCGAGGTTCGAGACTTTATTTTGATAGCAGGCCTCCATCACGGAATTCAAATCCGCGCGAATCATCACCAAGTCCGCGCCACAATGGCGCCGCTCTAACCAAGGCAGGAGCCCAAAGACCAGGCAATTGAAGCCCGCAGACTTTATCAAGTTGCCGCAATGGTTCGAAAGACGAATATCAGCGGCAGCTGATCAACTATGACGAGCCTTTTCCTGAAAGTCGTATTGCCTTTATCGTCTCATCCATATGTAAGAGATTTTCGGTAGACCAGACAATATGGGAGCCCGCAGACTGTAGCAAGTGCTCTGTTTTGAAGGCGACGGAGACGTACGGTAGTCAACTTTGAGCTACTGAAAAAAAACCGTTTCTTCCGCCGATTGTGAGCCTCGATTCTACCACATTTGAACATTTGACTTGGGTACTACCAGATGAAAGGTTGAGACATTGCACATTCCTCTCAGCAATTGGACTGCTGTCTGGTCCCTATTACAATCTCGAGGCAGCGAGTCGTTGCCACGTTTTGCCGGATAGTAAAAGTTGAATTGGAAGTAATTATCGATTTGTTGTGTTTTTTGCTAATGAAGTTAAATATGGCCATAATCCGCCTTACTGCTTTCTAAAACCCTTGTTGGCGGTGCCATTTCTCCTCCCACCCGGGGAAATATGGGCTTTCTACTAGTGTGGTAACGTTCCAAGTCTCCTCTTCAGCAGTCTCTGGCTTTACCAATCCTTTCGCAACTTGCTCCTTCGCGTACTCCTCTAGCTCTGGGATACAAACGTGTTCTACATGCCATGTGTTCTTATACTCCATCAGACTCTTCTTTCCTTCTTTCAATATCTTGAGTACAAGCGCAGGAATATATGGCTCGTCTCTGAATTCCTTGACAGGTGTGAATAAAGCCGTGAAGTTGAAGACAATCCCTGCGCTGAGGGGCAATCTGCGTAGTGTCTGCCAATCAACCCTCAGATTGCAGTCCTCGATTGTCAAATCGGCTTTCTGGATGTCGCGAAGCTTCTCGTGGGGATGGCCGGGTGGCATGAACAATGGCGTTCCTACTTCCAGACCCCAGCTGCCTCTTTGTATGGGTGCGCTGGTTGGCATCTTGCTGAAGTACCGATCCATGCTGAAAGACATCTTCTCCTTGTAGTCCGGAATAGGTCCGTGGATTTCTTGAAGCTGCATGCCGATTTTGGTGGCAACGTTCCAGCCCAAAGAGCTACAGATGACACCTGCGCGGAAGTAATACATGCCATCCCTGTCGTTTCGAAGGACAATGGCAAAGTCTTCGGGGACGTTGTTTAGCAGCACATGAAGTGGGTGCATACTCTTGATGTCGGTATCGGCTTGCAGAAGATTGTTGTGGAACGTGCTCTTGTCTGAAGATATCGAGAAATGCGCTGGATATCTTGCGCAGTAGAATTGAAGAGACATTTCCATGAGCTCTTTGCAAGCAAGTTCGGAACCAGGTAAGAAGTCGAGAACCTTGCTCCCGTATTTCCGGAAGAGCTCTTGACGCTCTTTAATTCTCGAGACATAGAGACTGTCGACCTCTAACCACCAATCTGATTCCATCTTTGTCAAGGCTACTCTTGAAATCAGCAGATGTTTACACAATGTCTCATACGGACCTACACATTGTCTGGTGGTAAGCCCATCTGAAAGGTCTATAGGGCCTTGGGAGTGCTTTGGCCGGATCGAAATTCTCATATGGCTCTGGCAGGGGCACTCCGCTCAGGACGTCATAAGCCGGGAAATCACCCATGGCTTTGATCTCGGCCGTGGAGAATCCTGTTGGTGTGTATTTTGGTGAAGCATTTTCCAAGTCATAAGGACGGGTGATTGGCAGAAGATCCTTGGCGGACATCTCAACATCAGGCTCCGTAGCTAGTAGAGCTTTGGCATTCACCAATGAAACTTTTCCCGCAAGGTCTGGGAGAACCAGCCTTCTTGAAGGTGGGAAGGTATTGATGTAGTCAAGGGTCGTTGATGATAAGGATTCTTTGCTGTCTGCGGTCTTCTTGTTTGGGGAAAATGAACGAGGTGGTGTTGAAGCTCCAGAAGCACGTCGCCGGTGGAATTGAAGTCTTTCCAAGACTGCATCCCGCTGTCGTTTGCCAGCCACAAGGACTACCAGCGAGGACAACAAGACAAAGGCCCCGAGGCTGAGACGCCATTCGTCTAGTATTAATGTAAAGAAGGACATGGTGTTGAGTAGAAAGCGAAGGTAGAACTTGGATGTCGATCTCACGTCATTTGGGTGTGTTGTTGAGGTGTTTATGGGGAGAGAGAAGAGAGAAGAGTGTGAATCGAGCTCCAATTGTCCGTGAATAATAGAGTATTCACTTGGCTCCAATGGCTATTCTGGAAGTAGAAATCGGAAGCCGCAATCGATTGACCGTCCTCCAGCTAGAGACGGCGCGAGGCGCATTTAAGGGTTTCTATAAGTCTTATCGTAGTAGGCACGTAGCTACACAGGTCACTCCACAGCGATACCATCTGGCACTTGCACTGAAGAGGCAAAATAACTCGGTTCGCTGGCAGAAGTGTGGCCGGAATTGGAACGGAACGGTGCCAAAGAGAAGCTGCGAGTATACAGCGGGGAAACCCCTCAAGATATGTTCCCATCAATGAGGGCCGTTCGCTACCCCGCCACGAAGCAAGCAAAAGGAAATAGGAATGATGGGAGAGCTAGCACGTCTTCGATTGCTGCAGCAGATGCTGCACGACAGCGAATAGAAGCAGCAGCTTTGTGACACCGGGCCGCCGAGTGTATCTGAGCTGGGTATCAGGACCCTATCAGGGAAAGGAGGTACATACTGTGCAGGACGCCTTGCGCCCGCCTGTTTGGTTATCTTGAATCTCCTCCCCCACATCCAAGGATCGGACTTCCTTATCGAGGCATGTCAATCTGTTCCCACAATGCCGCCAAGCGGTAGGCGTTGACCTAGCAAATCACGTGTATACCAATTATTCGCTCTTTGAGGTTTGTGGTTTGGGTGCGACAATATGACATCGAGGATTGTGATTTATACAGTTGAAAGCGCTCTTGAGGCTTTTGTTTGCATTGACGTGAATCGTGGAAGCCGTTCAAATATGCCAAGTAAGCGGGTTACCAAGGCAACGACAGCCCACCCCTTTTTCTTTTACGTCCAGGATAAAAGACATTTATTTATCTAAACCCTCAAGGAGTTAATCTTGAGGGCTTTCCTAACCTTTTCATGGACTTGGTATTCAGTTGCCCAAATGATGACCCATAACTCTCTTCGATCTTTAAATGTCTGTCCAGGAGCAACGCCTTGCTTGCAAATATGCAATTTGATAGATCTTCAACGCCATTGACTACAACTTAGCCTTCTTGGCAAACGAATCATCAAGCAAATAATCTGGGTACTTCCGAACCCCCTGAAATGCGCCAGTCTGCCGCCAGCCACCGCCATCAATAACAAGCACTTCTCCGTTCACAAAGCTGCCAGCATCACTAAATATGTATACCGTTCCGTCTGCGATTTCTTTGACAGTGCCGTATCGTTGTAAAGGGTTCCTGCGCTGGGCGATCCCGCTTGCTTCTTCGGCTTTGTCACCTAGTCTGTCCATGCCTTCGGTGCCGGCAACTGGGAGCTGTTAATAAATGATTGGGATGGATGGATCAAGAAGTATAGAATAAACCGAGCACGGTGCACGACTCTTCGAGGTACCAAGATGAAGAGAAAGCTACTTACTTGGACCAGGAGCAATGATATTTGAAGTAATCCCACGAGGCCCGTATTCCAGAGCGGTACTGGCCGATATAGCATCGACGCCTGCCTTTGCTGCTGCAACATGAGTCTGCAATGGCATTCCCGTATAATGGAATGCGGCAGAGATAAATATAATACGCCCACCCGTCGAAGGATTTGTGCCTGTATTTGGGTTCTTCTTCGCAGATAATTCGAGGTGAGGGAGAGTAGCTTTTAGCGTGTTATAGGAACCGATGGTATCGATTTCGATAACTGTCCTGAAGGCATTGGAAGAGAGGCTGGAGATGGGGGCGAGGAAGTTTCCTGCTGCGCCGGCACTGTTCCATGACTGTCAGCACATGTCAATATACAATTTTGATGTTTGTGCCACAACCATACATAACGAAGTCAATACCACCCAGTTCCTTGACTGTCCGCTCGACAGCTTTCTCTAAGCTCTCGATCTTCCGCACATCAACTGCTCCGATTCCTATCACTTTGGCTCCTTTTCGTGCTGTCGCTATGCTCTTAGCCATAGACTCTGTTTTTTCGACATTGCGGCCAATGATGCATGCGTTGGCTCCTAGGTGAACGAGGGCTCGGACTTGGGCGCTGCAGATTGAGCCTGCGCCACCGGTGCAGAAGACGACTTTGTTATCTGAAGGAGAGATGGTTAGCCAGCGGTGGAAATGATAGCGGGTGATCAGAGAGGAGCTATACTAAAGAGGCCGTCTGCCCAGACGTTGGACAGGTACTCGTATCTTGGAAGTGCCATATTGATGTTATTGAATTTGGATTCGATGGCCGACGGAATTGCTTAAGAAATTTGGGATATTGCAGAACTTAGGAAACTGCCAGAATAATTATATTTTCAGTTAGAGACTCTCACGGCCGTAGGAACATGCTTTAGCTTTTGAATATCAATAATCTTTCCAACATCGGCAACCAAGTCTAGGGATGCCTCGGCCCATCGTTCCCGCAGCATATTAAAAGCGGCATGATTGAGACGAAATACTCGATGTCCTACTCGATCAAAAGCTCCAATCCCACGCCGCTTTCCGGGGCCCCCACGAGCCGACTCGCCGTGCCTGACTAATCCGCGCAGGGATGAGAGTCCGTCATCCGTCTCCGTCAATTGGGCGGCCGCTTGGACCAACCAGAAGCTACGCAATGGAATCAGGAAGCGACGACCGGACTACGACTGCGACTGCGACTGCGACGTCAGTACCGCCCAACTCTCAAGACACAATAGCTCTTCGATTCCTCACGAGTGGTGATACTTTCTCTCTTATTTGGAGTCGCCATGGCATCGAGAAAAGTCTCAACCCTCAAATTCGTGGGCTCAATCAGTGTTGGTTTATTGACTGTAAGTGATATGATGCCCCTCCTTTCCCCCGTACCACTTTCGCACAACTAACCATCAACTCAAACAGGGCCTATCTTACACCCTCAGCACCCTCACAGTCCCAACCCTCCTCGCTCTCCCCTCCGCCTTAAGCGCCTCCCGCGCTTTCACCAATCTCTCCACGCTCTCCCTCACCCACCTACGCGCCCTAGCCGGCATATCCAGCACATCATTCTTCCTCGCCTACCTACTTTCCCCGCGAAGCCAAAAACACCCCTATCTCCTATGGACCACACTATTCGTCGCCGGCTCCGGCCTCACAGATCTGGTACTGAAGCCTGCGTCAAAACCCGTCAGAAAGATAAAGCAAAAAGATCGCAAGGGCAAGGGACGGCAAATGGATGCTAGTTATGAGGTGCTGGGCGCGAGTGATCGGGATAGCGAGGGGACGGTGAGTGGAGAGGAGATGGAAGAGGACGTTAATGGGGAGGAAGTTAGAGAGCAGTTGGAGGGCTTCATGCTCAGCCAAGTTGTGAGGACTGCGATTGCGGGTATTGGATTTATGATGAGCGTGGTTGGGATCTGGGGGGATGGTGCTGCTGAGATGGTGATTATTGAGATGTGAGAGGAGAGCTGGGGAAAGAGAGGTCTGCTTTTTGATGCGCTAGGGAGCATGGAGTGTGAATGAAAATTATGAATGATGGCTCTGCGATGGCGTGAGGATTGGGTAAATATCGACTCTGCTTCTTCACTCAATATCTCACGGGACTTTGGGAATTGTAGTTAGGCTGGATGTCTGGTACTTTTCAATCTAAGTTGATTCCCCTCTGTAGCCAACTGAAGTCTTTGGTCGCGCCCCCCACTCAAAAAATAGTATATGGAGAAGCTATTGCGTTGCTGCGAGAATTTGTCTTTTGCTTTAACTTGAAACGGTTCTGCAAAGGCCCAGACCCCAGTAAAGCCATTGGTACCTATCTATGAATCTTGTGAGGCTTACAGTTATTCCTAGACGAGGTCTCCGCTTAGCCATTGCTTCAACCTGGTGAATGTTCGCCAACCTTAAGGCGACTTGTTTCAAAAGAATTCAATTCGACTCTTAGCGAACAACAGCAAAGTTTCGATTCAAGTTTGAGAGATCAAGGCAAAAAAATGCAAAAGGTTCACATGTTGTTTCCAACACAGGCTACTCCTTGCTCAATACCCTGAGACTTTATCCCCAGGAAAGGTGTGAATTCGCTGAGGGCCCTAGAACTAGGATATGTTTATACAGGGACTTTTTGGTGTGTTTGGTGGCCTGTCGTAACCTCTCCGCACGAGGAAGGAGATAGAGCTTTTCGAACTTATTATTTTTTTTTGTGGTATGTGTGGTAAGTTTTTTTTTTTTTTTAGTTAAGGGGTA
>Ga0247778_1000364_pt1 | contig 66486 bp, 57 predicted proteins | sample UWRJL049202B5_FD_179939 | JGI IMG/M metagenome (GOLD analysis project Ga0247778, IMG submission 179939) | Plant litter microbial communities from Arlington Agricultural Research Station in Wisconsin, United States - UWRJ-L049-202B-5 | ecosystem: Environmental > Terrestrial > Plant litter >... | reverse complement strand
ACATTTCACCATTTCAAAAAAAAAAAAAGCAAAGTTCCTGAGGGCCTGGAAGGTTCTGGATTGGCCTCCAATAACGGTTCGGAGAATCATTCACAACAGGACGGTGATTGTAAGAGGTGCTGGGAGTGGAACAAGTTGGATTGGTTCTTTGGGGGTCTTCAACGTAGATACCTTGGATCAATTGGGGGTGCATAGTATACTGTCAGCTTTGAGATTCATGTGTCCTAAGAATGGCTTAAAGAATGGTGCCTGGAAGGTAATCGAGTTGAAAGCAATTAAAACCACATGCGCTAGCATACCCAACATCTGGAGAAAGAAGCGGCCTATCCGTTTCTAATACCATCCACGGCAGACGAAACATTTCCGAGCCCCCAATCCCCATTATTTCTTGACCCAGTTTCCAGTCCGAGGGCTTCGTGGCGACGGTAGTACAGCTCAAGCTTGAAGAAATCATTCGGAAAAAGGAGGACAAATGACGATTCAAAACATATGTGAAGCGTAGTTGTAGAGATCTGGTAAATCAGTGGAGCTGGGAGGCTATTATTAGCTCCTGAAATAGTAAATGGGAGATTAATTCTATATTCAGACTGATTAGCTACAGTGTATCGCCGGAATCAACTTAGAATCGAAGAGTAAGTGGACAGGCCTTGGATAACATTTAACAGCTCGAACCCCATGAAAGGCCAATCTCCCCATGCCAGAAGCAATATCAAACATTAGGGTAGTATAGGCCGTGACGCTGACATTCGGATTCGTACTTGCTGCCACGGCCATCTAGGTAGTGATAAGGCAACGAGGTCGGCACCCAATGGCGTTTGAGGAGAGATCGCAGCAAGCTCTCAATCTGGAGCCTTATTCCAGCGTCAATTATAGGGTATTCTATTTCTTCTAGGTATGTTGCGGCCGCGTTCGATAGAGAGGGTTTGTGGAGGTTCCGGAGGACCTAGGTTGAAAGAAGAACGGCGAACGACGAGTTCGAGCAGGTATCGTGTGCAAAATGGCTGCGCTGGGTACCGGGTGCAAGCATTATTTCTCGGGCAATCAGGCTCTGATAGGAGCAGGTGTTTGGCAAAGAAAGGGCTCTTTGTCGATGTCGGTGCTGGCGGAGGAGTGATGGACACTAAAAGTTCCCGCTGAAGCCATGAATTTAGCGAGCCATTCACTGTAAGTCCAGGGGGTTCCTTCCACCAAATCATGCTGAATACAGCACCTTAGTATATCATTTTTACCCATTCCAGCTTCCATTGTTTCAAGACTCTCTGAGCCGGAACCTCCACAGAACTCGGCATGATGCCCTTTTTGGACTTACATTTTCTCATCTCATCCTCTCTGAATTTCTGGCGCGCCGATTCCTCTCCGCGTCCGCCTTTCTGTCACCAGTGGCAGCAGTTATCTCTTGTCATTTTGACCCATTTTCACCGCAGCAGCATACTTTAGTTGCAACGATTCAGACCAGCCACGAGCGCTTGCGATTCTCTAATGGGATTATCGGGCCACATATTGACTGGTCCCTCTTGCGCAATGCCAGGCTGTGGGTTTCCTGGAACGATCTATCGTGCTAATGTGAATTAGGGGGCGCAACAGCTGAGACGCCCAGAGAACAATCACCTATACGGCCCAGCCACAGAGGGATAAATCGCTGAAGGCTACAGGCCTCCATAGGGTGCTTTTAAAAGACTTGGTAAGTGTTCGAGAATTCCCTCCGCCAGTTTCACCGCTTTCTTCTGCTCCAAATCAGGACTACGCTGAACTGTACAAAATGACTTCTAGAAGCATTCATTCTGCATCTCAAAGACAATTCCGTCTCCTCAGGAGCCTTTTCTTTCAACAAAAACCGCCAAATCTCCTCTTTCTGCAGTCGACTCGCGGCTACGTCACCTCGATACAAACACAAAATTAGAGGAGGCCCATATCTTGGTTTGGATTGGCATACTTAGGGGTTAATCTACCCATCATTATTTGCAGGAATATCGTCAGCCGGGTCCCGTTTGACTCCATCAGAGCCTATCGATGCCGTTCACAGTAGTCACCGCTAGGTTTCTCCTCGGCTTTGCGATGCCCAGCCTGTCGGAGGCCGGCGAGAACAGCGTCTGATTGGAGAAAGATCCTGTACTATTAACATGATGGTAACCTGCACTGCTGTTGCTCTTCTCTAAGTCTGTATTATGTCCCCAAAGATCTTTTTCGGGATACGCATATCGTATTTGCTAATAAATCTGACGACAGGACCGATCTGCGATCTCCCTTTTCGAGCACCTCCTAGTGTCGACCCAAACACCTCCGTCGATCATCTGCTGCTAGCTCGGTGTTATACCAAAGTCCGTCGTCATTTACGGCAAATACCTCTTCTGCTCTTATTATAAAAAGCAAGCATCCAGGGATGAAACTATGCTAGCCCCCTAACATAACCCCGCGGATCTTGACGCACCTCCCAGTCGTCACCCTAGGATACCACAGGGGAATCACCAGGATTTTCCCGGGATATTCGATAAGGCTACATTCATCAGGCCTGGAATCTACTGGGAAGGACATATCTGCAAGCTTTGGACTAGGCTCTTGCTTCTTCGGTGGGTTTTTAGTGTCTTGTTTTGCGTGGGAGACGTGGAGTGGACAGGCTGCTTCTGGATATCCTTGTTTTAGGGAATATCTTAATTCTCATGAGCTTCAGTTGCTTTCGATTGAAGAAATTCCTGTGTTTTTTGACGTCCAGCTCCCGTCTCACAAGAACCCAGTAATCATTATGGAACCTGGAAAGCAGGTATGGACTCGGAAGGGCTCAGGAGCCAGCGTTGGGACATTGATGATGAGAATAGCCGCCACGGAATGATAGCTTTCGAATTGCTGTGTTCGTATGGGGGATGGGGAGGTAGGGTCTAATTGGTGGTTTTAAATTGAAGACGGGGTCTCGTATGGCAGTCTTCAGACATTGATGGTATTGTGAATTGACGAATGCGTGAAAGAAACCTTCATTTGAAGAAGTCCACAGGCGGTATCATAAGCAAAGAACAAAAATAACCACCCCAAGCTCCAAACCCCGAAACACCCCCTACCCCCCATAACCACCCTAGCCAACACAATCATAACCCAAACATGCCACATACCATAAAGCACCCACCTCCCAAAAACTCCCATTCTCAATGAAAAATTTAAAAAAACAAAAAAAACCCGTCTCAAAATCCAAAAATTAAACCCCGCAGGGCAACACAAAAAACGCAAAACCCGAGCGCAAGGTAAAAATTAAGAGGCCGATCATATTGACCCGCTAGCATAGCGTCAGTAATAGTCAACCAATAGCGACGAGAGATTAAAAGTGGGAACAAGGACAGGGAACAAGGTTAACTTACTGCTAAGGTTAACTGAAATAAGAAAAGAGAGGTTAGTTAGAATGGATTCTTCATACAACAATACAACAGTGGCATCAGGAAAAGAGGGAAGTACTCACAAATTCTTCCTCCATGGGAGGGTCGGCAACAGCAGCAGTACTAGGGGGAGCCGGGTGTTCGGCAGTGGAATTGGTTGGCGGCGGCTGCGGCAGTTGAATGACCCATTTTGGCTGGAATACCAGCGGGTTTCTGGTTCGTCTCTGTATATGACACCTGTCAGTGGGATGCATCCTTCATACCTGGGTTCACCACGCCACTGAGCACCCCTCACCTATAGGCCTGAGCCCAGGTTAACTCTGGTTCTTGAAATAAGAAGTGAGAGGTCGGAGGATGCTTCATACAACAGTGGCAGGGGAAAATGGGGTTTGTACTCACATAATCCAGCTCTAGGGCTGGTCCTGACGTCGGGCGCTGATGAGGGTGAGGAATTGCTGGTACTGCCTGGGAAGAACAAATTAGCATCTACAAAACTGGGACGCAGACAAGAGTGCAGGCTCCATTGAAATGAATTGCCTCACTGTGCTCACGTACCTTGATTTAATGATAGATCGGGAGTTGTGGCCACGGAGTAATGGGGGGAGAAGTTTTTGCGGAAGGAAGTTGACGAGGAAGCGGGAACGGGTGGGAAGAGTTGATTAATTAAGGAGTAGATCGTAGCTTCCTAGAGAAAGCGGTCATAAACATTCACCGTATTTTGTAGCAACTTCCTTCAGTTGGGGGACTTCCATTAAAGTGAATGCGGCAGCAGCGATCTGCTGTGAATTATTCAGCATTCCAAGTACATTATCATAAAGATCCAAAGCAAGATGTCCACAAAGCTCCAAATATCCCCAAAAATGTTTCAAAATATCAGTCCATAGATCTGTTCACACATCGTCAAAAGTAAATATATCCAACGCGTTTTTCCCTCTCCCATCTGGCACTTCATTGCCAGCCCTTCTTCACGTCACTAAAAGTTTCGCTATGGAAGAATTTGCGACCCAGACCCTCCTGGAATCCATCACCATATCCGTAGTCCTTGCAGCTTCTTGGATCACGGCGGGATCCTCGTAAAACACGGCTCCATATTCTGCTTGGAAGCACAATAAGTCAAATGTGAACCCGGTGACGTTCTGAGACAGCTCAGCAAATCCACGGAGTTGGTCTTCATTGATATCTTTCCCTTCCGGGCGGAAGCTCTCGTCGCAGATCGCCCAGGCGACTAGGGCGACGCAGAAGAGCCGAAGCTTGCTTCCCTCTCGGGTATTATGGTATATTGCAGCGATATCTTCGGTGTCGACTAGAGTCTCTTCACGGTAGTGAATCATCTGGATAATGTCGATGACTGCGTTCTGGAAGTCGACTATGCAGTACTTCTCGGCGAATAAGAATGCTGGGTACAAAGTCTTCTTGAGGTATATGGCACGGTCATCGCTTGGCAAATGAAAGTCGAGGGGGATCTTCTTGTCGTTTTGGTAAATCCATTCGAGGAAGCAGCCAACTGCATTGGCATCGTCTTCAGGCAATTGAATTTCCTTCTTGGATGCTTCCGCGAAGTCACCACCGAAGGCAGCCTGGAAATATTCGGATTTTGTGCAAAGCTTCTTCTTCTGCACAACAAAGCTCTGGTTTTCAGGTCCCGCGATGAGGGTTACGATATCTGCAAGAGTTCTGACAGCTCTAAATCAGCGTCTAGATCAACAAGTAAAGAGGGAAGGTAACCTACCCCGAGACAAAAGATTCAGAGGCCTGTGCCATTGTGGAAGGAGTAGGCGTGGTTGTTGGGGATCCCAAAAAATTACTCATAGTTAGGGACCGAAGATTGCTAGTATGTAAATGTAGAGGAAAACTTCGATACTAGTGGAGGTGTCCGGGAATTGTTTTGCAAGAAAAATTAAAGTAAAGTGGCAGGAATTCTTGGACAGACAATCTTTGCAAATGAATGTCGTTTAAATTGTAAGCTTTCTTCCTCCTGTTAGTGCTACAACCGATATTTAATTGCTGTAGAAGGTACTGGTAGTGATTGAGGATTTGCAGAAATTGATCCTCCATCGCGTGACAACGAACGTGCGCTTATTGTGACAGAATTATCTATATATGATTGAATCAAAGAAAGTTTACGTGACGAGAAGAGTTGAATTGGTGAGTGTAGTCATTCTGTGAAGAAACCGGGCATTTGAACTTTCTTGTTTGAGAACGGGAGCGAGGAGGTACTTAAAGGGTAATCTCCGAAAGTTTGCTGAATGAGTATTCAAATCTTGCTGGTGCTTTCCTTTCTCATAAAGTCACAGACAAACGTTTTTTTGGACACGAACGGCATTAGCAAGTCATTTTTGAAAGTTTGTGCAGGGTGGTACAATATCAGGCATGACCACAATACGCCTTTCTGAGACACGGCTGGCACTTTTTGAGTGTGAAAATGGAGCGAAAATTTTGGTAAAAAATCTCTATATCAGAACCTTTCTCCTAAGCGACCCTAACGAAGGCTTAATTGTGAAGCCGGCCTCGAATTCTTGTGGTGGTGATCCTGAAGCATCAATTGATCGACGCATCAGCATCTATACCTCTCAAATGTACCCACTTGATATAGGAACTTTCCTTAAGGCTTAGAGAGGCATCATAGGATTTCTGTTACTCCTTTGGTTAACTTTGGAAAGAGGAGGCAAATGACCAGTGCATGGAAGTTAAGACCCAGCTCTCGAAATTGCCAGCATGAGACTGCAACTTCCTTGACATTTTAGAAAGACCCAACAGTCTAATCTCATAGTTGGAGTGAGTCACTCACCAGCAAAAGTTGACTTTGGTTATCGCTTAGGCTATTGGAGAACGGTGCCTTTTAGAGTCTTGATTCCCGTGAACGGTGCACCCGCTTCATTTTTAGACTCAATTTGCAGGCACACTTTCTAAAAATATTCTCAACAGCGAAACATTTAATTTCTTTCTACTTCAGAGTCCTTTTCATCTGAACACATTCTCCAACTTTGAATTCTGCAGCACCTTGAAGTACCAGCAGCCTTCCAAGCTTTTGATACGATACTAGAACTATTCGAGCTGCTGAAGGCAGCACCACTTGAAAATTAATTCAAGCACAATCTAAAAATAGCAAAGATGTCTCTAGCACCTTTTGAGTTTGACTACAAGTAAGATTTCTATTCTCAAACTCCTGGATAATATCTCATTTGTGCCCAGAACCCATGGAGGCAGATTCGTGACCGTTTTCGTCGGGCCTGAACGAAAAGAATTCTTTCTCTACCAAAAGCTTATTTGCAGCCGCTCAGATTTTTTCCGAGCGGTTTTCAACAGTAGCTTTAAGGAAGGAGAGGACGGCAAAATGGAATTACCGGAAGAACGTCCAGATATATTCGGGCTTCTTGTCAACTGGATGTACAGCGGCCAAATCCCTTCCTTCGAGTACAAAATCCCCGAATACCGACAGAGGACATCATTACTACCTCTGCCTGCTTGCAAACATATTTCATGTTTCGGATAAATTTTGCATAAACGCATTTAGTAACCTAATAATTGATACTTTTCAAGACCATCTCTACAAAAGTTATCGAATCCCTGCTTCCGGGGTGAAGCACATCTACAAAATAACGGGCCCGAACAGCAAGCTGCGGAAGTATGTAACGATGTTGCATGTCAGGAAAAACTATCTGAGAACAAAAAAAGCGGACGACCGCGACATGGCACTGTTTTTAGATTTGGTGAAATCATGCCCAGACTTTGCTGAAGATTACGCGGAACTTCACGCGCAATACGGGTTCCTGTTTCGCATGTCCGCAAAGAGTCCAAGTGTTAATTTACGAACACCGGGACGAGGCCTCGACAGATGTTTCTTCCACACACATGCAAAGAACGAGGTGTGTCACCTCGAAGCCGAGAGTGACGAGAACGATGCTGGGAAAGAAAATGCCCAGACTTGAACATGCCAAAATGGCGGAAACAATCAAACGGCTATGCTTGACTTTCCTCGTCAAGACCAAATTCTGGGTATTACGACGAGCTCAGTGTCTTCCTGCTAGTCTTCTCGTACTGCCTTCCAGCATTCACGTGCGACTCGATAGATGCGTTCTATCGCACCAAAACCAGTTGCGGGCTTCGTCGACACATCAGCATATTCTCTAGAATCAATCCTCAGCACAACTAGTTGTGGCATCCCAAGAGCCAAGCACTACCCAAAGTTCACTTTGTCTGCTCTCGCAAGCGTCCCTCAATAGGTCATCTCAAGGTAGAGAGTCTGTCGACCCGAACCTGTCGTCCAAGTACGCTCGAAATCTACCGCTAGCGTGAGGCTGTTGGACAGAAGAGATTTGTATCATCGCTATGCCGTGGTGATAGGCTGAGGAGAGATCATGGTCAAAGTGGTTGAGAGGCAGAAGATGGAGTTGTCGCAGATGATCTATGTAGGCGCCGGACATGAAGGCTGGCGGACATCGACATTGCTAGATCCTTGAGGAGGCCCGGAGTTGACCTAAAGAAGCTGGGTTAGAGACAGGAGCTCCTGTGTCCGGAGTAGGATTGTAGATTGCAACCTGCCCTCCAAACCGTGGATTAGAATCACTATCAGATAGGCCTGAGCAAACATCTCTCGATATGACATTGAAGGCACGCCAAAACCCTAGACACGACTTTGAGAAAATCAAGCACCTATAACGAGACAGTTTCAGCACGCAACAAATCTAGATATCTATGGAATAACACCAGGGAACTAAAAATAAGGTTCGTAGAGCATGAGAACTTGTCTTGTAACCGTGCTGAGGGACCACCATCCCAGTATAACTTACTGGACGTGAAATAGAGGGCCCAGGAGGGGACTACCTAGCTCTGTATATCAGATGCGGTGCATCCGATGAGATGAAAATCAGACGTTAATCTTGCAATCTTCTCGTTGAATCTACGGAAGTAGAACGTCGATGCCCTCAGGTTTTCAAAGCAAACACTATTGAATTGAAGGAAGTAGCAAGTCCAAGAGAGGTTAAGCGGGGCTCTGGACGGACTATATCTTCTGCGTAGTTCGGGGTTCTTCTTGGCTACCTAGCAAACACTCACAGCCGTTGAGAAATTGAAAATCCTCTCTCGTCAACAGCGACACAATACATAGAGTGCAGGATCCGAACCTCCCCAACCAGGTCAGCGTGTAGCACAGGTCCCAAACATGGCCTCATTCTACTCACGCTTCTCAAATCCCGTATTTGTTAATCCATTCCCGGCCACACCAAGTTCAGCTGCCCAATCAGCCAATCCTAGGCCTCCTCAACTCCCCTCAGTCGCCAGTCCATCCTCAACGCCATCATCATTCCGAGGTTCTTCGAGTCTTCAAGCATCTCACATTCCACAAAACGCGACAGCAAGCACATTATCTCAAAACGGGAAGGAATCTTTGGTCCTTACTCCTGAGTCAGTCTAGTCCACCCCTTTCATCCAGATTGATGCTGATACTTTCTAGGGCCATGGGACATGAATTCGTCAAGCTGTACGTCGGGGACGAACGCAAGGAGTTCACTATCCACAAGAAACTCCTCTGCGATCGTGTAGATTTCTTTGCGAAGGCTTTTAGCGGCGGGTTTCAAGAAGCCACGAACGGAGAGATGCACCTTCTCGAGGACGATCCAGATACTTTAGCATCGTTGGTCGACTTTATTTACCGCGGAGTCGTGCCTGTTCTCGTTGAACCACTACCTTCGCCGTCCGAGCAGAAGCTTATTTGCAAAAATTTGCGGGCCCTGTATTACTTCGCAGAAAAGATATGCATGGTGGAATTAATGGATCGAGTGATACCACGAGGTTTTGAAGCACAAAGATGCCAGTTCTGTTGAGAAATTCAAGAGACTTGACATCTGCATTTTCCACTGCCACGGAGAAGACAAGCCTTGTCATCTTAAAGCTACTTAACCTAACAGGATATTGAAGGGATTTGGCATTTTTAGTGTCCGACTGTGGTGTTGATTTATACAAGGAGCTAGCGGTAAGGTATCAGGACTAAGGAAGGGATTGAGAAAAATTGGACGTGACATCAGTAATGTGGTCTTCGAAGGCCTGAAATCAGAACGGAAGCTTGACATAGAACCTTGGAATGCTGCACTCAACTAGAAACGGTGTAATAGCGCAGAAAAGTTGTCTTTAACCAAAACTGTCCTTGAATATGCCACTAGCCTAGAATGATTTTGCGTGAGATCTGCCGTTCAAGTTTTTGACCTGGAATATAACATACAAAAAGTTGTTTCTGAGCGACTCTTGCTATTTTACTTGAATTCAGGAGGCATCTTGCCTATAAGGACGCAATACTAGCATCAGGCCGTAGAGAACATTTCTTCATTGCCCACAATATTTTTTCCAATAATGACCAAGTGAATTTTTGTGACACTATTCGTATCAAAACCGATCCGTATTCAATTTCAAAAGAGAATCGAACCAGAGCACTCCGATCTCGGATATCTATTCTCATCATTCTTAACCCGCGAACGTGTCAGGCTTTTACAAATACTGCGAGTAGGATTTCGAGAAGCCAACTGCCATCGAAACACTCGACACGATGGCTAAAATACCGAGATTCGAGTCTCCAACAACTCCTCAAGCTCAAGCCGCCGCCTTCCTCGCGAGATTGGACTTTCCGAACCATGCAGATCATCATTATGCCTCCGCTGGCAATGCATGCTCGACGCCGCCGAGGCCCAGAAACCCTTCGAACCACCAGAACTCTCAACCCGCCTCTTCCAATGCGCTGTATCCAGCAGTTTCAGATGTCAAGCGAACTTCCTCATCATCAAGCACAATGTCTAAAGGCAAGGCAGCCCCGAAGACTCTCACTCCGGAGTAAGATCCCTTGGCTTTGCCTTTATATCAATTGGAACTGACAAATACAGTATAATGGGACATGAAGTCGTCAAACTCTACATCGGGCGCAAACGCAAAGAATTCACGATTCACAAAAAGCTCCTCTGCGACCAGATCGACTTCTTCTCCAAGAAATTCAATGGCAGAACCCAGGAAGCAAAGACGGGAGTGATGTACCTTCCAGAGGATCATCCGGACGAGTTCGCATCTCTGATTGACTTTCTCTATCGAGGGGCAGCCCCAGATTGGGAAGCAGCAAGGGATCCTACTTTTTCGGGTGTAGGGTTGAACTTTTTGGCTGAGAAATATTGCATGCCTGAACTTCAAGACCGAACGGTAGATGCAATCAGAGCCTTACACAGAATGAAGAATATGTGTTATAGCACTGAACAGATAGATGACATCTTCCATTCGGGCAGCAAGGACAACAAACTTCGATTGCTCGCCGTTGCAGAGGTAGCTTTCAGGGTTAGACACTACATTGGGGACAAAGATCGAGGCTACTGGTATTTGGAATTGTCCAAGACTTGTCCAGAATTCTTTGTCGACCTGTTCCGTTTCCAGATTAAGTATGCCTGGCATTTGGAGAAGAAACAATACCATTGGTCGGATGCCCTTGCTCATCTAGACCCATGTACTTTCCATGTACATGAGAATGATGCTGCTTGTTATTTGAAGAAAGCTTCCTAGCCTTGCAAGACGTTGAGGCAATACGGCAGCTTGGGGGTGATCGGGCAGTCAGGGAAATGATTGAGAGTTACTGGGGTAGACGATGTCAGAAGATTTGTTCATAAGGGGCATTGAAATCAGATACAGAATGAGAAGCGTACTGCACAGCGTCGAGCAAATAGAAACGGGTTCGTCGCGGACGAGGATTTGTTATTTCGTAGTGCTGTTTCTGAAAGGACGACCAGCTCAGTATAACTGTACGTGAAATGTGCCCTTCAAGCTTTTGGTCCAGAATATAAGCATGCAACAATTTGTCACTGAGAGGCTCCTAATATTGCACTTAAATGTAGGACTAGCATCGGGCCGTGGAAAACATTTCTTCATTCCATATTCCTACATCAAAGCCGGTACGCCGAGATGGTCTTCCAATCTTAAACCCATATATGCAAACCCACCCCATCTAGCCCATGCATACACCGTCCCATAATCTACACGATCTTTTCCGCCTCCTCAACCAAATCCTCCACCCTAAACGCGGCATCTCCCTTCCCAAACATCTCCAGCAACCGTCTCCTCTCGTTCTTCTCTCCTCCCACTCCATAGAACTTCTGCAAGCACATAACCAACCACTTCGCCTCATCCACACTCACGCCTCGTCCCTCAATAACCTGTCCCTGTAATAACACCACACCCCTATCTTCCGCCATCTCCAAATGATGCGTAATAGTCGTATGTGGCTGGCTGAACTCGCCCCTTAACTTGTACTCCGCCAAATGAGTAAACAGTACCGTAACAGTATTCTCAGCCGGAAACGTCCATTGCAAGAAGTGGATTTCCGCGCCTTGTCCTTCTTTTGGCAGGGGCAGTATGAAATGAGGGTGTTTCTTCGCCGTAGCTTCAATCGTGCGGAAGACGTCGAGGGGAATAACGGCACAGAGGGATTGTGGGTCGTTTACATGCCGTAGGCGCCATATTGCTTCTAATTCTTTCTCGGGGAGCTCACGGGCTTTAGGAATATCGATGTAGGATGAGAGGGTTTTGATGCCGGGGTTCGAGGATGCTTTTTCGGCGGGTATCTGAGGCGGCGGAGGAGGCGGTGGGAATGGAGATGAGGCGTTTGGGGACGGTGGAGGTGTAGGAGGAGCGTTTGAGTTGGGTATTTTGATGGATGCTGCTTTTCGTTGGTGTTGAATCTTGTCTTTGTAGACTTCTTTTAGCTCATTTATATCTCGTAGTCCTTCCCTGTTTGATCCGTCCGTTAGAAAACTACTCATCCATGATTCCGGAGGATAGAACACCCACTGTCTAGCCTTCCGGTCTAATTTCTCCTTGTATTTCTCCAAGATTCGGTTCGATTGCTGGGTGGCCAAAAACCGGATATCGTGAACCTGCGCCCATCTCCTTTGCGATACCCGCAGATATGGCGCCGCGCCAGAAACAACATGGCGCAGCGCAGGTACTCGGAAGCTTGCCATGATGTTTGCGATTGACAATGCCGTGAAGAAAATGAAAAGAGGGAGGGAGAAGAGAAGGTTCACGTTGAGAGAAGCGCGGCTAATTCGCGCCTATCATCACGTGCTGTTTCCGAGCTTCTTCTTCCCCCTTTTTAAGCTCGTCTTGTCTTTTTGTAAATAATTCGTGACTTCAAAAACACCGACATGTCAACCATGATTCGAAGCTTTACAGAGTTTGAAAGCTGTGCTGAATGTAGATGTCTGCCTTTCCTTCGACGCGCCGGTCTTGGCGTGCAGCAAGGCTCTCTGCCACCTCAGCAATGCTCTCAGCTCCGGACCCCAGATAATTTCCTGTTGTCGTCAATTTGTATCTTGGGACTCAGGCAATATGGACCCTTTGACGGCGTTCTCGCTCGCTGGTACTATCATTCAGTTCGTCGATTTCGGAAGTAGGCTGTTCTCAGAAGGGCGAGCCTTGTATGAGTCTACCACCGGAGCCTTGACGGCAAACGAAGAATTGGAGCTTGTTCTCATCGATCTCCGCGCCATCATTGCCAAGTTGAAGAAATCTCCAGGCCACTCTGCGCCAGATTGTCATTCGGTAAAAACTTCTTCGGCAGATTCTCGTAAGACCTTTGAAGCGATATGTGATGGAACGCTAGAGGTCGCCGAAGATCTTGCTGCACGACTTGATTTGCTCAAGGTGAAGAATAGCAAACACCGGGCCTGGGAAAGCTTGCGAAAGGTTTTGAAGAACGCTTGGTCGAAAAGTGAGATAGAGGATTTGAAAAAAAGATTAGCAAGTTTGAAGTCGGCGCTGGACACGGGACTTATGATGACAATCAGGTAACAACCATCTTATCTTGCAAAACTGTGGAGTAACTGGTATGATTTTTAGGGATGATATAGACTCGCAATCAATCCGCTCCTCAGCTCGCTTTGACAACCTTGACGCTCAGTCTCAACGTATCATTGCTGCATTACTCGAACACAAGACTTCTAATGAGGCGTTGTTCTGTCAGAATATGACGGACCATACAAAAATGATCAATTCGACGCTTTCCCAATTTTTGAATCGCCTCGAAAACATGAATCAAGACGGGCCTCGCCGCATCGGTAATGATTCTGTCCTCAACCTCAGACACATTGCGAAGGACGACCTTCCTCGAATTAAACCCGAAGTCGAAATGTTCAATATGTCCCAACCCGATGAAGTGCACTTCCGCAGCACAGTTTCAGATATGATCTTGAAGAAGCTGTCATTCCCCACGATGCAACTTCGATACGAGGATGTTGTTGAACCGTATCCGGCCACTTTTGCCTGGGTGTTCAGCGAAGCGGCAACTCAGCACAGAATGCCGTGGAGCAATTTCGTTGACTGGCTCAGTAGTGGACACGGAATATATTGGGTCAACGGGAAGGCCGGCTCTGGAAAGTCTACTTTAATGAAGCATATCTTTGATCAGCCAGAAACCCGGCGTTATCTAACAACGTGGGCAAAGGACGTCAAGATCTGTATCGCTTCATTTTTCTTCTGGAATAGTGGTTCTCCACAGCAAAAATCTCAGATTGGGATGCTACGTGCGATTGTCTTTCAAATTCTGCAGCAAATTCCTGAAATTGCGCCAGTTGTCCTTCCCGAGTATTGGGCAAGAATTTACTCCGATCTCCTGAGTCAGAAATCCGAAAAGTTCGATATCGCCTGGTCACTACGTGATCTTCGGTTAATTTTCACGAGAATTGTCGTCCAGTCTAACGTCCCATTGAGAATATTTCTGTTAGTTGATGGACTGGACGAGTTCAATGGGGATCATGATGATCTGGTAGAATTTTTTTCCGGATTTCGGGACTCGAACAACATCAAAGCCTGCGTGTCGAGCAGGCCCTGGGTCGTTTTTGAGGAGGCTTTTGGAGGAGGCCCACGTTTGCGGCTCCAAGACATCACCCGTCCTGATATTCTGCAATATGTCAGTGGCAAATTCCATCGCAATAGCTCATTTCGAAGGCTAAAAGCCCAGAATCCGATTCCGGCACTTAATTTGATCAATGAAGTTGCCGAAAGGGCAGATGGAGTTTTCCTTTGGGTATTCCTGGTCGTGAAATCTCTTCTCGATGGACTTCGTAATCGCGACGACATACACATCCTTCGGACGCGTCTGCGTATCTTGCCTCGAGAGCTTGAGCCTCTTTATAGATATCTCTTGAGTCTGGTCGAGCCTGTGTATCTAGGGTGGGCATCACAAGCATTACAAGTCATGCGAGCCTTCAGCGAGACTGGCGCGGCTTATCAAGGGACAAACGCCAGATATACGAAGCCACCTAAGAACGGCTTTAGTATTGCTCAACTGTATTTGGCGCTGTCAAAAGATCTAAACATCGGAAACTTGGAAGTTTTGGGACCGCAGCAGATCAACTCCAGATGCCAGGATATGCTCGTTCACTTGACAGCAAGATGTGCGGGGCTTCTCGAGGTGCCGGGTTTCGCGAGGACAGGCTCCCGCGCTTCTGTCCAGTACATACACGCCACGGCTAGAACTTTCCTACAGAGCGACGAAAACTGGCCCGAACTAGTTGCCCATACGTCTAACACGAACTTCTGCCCTCATGTGTGTCTCATGAGATCATGTCTTTTCAGCCTGTGGATCGACAAATATTGGGATTACAACGTCTACCATTCGACACCCCATGCCTTGATATCGTTCTTTACATTTCATGCCTCCTGCGCAGACGAGAACCCAAAAAACCACGAAGTTGAGGTGGCATTGCTTGACAGGCTTGATCAAATCAAGACAGTCATAGGGACAGGCAAGCATTGGAGCAACGATTTCCTTGTTCGTGAGAATGACTCTGAACGTCTTTCTTTCATTTACTTTGCCACGGTCTATGGCTTGACTGGGTACGTCAAGATGAAGCTACAGCCCTCGGAAGCAAATTTGATGCTTTATCCTAACGCTACTACTCTCTTAAATTACTACTTTCAAGACCGAGATCCGGGTGCGACCTTCTTTCCAACTTTACCGCGAATCCAAATGGTCACTTTATTGCTTGAGCTTGGGGCAGACCCAAATTGGAGACATCAAGGATCAAGTGCGTGGTCAAATCTACTTTACCAGGTATCCAAAGCAACGCAACCTTCGGGGGAATACAACGAGATTCAACAGCTGTCCAAATCGTACGTTAATTGCATAAAAGCGTTCTTGATATATGGTGCTAGCCCACACGCTCGGGTCCATACGTCGACGGAGGAGGACCATCAGATTTCAGTACTGGAGATAGTCACAGAAAGGATTATGCGGGTGTTCCCCACCGAAGGAGCAGCAATCAGAACTGAGCTGGAGCGTCTTACTCCACCCGCAGATTTGGCAGTTTTACAGGCCTGAACGGATGCAAAAGATGAAGTTGGCCGTAGCGCAAACTTTCCTATAACGCATTAAATTACTCGAAACACCGAAACCTGGAGTGGGATTTGACTCAATTCAGACTCAGACTTTGATGGAGCTCCTCGTGGCTTTGGGCTTCCTGAAAGACTAGAACAATTCTTCTCAAGCCTTTCGGACTTTATTCTACGGCAGCACACACGCAGACCTAAAACATATTGCGAAATCTCCATGTACCACAGCTGTGGATTTAATGGCGTTCCGCATTTGTGTCGGTCTCGTGCCGCCATTGTTGTTATCTAATGATGGTAAGGAAATACGACTTGTTCTGCGGTCAAATCAAAATACTTATATCTCTTCTGTATAATATCACTCTTCTTTCTTCAATAAAGCTTTCTCGTTTCGTTTCGTTTCGTTTCATTCCGCTTGCTTCGGGGTTATCTAGCTTGTGATAGCAAGTTGCCCGGCGCGCCAAGTTTGCGATGCGCGAAGCCGTGCCAGATCCTAGCAATACTCGAGTACAAGGCTTTCATTGGTGCTTAATTACGACAGATTCGTGGCCGATCCTTGCACAATTAGCGGTTCAATGTCCTTCCTGCCTTTTTCGCTTCTACTGCTTATTTCCAAGTGGCAATTTCTCCACAATATATGGAGCAAGTCATGCAAGCAATCTTAAACGGGCTTCAGTCAGAAGTCAAGATCAATTAATCCAACCAGGAGTATAAGAACTTTTCAACCCGACTTGCTTGCTCAGCTTTGAGGCTATTACGACTTCGAGATTTGTCAAAATGAAATTGTCTTCACTACTCCAGATGATGCTCCTCTTTCGGGGCGCCCAATGCAACATTTCTGTAACTGATCAATGGCACAGCGTCGCTTATGAGGGCCTCGAGCGCAACGGCATTGAAGTATTTCTCAATATCCCATTTGGGCAAGATACAAGCGGCGAAAACCGTTTCAAACCCCCGCGGCCATATGTGCCTGAGCTTGGGTCTACTATCAACGCGCAATCGCTCGGGAATTCGTGCCCACAGCGGACTGGCAAAGTGCTCGGTCCATTGGCACTCGCAAACGTGACCGACATTTCAGAGGACTGCCTCAATCTTATAATTGGCCGGCCGAAAGGTTGCGGTCCTGACAGCCGCCTGCCTGTCATGGTCTGGATTTATGGGGGAAGCTTTTGGGTTGGGACAAATGGCGAGCCGACTACGAGACCTGACGGATTGGTTCTGGAGTCAGTACAGAATGGGTTGCCTGTCATTCATGTTGCCATCAATTATCGACTTGGAGGTGAGCGCGCGTTTGTTAGCGATGGTTGCTTGGCATGCGTGCTAATTTGGAACGATCTCAGTCTTCGGATTTTCGCAATCCAAATCCTTGGGAGAGGACAAGTCAGAGAATGCAGGACTGAGAGATCAGAGATTGGGTATCGAGTGGTCTGTAGCCCTGCCCGTGCGATTGCTCCTCATGGTAGAGTATAAAATGGCTGACTTTTGCGCAGGGTGCGGGACAATATTGAGGTTTTTGGTGGTGATCCAGAAAAGATTACCATCCACGGACAGTCCTCGGGAGGTAGGTCAAGCCTTACATTGCGTTCGAACCATGCCACACCGGCTATCTAACATCTTTCAATAGGCCTGGCGGTAATGGCCCAGATACTTGCTTACGGAGGCAGTCAACCCGTGCCGTTCCAGCAGGGCATATGTGAGAGCCAGGCGCTCGGTTACGGATTCACCAGCAGCATTGCCCGTGACGCTACGCAAGCGGTTGTAGACTATGTTGGGTGTAATGCAACAAGCTTCGACGAATCCGAGACAGTAGAATGTCTACGTTCACTCGACATGCAGACGCTGCTCAATGCGGAGCTGGTTACCGTCCGCTCAGATCTCGGCGACCAATGGCTGCCCGCTGTTGACGGAGACTTCTGGCCCGCTGCTCCATCTGAGCTCTTGCGTGAAGGCCGCTTCGCCAACGTGACCACCATGATAGGATGGACAGAGGACGACCTCACCCTCTACACCGACCCTTCAATCAAGACGGCTCAAGATACATACGATTCTGTCCATACCGGCTACCCAGGCATGAGCGCTGATAACATCGAGAAGCTTCTGGTGCTGTACCCTGTGACCGACTTCCCATTCAACCCCGCTGCTAACAAATCGAGGGAGTTTTACCGAGCTGCGCGTATCTCCCGCGACATTTTTATGGTGTGCCAGCCTATGTCCATCGCATCTACGTTCTCTGCAGCCGGTAACGACGTCTTCCTTTACGAGTGGAATCAGACTGTGGTCGGCCCCGCGCTCGCATCCGTGAGAGGTCAGTACGGCATAGGCATCCCGCACACAGCTGAGTTTGCCTATACATTTGGCAATATCTCTGTCTACGATGTGAATGGGTACCCTTTCGAGCCGACGCTAGCTGATTACGCACTCCAGCACCGCAGCTCAAGGTCCTGGTCTACTTTTGCGAGCACGGGAGAGCCGAGCCTGGAGGGCCATGACACTTTTGTCGGCTGGGAGAAGGCATACCCAGGTGAAGATGGGGAGCCTCATATTTTTGTTGTTGGCGGTCCTCATGAAGGGCTCTCTGCACTTGATGGTCCAGAGTCTACACCTGCGGTTGCAGAGCAGAAGTTGCGCGAGAGATGTGCGTTTATCAACTCGCCTGAGGTGGCTGAGCAGCTGTACTTTTAACCAACAACGCCACTATCTCACGGTAAAATGTGAAGTATTATGCAAATCCACTGAGTTGAGCAAATTCCTTATGTTCTTCGCCGGCTTCCTGCAGCCAGGATACTAGCACCATCATATGCAAGACAAGATGTCTCAGGCTTTCCCCAAGGCCGGTATCGAAGCATGAATGATATTGGGCCTGGGGGAGAGGAACATTTTCTTGTTTGAGACATTTGCCGTTCAAATTCTCGATACCTCCTTCCTTGATTATCTTTTTACAGTATATTGCATTTCAATCACGGAGTATGAAGCACCCGGCTCGAAGAGTGAAAGGAAATATTCTCGGAGAATTCTTGTTTCAATGGTATTTGAAAAGGCAAGACTCTTTCACACAATCAACTCCTAAACCAAAAACTTCAACCCTTCTTCTATTCCCCCATATAGCCATCAACCCAAGTATCTTCATCCAACGGATCATTCATAACCCTCATCCCAGCATCAAAATAAATCTTTTCAGAATTGACAGTCGCCCACTCCCTCAACTTACCAAAGTTCCTGCACGTATGCGGATTCTTGACTTTGCTCACATGCGTCTGCAGCTCCTCATCCCATTCCCACGTGTAGACACTGATATCTGAAGCGCACATGAGTGATTGCCGGATCGTTTCAATGCAGTGGGTAATGTGGCGATGACCGGTGTTGACGTTTGGATCTTCGTCGAAGCCTTCGTGGATTACGGGGATGTAGTAATCGGGACGGGTGGCTTTGTGGACCGTGTTCTGATGATAAATTAACTACTGTGGTATGAAATCTGTGTGGCAAAGGAACCTTACGAGACAATGGAGTTGGTGGAATACCTCGAGCTCGATGGCATATCGGCGCTGCTCGTCATGGGGGGAAATGACTGTTTTGTTGGCGATTTTTGCAGCTTTTTCTTGGGGAATGAGTTGTATCACACGTTTTCGTGTCAATTTTCATCTTGAGCGTGAATTTATGGACTGTGCTTACTTGGATATAAGCCTTTCCATAATTCGTCAACCTCGTCGGACGGCTCTCCGGCGTATTTTGAAATGTATGCGTCTTCAGGAAACCCGGTCGTGAATGTTCTGAGTTCGTACTCAACGGCGTCTTGGTCTTGAACTGGGCCCGAGAAGAGTCAAAACATTGATAGGGGCTTTTATGGACTGGAGTGCTTGCTGTAGGCCAGATCTGGACGGACGTAGTATCTTGTCCTGGTTTCCTGGAACTGTTTCCAACTCCAGACGCTGAGCAATGCTAGCAAAGCCCAAGGAAATATCACAAAGATGTAGAATAAGCCCCGTTTCAATCTTGAAGTCTTTTTGTGAAGCGATGGGTGAAATTCAGTGGAGTAATGCCAATGTGAGTTGTTTTCATGACCATCCTCTTTGCTCATGAGAGGCACTTTCAGGGCCTCTTCAATCGACATGATGTACACAACAGTAAAGTAAAGATGACCATTCGAAGGAAATGATTATTTCAAAATTGTGGCCTCAGAGATTCTTACAGTAACAAAGCCCCCATTTTCCAGGAATCGTCACGTTAGTCGTACACGTCGCTCTATTTAGTATGCGGCAAATCTAGTAAAACGCTTATCGCTGTCCGTTTAATTGAAAAGGCGCTACTGCAAACTGGCAGCGCACTTTGCGTACTGAGTTGACGTAAAAAGCTGTTCTAGATCAGTTTAAGGATTCAAGCCTCGAGGATTGGAGGATTAAAAATTCCGAAGAGAGAAGGTGGAATAGGCAGCCTAGCAGCCTGATATGGAGTTCCTTAGGAGCTGTTAGGGATTTGATAGCCTGGAATCTTGTGGGTTAATCCCCCCCGGTTTTGGTGGCAATGAATGTAGATTATCTACTCGACAACTTCAAACTATTGAAACATACGAAATTTTGGTATATAATGTTAATTAATACGCATTGATTCTCGGGGTTTTCGGTTCTTCAGGAGGAGTTAATTGAAGGCCATATGGAAATGAGAACTCCATACGGGAGGAATGCTTGCCAGCTTTTCTGAATCTTGCCACTCTCCCCGCATGACCAACTTCCTAATTGGTGCTCGCCCATGTGTGCGGTGGGGAATTTGAAACTATTGAAACAACGAGAATTCAGTGCGGTATATATCAAACGTAGTACAGCACGAGGGAATCCGGTAGAAACAAGTAAGAGCTTGAAAGGTTGGGCATAGAGATCAACTATTACGAAATTATTGATAGCCCACTTACCCTTCAAGTGTATGAAAGTAGCCTTTGAGGCTTTTTTTCTTGGCAAATTTACTGGCCATCACTGAATAATCCATTTCTCTATCAAGCCAATCCTTCAAATCCACAACAATGAAGATTTTCTTCTCAACAGTCGCTCTCGCTTTGCTTCAGATCTCCGTATCTGCAATTCCAGTCGAGAAAGAAACATTCGACGTTGACTGAGTTGCGGCACCGGGAGGCCGCTCCTGGATTTAGATGGACAAAGTTTGAGGTCGGTGTGGATTTGAAATAGTGCATGGTGTGCACAACGTGCGTGGAGTGGGAAATCAGATTTTGATAATTGAATGAGCTGAAGAGTCTACTTGGTCGTGATCTTTGGAATACGAGTAAGAATGTGGGCGTGGGAGGGAAATTTTAGCAGGGAAGAGCCTCTAGTGAGATGACTTTTTTTTAGCATATCCAATCGAGACGTCCATCATACTTAGTATTTCGCATTTCGAAATCAGTTAAACTTAGCCATGAATCATTACTTTTGACAATTCTCGATTCCAATATCAAGAGCGGGATTACTCTGCTATCAAATGCCAAGACAAATATTTAGCGAATGGAAAAGGGGGCGGCTTGGCGACAGAGCAAACTTTCCAACCACCCGAAAATTTGAAGTTTAAGGATATATCGTAAGACTTCTTTCTAGATCTCCCAGTTTTCACTTTCCTATGACTCGCAGATATTATTGATTGATTCCGTGTTCTCAATCACACGTGATCTCGGGCGAGTTGCCCGCTGAGTAAGATGCCTCGGTTCGGGAAGGTGTCAGTGACGCTGCTGGAGAAAGCCCGAGGACGGGGACGGCCTCTACGGAGTACTTAACGCCGCCGAGCTCTTCACCATGAGCAAAGTCTTCTCCGTTGTCTCTGGCATACTTCTCTGTTCCCTCAGCGTCCATATACTCTCGCTCTACATTGCTTGGATTCCCGAGCTCGACTTCCTGCTGTTCTTTGTGATCTGCGGCCTCAATCTCCTGCAATGCCTACCGGATCCGTCTTCGAAGACATAGACATTCCCAATGTCGACCTCTGGACTTTCTTGTTTGAGAAGAAGGATATGAAGTATCCTGAGGATAAGGGTATATGCTGTCATTCTGAGCTTTGGATCAACCAGTGGCTAATTTGCAAACAGTGATCTATCGCGACCCGGACACCAACCGCAGCTACACGTACGCTCAAGTCCGCAGCGCGGCTCTCGACTTCGGAAAGGGCCTCAAGGCCAATTGGGAATGGAAGAAAGGCGACGTGCTTGGGCTCTTTACACCTAATTGTATCGATACACCGGCCGTAATATGGGGAGCGCATTGGGCGGGCGGAATCCTATCACCAGCCAACCCGGGCTACACAGCGGCGGAACTGGCCTTCCAGTTGAAAGACTCGGGGGCGAAGGCATTAGTTACACAGAAACCCTTCTTGGAGACGGCTCGCGAAGCATGCAAACAAGTCGGTATCGAGGATGACCGGATCATTCTTATCGGCGACGAGAAAGACGATACCGCAAGATTCAAGCATTTCACGAATATCAGGAATATTTCAGGTGCTACGCGATTTAGAAAAGCGAAGATAGATCCTCACAAAGACCTCGCATTTTTGGTATACAGTTCAGGTACTACCGGTCATCCAAAGGGCGTTATGTTGTCCCATAGAAACATCGTTTCGAATGTAATGATGGGCGCCGTCGGTGAGGATGAGAATTTAAGCCCGGGAGACAAGATCCTCGCTTTCCTCCCCTTCTTCCACATCTATGTGCGTTGCTCTATTTCCTAGTTTTACACATATCAACTAACACAAAAGCCAGGGCCTTACTTGTCTCGTCCACCAAGCCCTCAACAGCGGCTGGGAACTAATCGTGATGCCCAAATTTGAGCTGGCCGCCTTCTGCAACCACATCCAAACACACAAAATTACGTTTGCCTATGTCGTCCCACCCGTTGTTCTCCTGCTCGGAAAGTCCCCCATTGTTTCCGACTATGACCTGTCTTCCATCCGCATGCTGAATTCCGGCGCCGCCCCTCTCACAGAAGACATAGTACACGCAGTCTGGAACCGCCTCAAAATCCCTGTTAAGCAAGGCTATGGACTTTCTGAGACGAGCCCAACGACCCATGCTCAGAAATGGGAGGACTGGAAGACTACGATTGGATCTGTGGGCGTACTGTTGCCGAACCAAACAGCGAAATACATGAATGCGGAAGATAAGGAAGTACCAGCTGGCCAAACAGGCGAGCTCTGGATTAAAGGCCCGAATATCTTCCTCGGGTACCTCAATAACCCCACTGGAACCGCAAACGCCTTAACTTCCGATGGATATTTCAAGACCGGCGATGTCGGACATCAAGACAAGAACGGCAATTTCTACATAACAGACAGAGTCAAGGAATTGATCAAATATAAAGGCTTCCAGGTTCCTCCCGCCGAGCTGGAAGGCATTTTGCTGGGACACGAGTGGGTGGATGATGTAGCTGTGATAGGCCTTTATGACGAAGCGCAAGCGACGGAGGTTCCGCGCGCGTATGTGGTGCCGAAGAAGGGCATAGAGAAAGGCAAGGAGGGAGAGATTGTGGCTTGGTTGGCGAAGAAAGTTGCGTCTCATAAGCGGCTGAGGGGTGGAATAAGATTTGTGGATGAGATTCCGAAGAGTGCTAGTGGGAAGATTTTGAGACGGATGTTGAAGGAGAAGGCATTGAAGGAGGAAGGCAAGGCGAAGTTGTAGATGAGATTTTAGATGCTGCGCTATCTATGCTTAGATCTGCAACTTGGTGTTCGGAGAGTCGGGGTTGCATATATTTTCTGAGTTTAGAGCTGTATGGCTGGACTTGTTATCCAAGGGTTGGCAATCTAGATAGCATGTCTCACAAATCCTAACATATATCACCAAATTGAAAGTCTCACAGCAAGTCACAGATTCACATCGCATCAAAGTCCAAAAATGGGGTAAAAAGCCGAGCCATCAATTCCAGCTAGCCCTCACGAGAATTGTCTGCAACCAACCCTCATTTATGCCCGCCTCCTCAAACAAGCACCCGTATCACCCCCTTCCCAAAACCCTATGAGAGAAAGCGGACGTCCTCGAACCCATCGACGCCTCTCCGACTGAGTGTCCTTAACGCCACGGGGTCCACCAAGCCCCGTTTTCTCACCACCATCCGCAACGCCGCGTCCTGGCCAGGAAAAACCACGACGTGTTGGCCAAGTAGTGATGGAGAAGACACGCCGGTCCTCTTAGAAGAAATCCAACCTAGAAAATACCGAAAGGGGCATGCAAGTCGCCGAAGGATCGCAAACGCAAAGCAAAAACAAGGCGCGAAGAAACACATACGCCTTGCGGACATAGGCTCACATGCCGAATTCGATTAAATGAGTCAAAAAAATAACGGGAACGGAAACACAAACGATAAGCAAGCTGGAGAAAAGCAGCATGACGCCCACGATTGATGGCACCGCAGGAGGTCTACCTTCAAATCCACATGGTGCTCACGTACAGTCGAGTCCACGAGACAAAGGTGTATTCGAGTCACAACCTGTACGTACTCACGCCATTTAAAATGGCGCGAGAGAAGGCGGAAGGAGAAGAGCGACGAGTGCTACTGAGGCCCTGTGGTTTCGTTAGCTGGACAAATTTAATAAAAACTGTTAAGAGGGGTTTTTTACGGCTCCCAGTTCGCACACTCCACCCCGTAGAATTCTCCTTAAGATTGGCTTCGTGCATGGCAGCCGATATTATAGACGGCGCAGCGCGCACACCCAGATGGCACATGAGGGGCAAGTCGAAGCCTCGCCAATTAATTCCGGGGGTATCGAGAGTGTATAGTGATTTTCGCAACCCAAACATATGGACGTCTCCTTTGTTAGGGCCCCCCGATGGAAGCCAATCTCTTCCGCCGTACATGACTTGCAAGAAGCAAGGCAGAAAGCCTGTAGACCCGCCGTTCTACATCTGACTCCTGTTTCTTCTAAATTGTCGAAATTCGTCCGTTTGGTTCCGCATCTGTATGTACTAGTGCAGCAGGCTTTGGGGCATTTGATAGCCCCGGGAAGACGTGACCAGTCCCACCCACTCCGCCATTACCTATAAGCTCCTAGCATACAGGGGAGCGGTGCGCCCGAGATCTGTGTAAACGAGACACTCAATGTCTTTGACAATGACATGTCTCGTAAAAGGACACCCCTGGGCCGAGTCCCAGACGCTGGCTTCGGAGCAAAGTAGGCCTTGCAGGACCTTCTTACTATCACGCTTATCTCCTTCAGAAGATGTCAACAGATCTCAGGGTCAGGCATTCCTGAATCGCGATCCTGAATCAGGACACTCAGGAGGATTCAGGAGCCTCAGGAGCACACATATGTTCCTTCTTTGTACACTACTTTTCATGCAGCAACCACCTTATGAACTCTTTCTAAAGAGCTTTTAGGCGGACAAATTTAGGCAGTTTATACGGTCGTGCCCGGGACCAAGCTTCAATCGCCAAAGTCCAATGTGCCTAAGCTTGGGAAATCGTACTGGTCGCCTGGCAGAGAAATACTCGCAGGCACTTCGGCGACCGGCCATGAGTCGGCTCCATGTGGGACGTGCCAGGGATGAGTCAGATGCTACTGCCCCGCAATGGACAGAAAAGCGGCACTGATTTTGAATGTGCCAAACTGGGTGGAACATTCGAAATCGGCAGTAATTAATGCTGCCTTTTCTTTTCCACCAGGAGACTGCTTAGGCTAGAGAATTGACACAGTGCAGACGGCATAGCTCGGTGGCAGTTCATCCAAAGAATTCTCCAGCGACAAGAGTCTCCCAAGGCTTTCCAGTCTCCCAAGCTCTTTCCATAAGCGTGCGAGCCTTGTGTACCTCGTCACACAATCAGCATACTGAGGATACAATGAAGGGATGAAACGTACCTGAGTCATGCCAAAGCGCTCAACACCCTTGATCCTTTCCAAGATATCTCCTCTCTGTTTCTCGTCCTGCGTATCGCAGCCCGCCGTAAATATCGGAAACAATAGACAAGCAGTGGCACTGCTGCCTTTTCTGACCTTGTACAAAGCGCCGTGAATCTCGCGAACAGCGTTCTGTACATCGGGATGTGTAGACGGCTTTCCTAGGATTCGTCGATGAAGATGAACCAGACCCGCCCAGTGGAATGCCTCGTTCGTAGCCGCCATCTCCAGACTGTCCCATTGATAGGCTGCTTCACCACTTGATTGCATATGTGTACAAGGCTGGGAGGGATGTAGTCGTGACTCGGAGAGTTCACGATCAAGCTTTTGAGCCCGAGCGATGGTAGCATCAGAGGGCTTCCAGTCAATTTGAATTGTGTGATCGGGCCCGATTCGTTCATTATCGCAAACTCGAGCAAGCTCGGCAATCTTAGCCAAGAGTCGCACACATCTGCTAGTGAAACCCATAATGCAGTCGATTTGGTAGTCGGTCTCATCGCTGGCTTCATAATCCAAGACCCATGCCGAAGATGAAGAAGCAGTGGTCACGCCGCTCAAGCTCCCAAGGACGTCAAGATACGCAAACCAACTCCATAGAAAGGATGCCACTTTATCGCCTCTTGCCGCGGTTCGCATTCCTTGTGGTCCTCCTCTTGCGGCAATTATTTGACGAGCGGTGTCTAGATGTGTCTGCCATGGCACAGCAACCCCGAAAGCCTTTGGTGATATGATCTCGAGAGATGCAAGCATGATCGCGGTAGCTAGATTGGCATTAGAAATGATCTCGCCCGGATCATCAAGAGCCTTCCGGAGGTTGGGGAAGATGTCTTGAACCCAAAGTGCGATGCGAGTGGCAGGTTCAGGTTGTCGAAGTAGTCGGGCTCGATGTGATGCCGAGTATGCAAGCAGCAGACTCAAAAGATCGTCATCTTGTACAGCCATTCGAGGCAAGATACTCTTGAACGGATTGGATGAGCAATTATGAGGTATCAGACATCCGGCCGTGTGGTTGATGAAATGATGCTGCTTATGTTAGCGTCTCGAAAGTGCATGTCGCAAGTGAATGGCTTACAAAATACTGTGCACTTGTTAGCTTTGTCTAAGTGATGGTGGATGTGAAACTAACCAGAAGATTCATGGGGTTCTCGAGAAGCTTGCTGGGCAAGGGTTCCATGGCCCGAGGAATGCAGATGGCTACAGGTTTATCATAGTAACCACCAGTCTCGAAAGCAGTATCATGCGTCTCCGTCCCAAATCCAAACTCAACTGGCATAAAACTACCATCTTCATCGAGTACCAGATCCAAGTGATCTCTCAAGGCGACAGGAGAGGACCCGGAGATTGCATTGGTATCATCATTCTTCCCCACGTCGAGATCCTTGAAGCCACGATCGATCCCCCATGTGGTCGTGTCCTGGTAAATATCTTGGTATTGCTCGCCCCAACTCTGTACTTCAGAATTGCTGCTTGGGCCATTTGGATAAGGAATTCCTGGCGGCCCGGAAAGGAGCGAACTGACTGAGAGTCGCCTTAGATCCGGTGAATCTTGCGTGACAAGTGGCGAGACCTTTGTGCTGTGAAACTTGTAGCCATCATCACTGTGGCTCGAAGCCGGAGTGAGAGGCGTGCTGACCGAATTTGTGGTAGAAGGGAGGTTTTGTGTGTCGAGATTTTGAGCTCCGAAGGACGCTAAATTAGGAGGTGGCATGCTTGGGTCATAAGAGGGACTTGCGGTCTGGTAGCGAGCCCGCTTGTTGGGCCTCTCATACGGGAGCGATTCAATTCCTGGTGTATCAACATCATCCTTTCCGTTTCCATAGAATGGTGGCGTGGAGGTAGGGCTGTCAATGCTTGGTAGCGTGGCGCTACGATTGGAGAAAGTACTGACGCTAGGACTCCGGGCCCCAGATTCTACAGGAGATGGAAACCCATCTTCGTAATGACGAAGTCTCGATATAGCTGGAGGCTGGGCTGAGATAGGTGTACGAGGTGCGTGTGAACGGTGCCGTTCATAGCTCTGAGTATGCTGGTAGTCTGGTCGCTGGGTAAATGGGCTGTTATACATCGTGCTTGGCAAGTGATTCGACTCGATCAAAGCCGGATCGATGATCATTTCAGATGGTTTATCTTGCCTTGATGCGCTAAACGATGCTTGCAAATGTCCATCTTGGCTAGTTTGAACACTGGGCAACCTGGACACAGGCCGTTTGTCGAATTCAACTGGCTGTGTTCGTAGTGGGGATGCTTGGTTTTTTTGTTGCGAAGATGTTGCAGGCACTCCAGTTGAATGTCCCGCGCTCGAGGGTCCAGCATGTCCTAATCCAGAGCTGAAATTCACCTGGCCAAAGCCACCAGCAGTAGGGCTATCCGCTTTCTTCTTCGCCCTTCCTTCCCAATTCAATCTTATACTGTAGTCGCAGGTTTCGCCTTGTCGCTGGCAGTTCACACAGATTGGGCGAGCTTCGTCACATTTGACCTTTCGATTCTTGCAGGGCCTACCGGCGTGATATGTGTATTAGCAGGCATTTCACATAAACAGAGGCATAGCAGAGATGATAAAATCATACCAGCAACCCGTCCTGCTTCTGCGTTTGGGTTCGGGAGCTCCGGCTTTCTTTGGACGTGGCATAATGGCATAAAATCAAAGTAGTAGCGGTTGCGTTCCATCGGTAAGGCTCGACTGGGGAAGACTTCACAGCGCAGGCAGGATGCAACAAGCCCTTGCTGCTGATGCCTTCTGCTTGGTAGACCGATAAATGATGTGTCTATTCTGCATGGACATATTCATGACAACTTTGCGTGAGGCCGAGCTCGCCCGGTGAAGGGCCTTCATTTATGTAGGGCGTTCTTGTAAATGTAGGAACGGGAGGCTGAAGAAAGTGGGAGCTGGATGAGGTCGCGCTTTCGAGCTTATGCATCGCGAGAAAGCTTCCGAACGTTGATTGATTGCGCTAGGCCGATAAGCTCGATGCAGCAATGCCTGAGGAAGCGAGGGGCTACTTGACGAAGTTCTGGGGCGAAGGGAGTTGGGGAATGATCATTTTAAGTTGATTGTTTTTTACATGATCTCTATGTTGAGGATTTTGATATCTTCCTCGGGTTTCTCCTTGTAGACCCTGGCGTTCTCGATTTTGTGGATAACGTCCAAGCCTTGAATTGCCCTGCCAAAAATAGTGTGCTTGTTATCAAGCCAGGGCTGTACAATAATTAGTTTCCAACATGGAAAAACGAGTATGTTGAACTTACAGTCTTCTCTGTTGTGATGAAGAATTGACTCCCGTTCGTGTTCGGCCCCGCGTTGGCCATGCTGACCGTGTAGGGCTTGTCATGTCTCAGAGTGCTAAACTCGTCTTCGAATTCCTTACCCCAAATACTTTCTCCACCGGTACCATCACCTAGAGGATCGCCACATTGGATCATGAATTTGCGGATAATTCGGTGGAAAATGGTGTTGTTGTAGTAACCCCGCTTCGAGTGGGTTACGAAGTTTTCGACTGCCTTCGGAGCTGCATCTGGGAAAAGACGGAGATGTATGTCACCATAGGTCGTGTGGACGATTGCTGCTGTTCCAGTCTCAGCCGCCTTCTTCTCGACAGCTTTCTTGGCATTTGCGTTGATCGGCTTCTCATTGTGGACGTCTCGTTCTGACTTGGAAATGTTCTCGTCGTTTGTGAACATGTAGAAGCGAACCTTTCCAACGCCCGTCACAAAGAGTATAGGGTCTCTGACTTCGGATTCTTGGAGAAGAGGATTGCTCGAGGCAGCCATAGCTACAGTAGTGATGCCCTTCTTTTGTGGTTGTCCCTGATACATTGCGATACTAAGAGGTCTGAAATTCTCATCCTTTCCATAGACCTTCACAACTCGGTTCGTGTAAGTGTTGATAACTTTCGTACCAAGCATTGATCCGTAAAGGATGAAGTGTCCCGTCTCGTCGAATGCAACATTTGCCTTGTTCCGCAACGCCTCACTGTCGATTTCCCTCTCCGTCGCCATTCGTCTTCCAAACTCAACATCTTCTAGCTTCTGGAGGGCGGTGCCAGCTTGTTGCATTTCCTCGATGATCTGTAGTGACTCGTCGTAGGTGCGGTAGAGCTTTCCGGTGGGAAAGTCGAAGACCCGTATTTTCCGATCCGGGAATGATAAAGTTGCGAACTGAGCCCCAGATGGCGAGATTGTCAGTGAAGTCGGTGTGGTTTTAGCCTTCTTGAACTCGAAAAGATTCGTCGAGCTCTTGTACTCGAAGACATTGTCTGGCTTCTCATAATTTCCTCCTGGGCGCCAGTACTCGATCATACCATTCTCGTCCGCCGAGATAACACAATCATAAGCATCATTGAAGGCCATCAGAGACACCACGCTTCGGTGCAGCCCAGACAATGTATGTATTGGCTCTTGGTTCTCCCCTCTTCCATCATAAATTTGAATAGTATGGTTCACCTCGTCCGACACTGCGAGCAATGGTAAAGACGCGCCCCGTTTATGAATCCAGCATACGCATTTTGGCGTAAACTGCACCGTAAGCATCGACAAGAGATCGAATGTCATGACATCGAAAATCTTGATACTTTTATCCGCCCCGGCAGTCGCAAAGCTTCTGCCATCCGCACTCACAGAGACACTCTTGATCTCCCCAGTATGCGCTCGAAATTCCTTTACAAACTCAATTCCCTCAGCGTCCTTCTTCCAGAACTTTACCACGCCATCAACAGAGCTTGTGATGAGGAAATCGGTCAAGGGGGTGACAGTAACGAAGGACAGCTGCTCTCGGTGCATGAGCGACTTGGAGTATTTGGTGGAAGTGGGAAGTGCAGATATGTAAAGCTTTTCGTAGGGGAGCTTGCGCCGTTTCTTCTTTGGGGCTTCAGCAGATGGGAGCTGGGGGCCCATATCATCGTCCGAGGAGGAATCTGCAAAACATTAGCATTAGATTTAGAAAATGTTCTGCTGTACATACCGTCATCTTCTGGACGACTCCTCTTATTCGATATTGCCTCTGCTCCAGTTTGTGCCATCTTGAGCTTCTTTTGCAGTCAAAGGAGCGAGAAGGCGGAGTTGTTGTGGTCGAGGTAAGGCTGAGAACGAGGCGAATTAATTTCGCGGGTCGTCCAAGCCGTCCACTTCAAGCGGCCGCATCAACAACATCGTACTGTATTGACATCCGATCACGAACTCACCAACATCTCCATTCAGCATTTGCATCCATTTCTTTCCTGTATATTTCTTTCATAGACCAGCGAATATGGCATCCGCATCCGAGCAACTAATGGCGCGGCACCCCCTCCAACGCCTTGCCTCTCCCTCGCGAGGCGTCTCAGCCCTCGTCCACCTCCTCGGCATAATCTCATTTACGCTCTCCTACAAATACCTCGTCGACTTTCCTTCCATGATAAATGATTCCTACGGCTGGCATTGGCAATATCTGACCATTCTCGGCCTCACAGTAGCCTACGCCACCTTCATATTCGGCCTCCTGGCAGACATAACACTTTCCCCGACGCTCTTCCTCATCAAGAACAGTCTCTCGCTATGCAGTGCACCGCTAGAGGTCCTGATCAGCGTGTTGTATTGGGGAATAAGCGCAATTGATAAGAGTCTGGTGGTACCGCCGGAGCTTCACATTGCTCCCATTGCGGACGTAGGATTCCATGCCATGCCGTCCATTTTGCTTACGATTGATCTGCTGTTCCTCTCTCCCCCATGGACCATACATGCGTTGCCTGCTATGGGATTGAGTTCTGCAATTGCGGTGGGGTACTGGGCGTGGGTTGAGCAGTGCTATAAACATAATGGCTTGTAAGCTTAAACATTACTGGGTGGCCGGTATGGGTTTACTGATATTATGTCTAGCTACCCATACCCTTTATTCGGCCAGCTTGATACTACACAGCGAGCGGTCTTGTTCACTATTGCGGCGTCTATGATGACTGCTAGTACAGTAACATTGCGATGGCTTTATGGTCGCGTCAATGGCCTTCAAGGAGCCGAGAAGAGAAGTACACCAAACAGCATCAAGGGCGAGTAAAGACTCGTCGATATAGACAAAAATATAGAGGAAGCTATGCAATAGACATGGATGGCAACATGATGGGCTTCATTGTGTCAATTCACCCGAGGTATTTAGAACGACATTTTAGAATAATACGTCGACGAAGCTTGAACTCAACGCAGATGCGCGTTTCTTCATCAGAATCTAGCTCGCTTATTGTGCAGGTGTGATTTGCGTTTTGGGAGTTTCGAAGTAGTTGGGAGGCATAAATTGTGTGTCTACTGTTTATGCTGCGTGGCGACGTCCTCGAAGATGTGCCTTAAGGCTCGACAAGAGATTGTCGCAGAAAGTGGATTGCCGGCGGATGTACCTCCTTTGCTACCGAACTTTTAAGGTTCAACCATCTCTCGAAGCAGTATGCAAGTGCATTGCTGAATAGCTCGAAGCTTCAATGGAGTGGAGGCGGGTCATTAGAGTCTCGAATTCTCGGTCTTCAACAAAGCAGTTTCAAAGTACTTCAGTTATGAAGGCTATTCCATGTTCAACAGGAAAGTTCCAGCGTTCTTTCAAACACTGTTTCCGAGTATTGAAAGACTTCATATAAATACTTGAATCTGTAGCACCTTTTCCTCGCTCAGTTCCCTTCACATTTCCAAAATTCCTAATCTTGCTACCCAACCGAAATGACATCTGATACTGTGATCCCCGGAAAGGTCTCCCGCATAGTTGCAGACATCATGGCTGGCAGAATTGCAGACGATCCGCTCCCCCAACTCACCCGCGAGCAAGGCGAAAGACTCCGAGCGCAGCTCCTGCAAGAAATCAAATGGAATATTAAATGGGGTGAGGTCAAAGATGGACCTGCCGGCACCATTATACTGAGGGCTAGAATCGCTGAGAGTCTACGCAACGAAGAAATTCGTCTGGCACGAGTAGAGAAAGCGGACAGGGAAACTGTGCATGTGTTTACATCTGATGGTGGAGGCGGCATGAGGGACTTTTCGCTTATTTGCGCAGACAGGACGCCTGTTGCTGTCTCTGACCTCTCTGACAAGTCGATGATGAAAGTCTATGAGATTATTGGAAATATCATGGAGAGAAGAGGTATCCTGCCAGCTGCCGAGAACCCCAACGACGCTCCCACTGGATCTTCGCCTGGGACTGCTATCTCGATATCCAGCGGCGAATCTTCGTCGATCGTTGATGAGGAGATATCTGCCTCTGCCTCAGAAAGCGCCCTCCAGCCCAAAGCCAAACTATCCAAGGCCGAAGCCCACATCGCCAACCTTCAAACTTCAGTCAAGACCGTCCATCGAAATTCACATCAACCTCGATCACAGCTGCCATATCACATGCTGCTATTATTCATCTGTTCGCTGCCATGGACTTTCTCATATCTCAGCAGCTGGGTTTCATCATTGCCGGAGGCATCGCAGGAGCTCGGCGGAGCAGCGAAGGACTATGGTAGCCAGGCTTTGTGGGCCTTTTTGAATTTTTTAGGGTTTTGCGCTGAGAGTTATGTTTCATGGCTGCGAGGAGGGGCAGAGGCGGTTCCTACCCCGAGTTTGATGTACGAGAACGGTAATCCCTTCGGAGGCGTTACTTGAGAAGGTGTTTAAGGTGGGGAAAAGAGCTCAGCGGGTGAAAATGGGGCCGGGCGTTTGCAATCTTGTCAACCAATGGGAAATTTTTGCTGTTGCTCATCATGAGATTTCATTTCGACCTCATCGCTTTCAAGTTCAACATGCGCAAGCCCTCCTCACGGCTCAAGTGAGGAATTATCCCCAGAATTTAGCAGCCACCTGCATCGATTTGTTTGGAAAGTTGACCTCTCCAAAACTGGTAAGCACTCCAGGTCTGACTCATATTTGAAGGAAGAAAAGGGGAGATGCAGTAATTTGTTGGGAATTGGAATGGAAGGAATTAGAAGCCTTCATCTTCCTATCCACCCCAGACGATGAGAAGATGAAAACACTGTCCATCGGTTGACTGCATGACCGTAGACCGTTTGTCATTAAATGTGAGTCATTGGGGTGTCTTGCACTTAATTTCCTACGGTCATCACCGCCCTTTTGTAAGGGTTTCTTCAGATTATCAATTTCTAGATCATGCTCTTATTGCGTTCCCATGTGTCTCAAATTTCCAATCTTCATTACGTGCATTTTCTGGTTTTTCCATCGTTGATAAAATCCCTTTCCCGACTTTTTCCTCCTGCATATGCCATCAAACGCAAAGGTTTACCTTTCTTGCATTTTTCGTTCCCCTTGTTTCAGCGGCAAGTGTCATGCAGGAAATGGGAATCTGCCAGGTTTGCAGTGCATATTGAGGCACAATTCAAGAATTTGAACGGTCATCTGCCTCAAACGATGATTCCCGATGAGTGATTGACAGCTTCGTATATCAACATCCCTTCGCCCCTCCTTGGAGTAAATTCACTCAACACCAACGCCCAACAATTTCGACACAATTTTGGATCAAGCAGTGACTCCAAAGCTGGTTCTTCGTCCCACTTCCAGCAAATTTGATACCAATCCTACTGGATATTCTGAATCGCCAATGGCAACAACATCTGAGATGCTAAAAAAAAATTCCGAAGAGAGTCTTCTAGACTTGAAACCACTCAGAGCAGGGCTCGACCTGATCGATGGATTTTGAAGAGTAGAGCCACTCCTCATGGAGGCACTGATAGGGCGATGCCCCCTCGCCGAGCACGATCTCATGCTCCAAGCATTCGCGGTCCGTATGTTTGAGTTCATTACTGAAGGAAGCTTGGAAAGAATCACCTACATTGTGGACAGAATTGAGGTTCTTTGCGATGAAAACCCACAGATGTTCCGCAGCTCTAATTCTGAGGTCACCTACGAATACGTGCATGCGCAGGCTCGTCATTTTGAGGAGTTATTCGACTCAGTGACGCAGGGTCTTATGCCGAAAAAGAGCAAGATGGATCATCGTGAGGGCGACAAATCTGACAAGCCTCCCGAGTTGACGGAGGAGGGCCATTCGGTTCCGCCCACTGCGCCTGACGACCTCGAGCAATCCATTAACAAGATGGAAAAGATGGAGATTTTTAGTCAGAAGGGCAACATGATGATTGAGGGACTGAGGAGGTTTTGGAGACGAGCAAAGACGGCAGCGTTGGCCAAGAAGTCAGAAGTCGCGAACTCGCGCGAGAAAGTCGCCAAGTTTCGTGAGGTGGTCAGACGCTTCAAGGTCAAACCTTGAACCCTCAGCCATCCTAGAAGGACGCCGCTAAGAATGTCGCTTATAGCGTGTGGCAGCATGGTATGGGACTCGGATGTTGAGATTTCCAGGGGAGGACAATGAGAACTTTCTTAATTCCGAATGCCTTCGGGCCGGATCAGGGCTGGTGGGGCGAGACTGGATACTTTGAAGGCCCCTTTCATTTGAATGTTACTCGATATTATTAAATTTACGCACATGTTATCTTTTCCTACAACCAAATAATCTTCCTTTACCTACACCGCAAATCCACAATCATTTTTAAACCTTGATATTCTTCATCGTGATAGTTTTTAGATACCGCTCGCACGTGTGAGGAGGGCCCAAGATTGTGTGCTTCAATATTTGAAAAAAGGCCCATTTCTCTTCTGTGCCCGTTCTCGAACGTCTCGGTATATTGTAGAAGTCTGGGCAAGAAAGTGATTCGCAGATCTTCCAAAGCTTTCGGGAACTGTCCGTGCTTGCAACGGTTGTTGGAAGATGTCCTCAGAATGTCTCTTACCGAGCGATGAAAGAAATGCGAGTTCATAAATACCGTTCTGGTTCTGAACATTTAATCGCCATCAAGTGCTACTCTAACACTATTTACTTCAAATGTTCCAAGGTCTGCTTCCCCCTTCGAAGTTGCGTCCCGTGCCCGAGATGTCCCCACAAGGCAGGATTGGAAAACGAAATCCACATGTGGCGAGCAACCAACGTGGAGACAAACAGAGCTCCTCATCTAGTCAAAGTTCACTTCTCGACGATGTGTCAGGAACTGTTCAGACTAGCCATCTAATTGCAAACAGGTCTGGTCCGTCTGGAGACTTTGTCACCCTTATGAATGCCAATATTGCCATCAACGCGCTCAAGGAATCCTCAGAATCAGCAATTACGAAGCACAAGCAAGCCCTAGGAAAGATCTACCGCCTGGAGAAGCGACGCTGCTCAAGGAATTCATCGCTTAAAAAGTCTCTCAACACTCTCCATGACAAGCAGGAAAGCTGCCAATCTCTTCTTGTTTCGATGGATGAAGGGTGCGGAGAGAGCATCAATAATCTTCAAAGCAATCTATCTGCCATCGAAGCCTGCCTGGGTGCAGAACTCCCGAAGCTCAGAAACCACATAACCGAGAGTTCTAATACGTCCCATAGTATTTTGGGGAGCCGATGGGCAGAGTTGGAAGAGAAGCTTGACATACTAGTCCAGGCGCAGCAATCATGCGAGGAAAGTCTCACAACTATTAGAGACTTCATTTTAGCAAGTCACGACAACATAGCGCTGAAGCTCGATTACCTCTTAAACCTCCAGAAAGGACATATCGGCACCATTCCCGCGACTATCCTGAGGGAGCAGGACAGCCCAACTGGCAACGAGCATCTTGACAATTCCGACCCACCGGCTAACGTAACTCACTTCATTGGCCTCCCATGTTTGCAAACACCCACTCAAGCTAAAATGAAAAGCAGTCTCTGGAACACTCTTTCAGACGAGGAAGATGATGAAAAAGAGGCTGTCAAAGATCATGGTGATGATATTGTGAATGAACAGGGCAAATCGAAGGAACCGAGTCTTGCAGACCAAACGGCGGCTCTTGAAGAATTGTATGCTTTTCTGTATCCCTCCCACTTGTCACGGAATTTGAAATTAACAAGTTTGGTTACTAGGGATAGTCCATCCTTGGAAAGCAAAAGCTTGACCTCCTTCGTGGTGGTTCCACTCCTGGCTGCTACGGTTGCTTTCATTTTTGGTGGGATTTCTGCAAGGCTTTGGGTTTAACGGAGTACTCAGTCACGACTTCTCATTTTTGGGTGTTTCTTATTGGTCTAAACGGATGTTTGGTAGGGCGATCTTGTCTTTCTGCTTGTGGGATGATCTTTACTACAGCTTTTTGGAAATGTGTTCAAATTGAAGTCCAACCTAAAATTTTGAATTTTCGTAAGAAATTTACGTATTCGAGCTGCTGCTTCGCAATGTATCCCCTTCGCGTTTCTTCATCCATACATCTTACTTGTGGCTGAACGACGACCGGCGCAACATGTTTGCCGTCTTCGTACTGTCAAGACTTTCCTCAACCAATTTCCAATTCAACCCCTCAACTACTTTAATTTGCATTCCTAGGCCTATTGTGCTAATAGCTGTGGGTAGGACACTTGCTGTTTCCAAGAACAAGTGTAACTCGACAGTCCAATCCCTCGCTATTGAGATTGTCTTCGCATCATCTAAAGATTGTAGAGTCAGCAAAGTTCCCTTTGCCGCTGATTAAAAGCATTTGCACGGTCTTTTCAGTCTTAACCCTGAATAAGTGTGGCTAGACAGATATGATTCATTTAGATCTCTGAGAAAATTTCAGTTGGCTGCATTGTCCGAATCTATTAATTCTGATGAAAGGCTCAATCTCGGCTGCTTCGGGAAGCGATGGGGTAAAACGGGGGGTGAGTAAGCACGTCGCATCTTGCCCCTCGCTAACAATTCCACTCTGATGTATTATACGGAATGAAGTTGCGCTTCGGCACCTTCTTCGGGCTTACAATAATGAGCTACAAACTGATATAATCCCTAATATCAAATACTTTCAAGCTAGGTTGAAACACCAGGAGCAGTAAATTGAGCTAATTGCGCCCCAGAGAATTCGGGAATCAAATGATATTGATAGGCTATTACAAAAAGACGCGCATACGCCAGTTAGTTCTACTTTGAAGACAGACTTTCCCATGTCAATGTTGGCGGAGGGAAAGCGCCGAGGCATCTTTTGAGAGTTCTCAGATACCAGAGCTCGTGCGGACAAATTCGGACGAAGCCCAACGCAACGCCGGATCTCGGGTTCAGTAATCCCGAACTCCTCGACGAGAATTAGCCTCTGCAATATCCTTGGCCTTGTTGACGAAAATGAATGCGGCCGTAAAGAACACAAGAAGGTATTCCAAATGTGCATTGTGTATTCAGTATGCTGCCATGCATATATGCCACAGAGTTAAAGGATGGAGACAGTGGAAGTATATATCCACTGAAATTTGCCTGAAAACTTCTCCAAACGAGATCCATCGATTTCAATAAACGAGTTCGAACATGAAGGACCTCCTATTCCTCATAGCTGGAACAGCAGCTGCTGCTCATTACCTCCCGAAGCCAGCTAAACTTTGCTACAACTTCGACCTGACTCTCACAGTAACTTCTGAAAATTTCATTTTCGCTTCCCCAAAGTTCGAAACTAATTTTGATGTTACCGATTTCATCACCGATTTGACCAGCAGAAGTCCCCCAAAAGACTTTGCCACTTTGCTCCCAGGGAAGGTCAACCAGACAGGAATCTATACCATTTCCTCGACATTCTGCACCCCGGAGGACACAAGCGCTGCAAAGAGAACCACGGTTCTTCTCGCTACTCATGGGCTTAACTTTGATAGAAAGTATATCTCCACAGCTCTTCCTGCTCGTCAAGTGCTGACTTTTAATTTTCAAAGTTATTGGAATTCAGACCTTCAGCCTGAGAGATATAATTTTGTCGATTATGCCATAAATCAGGGATACTCTGTATTCTACTACGACAGATTAGGAGTGGGGTCTTCGTCAATGTAAGAATGAGCACCTTCATATTATAATCCTAAATTGATTTATCAACAGAGTCTCCGGCTACACGAACCAACTCCCGACCCAAGTCGAAATCGCAAAGAAGTTGGCTCACATTGTTCGTTCTGGTAACTATCCCGGCTCTATCGGCAAAGCGAAGTCCCTGGTATTAGTGGGACACAGCTTCGGGAGCTCGATATCAGCCGGAGTAGCAGTCTCGGAGCCGGATATAATTGATGGAATTATCATGACGGGTATGTTTCTTCATCGACGAAGATCAACTTGTGTAATAACTTTACTTGAAGGATTCAGCTACAACGGATCGAATCCCATAAACTTCCCACTTGCTGCTCAGCTCAAGATTGCTGCTTCGTATGACCCGAGGAAGTGGGGAAAGTTGGACACAGTAAGCTTAGAAAGTGAAGAAATGATTAGGTTTTACTGACATGCTTATAGGGGTACCTCACATTGGTGGATATATACGCCAACATCAACGCGTGAGTTACCTAGACACCTTCGTCCCACAATTTCCCACTAACCATCTCACCAGATTCCTCAAGAAGCCCGACTATGATATCGATGTAGCCGAGTACGCAGACGCAAATAAGCAACCAATTGCCGTATCGGAATTACTAACTGCAAATGCTCTTGGGCTTCGTCCACTGGCTTTCAAGGGGGTTGCGATGGTGATTGCGGGCCAGTATGACTTCATATTCTGCCAAAGCAAGTGAGTACTCCTCCGACGTAAAGGTTAAAAAACTTGATGCTGATCTGTTGATTTGCAGTTGTGACGATGTCATTGGCCCTGCATCGAAGGCTGCATTTCCTAACGCAGCCGCGTTCAAAGCTGTCAGTTACCCAGGATCAGGACATGCGCTGAATTTTGCTCTGAATGTGACTGGGGCTTATGAGATAATATTCGGATATCTTGGAAAGAATAATATTTGAAAGGAGCTTTGAGTAGTAGCACACTCAGGGTAATCGCGACGTTAAATGTGTATTACAGGGACGCAGAATTGGCATAGTGCGGCTGATACCAACAGAGAAAGTTCAGTCTATGGCTGTGCTCTTAACAAGAAGAGAAAAACGGGCTGTGATTTGCCACTTGGCAGTAGGAGATACCGAAGATGCAAAATCGAAAAGGATCATTGGAAAATCCTGTTTGGCATTTAAATGATACTTCAGCCCTCGCCCGCAGTATTCATCCCATTGGGCGAAGAATGCACGATGCCGTCTTTTGTTTCTTTTTCACGCCACGAGCAATGGATCAGGGTTCCACAAGCGCTTTCTTTCCTCATTTTACTGGTCGAGTCTCAAATCTCCAGGCGCAATTGGCGCCACATCAAAATGCGGCTGATTCGATATTTTCTGCTGTCTCACGTTGCACGTAGCTACCTCGCCTCCGCACACTTAACGAGCCTACTAGCTTTAGTCCGTGTTTTCAGGGCATCTCGCACCAAACTAAAAATTGAAAATAATTAAAGTTTTGAATTTTTAGCGATAGAAGGAGATTTTACTTGGTATTTTATTTGTGCGTTAAATACACAGATCTTTCTTATTGTAATTGGTTGGAAATAAAACATTTAATAATTAATTCTTGGTTTTTAGGAGCCTGAAGCGAGGCTCGGTAAGCGCTGAAAATGCCCTGAAAGCACGGACTAAAGCTAGTGGCTTCGTAACGAGCCTAGCGAAGAAAGTCCGTGTTTTTAGGGAACTTTGCATACAAATCCAAAACGAGAAAAATTAAGATTTCAAAAATTTAATGAGCAGAAGAATAATAACTAAGAACTTTTCGCAACTACTGAAAAAATACCATTTATTACTTGTTATTCTTGAATAGTGCCGAAGTCCTGAAAATTCAGAGAGCCTGTAGTGGGATTAGTAGCACTCGCTAAGCGCTGAAAATGCCCTGAAAACACGGACTTTCCGCTCTAGGCTCGTAAGCCTGTTTTCCCCGCCCCTTGGTTTCGGAATATGTTATTGTCCAATAAGACAGATGCTCTAATATACGACATCTATCCAGAGAATTTGACCCTTTATTTGTCCTATTCGAAGAGTATACTAGACAAAATGGGGGCTTACGATGGTCCCCTGTCTAGTAGAAACGATCAAGGAAAACCCGACTGTGTCACGAACCCGCATAAGTATGACAATAAATTCTTTGTGCCATGGTACGGTCCTCCTATCTATCATAGCAAAGACAATGTTCAAATATGGTGGTGGTGGTCGGGAAAGTATGATTACCCTAACACACCAGGTGCGAGTACTTTCAGTCTTCTGCTACAGAATTTAACCACGATGTCATCCTTGGAAGTGAATGCGAAAACACTTTTTGGTACGTTATTATTTCCCAATTCCCGCCTATTAGAATATTGTTAATTCTCGAAATTTCTAGACCACCAGTCTATTAGCTTTGGAAATAGTTCTAGTGATTGTTCCTGGGAGCTTGACCATTGGTGTCCGTTTACAACCCTGACGTGCAACTGGACTATTCCTTCGGATGTTTGGGCGGGAGCAGTCAGGGGAACATACAGTCTATTCCAGTTCGTAGCACGAAACGACACGGCTGCTAATAGGTCTTACATATTCAGCCCTCGTTTACCATCCTCCCAAATCCCAGCAGCTCAAACGGCACAACACTTTCTTCCTCGACATTCCAATTGAGTTCCACGTCAACCCCATCATCACCCCCCACTACTACACCCGCCCCTGTGAAAGCACCATCTCACTCAACAGGTCTTTCGACCAGAACAAGAGCCGTCATCGGAGTCGGCAGCGCAATAGGCGGCCTTTTTCTCATCCTAGCCGCAATTTTCCTCTTCAGATACCGACACAAGCGAAACTCATCGAGGAAAGGCTCTCCCGGATACGAAAACCCCGAGTTGGATGGAAGACGACGGAGAAATCGACTGTGGTGGCTGAGAAGTCAGCAGAGGAAAAGGCCATAGAAAGACAAGAACTGCCTGGATGCGAAGTGGGACGGGCGGCGGTGGAAATATGAATACATAGCATGAGGTCGGGAATCTGGAAGTGTATATAGACTTGGTAGGACGGTGTGGAACAGCGATATACCCGCACAGCAGAGCGAGTTGAAGGACAGGACAATAATGTAATAAGAGTCTTGTCTTTGAAAGGCTCCAGGCTTGCGTTGGAAGCAGACTAGGGCCGGGTCTTCTGGAGCCAACCCGAAGGCCGGTTGAAGCTCGAAACCCGACGAGGGCGCGCCTTTACAATTATCTTACAGCCTAAGCACAGTCTTAATGGCCAGGACGGTGCGAAGCACGGTCATGCTATATAGTAAAAATGTGTTCGATTGCGTGCATATTTCTAACCCAGCTGGTAGAGTTTCGTGGATTCTACACCTTTATATGTATGTTCTTTCTTTTTCTCTTGTCAAATAATGGCATTTCATTAGCAATAATTTAGTTCATTGTCCTTATAAAGTTGATGGGACGATCTCGCGTACCTAGATGTTATATTGGGCCGCTTGTTAGTCCTAGAAAGGTACCCAAAAGTCTGGTGCCAAGAAAGATGACAATGAAGACGAAGAAGTGAAGTATGCTAGATTCCGTCATTTTATTCTCTTAGACATAGCTTTTTCCTGAATATGTGAATAGTTTTATCTTCCTTTTTTTGGGGGGGGCTGGGGTAGGCTATATCCTTGCCTGTTCTGTGCTTCTGGCGCTTTACTCCGAGATTCGGGGGGAAAGCCTTTGTCGACGTACTCGATGAGCAAGTGGGCGGGCTACTGTTCATATTCACGTGAGGCACAAAAGTTTTGTATAATTGCATTCCCAGCAGCATATGGCGTCATCTTCACACCCTAGCTACGGCGACGCTGTTGAAGCCTCGCAGAAACAGGCAAGCTGTGCAAATATTTGAACACAGCGGCGAATGTCACCCAACTCAGATAAGACAGGCATTCCCCCGGTCTAAGCCGAACCATCTTCTTTGGCGCTGAAAGGGAAGCTGTAAATTGGCACAACAATATTGCTTCCGTCACTTGAAGCCTCAGAACGCTTGGCTGGCGCACTTGCAGCTGGGTCGTCCTCCGCAAAGTGGAAGCTATAGATGGGGACGATAATGTCACTTCCGTCCCCATCTCGCTTTGACTGTGGTGGGGTCGGGAGGGCTTGTGAAACGACGAGGCATAGTGCCAAAGCGAGGATCGATTTACGAGTCATTGTCATAAGTTCTAATTGTCTTCAGTAAAATGTGGGGACTCTAGTAAGGTGATACGCACTGTTGTAGTGATTTTTCCGAGACGATGGACGGAGCAAGACAGTGTTTGAAGCTTTGATGTCTGAGGGGCAGAACGCCTATTTGAATCACCTTCAGTCATGGAAGAGGTTAACTAAACGGTGGTAACTCCAATCCTATCATCATCCACGTATCGTCCCCGCTGTCCCATCGTCCACACCATCGAAACGTTACATCTACAAGGTAGTACACTTTGCTCTTGCTGACCGCTTTATCACCACGAAGTCTACTAAAGCCCAAAGTTTTGTCCAATTTGAGCTCTTACTACCTGCTACTTTGAGCTATCGGCGTGATAAAGCGCAGTAAGCTGTCGGTCCTCAAGCTGCGATGCAGCAAAACGACATTATGATGCAAGCAAGCTGACCTTTCCAAGTCATGTATCTGCATATGCATGCACAAGTATCAAATCTCTCATTGAGTGGCGAGAGGCAGAAGTTTAACGGGGTTTATGCGATTGTTCGGCCTCTTGGCAGCCAATGCAAGTACCTGTTGGCTGAGTTTACGACGGGGTGTAAGCTTTCAGCTGCATGTAGTCGGCATTCTCAGCATCACGCCAATGGAATAGAAGTCTTAGTTTCTATAATATATTACTTAACCGATCAAGTTCATGTAACTGCAACTGTTCGGATATTGATTTTTCAAGAATTGCCAGAAAGCGGTCATATTCCAAAGTGACGGATGAATGGCTCCGTACAGAGTGTTTTGGGAGAAGTAAATAATCTTTTTCAACCCATGACAAATGGTTGGCTTCAAGGCATGTTGTTCACCCACACAGAAAGTGGACTTGTGCAGTCATCCGGCAGCCTTGCGAGTGTTAATCTTAATCTGTTCCGAAGACCTGATGTTTGGCGAGCAGACCTGCTTTGTATTTTTCTCCGCAATCTCGACCCTCTCTTCCTCTCATACTGTATTCATCGAAATGAAACATAAATTCTTGTGGCGTGGCTTTGCCATAGACTCATCTGAAGAGCGCCTTCTCACAGAGAAAGAAACCCCCGAGAAGGCAAGCCCAGCAAACGTCGCTGAAGGCCATGACCCAAAGCGACGCTTATGGATTCCTTTGCTTCATATGCTTGCCTTCTTTGTATATAGCTCCGCCTACATCGTGGCCGTACAAAACGGTAACAGTGGAGAGAATTTATGTGTTCGCGTCGACTGTGAGTTTCTGTCACTTTAACGTACCGTAAATAATACTGATCAGGAGCTTGTGGGGGCAGCCCCAGCCACGGATGCTCTGAAGCCCGAGTTGCGCTCTTTCAATTACGACTACGACATCACGAAAAAATACTTCAGTATTATTCCGACAGAAGAGCGTGATGCTCGCTGGAAAGAAATCCTGGATGGTGAAATAACGATCAACGCCCCTTTATGAATAACCGATGCTGATTGTACTCTAGTCTCGACTTTCAAATTCTCAGCAGAGGCAATGGAGCGCTGGGGTCGTCTTGGAGAAGGCGTCCTGCTCGCAGACGGTAGCGGATATATGGGCACATTGAATGTCTTTCATGAACTCCATTGTATCGTAAGTCGCCTAAGCCTTCAGATAATCCTTCAAGTTAACGAATTTCCAGGAGCGATTGTACATGTGGATGTTCCGTGATCACTATTTCCCAAGTGTCTCTGAAACAGAAGAAAAATTGTTCATGGAGCATAATAGTAAGCTTCTCGTAAAAGTGAGAAATAGGACCCTGATCATTCAGTAGTGCATTGTCTAGACTCTTTGCGCCAATCTTCACAATGCCGAATCGATGTCAGTCCAGTGACATATCAATGGGGGACAAGACAGAAAATTCCCCTTGCCAACTTTTCGAGCCCACACGAGTGCAGGAATTGGGAGGTCTTCAAGAGCTGGTCAGAGCAAAACTCGTTTAATCCAAAGCAGCCAGGTCTAGTTGTGCATCCCAAGTTTGGTAGGCGATTCAAGAGTTTCATTTAGAATCCAGTAGTGGAAGTGCTAACTTGTTCGGAACCATAGGACCTGCCTATACAGGAGAATTTGATCCAGAGTTGAGATCGGGACTTGTAATAGATAAGCCGCTAGAAGACTCTTAGCTATTTCTCAATATAATTGGATATGAAGACTTTGTAAATTGCAGGCTAGTATTTACCAAATATTCAAAAGTCTCCCTCAACGACTTCTCCGTTCCACGGCTCTACCGGGTCCATTGTTGTGCATGACCCAGAAGAACATTGTTCAGGGGCTTCGTATCCATGACGCGATCCTTGTTGTGGATTTTGGAAAGTTCAACGACGAACTTCTTAATGATTTTCCCTGCACGCCACATTTAATAGACGGCATGACCGATAGGCCAGATGCATGCTGCAGTCAGACAGACTTTGGGCTTTATTGTATTAATTTGTAACCGAGCGCATGCATATCCGTCTTGGGTCGCATTTCCTCCGAATACACGCATGATTGATTGTGGGCATCTAGCTCCGGATCATTACTTTCAAGTCTTGGTCACCTTCTGTTTTGGAGTCTGCTTGCGCAGGGGTCCGAGACTCGAATACACTTTGACCTCAAATCCTCCTGGAACTTAGACCTTATAGAGAATTTTTGAAAATATTGGATATCAGGACCTTGTAACGTATGTAAGTTGTGAAACTTCCCACGAGAACGAAGTGAAACTAATAAGGGAAGTTTCACAACATCAGCTTAACACCTCGACAAATGGAGTATCATCTACTCAACTCAGACTCAAAGGATCCTTTGCAATGGGAGAAGGTTCCCGAGAAAGACCACGGGGACAACAGATACCGTAGCGAGAGTATCATGGACAGTGTTCCTTGGAGCTCCCGACGGGTACTGGCTGTTTTAATTGCAGGAAATCTGCTTCTCCTGTCTGGAATTCTTGGTACTTCGATATACACAAGCCTTGGAATGCGAGGACTTTACCTAGCCAGGCATCCCGCCCCAGACCTTATCCAGACCTCCCCTCCAAAATTCCTCGACACATGTGGTGATACTCCAGCCACCGCCCGCGAAAACGATTGCTTATTCGATGTCATGCTCAGCAGCTGGCTCCCTCGGCCCTGTTTCCGGCCTGAGATTCTTGCTCAGACATTAATGGAGCACAACTTCACCTATTTCCTCGACCAAGAACTGACTCTCCCCGTTGAAACCGAACATGTGTTGACTGGAGACTACCCGCAAGCGCAGGTCTACACTCAGGCTGAGTTCCACAATGCGCATTGCAGCTACGTGTGGATGAGACAGGCGGCTTCGTTAAGCGGCGAGGAGGGCGGCTGGCTGGACCAGAAGAGTTTCAGTAAGGAGCATACCGAGCATTGTGTGAAGCAGATGAATGAGCAGAATAGTCCGTTCCTTTTCACTAGCACGAGGATAACGCTCTCGTATGTGAAGTGTTATAAGATACAGTGGTGAACGCAGACTGGCGTGTATCGTTGGATCCAGGCATAGCAATTTGCACGGTGGCTTTGAGAGAGCAGATATTGTTAGCATCTAAAAACTTAGTGAACCCATTCAGACGTTCCTCATCGTGCACGGCATTTCAGGGTGTCCGAGTGTCTGACGAGCATCCGATGGACGAACCTATCCCAAATAAAGGGGGAAGGTGCCACGTTGGAAGAATAAAAGCGAGTTTGCATTTGCTATTGTTCCATCTCCATTTAGAAGTCTACCAGTCTGGTAAGAATTTCTTTCGAGTCAAAATTGACAGAATGGCCCTCATTGCGTTAACGCCGAATCTGGAGGGTTAGGGTTAGGGAAGGCGATGACGAAACCGAGCGAGAAGTTGGATTGATCATCGATTGAGATATTGTCGAAGCGGCGCAAATCTTGTGGTGGCGGTGGGTCAAGCCCATTTCAGATTCCTAAACTTCGTGAAAGCGCATGAAGATTGCGGATCTAGATGCCTTCAAAAGCCAAAATAGAGACTTCATTCCTCTGTTATGTACCCATTCCACTCCTTTCTCCTAGCTTCCTTCCCCCTCGCTACACCATCATAATCTTTCCCCATAACTAACTTCTCCAGCTCTTTCCCTCTATCAGCCTTCGCACCATCCTCACTCCCTTCAACCGGCCACACAAAATGGACAAAGAAATCCCTCAACTTGACCCTTTTCGCAGCTAGGTCCGTCGCAAGCATCTGTGCCACACCCCAAGTATTCTCTGCCTCTTTGATATAATAATGACTAGAAATGTCAGGAGACCATTGATAATCTCCACCATGATAATAGAAGATTGAACGTTTAGAGAAGCATGGATCAATTGTGAGGCGGAGTTGTCCGGGAGGGATTTCGTGCGTTAGAAGGTAGAGGGTTTGGTACCATTGTCGATGTGTTGGGTCGCCTGGTCGGAGACTATGAAAAATCAATCTCAGCCTTTGCCTCCATTGAAAAGGTTTCAGGGGGAAATGGACGAGGAAGGAAGGAGGGGATTGGAAGATTACTTACTACCCGCCCCAATGATCCTCCAGATTCCATGTGAGACTCCACGTAAGTGATTGGAGATATTTCCTCCCATCGCCTGGTATCCACGTCAAGAAGTTCCAAATATCCAACTTTTTACTCTTATTCCCTCTCGGCGAAATACAAAAATGATTATTCGAATAGAACACAAACTCTGCCTGTTCTTTCATCTTTTGATTGACGAGGAAGAAAGATAGTGGGAACCGCCAGCACGTGCAAGTAGATGAAAATGCTGCGCAGCGAGTCCAGCATGAACAAGCATGAGGAGTCGACGAACATTGGCCACAGCAGCTTGAGTCCTGGGGATCAGAATGATAACGGAATGTTCTGCGTTCATAGAATGGGGATTTGACGGCACGTGCTACAGAGGTGTTGAAACACCATTCCAGGTCATATGGTGTGACGAGGTTGGTATATTCGAGGATCTGGAGTTGGATCTCGTTCGGAAGGCCGGAATATCTAAATTTGTGTTGGACTGGACGGTCAGTCACTTGGCCAACTGCCTGATGTGCTAGTTGCTGAAGAGCAAGAGCATCACAATGATCGGTGCCAGGTCTGAGGTAGATCAGACCGAGGCGGATTGCACATTCTTTAAGAAGTGGCAGTTGTGAGAAAGGACGGAGGACCTCCTCTGCGATCTCGAGATCGGCGGAATCGCAGATAAAAGAAAGCTTCAGCCGATCAGGTTGGATGTTGGCTTTCAAGAGCTGACATAACTGGTGCCATTCTTTGATAGAAGACACCTCATCATGGAGTTTTGAATTGTGAAAGAGTCGTTCTCTTTTAGAGACAGAGCAAACGGCATGGCAGTTCTGAACCAAGCTCTCCGGCCCAAATTCCCTGCAGTAGTCATCTCCGTTGAAGAAGTTGAGGCAAATGGAGAGCCTTGTCATTTTCGCCAGCGCTCCTTGCGGGAGATAATTGAGACCCGATAGAGCACCAAGACTGTCCCGAAAGACACTGAAGTGATTTTCGGAAAAGAAGATTGAGGATACTTCATCTGCAATGCCTTTGGACACGTAGAGAAGCTGATACGGTGCGGGTTCGCATCTGCAGCCATTGTACCAATTCCTTGAGTGGCGTATTTCTAGACATGCACAGTGTCGATCGAGACGGATGCTTGGCCAGGGAAGGTATCCATTTAGGAAGTGCGAGAGGCTTACGCTACGAAGAGAAATCTCATCTTCGATTGGCCAATGTTCTGGAAAGTGAGGGTCATATTCTTGAATGCAATGTTCATCGCTGGAACACACGTAGTTAAGATAGATTGTGCTATTAGAAGGAAGGCCTGCGAGAAGGTATATATCACGCCGGACGTCGAAGGGAAGGTGCAGGAACGTGACTTTGCCGGGTGCTTTACGAGGCCGTTGTGAACGGAAGTATTCGTAGAGCGTGCGTTGAACCATGGCGACAAGAGCGATGTCAATTGGTTGTTCTCTGTTACATAGATTTGATAGACTGAGTAAAGTATAGAGGAGAAGGAAGTTGCGGTGTGAGCATGTCAGCCTTGCCGGGATTCCTTGGTGTCTCCACTTTTCGCCTCAACGAAGACCCGTCAAGGGTTGTAGGAATTTGTCTGACACTAAAATTAAATTATATTATAATACTTTGATTTGTTAATACAATTCTATAAAATTTGAATTCATAGTTTTTTTACAATCTGTAGGGTACAGGGAGAATATTGATATTCGCGAAAATTCCCAACATAAAAGTTTCATTTCTCATCCGAATGAAATTACTTGGAAGAATATAATCCTGTTCTTTTTTCTCCCGAGTTCGCGCAGCTCGAATATCATCTGAACGTTATCCAACTTTATCCGCCCAGAAACTGACAGGCAAAACTAGTTGTAGATTGCCAGATCTAAAGAGCAAGAAAAAGAGCCCCTGAGCTAGCCTAATTACCCCATCGTCTAGCCGCCACAAAAACTCCCCATTTTCGCCCTCTATGCCGCACATACTTTCAAAACTACCCACACCATGGTATTGACCTTCTTTAAACCCCCAAAAGATCACCATCGCAAGATCACGCTATAGAAGCAGGCGCTAGAGTTTGTAAATAACCTCACTTTGGCCTAATCGGGATTTGCTTTGTAGACTCGCAGAGCGAGAAAATGGGCATAATAATAATATTAATTTTGGAAAATTAGTATAAGAATAGCCGAATCACTGAATAATTGAGTAAAAGGAGTGTCAATAGACAAACCCCCCTCTCCCCAGGACTATTTTCACACCTTCCAAGCTGTACTAAAATAATCAAACCCCACCAAATCCAGCGGGTACGCATATATCAACTACTCAAACCAGAAGATGCATTTAAATATTCAATCCTCCCCTCTGTTGACTGCTTTATCAAAATATGCATGCCCTTTAAAGCCCCCAAAAGTTCGTCCAAACCATGTAGTCAGGGGTTAAGCGAGCCAAAAAGGGAGCGCTCGATGGTCTTTTACTCCATACCCCCCCACTTAGGCCACACGAAATCATTTCATCCTCCTAAAATTTTCAGGACAACAAAAAATCTCACAGTAATAGGGATAATAGCTCGGTAGAAAATACACCATCTTTATTCTAAGGCCGTAAACCTATCTACCCATTCATGCATTCATTCATTCATTCATGCCTGTAAACCCGTTTATGCTCATATCCCCCCATTCATTCATTCGTTCAAGCCCCCTCCCCTCCCTCATATCGATACCTTTGAGTGCTCAATTCGCCTCCGAAAGCTGTGAGACATCATACTGACTCGCGTCGTGATAGAGATCAATCAGACAGCCTGCGCTCCAGGCTTGTGTTGGACTCTGTTGTGCTTATTAGCATCCAAGTGTGAAAAAACAGAGTAGAAGAGGAAAGCAGGGAAATTGAAAGAAAGAAGAGAAAAGAAAACTCACAGAATCCCCACAAAACTCTCCCCCCTTATTAGTCAACTCCGCCAACCCCGCCCACTCACTCCCTCCAATCGCCTCCTTACACCCCTCAAGCCTCCTCGTAATCTGTTGAAACGCCTCCGTCTTGCCCTCCGCCCCAACCCGTCTCTTCAAATCAAACTTCAGCAACGCTCTCAAGAAAAAACCTGTAGGCCAAAGCCATTCAGGACCCTGGTGGTAATTTCTCCCCTTAGATGTAGCGAAATCATCGCTGTCTTCGGAATTGTTGTAATAAGGTCTGTAGTTTAGATCTGCGGGGTCGAGGGTAGCCATTCCGGTGGGGCCGCGCAGGACTTTATCTGCTATGAAGAGGGCGTGCAGGGCGTGGGAGTCGACGAAGAGATCGGGCGCGACGGTCATGGCGATGGGGAAATTGGCACGGAGTTGGTAGTCTTCGTATTCTTTGCCAGATTTATATAGATCTTTGTAGATGCCGCGGCGGTTGATGATTTTGGGATTGACGTCGTAGGATTTGTCGTCTGAGGGCGAGAGGGGGACGTAGTAGCAGCGCTCGAAGTTGGATTTCATGAGGGCGGACCAGTCGCCGAGGGTGATAACTGGGAAAGAGGGGGAGGTGGTGCTGACGCCTGCATATTTGTATTTCCCTTCTTTATGAAGAGTCGCAAGCCAGACCAGAGCGCTGTAGTGCAAGCCCGTGATTTCGATTGCGGCGCCATCACGGGGAGTACCAGGGACGCCTTTGCTGTGGGCTCTGTCGCTCTCGCCCATTTTGTCCATCCAGGTGCCGCAATTATGTTGGTTGCCGCCGAAAATGAATCCGGTATCCCAATCGACGTAAATGTGTTGATCAAATCCTTCGGACTTCATTTGCGAGTCTAAGCCTGGACCAGCGTTGGCTTCTCGATATGCCATTCCAGACGCATGGCGTTGCAGGGCTTCTTGAATGATATCCTCCAGGGTTGACGTTTTCGAGTAAGCTCTTGGATCATCGGCCTCAAAGTAGGTGTCATCGTAAGGAAGGAAGCGACGAGGAATGTCTTCTTTCAAGATTTCGATCCCATTTGGAACAATCTTGGTGTAATCTTGAATGCATTGCAGCAGAAACCAAATGGCGTCTCGAGCGTTGTACCTAGGATTATTACCACTACTGAGCAGATTAGGGACCATTCCATGCTTCATGACACTGGCAAAAGCGATGATATGCTCTTTGCATTCAGCATATCGACCGGTGCCAAGGAAAAGACCAGTGGCTGAAATAAAAACATCTCTGCCCCAACATCTGGCCCAAGAGGTTGAAAAATGCGGTAGGCCAGCTGCCAATGATGGTACAGCCTTTTTCGGGTACAGTGATGCAGACTTGACGAATCCTTGCTGCTGCACGCTGACCATAGCAAGAGACTGCAGGAACCATTGGCCCTTTCGAACATTCTCATTCATGAGCTCCAGCCCCCGATCCCAGGCAGCCATGTAAGCTGTTCGAAGCACTAGACCAAAGTATCGCGGTAGCAAGAAACTTGGAATCTTTCTGATTGCATCAAATCGTTCTTGAAGCCAAGTCGCTGGCTTCAGCAGCCGTTCATAGCCGGCTTTCTTGGATATTCTCTCCAGACGACCGACAATATAGTCCAACGGCCATTGCCCGTCTCGCAGATGCTGACATAGGGGATGTGCCAGATCGTTATTTGCAATAATCTTCTTCAAGACACTCCAGAATCCTTGTAGACCTGCGTAGACAAGTTTGCCGTGGTTTGGAATATCATACACGCCATCTTTTCCATCGCTCGAGTCATGCTCCTCTTCCTCGCATCGATACAGAACGAAGTTAAGATCCACAAGATCTAAATTAGTAAAAGCAGCCTTTGCACCCGAGGTGACGTACGTGTCAAGACCCGTTGCGTGTTCAGCGCTCGGGATCCAAGTTTCAAAGAGAGCTATGCTTCCAGGAGGAAATTTATCACGAACCGTGATGACGGTCTCGTCATCTTTGTATTCCATCTTCACGCCGGGAAGGTCAACGACTTTGCTGGGTAGACCCCTCAAGAATTTCTTGTCATCAGCGACAGCTTTCCTTGCCTCTTCACTCACGTCGACTTCGAGCGTCCAGCTCCCCAGATGACGGGCCTTGGTACCACCGAGATGAACAGGGCTGAATCCTCCGTTTCCATTGCCATAGCCTTGATAGGCCGTATGAGCAATGAGGAAGTAACCTTTCCGTGATTCAGGGTGAACACGATGAACAGTGATGTATTCGTCTTCATGGTGGATGTGAGTTTCATCATATCCGTCTTTGCCCATGAGAGTGTGGATTTGATTGAGGAGCTTTTTGATACCACCAATGCCGCCTTCACCACCACCAACTTCCACATGTTTCGTAGATGATGGAGAAGTGTACAGTCTCGTTTCATGTACCAGATCAACAAGCTTGGGATATATTTCGTCATAGCCCATGACACTCCCAGTTGCACTCGCGCACATGCTGACGAGAGCGGCATTTGGTAGCGTATCTCGGGCATCGCGCTTTTGAGCAGGAACCTCGTTATCATGCGTGCAGTCCATGAAAAGTGCATGCACTGGTGTTTGCCGTATTCGGCGAACGATCTCGCGCTGCGGCTGGCCATTTGCCTCACCATTAGCCAAATTTTTGGCCTGTGCCCCTGCGACTTCATCCACTTCGAAGCTGCCGATAGGTCTGCCGCCATGACGATGCACAAGTCGACTCATCTCCCCGGTGCCCCAGGCTTGCATGGCTTCTCTGATCAGGGAGCTTATTCCAAGACGCTTGACAAATACGTAGTCCATCTCCTCTGATCCTGTGAAGAGTTCAGCGACGACGAATAAATTCGGGCGAACCCTTCTTGCTTCATCGAGGAGGAACTCAGCGACGCGAATTGGAGTTGAGTGACAATTGTCGATGCGGAAGCCGGTGAAGTACTTTGCCATCAGCCGTGTATATTTCGCCATGAACTCCCATAAAAATGGACTGTCGGCAGGGCTGTCACCGTACCAAAGTTTCACGCAGTCTCCCCAGACTATGACTTCTCTTCGCAGATAAGCGCGAGACTTGGGACCCGCGTGATCAACCATGGCATTGGCCGCCCAAATCCACCCGTTGTTCACTAGAGCCAGATCTTCTTGGTTGTGCTTCTCGGTGATGGAGTTTTTGGGAAGCCTGGTGAAGTAAGACTCAATGAGAGGATTCTTGAAATCGATCAGACCAAGTTTTGGTCCATGATCATCAAGTCTGACATATTTGACTCGATTGAACACTCCTTGGAGGATCTCCGCAACATCTTTGTCATATTCCTTGTACAGTGGAAGATTTACTTCGTCTAAAATCTTGATGATCCGACTTCGTGCCACACTGCGATCAGCAAAATCTGACTCGTCTCCGTGGAACCGCCCAAAGATAGCAGTAAGTAATGCCGCCGCAATGGAGGGATCGACACGACGTCTGTGACGCTCCCCAAGTCTATCCATGTTCAAAAGTCCACTCTTGGTGAGAAATTCCGCTTGCTGAGTTGGGGTTGCATTTTTGATAGTTTCAAGGCCACCAAAGTCGGAGACACCGAATCCACCCTTTGGAAAAGTGATATCGCCGTTAGCCCAAGCTTCCACAGCGGCTGTAGCATTACGCTCAACATGAATAACATAGTACTCCCACAACCTTAATTTAGCGATTACTTTCTCTTTGATGCCTTCCATTATCTTCAAAAGGTCGTCTACATTCTTCAGTGTTGTAGGTAGTCCATAGGTTTCTAAGTTGTAACTGAATTCCAGAAGCGCCGTGTCTAGTTCCAGCGCTGATCGAAGCCAAGGTGCCGTGGAAACATTGTATCCGACCTCAGGGTGCTCTTGAAGCCATTTGCTATTATTTGCCGTGTGGTTCCACACAACATCCGTGAGCCCAAGGAGGCCGTGCGTTTTCTCCATACTATCAATCAATTTCTTCACGTCATCCTCCCCATTCGGGAAACATTCTAGATCCCAAGCAACTTGGTCATAAATGCTGTATGGGGAATTCGAGTCGCCTCTGTGTTGCAACGGTGTGAAATGAACCATATTGTATCCCCTTTCACTGATACCTCGCAGATGCTTCTCCCAGTCTGTGGGATATTTCCCCATGAACTTCGAGATCAGCGAAAAAATCGAGAGCGCTGCCAAGGGCATCTGCCTCCCCTCCAACGATAATCTAGGCGCAACATCGATATAATATGTAGGAGTCTGTGTAGGTGTAATGGGTTTGCGAGTGGTTTCGGAGAGGTCGGGCAGAGGGGCAAAGGTAGTATAGAAGGCAAATGCGCCGGCGCCGTGGATAGGAATTGATATCTCAATTGTTCGATTAAAGTCGGGCTCGAGTCTGTAACATTCTTAGTTTGCGAGCTCTGTACATGTCTGGTCGTCTTACTTGAACTCTCGAAAGTTGTCTCTGTGAAACTCTGCACCCTCTTCTGGAATGTTTACCCACAAGCTCCCGTGCCTGCATATCGACGAAGTACCTTCGATGGCGAACCGTATAATGATAGGCGCCGCACTTTTGGGCGTGAGATAGATGTATCCTCCAGAGACATCGGGACTCCCGTCATCTTTCAGCGGGAGTAAATAAACTTCTTTGGAGACCATGGTCTTGGGAACCATTGTTGATTTAGCTGTTGGGCAATCTTGGAGCTCTTCCCAGAGCCGGAAGGGAGAGAGTGTGAGAAATACGTACTGACGATAATACGAATCAGAGAAAACGACAGAGGTGAGGGGCGCAAGGAACTAATGCGATTAATGCGATTCTTCAGACAACAAAAAGCATGAGAAAACGGTGAGTGAGGGCGTACTAAAGTAGTCAAGTAAGTTCTAGGTTCTCAATAGTGGAAGTTCGAGATGCGCTTTCGGCAAGACAAGTCGAGAGGTAGAGGCTCCGCGCTACGTCAGAGCCAGGTACCAAGGGGGGGAGCGTGCGTTGAGGCGGGGCCGCTACGAGGTAACTAGGAGATTTGAGGCTATTCACAGGAGATGTCTTTTTCGGATTCACATTGAATCGGGCAAGTCGCAGTGTTGGTGGACAGACTGTTGCAGATAAGAAGGATTTTGGACATCATGGGTGAGTACTTTCACAGTTCGCGGGTCGCATGTTGTGTGTTGTGTGTGCCCCGCCAAGTTCCCAGCAACAGCAACAGCAACAGCAACAGCAACAGCAACAGCAACAGCAACAGCAACAGCAAGAGCTCTCAAATTCTGCAATGGCTCGGCCTCCACGAGTTTCCCTGACACCGCTCCTCTCCATTTCATCCCCCACATGGCCAGAGTGCAATGTGGGAGGAGTGAGAAACAATTTATGTGTCCTTGGCAAATTCACTCGTGCCTGTGTCATCATCTTGCGTTGGTTCACCTTGGTTTTCTCGCTGCATCAGAATCCTGGATGCGAATTTGCACATGCGCGTTTGAAGTCCCGCATCCCGCACTATTCCGCATTCAGAGGGCGGTCAAGATCCCTGTGCATCAGCTTTGCGGGCAGCTCAACGCAAAAAAGAGGCGTCACTGGTTTCATTGGTCTCACTGTTGGCAGAGAAGGTTGGGCACAAGACCTGGAGAAAGCTTCATGTCTCACCCCCAACATCCTCTTGATACCCCGCCTTTCACTTTAATCTGCACCCTCCAGCTAGGAAACATATGCTCATTCGATTCCTAGCACGCACATCAACTCAAGCTGCAAGACGACTTGCCCAAACATCCCGCCATCTCTCGGTACCCCATAGCCACAGGCACAATATGGCTACCCTCGGAGCGCATACGAAGAAGCACAAGGTGACGGTAGTAGGGTCTGGAAATTGGTATGTTTTGTCCCCGCTATGGCGATCATTGCTAATATATGTCAGGGGATCGACAATTGCCAAAATCGTCGCCGAGAATACAAAAGAGAACCCTGACATCTTCGAAGAAAATGTACAAATGTGGGTGTACGAGGAGGAAGTCACTATACCCAAAGACTCGAAGAACTACGAATCCGATAGCCCCCAGAAGCTCACAACCATAATCAACAAATATCACGAGAATGTCAAATACCTACCCAACATTGCCCTCCCTAAGAACGTCATCGCGAACCCCTCTGTCGTCGAAGCAGTCAAAGGCTCCACGATCCTCGTCTTCAATCTTCCTCACCAGTTCATTGGGCGCATATCAAAACAACTAGAGGGTCAAATCCTCCCCTTCGCCCGAGGCATATCCTGTATAAAGGGTGTGAACGTTACATCCTCTGAAATAAGCCTGTTCAGCGAATGGATCGGTGAGGGGTTGGGAATCTACTGCGGTGCGCTCTCTGGAGCAAACATTGCCAACGAAATCGCGGCAGAGAAATGGTCAGAAACAACCATCGCGTACGATCCGCCTGTCATTGACTCTCGGGTACATACTCCAACAGGCCCTTCCCCAACGAGCTCGCAGATAAACCTTACGATCACACCAGCAGATGAGGAACACAAAGATGTTCGAGGGAGAGTCAGCAAGGCAAAGCTGAAGGCCGTGCCGGCGGATTATCCTCCCTTGGACCACGCTGTTTTCAAGACGCTGTTCCACAGACCATACTTCCACGTCCGAATGGTCGACGACGTAGCCGGTGTTTCCCTCGGCGGAGCACTCAAGAACATCGTCGCACTCGCAGCAGGATTTGTAGACGGTCGAGGCTGGGGTGATAACGCTAAAGCAGCAGTCATGCGTGTCGGCTTATTAGAAATGGTGAAATTCGGCAAGGAGTTCTTCGGTCATTCGGTCCACGCGGGCACGTTTACGGAGGAGAGTTGCGGTGTCGCAGATTTGATTACCAGTTGCAGCGGAGGGAGAAACTTTAGGTGTGCAAAGATGGCTGTTGAGAGAGGGGTGAGTGTGGATGAGGTTGAGAGGACCGAGTTGAACGGGCAAAAGCTGCAGGGAACTAGCACGGCCAAGGAGGTTAATAGCTTTTTGAAGACGAGAGGGCAGGTTGATGAATATCCACTTTTTAAGGCGGTCCTTGGTAAGTTCCGTGGTTGCTGTGAAGAGGAGCTAATGCTAATGAAAATACAGATATTCTAGAAGGCAGAAACACAGTTGATGATATCCCGGATTTGGTTGCGAGAGCAGATGCTTAGATGTATTATTCATGCACATATCAGACGATTTCCTTTCTTTTTAGAGGGCTAGAGGGGATACAGGGGACGGGTAGATAGAGTTTGACAGGAAAACTGCGGCAATGCAATGCTTCCTTCCGGTACTTGACTTGTGCTCCAACGATTTGTCCAGAGGGATTTCTTTCAGCTCCCCCTCACCGTCACCGTCACCCACGGAACACATTCCGTACTCTCTTACGAAGCAACCGTACCATCACTGCATATTTGGGATCTCACTGCAGTACCGGGCATAAGCTTTGTGGATTCCATGGCTCGGGCCGCAAGTTGTTATTGTCCAATGTATTAAGTTAACGCCGACGTTGACGTCGTTCGAAGGATTGCAGATGCTGCAGAAGCGTTTCGAACATTACAAATGCGTCGTACACAGCTTCCTAATTTGTTGAAAAGGGGCGACATATTGTAAATATGGAAGAGGATTGCAGTGGATCTGCTATCGATGTTCCTTGTGTAGCAGGTGAAACGGGCTTTACCCTTGCTTGTGCTGGACAGAAAAGGCGGCACTAGTTTTGAATGTGCCATGCCTCTAAGTCGACGAAATAAGTGGCCGACTTGGTCGGTGCGCTCATACCAAAGAACTCGGCCATTTTTTCGCCGACTTAGAGCACGCCCAGTGGGCCATTCAAAGCCCACAATATTCAGCGCCGCTTTTTTTTAACCACCAGGAGCCTGCGTCAAAGTTTCGGAACGACATCGGCCCTCATGAATTTATTTATGAACTTCTTCCCCGCCATTTTGAGTCATATCATATTTACCCCTCTACCTTTTCTCAACAACGATCGATTGATCAATTGCATTGCACTCTCTGTACCATAGCCAATTCGCAATCATGTCTACCGTAAGTTCTTTCTTAAAAAAAGACAAACGCATATTCAATTGCACAAAAAGTTTGAGTAGCAAGGCTAATACCGTCACCCAGGGTTTCTACCAGGAAAATCCAAACGTAGGCGATAAAGAAGGCACTGAAGACTGGCGCAGTACATCTCTCCTCTCTCCAATCCTCAATTCCCAACCAAACTGCTAATACAAACCCTCAGTTCGAGGCTACAACCCCCTCCCAGCCCCCGACTTCCTCCAACACGACATCCCCCAAACCGCAACCTCAAAAGCCACCGTCCTCGCTGGCCGCAACGAATCCGTCGCCATAGTCAACGGCCTAGACACCAAAAACCGCCTCCTCGTCGTCATCGGACCCTGCTCAATCCATGACCCCGCCGCCGCCCTAGAATACTGCTCCAAACTCTCCGTGCTCAAAGAACAATACAAAGATGATTTACTCATCATCATGCGATCTTATCTCGAGAAACCGAGAACGACGGTTGGCTGGAAGGGACTAATTAATGATCCGGAGATTGATAATAGTTTTCAGATTAATAAGGGGTTGAGGACGGCGAGGCAGCTGTTTGTGGATTTGACGGAGAGGGGAATGCCCCTTGCGAGTGAGATGTTGGATACGATTTCGCCGCAGTTTTTGGCGGATTTGCTCAGCGTTGGAGCGGTAGGAGCAAGGACTACAGAGTCTCAGCTTCATAGGGAATTAGCATCTGGCTTGTCTTTCCCAGTTGGTTTCAAGAACGGCACAGATGGGACGCTCGGCGTAGCTATTGATGCTATTGGCGCCGTTCGACATCCGCATCATTTCCTGTCTGTTACGAAACCGGGTGTGGTGGCTATTGTGGGTACAGTGGGCAATGAAGATTGCTTTGTTATTCTTAGGGGTGGCACCAGGGGCACGAATTATGATAAGGAGAGTATTGCGGAGGCGAAGGCGGCGTTGAAGAAGAGCGGTGTTAAGGGGCGCTTGATGGTCGATTGCAGTCATGGGAATTCGTTGAAGAATCATAAGAATCAGCCCAAGGTTGCGGGCGTGCTTGCTGAGCAGATTGCGGCGGGTGAGCAGGCTATTATGGGGGTTATGATTGAGAGTAATATCAACGAGGGTATGTCTTTCTTTCTTTCGAGGTCTTTGAGCTTTACTGATTGCGAATTTTGCAGGCGCCCAAAAGGTTCCTCCAGAGGGAAAGTCCGGATTGAAATACGGTGTTAGTATTACTGATGCTTGTATTGGATGGGAAGATACAGAGGATGTTCTTGCTGTTCTTGCCAAGGCTGTTCAGGACAGGAGAAAGATTGTCAATGGGGCGAATGGACATTCTTGAGGCGAAAAATGTTGCTGGAGTTTTATGGATATTATTTAGGTATGGATACACCAAAGGTTTCGTGCAATCAGGGACAAAAAATTTCATAGTGTCCAATAGACAGTTGTCATTTCGGATTTTAAACAAAAGAAATTGAGAATGATTGATATCTGAGCTTGAGTCCGAGAACGAAAGTACGATTTAATGATGTGAAGAATATAACCACGAACTCAATGCGAAAAGAACACAAACCAAAAATCAATCGAATTGAGAACAGTAAATAAAACTACGTTTCCCAATTCCCCCCTCATGTGAGAAAAATCACAAGATGCCCCTCAAAAACCGACCCACAATTATCCACCCATATCAACCAATCACAAGCCCCGTAATCAAATGCACCAAAAAGTGCTAGGCGAACCAAACCAGCCCATCCCGAGATCAAACTTCGCAACGTCCTCCACCCCATCGACCGCAATCAACACCTGCACCACTCAATTGAGACCCCCGCCGTCTCTCCCGCGAACCGAAGTGTGTTCCTTCAGCTGTACGCTGCTCGATACATACCATGTTGGCCAGATCATGCCTGCGCTCGACGCGCGCGGTTGGAGCTGTTCGGAATGCTGCTGCTAAGGTACGATTTGCCCCATTGTTCGAGGTGGAGATTGAGGGATAAAGGATGAAGAAGAGAGAAAGAAGGGGGGATGGAAGGGATTGAGGAATAGACTGGACTGACGATTGTGATAGCGTGCCGCCAGCTCTTCGACTGCGGAAACTGCGTCTGCGTCTCCTTTTAAGCTGAATGCTGCTGGGGCTGCTGCTACGGCTGTGGCTGTTGGATCGATGGCTTGGTACTATCATCTGTACGGCTCGGAGCTGCATGCTATGACGCCGGTTGAAGAAGGGTGAGTTTCGGATGAATGGGAGCTTCAATTGGGGTTGGATGATGTGTTGAGGATTCGTGGATACTCGGACATCTGGAATCTCGAATTGGGGCTTTCGTTTTTATGGCAGGAGAAGGAAAAGCTGACTGGGAATAGTCTTCACCCTACCAAATACCCATGGGAACACACAAAATACGTCAAGACTTTCGATCACCAAGCGTAAGACATGCCCTCCTTAGAGCTATAGCACCAATTAACAATCCCAGTCTCCGCCGAGGATTCCAAGTCTACCGCGAAGTCTGCGCCTCCTGCCACTCCCTGAGCCGAATCCCCTACCGATCCCTCGTCGGCACAATCATGACCGTCGACGAAGCCAAAGCGCTCGCCGAAGAAAACGAATACGACACCGAGCCCAACGACGAAGGCGAGATCGAGAAGCGTCCCGGCAAGCTCTCCGACTACCTACCCAGCCCCTACAAAAACGACGAGGCCGCCCGCGCTGCAAACAACGGCGCCCTGCCCCCCGACTTGTCCCTCATGGTCAAGGCCCGCCACGGCGGCTGCGACTACATCTTCTCCCTGCTGACCGGCTACCCCGAAGAAGTCCCCGCCGGCGCCGTTGTGCCCGAAGGATTGAACTTCAACCCTTATTTCCCCGGCACCGGCATTGCCATGGCGCGCGTCTTGTACAACGAGCTTGTGGAATACGAGGACGGAACGCCCGCCACGTCGAGTCAGATGGCCAAGGATGTCGTGGAGTTCTTGAACTGGAGCGCGGAGCCCGAGATGGATCAGCGCAAGAAGATGGGCATGAAGGTGCTGGTTATTTCGACCGTGCTTTTTGCGTTGAGTGTTTGGGTTAAGCGGTATAAGTGGAGTCCGGTCAAGACGAGGAAGATTGCTTATGCGCCGCCGAAGATGGGGGGGAGGACTCCTGGTGGTCAGTAAGCCACACTCTCTCGAGAGAAGAAGAAGAATTGAAAATGCATACACTTTTTCTTTTGTTTGAGATGGGAGGGGGAGAGATGGGGGATGGGAGAGGGGAGGAGAAATGTGATACTAGTTTACTTATGCGGAAGAGGCATTGTGTATAAATGATGGGGGAAGTCTAGAAGCAGCTTTTCGAGGAGATCACCCTTTTTAGACTGTGCCAATACCTTTAAAATCACCTACATATATCTACTCATCTCCCGTGATTCCCTTTTCTCAAAACGGAATTAATTAAACTTAGTCTCTTAGCTGTCTAGTTTTGAATAGGAGTCTTCGCGGTAGAAGCTAATCGTTCCCTAAAAAAAATCAAGTATGTTATCGGGATTAAATAGGTAACTTTACGATTTGGCTTAAGATCGGCTCTAAGGATGTAAAGAAGAGGAATTATGAGACTTGCGGGGTATTGTAGGGGTTCGTGAGGTTTAGTAGCATAGGTTATTCAGATTTCTGTTGGCACCATTACTGGAATATGCCTTATCTTATCAAGCTTTCCAAAGACCGAGATGTAGGTAGTTACGGTGCTCTTTGTGAGAATTGATATGAGTTTCGTAGATATAGACCAGTTTGTTGGCTGCTAGCGTAATTTATATCACGAGTAACTTCCCTCGAAGTATCAATTCACAAATTGACTTTCCGATAAGCCCTTATCGCAACGCGAAAAAATATATCCTCGCGTAACCTTAAAAAAAAGTGAACGTCCAACCCCCCAACCTCCCCTCCTCCCCTCCCCTCCAATTCCTTCAATCTCCCCCGCCACGTCAACCCGCGATTTTATGTCCGACATCTCCAGCGACGCAGAATCAGATATATCAGCCTTCGCAGCCTGGGAACGAACAAACAACGAGAAAATACCCAGTGAACGCGAACTTTCTCTCCTCGATATGGCGGCCATAGATCGGGTTTGGGGGGATGCTGATTCGAGTAATGACGCGAGGAGTGGGAGCGAGGAGAGTGGCAGTGAGGTGGTGAGGAAGATGGGAAATAGGAAGGGAGTGAAGATTGGAGGGATGGGAATGGGAAAACTTGGGGGGAAGAGGGAGATTCCTGGCTCGACTGCTGATGAGGAGAGTCAATCTCTACGTCTGAAATTATCTGGTTTGAAGGGAAAGAGAGTTGAGGTAATTGCTCTGCTCCCGATTTACGTTGAGATCTTTACTAATTAAGAGATCAGGAATCAGAAGTGGAAGAGGAGAGCGATGATGCGCCGCCTAGTAGTCAGCCTAGACCTGTTTCCGAGAGTGAAGACGAAGATGATATTGAAGAAGATGTAGAGAGTGATAGTGAGGATGTATTGGCGGATATAGATGTTGAGGAGGGCGATAAGGAGTTCGTAAGGGAACTAATGAGTGTTGCGCCTGTGGAGGAGGTATTGCAATTGAGCCAAGAATCCCACAAGAAGGCGAAGAAAAATAAAGCAAGGAAGGGCGATGATGCTGAGGATTTTGGAGCCAAATTGAGGGAAGCTGCTGGTGTTATTGGGGAGCTGGCTTCGAAGATGGAGGGGAGTGGGAAGGGAAAGAATGAGAAGAAGAGGAAGCGGAGAGTTCAAGATGCTGGTGCGCCGGATTTACAGCCCAGTCAGGAGTGGTATGAAGATGATGAGGCTGTTGCTATGCAGGTGCAAGTCGGGAATGCGAATGGAGAGCCGAAACAGAAGAAGGCTAAGAAGAATAAGGATTTGATTGAGGAGGAGAAGAGGAAGAAAGAGGAGTATGATGCTAAGAAAGCTGCGAGGAAGGCTCGGCAGGCTAACGGTGCACCTATCAGCGATATTACGACCCAGAGCAAGAAGTCCGAGTCTGTTAAGGATGATGTTTCTGTGGTTGGATCGACAATTTCCTCAGCTAAGACGAGGGCTGAACGGAGGAGGGAAAAGAAACGTGCTGCTAAGAAGTTAAAGGCAAAGGCAAAGCAGGGTTCCACGAAAGGTCCAACTACTTCGGCATACTTTGCTCCTAAAGACAACGCTCCTGTTGATCAGAAAACTGAAAAGCCGGCTCAGCAACCGAGGAAGGATGTCGAAAAGGAAGCTAAGAAGGCTTTGAAAATGCATGCGCTACCCAAGGACCTTCAGGATTCCATTGCCAAGAGTCGACAAGCGGTTGAAGCTGCTAAGGCGGCTCAGAATACTGTTGAAGACAAGGAAGATGGGCCTGTTGCGGAACTGGATACGGATGAAAAACTTGAAGCAATTGAGGCAAAGAAAGCTAAGAGACGAAAGAGGAAAAGGGCTCGTAATCATAATCGTCTTGCGGATTCTGAGCTTGAGCAAGGGAAACCTGGCAAGGAGCAGGAGTCTACGGATGTAGTAGAAGCTGAAGATGATGCTGAGCAAGAGAGACCTAAGAAGAAAGCTAGGAAGGCGAGAAAGTCGAAGACAGCTGATGAAGGGGAGCCTATGGAGGGCGTGGAAGAAAGTAAGGCTGCTGTTGAGGATACTATTAAACCGGTCGCTGAGCAAACTGCTACTGAGGTTCCTTCGGAGAAGAAGCGACGTGATCGAGGCAAGAAGACGAAGAAAGAGAAAGAGGGTGTAGACGAGGTCAATGCTTCTGTCGAGGAGATTGTTCAACCAGCTGTCGAGCAAGTCGCTAATGAGGTTCCTTCGGAGAAGAATCGTCGTGACCGACGCAAGCAAGCCAAGAAAGAAACAGAGGCCGAAGCAACCCGAGCTCAAGAGCCAGAAATCACATCCGCTGAAGAGGCCGTCAACACCGAACCCCTTTCTGAGCTTGACAACACCAATACCAAGAAACTCAAAGGCGGACGACGAAATCGCGGAAAGAAAAACAAGAATGTTGCTGAGGAAGACGCTGATGCGGATTCAAAAGATCACCACTCGTAGGAGGCCAGGGCTCTGCGAGTGGTAGTCAGTTCCTGGATACTGAGAGTACGGAACAGAGTATTGAGTCGCCTATTGAGCAAGGTGCTAGTATTGGAGGGGAGGATGACGCTTTCGATGTGGCGCCATCTAAAACACCCACTCGCAGCATTCCTCAAGTTGTTATCTACACGCCTTCGAAAACTTGGGTACCGGTTGATACGGCTCATGCTGAGGCCCAGGGATTAGTTTCCCGCGTGAATCAAGATCCATTTATAGACTCGGACAGCGAGAATGAGCTTGATCGAATTGAAGAGACTCAGATTTCAACCCATCGGGCACTTTCCACTCTTTCCCACGATACTCACGAGTCCATCGAGCAGGCTAGTCCCCAAACCCCATCACGCAAACGAAGAAGCTCAATAGCAAACTCTCCGCAATTCGAAAAGCGGCCATCTACACCCATTCGAGATGCAAAAGGCAGGTTTTCTTCGACTGGGAAGCCCAACCCAGCGTGGGAATCTGAATACATCCCACCAAGGGCAAGACCAAGAGCTCATTCAATGTCTTCCGCAAATAAGCTACACTGTTTCGTCAGAGACTCCAGTGGAAGATTTGTCCCCACAGATAGTGTCAAGGCCTCCAGTGAACCTCCGACTCCCACGCTGCCGCAGACGAGATCTTCTGCTGCGAGGGATGAGAAAGGACGATTTACGAAGCAAATGTCTCTTCCAAAAGATCAGGCGCCTCGAGAGCCGGTCGATGAGGTTGTGCCTGCGACTTCACAAGAGCACGGCTGTACTGAAATCGAAGATTCGGAATCAGAAGCCCCGCAGTTAATAGATGTCAGTGAGGCTCAGTCCCTTGAACCCATCCAAATACCGAAAGCGAAAGCCAAACGACCACCAACCAAATCACCCTATTTCCTCTTGCCACCCGTCACACCATCCAAAAGGAAAGCCCTCAAAGTCAAATCAGAAGCACTCGCTGAATCAAGTCCAAAGAAGGAAGACGATGAGGACTCCACTACCTCATCCCCTCAATCCAGCCCCAAAAAGCGCTCCATAGGTCTCGTCTCATGCATCCCCTTCCCACCCCTCGCCTCCCCAACCTTCGGTCTAATCCAAGAAAAGCTCGCCTCAGACCCCTTCCGCCTCTTAATCGCCGTAACATTCCTAAACCGCACCCACGCTAAACACGCTATCCCCGTCTACTACGCCCTCATGGAAGCCTATCCAACCCCTGAATCTCTCGCTGAAGCCAATAAAGAAGACATCGTCGATATCATCCGACATCTAGGATTCCAGAACCAGAGAGCAGAGAAATATCAGTCTTATGCCAAGAAATGGCTTTCCGACCCACCTGAAAAGGGAAAACGCTATGCAATCAAGGGATATCCCGCCAAAGATTCCGGCCGCGACATCAAAAAAGACGAAATCGTCACCGACGCCGACGAGCGCGAAGCCTGGGAAATAGGCCACATAACCTCGGGCCGCTACGCACTCGATTCATGGCGCATTTTCTGTCGTGATATGTTAAGAGGCTTAGCGACGGGCTGGAATGGGGAGGATAGCAAAGAGGAGAATTTTCAACCCGAGTGGATGAGGGTTTTGCCCGAGGATAAAGAGTTAAGGGCTTATTTGAGGTGGATGTGGTTGAAGGAGGGCTTTGAGTGGGATCCGAGGACTGGGGAGAAGGATGTTGCGGGCGTGGGGTTGATGAGGGCTGCGATTGAGGGGAGGATTGCTTGGGATGATGAGGGGGGGATGAGTGTGCTTGATGAGGGGATTGGGGAGGTGAGTGAGGAGTTGAAGTTGGAATAGAGAGGTGTGAGTTTTTATACCCTGTGGACACTGCAATTGCAGATCTGGAGATATATTTATTGCGAGGATATAAATAATAGATGTCAAGTATCTCATTTCCGTCTGGCTTTTTACGCATTCCGTTCAGTTTTGATGCTTGTCATATGATCTTCCCTGAACCGCTTAGAAGTCCCTCAAGTGAGGTCCCCATTTCGCCCCTTTCATCACATCCCCTCAAAAACGCCACAGAATAATGGCAAGCATCCCCCCCTTAGTTCCTCCTCAAAATTAACGCCAACGTAACACCCAAAACCGTCAACGCAACCGCTATCACAGCAACTATAGGCACTACATGGTCCTTCCCGCAGAATCGCTGCTTTGAAGTGCTGTGATATTCGGGGAAAGGTGAATATCGCGCTTCCGCTTCCTGTGGGGTGGGAGGTTGCGGCTGTTTTTGAGGTTGGACCGCAGTTTGGGTAGCTGTGGGCTTGATGTCTTTCCCATAGTTTCCTCGTTGTTCGGTTTCGTTGGTGATCATTGGTGGCGCTAGAGCTTGGGGCTCGGAGGCCTTAAGTTTAGGCGCTTCCATGGGTGCAGGTGGGGCTGGTGTGAAGTTATAAAAGGCCAGAAAAGGAAACATGGAGACGGGTCTTAAGACCCAAGTAGAAAAGATTCCTATTTATGATTTTGTCGATAGCCATTGTAAACTTGGCATGTTTGCTTGTGTGTTGTTGATATTATGGGTGTGTAGAGAACAAGCTGTGTTGTCGTGGGTTTGAAGTTGCAG
>Ga0247778_1000363_pt1 | contig 66696 bp, 56 predicted proteins | sample UWRJL049202B5_FD_179939 | JGI IMG/M metagenome (GOLD analysis project Ga0247778, IMG submission 179939) | Plant litter microbial communities from Arlington Agricultural Research Station in Wisconsin, United States - UWRJ-L049-202B-5 | ecosystem: Environmental > Terrestrial > Plant litter >... | reverse complement strand
GGCCGAGCCTCCCGTCGCGGTCGAGCCTCCCGTCGCGGTCGAGCCTCCCGTCGCGGTCGAGCCTCCCGTCGCGGTCGAGCCTCCCGTCGCGGTCGAGCCCGCCGTTGCGGTGGAGCCGCCGGTTGCAGTCGAGCCTCCCGTTGCGGTCGAGCCTCCCGATGAGGTGGATCCGCCGCTCGGTGCCGCCCCCGCGACGCCCGAATTGCCCGCTGCGGGGCTCTGGCCGCCGGTCGCCGCCGGAGTGCCAGCGGTTCCGTTTGAGCTTGCCCCTGCCGATGCTGCGGACGCGCCACCCCGGCCCGTATTTCCCGCCGCTGAACCCGATCCCGCGCCACCGCTGGCGTCGTCACCGGCGCCGCCACAGCTGATCGTGGGCATCAAGAGGACGATGATCGACAAGACCAAGGCCTTGTTCGTTCGACAAAGGTGGTTCAACGCGCTTCGGTTGGCAATCATGACGCTCCAATGGCGGGCCGGAAGTAGGGGGCGATTGGGCGTTATGCGGCGACGTGGCCGGATCGATCACCGCCCAACGAGATCACGCCCCGGCCGGTGAGCGCGACCTGAGAATTCGCAGGGCTCCGGTTGGAACGCCCGCCGCTCCAAGCAAAGCTGCCCACCGGCTCGTTCGCGCACTCCGAGACACGCTGGGAAAAGCTCGGCTCTTTTTGCGATTTCGGTACGGTTCATCGAGTGTGTTAATTCGTGAACAACACTGCCAATCGTCGAGAGTTCGACGCCCGCCTTGCCAATGGCAATATTCCCCGTTCGTCAGCTGGCGCCGTGGCCTAAAGCTACGCGCCCACGAGACGCTTTTTTGCCTGCTCCGCTGGATGATTGCTTACTGAGTACTCGTATCTAGATCAAACACGACTCTAGATGAAGTGAGAGCTCGGCTTTTTCGCGGCGCTCTCGGAGAGCACATGATCCAGCTGAAGCATGGAGTCCAAGTACTCCTTGGGTGTACCCTCGTCTACGCGACGGCCTGCGGTGGCAGCACGAGCCCTGGTGATTCGGGGGGTATGGGCACAGCGGGCGCAATTGGCTCTTTTGCCGGCGGAATACCGACCGCGGGCTCCTCGGCGACCAGCGCGGGCGCCTTCGGCGAGAGTGGTGGTTCGCTGGCCACCGCTGGTAACGGTGAGAGTAGCGCGGGCGCCCTCAGCGTCGGTGGTGGCGAATTGGGCGGCGATACGAGCAGCGGCGGCGCGATCGGCAGCGCCGGTAGTGCGCCGGTTGGAATGGGCGGTGCCAGCGCCGGCGGCGCGCTGGGCAGCGGCGGTCAGAGCTCGTGCCCAGCAGCGGCACCCGCCGATCGAAGCGTGTGCACCAGCACGACGCCTGCCAACGAAAGTTGTCTGTATGTCGGCGAAAGCTGCGTTTGCCGCGCAGCGATCGTGATTGGTCCTGGTCCTATTCCGGGCGGCGGCGCGGCTGCCGGCGCGGGCGGTGCCGGGTCTGGTGTGGGCGGGGTCGGCGCAGGCGGTGCGGGCGCGGCGGCCGCGGCGCGCACTTGGCGTTGTACGGGCAGCGGTGCGGCTTGTCCGGCAACCGTGCCGACCACGGGTGAAATGTGCACGAACCCCGCGGGCGCGGGCGCGGCCGCGTTGGATTGTCCGTATCCCGATGGCAAGACGTGTCGCTGTGCCGACCGGCGTTGGGAGTGCACCGAGCCGCCGCCGCCCGCCTGCCCGGCGAAAGAGCCCACCGGAGCTTGCACTACAGTTCAAGCGTGTAACTACGGCACCGCCGCCATGCGCATTCGTTGTGCGTGCGATGGGGCGGCTTGGGCCTGCGACATGGCCGGAGGTGCAGCCCCGCGCTGTATGGCCAAGCCGCCTGCGGCGCTCGCCACGGGGGATACCTGCACGGGGATCGGCGCTTGCCCGGTCACTGGTGCAGCCGCCGCGACCTGCGTTTGCAACGGCAAGACCGTGACCTGCCGTTGAAACGGAGCTTGCGGGTCAGCGCGCCGCTTGCGCTCCGACCCGCGAGCGTCTCAACTCGGCCGCATGGCTTGGCGGCGCGTCGCGTTTCTTCTTTTCGCCGTCGGTTGGGGCGCCAACCACTTCGTCTCGCTGCTCCAAGTGTACCGGCAGCGGCTCGGGCTCGACGCGGCCGCGCCCGCGGTCCTGTTCGCGATGTACGCGCTCGGGCTCGCCCCTGGCTTGCTGCTCGCTGGGCCGATCTCGGATCGCTACGGGCGGCGCGCCGTGGTGCTGCCTTCGGCGCTGGCCGCATTTGGCGCCAGCGCCTTGCTCGGTGCAGCGGGCGCGAGTTTTTCGCTCTTGCTCGCGGGGCGCCTGTTGTACGGGATCGGCGCGGGCGGCGTGATGAGTGCCGGCGCAGCGTGGTTGATCGAGCTGTCTGAGGACTCGGCCGGCGCCGGGCCTCGCCGCGCAACGATCGCGCTGTCTGCTGGCTTCGGCTTGGGCCCCCTCGTCACGGGAGTGCTCGCGCAATACGCGCCCGGACCCACGCGCACGCCGTTCATCCTTCACCTCGCGGTGCTCGGTGGCGGGCTGCTGATCGCGCGCCGCGCGCCCGATAGCGGTGCGAACCTCGGCGCGGCACAACGTCCGCTGGTCCGCATTCGGCTCGACCCCGAGGCTTGGTCGCGCTTTTTGCGCGGAGTGGCCCCGATGGCTCCGTTCGTGTTCGGATTTCCGGCCATCGCATTTGCGGCGTTGCCCAGCCTGCTCGGTGGGACACTCGGGCCCGCTCCGCTCGTGTACACCGGCGCGCTGAGCGCGCTCACCCTGGCCGCTGGGGTCGTTGCTCAGCCGATCACGCGCCGATTCGCGCCATTGGTCGCGGCCAGGCTCGGGCTGGGGGCGGGCACGCTGGGGGTCTTGTTGGGCGCGCTGGCCGTGAGCGCGCGCCTGCCCGCGGCATTGCTAATCGTCGCGCCGCTGCTCGGTGGTGCATACGGCGTATGCATGACGTCTGGCATTCAATCGGTGCAACGCTTGGCGTTGCCGGAAGCGCGCGGTGGCGTCATGGGGCTGTTCTATTTGCTCACTTATCTCGGATTTTTGGCGCCATACCTGCTCGCGTTGGCTACGCGAGCAGTGTCGCCCACGATCGCGCTCGAAGCGGTAGCGGGTCTGAGCCTGATGACGGCGCTGGCGATTCGTTGACGGGCTCGATTGGTTCTCCGCGGACGGGAATGCTCAATTGCCGCCCAGATCGAGCAGTGACTCCAGATCATCGCGCGTGAGTTTGCCGGCGAAGGCGCCTTCGTCGCCCATGACGGCGGCGATCAGTTGCCGCTTTTGGTCTTGGAGTTGGGCGACGCGCTCTTCGACCGTGTTGCGAGCGAGCAGGCGATAGGCAATCACGGGGCGGGTTTGCCCGATGCGGTGGGCACGATCGATGGCTTGGGCTTCGACCGCGGGGTTCCACCAAGGATCGAGGATGAATACGTAGTCGGCAGCGGTGAGGTTGAGGCCGACGCCGCCGGCTTTGAGGCTGATCAGAAAAACGGGCAGGGCGGGGTCGCTTTGAAAGCGCGCCACGCACGCTTCGCGATCCTTGGTCTTCCCGTCGAGGTACTCGAAGGCGATCTTTTCTTCAGCCAGACGCTCGCGCAAAATCGCGAGTAGCGAGGTAAATTGCGAGAAAATCAGGGCTTTGTGTCCCTCTTGCAGCACCCCGCGCAGCTGCTCGAGCAGCAGCTCGATTTTCGAGCTGCGTTCGCTGCTGCGTTTTCGGTCGAGCAAGCCGGGGTGGCAAGCTGCCTGACGCAAGCGCAAGAGCGCCTCCAGCACTTGCGGCGTGCTGTGTGCGGGGTCGGCCAGCCCCTGCTTTTTGATGCTGGCTTGGTAGAAGCGCAAGAGCTCCTGGTAGCGCGTTCTTTCTTCTGGTTCGAGTTCTACGAACAAGGTTTGCTCGCTTCGCGCGGGCAAGTCTTTGGCCACCTCTTGCTTGGTACGGCGGAGCACGAAGGGGCGAAGCACGCGTTGAATCAGCTTCAGCGTTTCGGGGCTGGCTTGGCTCTTTTCCAGCGCGCGGCCGAGCGCAGGCAGCTCGCTCAGCATGCCCGGATTGAGGAATTCGAACAGCGACCAGAGCTCTCCCAAATGATTTTCGATCGGCGTGCCGCTGAGCGCGATGCGGTGCACGGCGCGCAGTTGGCGTGCGCACTTCGCGGTCGCGCTGGCGTCGTTTTTGATGGCCTGCGCTTCGTCGAGCACGACCGTCGAGAGTTCCAGCTGGCTCAAGCTCGCGATGTCGAGCCGCAGGGTACCGTAGGTCGTGAGTACGACGTCGACGTCGTGAAAGGCTTGCGTTACCTCGGCGCGATCGGGCCCCCAATGCGTGTGCACGCGTAACTGGGGGGCGAAGCGCGCTGCCTCGGCGCGCCAATTGGCCAAGAGCGAGCGCGGCATCACGATCAGCGACGGCGCGCTCGAGCGGCCAGCGTGGATGCGGGCCAAGTGAGCCAAGACCTGAATCGTTTTCCCGAGGCCCATGTCGTCCGCTAGGCATGCGCCGACTTTCAGCTCGGACAGCCCACCGAGCCACGAGTAGCCGTGCGCCTGATAGGGGCGCAGGGCGCCCAAGAACCCTGGAGGCGGTGCGAGCGCTTGAATCTGTTGAAAACGGGTGACCTTTTCGCGCAGCTCGGCGAGCCCGGGAACGAGCGTGTCGGCATCGAGCGCCTCGAGCATCGCCTCGGCCAGCCCGATTTGCTGGGTCGAAAAGCGTAGGCTCGCGTTGCGCTCGGGCACCAATGCCGCAAAGCCACCCCAACGCTCGAGCCACTCAGCGGGCAGCAGGCCTCGGCTGCCGTCTCCCAGTTCGACGATGTGGCTGGCGCGAGCACCCTTGAGCAATTGCGGCAGCGCGATGCTCGTGGTGCCAAACTGGGCGCTGCCTTGTACCTCGAACCAATCCAATCCCGATTCGACGCGCACGTCGAAGTTCGTCAAGCTACGAAAGCGCTTGCCTTCGGCGAAGACCAGAAAACCCGCTGCGAGTAGCGCTCGCACCGCGCGCAGCAAGTGCGCGGTGTTGATCTTGACGTCGCTCCCGGGGGCAGCGCGGACATTCTGCGTGAGCAACTCGAAACCGGCGCTACTCAGCGCCAGCAGGGCTTGGTTTTCGCGCGCCGCGTCGCGCTCGAGTACTTTGCGCGGTTCGAGCAGCAGTAGGCGTGCTTCTTTGCGCAACGGCACGCGCTGCTCGTCGTATTCGAAGAACACGCGGCCGCCGGTGGTGCGGCCGCGCGGTGCGTCCAGCTCAATCACCGGTTGGGCGGGCTCACGGCCGGTCACGCGCTCGAAGTCCGCCGGCAAAGTCAGGTGCGAGACGCCGGTTCGGCCGAAGCTGAGCTCCAGAAAATCAGCCAAATGGGCCTCGGGCACGAGCACGCAGCGGCCGTGACCGAGGCTTCGCAGCGACCGTAACCAGCGCGCGTCGTTCGGCGCGCAGGTGCTCAATTGCCCATCCGCGAAGAGCAGCGTGCCGCTGTCTTGCGCCAGGCGCACTTCTTCCAAAGGGCGGACCTGAGCGCCGCGCACGAAGTGCGCCCGCGCTTCGTACTCGAGCGCCTTGCGGCGCGGGCTGCGCGCTTCAGGCACGCTGAGCGTGAGTTCGAGCTGCCACGGTTCCCCGGCATCGAACGCTACCGTGGGCAACGCGAGCAGCGGCGCGTAACCCTCCGCCAGATCGCGAGCGGCCCCCGAGCGTAGTCCGACGCCGTCGCAAAATAGCAGCCACTCCGACGACTTGTTCGTGTGCGTTGAATCCACCAGGTGGCAGCGGCCGGTCGCGGCGAGGCGCGGTAGCACGACCGCCAGTGCCGACACGCTCAGCTCACCGCGATTGGGTGAAGCGTAGCTTTGCCGCTCGCGGAAGCCTTGCAGCAGCTGAGTCAGCTCGCGATCGATGCTCTCTTTCGCAAGCAAATGCGCGGAGAGACCCGCGGGCAGTAAGGGGCCTAGCTCGGCGCCGAGCTTGCGCTTCCCGATCACCACTCGCCAATCGCGACCGAAGGTTTCGCTGATGAAGTAGTGCAATTCTGCCGCTGTTTCCGGCTCTTGGCGAAGCCCCGCGTTCTGCAAAATGTGCCAACTGACCCCGGTCGAAGGCGAAGGCGGCTCCGGCATGGCAGTCGCGAAGACGAGTCGCTCGAGGTCGTCGTCTCCGCGCTCGTCGTCTGTTTCGTCGAACTCGCTTGGCTCGGGGGCGTCATCTTCCCAGGTGAGGTGGGGATCGGCGACCAAACGCCGGCTGTGCGGGATCGAACTCTGCAGCATGGCGGTCGCCGCGCCTTCCAACGCGGTCGCCCAGAGGTGCTTGCAGCCACGCTCCTCGCGCTCGAAATGCGGGCAAGTGCATGAATAGTGCACCTCCGAGCCATCCCGCCTGAACTGAGCTAGGTAACGGTCTGCGGAGCCGGCGATTCGTGCGGACAGCACATCGGCCGAGCGCTCGAGCAAAGACACGCGCCCGGCCTCGACGTACTGCATGCCGCGACTTCGAACCAGGCTGGTGAAGGCCGGGGCGAGCCGCTTCAGACCGGCATTTTCGGAGTCGTCATCCAACACGGCATTGGCCTCGCTCGACCACGAGCCGAGCCCAGCACGGCGCTCTGCGAAGATCCAGCGGGACCTTCGCCGGGTCGGACCGAGAATGTCCGAGCGGCCTATTCAGCCGGATCGCGTTGGCGCGTGGCTTTGACGGCCGCGACCACGCCACCACCGAGCAACACCAACGTGGCGACGACGATCCACTGGGTGGGCGCGTTCATAATCGCTGCCGCGTAGATCAAGCCCGCGATCACCAACACAATTCCAACCAGGTAAATGCCGAAGGACATAGCAAGCTCGTTCATGCACGAACGGTTCCATCCGAAACCGCGGACAAAGCCGCTCACCACGCGAGGCAACTTGGCACGGAGTGCCGCTCTGCCTCACGACCGGGCAGTGCGCTCCGTGCTAAATGCCGATTGAAGCATGCATTCGACGACCCGTTTCAGGACGCCATCCTGGTTATTGACCACTTGCGCGGCGCTCATATTAGCCACGGCCTGCGCCAAGCCCAAGCCACCGACGATTACACCCAAGAGCGCGCAGGTGTTGGCCGTGGCAGGCACGGGGGTAACGCTCGCGGTCACCTTCGACGTGGCCAATCCCAATCGCTTCCCGCTGATCGTGCACGCGGTGGATGGCCGTTTCTCGCTCGGTGCGGGGGCGGGGGCCGAGCTTGGCAAAGCGCACGCTGAACCTGCCTCGAGCATCCCCGCCGAAGGCACGAGCACGGTGACCAGCCAAATTGCGGTGGGTTGGACGAACTTGGCCGCGCTCACGCCGTTCTTGCTCTCGCCGGCCGCCGTGCCCTACCGCTTCGATGGCAACGCCACATTGGGCGGCGAGAGCCTGAACGTGAGCCTGCCGTTCACGCTGACGGGCGAGCTGACGCGCGCGCAGTTGATCAACGCTGGGTTGAGTGGGCTCGGGCAACCAGCGCTCCGCTAGCCCCAGTAGCGGCAACGATGCGCCGTCCGAATCGCGGCGATCGGCTGAGTGGGTGATCGAAGCGTTCCCACCGTTCGTCTCCCGGCGTGCTCCGTTTGTAGCCACCACACATATGCCAGCCCCCTTTTCGTCCGCTATTTGCCGAGCGCTTTCGAGAACGCATCGAGCGCGGCTTTGAGCGCTTCGACGTCTTTGTCGGCTTGTGCCTTGAGCGTATCCCAGGCCGGACCACTCGCTTGATTGAGCCCTTCCAGATCGCGTTCTGCCGCGGTCCGGCGCTTGTCGTATTCGGCGGAGGCGGCTTCGGCATTGGCTTTCGCTTTGCCTTTGAGTTTCGCCAAGCGCTCCTTGAGATCCAGGGCGGTGCGATCCGACGCGCTCAGGCTTTTTTGGATCGCGCTCCGCGCTTCGGCGCGCGCCGGCGCAGCTTTGGCGTCGGCGATCCGCAGTTGTCGCGCGGCCTCCGCTTTGGCGTCGTCGGCAGCCCGCTCAGCCGAGGCCGCTGCCGCCGCTGCTTCGGCCTTGGCTTTCGCGGCCAGCTCCTCGCTGTCGTCGCAAGCCACGCCGGTGACACCGAGCAATACCAGAGCCGATAACGCGCGCGCAATTTTCATGGTCAGGCAGCCTACCAAGAACCGGTCAGGGGTGCGAAAGCACTCTCTTTCCCTAGTCGGGTCTACAAGCCGTAGCGCGTGCCGGGGCTGAACGGGGTCGGTTTGCGGTTTGCGGGCCAGGCCGGAGCGGGTGCCGGGCGCACTGCCGGCTCGGGCTTCGCGCTGGTCGGCTCGGGCTGCGCGCTGGGCTCAGGCTGCGCGACCGCTGGCTCTTGAGTCGGCGGAGTGGATAAAGGGGGCAGCGCGCTCGGAGGTGGAGCAATCACGGTGCTTGTGTGCGTCAAGGTTGGCAACGGCCGGGGTGCGAGCACGGCGGGCCGCTGCGCCGGGCCCCGCAACTGCAGCTGCCAAAACGCGACCGACGCGGCAATCAATACCAACGCGGTCGCGCACAAGCCGAGCTTGACGCCGAGCGACACGCCCGCCGGAGGGGTTGAAACAGGAGTGATCGGAGTCGTGAGCGGCGCAGCAATGAGTTCGACTCCGGACTCCTGCCGCTCGCGTTGCACGGTCACGGGGCGTCCCAGACCGCGCAGGGCCATGGCCAGCTCCTGGACGGTCTGAAAACGGTCATCCGCGTCTTTTTGCAGGCAAAGGCGAATGATGGTGTTCAGCTCGGGCGGCGCGTCGGGCACCAGCTCCGTCAAGGACGGCGGATCCTCCGTCAACACCTTCTGATACATCACGGCGACGGTGTCGGCCTCGAAGGGACAGCGGCCCGTCAACAGTTCGAACAGGATCGTGCCCAGAGACCAAATATCGGCGCGAGAGTCGAGGTTCGGCTCCGCGCGAATTTGTTCCGGCGCCATATACGACGGCGAACCGATGGCAGCCCCGCCTTTGGTCAGCGTCGTGCGCCGCCCCTCGCGAATCGTGCTGCTGATGTCCTTCGAGATCCCAAAATCGAGGATCTTGAGCACGACGCCCTCGGGCGTGACCGCGAGAAACAGGTTTTCGGGCTTCAAATCCCGGTGAACGATGCCGAGGCCGTGGGCCTCGATCAAGCCCTCACACGCCTGCAGCAAGAAGCCGATCGCTTCCGCGACGGGGATGGCTCCGCGCTGCTCGAGCAGCGCGGCCATGTCCGAACCGCGCAGCTTTTCCATCACGACGTAGGGGGCGCCGTTCGGCAAACGTGCCACATCCAGGACGCGCACCACGTGCACGCTCTGCATCCGCGCCACCGCGCGTGCCTCGAACAGGAGGCGCGACACGATCGCCTCATTGGCCGCAAAATCGTCACGCACGATTTTGATCGCGACCGGCGCATCGAGCTCCAAGTGGGTAGCGCTCAGCACGACGCCCATCCCGCCGGTGCCGAGAAAACCGTCGATGCGGTACTTTCCGCCCACAATTGTGCCGGGACCCAGCGGAAAGCGGTCCGATTGGGGTAATGGAGCGGGCGAGGGCGGCATATCGATGATCGTCTTGGGCAAGCGCTTGTCCAACTTAAGCAAGAGCAATGCCCAGTTAAGCAAGAGCAATGCCCATGCCCCTCTAATGCGAGTTCCAGCTCTGCCCGAAAGCAGGGACCGCGACCTGCCGCTAAAAACGAGTTCGAGCGAGATCCAGGCGCGGACTGTATGGGAATTGGAGTGATGATGCGCGTTGCTTCACACAGGCACTCAGCGCGGCATCGGCGGGGCGCGAGGTCACGCTCGCGCCGACGACTCGCCCCCCTTTGATCGCGACACAGACGTCGAGCGTCGTGTGATCGGGCACGTCGCAGCTGCTGAGCCACGCGCCGTTTTCGAGTACAGCGGCGATCGCCTGAGTCGGCAGATCGGCAGCGCGATTGCTGCCCGAGAAGTCGACGTCTTGGCTGGAGGCAGCGAGGGCGGCTTCGCAGGAGGGCAAGCCGTTCGAGGCAGGCGCAGGAGTGGGAGCGGGCACGGGCACGTTTACGGGAGGAGAGGGCAGAGCCGGCTCGGGTGCGGCTGCGAGATCGGACGCGATGCGCGAGCGGGTTTCGCGCTGCGGTGGCTGCTGCGGGCGAGTGGTGGGGGCGTCGCTGGACGCGGGAGATTCGGCGTTGGGTTCGGCGCGCGCTGGTTCAGACGCGGGCGTGTCGAGCGCTGGCCGCTCTTGCCCAGGAGGCTCGGCTTGCGGCACCACTTCCGGTGCATTGAGATCGGTGGTTGGCGGCTCGGGGATCCCGACCGGCGCTGGAGGCGCCTGCGTTGGAGCGGGCAAGGGACGCCACCATTCGCGGACCACGGGGGGGGGCGCGGCGGGCAGCGGTGCCAGCGCTGCTTCGGCTTCCGAAGGTGGCGCACTCGGGTCGTGGTGGTGGACGAATTCGTAGACCAAGCCGCCGATCGCGACCCAATACGCGAGTGCCGGCAAGGCGAACTTCGGCAGCCGTGCGCGCGCGCGGCGGGCGGGCGCGGGGGCCTCGCGCAAACGGATGCGCGGGCGAAGGGCGAACTCGACGGGCATGAGCGACGGGGGAGGCTGCAACGGCCCGGGGCGCGGCACAAACCTTTCGCGAAATCAGCACAGAAATGGCGACAGCTGCAGCGGAGCGCGGTAAATTCTGGAGCCATGAAGACCGATCCGCGCGTGGACGCATACATCGAGCAGGCTCCGCCGTTCGCCCAGCCCATCTTGCAAGAGGCGCGGAGCCGCGTGGGCAAAGCCTGCCCGAGCGCGGAAGAGACGATCAAATGGAATGTGCCGTTCTTCCTTTTGGGCGACAAAGTCCTGGCCAGCATGGCCGCCTTCAAAAAGCACGTGAAGGTGGGCGTATGGACCGGCATGATGCCGAAGTTCGTGGATGTGAGTGAGCTGGAAGAGTTGCCCGCCAGCAAAGACTTCGCCCACCAACTGCAGACCGCCGCCCAGGCCATCGACGGTGCCATGACCTCCAAGCCCGCCAAGGAGCCCGTAGCGAAGCCCGCGAAGAAAGCTCCCGCAAAACAGGCGCCCAGCAAAGCGGCGGCGAAAGCCCCCGCCAAAAAGGCGCCTGCCAAAAAAGCCGCCGCCAAAGCGCCCGCCAAGAAAGCGCCGAGCAAGAAACCGCCCGCGAAGAAAGCCGCCACGAGCAAGAGCCCGCGCCGCAAGTGACTCGCCGCTCTCAAGCGAGGGGAATATAGAGCTCCGTTCGTAGCTCGGCGCTGGGCACTTCTTCAGGCGTGTTCAGGTAGATTTCGAAACTCGTGCCATCGGCCATGCGCTCGCCGCTGTGCGGCAGCCATTGACCCATGAAGCGCGACCAAGCGTCGCCCAGCTGCTCGTAGGGGCCGCTGTGCACGGTGCACGCGTAGCGCCCCGCGGCCAAGCGACGTTCCTCGAGGCCAGCGGGAAGCTTCGCGGTCTCCTGCACGGTGATCGCGGCATCGGAGAGCAATTCGGCTTCCGGCGTGACTTCGGGATCGTCGTAGTAGAGCGCCAGCAGGGTGGGTCGCACTTCGAGCAACCCTGCTTTGCCCGCGAGCTCGCCCAGGCGAGCGAAGGCATCGGAGATGCGGTGGTAGGCTCCTACATGGCGCACCGCGGCCACGCGCAAGGCGGGTAGCTGTTTGATTTCGACGTTCATCTGATTTGCTCCTTTCAGAAATCGAAGCTCGGTGTCGGTCGTTGGCGAATCGAAATGAATGCCCGAAGGCGCCGCGATCTCGAGCTGCGGCGGGCGCGCGCAGTTCGCGCGCTCGGGCGTCTGCGCTTGTCTGAACTCGGTTGGCGAACAACCGTAGAAACCTCGGAACGCGCGCGTGAACGCTTCGTGACTATCATAGCCGGCACTCAAGGCGATCGTGGTCACCGGCGTCCCGCCCGCAGCGAGCTCGTACGCGGCGCGCTCCATGCGCAAGCGGCGATGCAGCTCGAGCGGTGTCTCGCCCAGCATGCCGCGAAAGATGCGATGGAAGTGCAGCGGAGACAAAGCTGCCCCACGCGCCAATCGCTCGAGGTCCAGCGCTTGATCCAAACTGGCCACCACGGGTGCCAAGGCGCTCTGCACCGCGAGCTCGTAGAATAACCGCGTTTCGTCCTTCACAGGAGCAGATCTAGCGTGCGGAGCGCGCCGCTGCTTGACCGCGTTTGCGATTTTGGGGGGCGATCGCGATCCCGCAGCGCAACCCGCGCGCGCTCCTTATTCCCGGCCTGGGACGCCGAAGGCTGGGCCGCCCTCCGGCGCGCCGCTTGACCATCAACCCCCAGAAATCATCGGGGGAGCTGCTTCGACCTGGGTGCGCACCTCGATCTTGGGCGGCTCGGCGAGCGTTTTGAACACGACGCAATAGCGCTCGGTGAGCTCGACCAACTTGTGTACTTTTTCCGCGGGCGTGTCGGTCTCGATTTCGAACAGCAAGCGGAGGTGCGTGAAGCCGACGGGCGCATCGCGCGAGATACCGAGCGTGCCGCGAAAATCCAGCTCCCCTTCGGCGGACACGAGCGCTGACCTGAGCTCGACGCCCATCGCGGTGGCGACCGCGGCCAGCGTCACTCCGGCGCAGCCGACCAGCGCCTCGAGCAGCATGTCACCCGAGCAGGCGGCCAAGCCGTCACCGCCCGCCGCCGGATGCAGCCCGACGGGGATGCCGGGCTTGCCCGACTCGATGCGGCACGTGACGCTGCTTTGCGCAACGCGGCCAACGGCCCGCAGCGTGACCAAGGCCGCCTGCGGTTCCTGCTTGTAGCGCGCCTTGAGTGGTGCCTGGAGCTCCCGCAATTGCTCTGCATTCATGGGGGTTCCGTGATCTGCCGCAGCCGAGCCGAAACGGCAAGCGGCGACCCTGGTGTATCATCCGTTCAGATGAGGAAGAGTCGTGGGTTCGCGGTTGGCTGGTTGCTGACGGTGGGGGTGAGTGGCGTGGTCGGCGCCTGCTCGGCCGGGGCAGCGCGGGTACCTCTGGCACCGCCCTCGTCTTCGGCGTCAGCCATGGCCAACGGTGAGTGGTCCGAAGTGGGCAACTTCGCCGATCACGGCGTGCCCAATGGGGTCGTGTTCTGGCTACGCGTGCCCGCGCCCGGGCGCGATATCCCCCTGCTCGGTACGTTGCTGGGCGTCGGGTCCATGTTGGATCCGAGCGAGGTGTTGAACCGCCAGCTCGGCCCGTCACTCAGCCGTGGCGTCGACCTCTCCAAGCCGATCGACTTGACGGTGTCCGGACTCGACGACGACCCAGCGCACCTTGCCCTGGCCGCCGGCGTGCTCGATAGCAAAGCGTTCGTGGGCCAGCTCGGTCGAGATTTTCGAATCGTGCCCAAGAGCCGCGGCCGTTGGCTGCTGCTCCCGAAAGCAAAATCCGCGCAGGGCGAATTGGGCTGCGAGCTCTGGCACGCGCCTGAACCGGTCGGGGTTCGGCTGCTCTGTGCGACGGAGCCGCCGTTGATCGAGCAGCAGGGCGAATTCTTGATGGCCGCCGCTCGAGCGAGCGTCAATCGCTCCAATTTCCATGCCGAACTTCCGGGCCGTGCAGCGCAGGCGCTGCTCGAAAAAAGCGCCGAACAACAAGCGCCGAAGCGCGATCAGCCCGCGCAGGACAGCGGCGCGCACGCCGGGCGAGAGTTGGGACACCAGATGGTGCTGGATTGGGCTCGCGAGCTCAGCGGTTTCAGTTGGGACCTGACGCTGCAGCAGAACTCGGTCGAGGTCTCGCAAACGATGGGACTTTCACGTTCCGAATCGCTGTTCTCGACCAGCCTTTCGGGTCGCGTGGGTGCGCCGCGGCCGGTGCCCGACGCGTTCTGGCAGCTTCCGAACGACAGCGACGGCGCGCTGTACTCGGAGGGCGCGGAGCCAGAACCGATGCGCAAGCACGCCGTGCGGTTGACGCGCACGCTCCGCACTTCGATGGAGAAGGACGATGAGTTCGAGTACCCCCGCGCCGTGCTGGATCAAGTGGAACGCAGCATCCAGAGTCTACTCTTGCGCGGCGGCGGCTTCGAAATTGCCTACGGACAAGATCTCGATCGCGCCGCCCAAGTATTGAACGAGGCCGCCGAGCACACGAGCGCTCGCGGCGCCCGTTCTGGCAGCGCCGATTTAGCGCTGAGCAAGGCGCGAGGCCTGCTCGGGGGCTGGGCCTTGATTGGCATCGAGGACGACTCGCACGCCTACCTGCAGGCGCTGCGCGAGGCGTTGCGCTTCGCGCAGGACAAGACCCAATATCCTCGAAAAAAGGGCGCAAAGTCAGGCGCGCCCTCCACCTCGACCAACACCTTTCGCGAACTGCCCGTGCCCGCTTCCGCCGGGCTGCCCGCAGACGCGCTGCACGTACTCGTTCGCTCCGCGCCGAACCCGAAATACCTGGCCGCGAAGGCCAAGCCTGCGCCGCCAGCGGCGAGCGCCTATCACGTGTTTGGCGTGCCGGATTCTGAGCGCCACGTTTGGTTCGCGATCTCGACCGATCAAGCCCTGGCCTTGGCCCGCTTGCAGGCCGTGCTCAGCCCTGTTCCGGCCAAGACACTGGGTGCGAGCGAAGAGCTGCGGCAGCTCGCGAAGCAGCCGCTCGCCGGGCTCGGCTTCGGCTCCTTGGCTGGGCTGAGTGGTCCCACGCTCTCGGCTGACTCGAGGGCCAGCGTGCTCGAATCGCAGCGCACCTTGAAGCAGATGTGGGCGTTGCCCAAGCGGGGGGCAACTCGGCTACCGATCTGGATTCACCGTGCACAAGCGGCCGGCGGTCAGCGACGAGTGGTCGTCAATCTGCGCCTCTCCCCCGACGCCATCGGCGACCTGCTCGCGCTTTTCCTGGCAAAAGGTGCGGACGCAGCCGTCGATGGCGAGTGAGTCGACGCCGCGCCGCGCGCCGCCGCGCAGCGCGGGCCTTTGCTCATTCCGGCAGCAGCGCGCCGGAACCCCCCATTTCCGAGGGAAAGTCATGCTGCTTGGGCAGGCCGTCTTTGAGCGGCAATACGCGGTCGGCGTAGTTCACGTGAAGCATGGCTTTGAACGGTAAGTCGGGGATGACCGCGGCGTAGACGTCGATCAAGTCCCAGCCCGGATGCACGGTCATCACGTGTCCACCGCACGATTTGCACCATTGACGAATGCTGCGCTCGGTCTTGCTGAACGAGGCCAGCTGCTCCGCTCCTCGGGTGACGGTGACCGCGCTGGGCGACCACAGCGTAAAGGCATTGACCGGGCTCGCCGACCACTTCTGGCACGATTCACAGTGGCAGTAACCCATGGCGGCGGGTTGGCCCGTGACCCGCAGTTCGACCGCACCACAGAAACAACGGCCTTGATACTGATTTTCGCTAAACATTCGCTGCTCTCCTTGGGCAAAGCGCCCGCAACGAGAGCTATCTAAGGGCCTCCGGCGAGAGCGAGAATGGCTGCGCGTCCGGTACGCATTACCGAAAGACCGAACGCCCCTCGGCGCCGGCCCGGCGGTAGAGCGCAGGTGCGACGCCAACCCAACGCTTGAACGCGCGGCTCAGCGCGGCCTCCGACCCGTATCCGACGCGCTCGGCAATTTCAGCCAGCCCCGAGTTGTTCGTGCGCAGCAAAACGGCAGCCAACTGGATGCGCCATTGGGCCAAGTATTGAATCGGTGGAATGCCCACGAAATGACTGAAGCGCTCGGCCAACATCGAGCGCGACATGCCCACCTCTTTGGCCAGCTCTTCCAAATTCCACGCGTGGGCGGGGCGCTGATGCAACTTCTGCAACGCGCGGCCGATCTGGTCATCGCGCAGGCCGGCAAACCAGCCCACGTTCTCGGCAGGCAAGGAAGCGACGTAGCGGCGCACGACCTCGATGAACAGCAATTCACTGAGCCGGGCCAAGATGCAATCGCTGCCGGCTTTGGGGGCGCCCGATTCGGCCACCGCGAGCTCGACCAAATGCCGCAAAACAGAGCCGTTTTCGCCATTGCCGCGCAGATGGATCACGCGCGGCAAGGTGGCCAGGAGCGGATTGAACGGGCGCGCGTCGCAGCCGAGGAAGCCGCAGATGAATTGGGTGCGGTCCGCGCCGCCGCCATCGATGGAGATAGCAATGGGTAATGGGCTCTTGCTCGCCCGCTCGTGTGGTGTCAGGTCGAGCTGGGCGCGCATGCCCGCGCTGCTCGAGATGACGTGCGGATCACCCTGCGGGAAAACGATGACGTCGCCCGCCTCCAGCTGGATCGCGGGTTCGTCGAGCAGGCCGCCCCAGCACGACCCAGCCGTGATCACGTGATATTCGATCACGTGCTCGACGCCGGGCATGATGTGCGGCGCGACCGCCGCCGCGGGCGGCGCCTCGGTCACCCAGGGGGCCGAAGCATCGATCGCAAAGAAGACTGCGCCGGTGAGGCGCACGGCACGGAGTACGTCCGACAGCGTGTCGGTGACGGCGCGGCGATCAGCGGCGGGCGCGCCGTGTGGCGTGTGCTCGGCGAGCGCGGGGTCCTCGGCCATCGGTAATCCCACGAGCAGTTATTTGCCACGTTTCCCTGCCGCGCTCAATCGTGCTCTGATATTGCGTGCTTCGCTTTCCCCGGGTGCTGTGGGTGCTCGCGCTACTCGCGGTGTTGCTCGCGTTGCCCTCGCTGTTTGCGGAGCTCTATTGCGATGACCAAGCCATGGTGCTCACCATCGAGGGCATCGAGCCTGCGCCGATCCCCGGGCCTTTTCACCTGTATTCGTTCATGACCGGCGCGCCCGGCGAGCGCGACTGGCTGGTTCGGGAGAGTGTACTGCCGTGGTGGGCAGTGGATGGCATCCGCCTCTCGTTCTTTCGGCCGTTGTCCAGCGCGCTCCTGGTTTTGGATCATGCTCTCGCGGGGCGACACCCACTCTTCTATCATCTACATTCGCTTGCTTGGTACCTGCTCGCAGTCCTGGCCGCAGCGCTACTGTTGCGCCGGCTCTTACCGGAGCGCGAGGCGGCGCTGGCGGCCTTGCTGTTCGCGGTCTCGCCTGCACACTGGATGCTGGCGGCCTGGCCTTCCGCTCGGCACGGGGCGATCTCGGGTGCGCTGGGCATCATTGCGCTCTTGCTTCACCTGGAGGCGCGCGAGCCGAGCGAACCCCGCTCTCGCAAGCTGATCGTGGCATCTCTTCTGTGCGCGGCGCTGGCGTTGTCCGGCGGCGAGACCGCGCTCGGGCTGTTCGGCTACATTGCCAGCTATGAACTGATCGGGCGTCGTGAAGCGCTTGCGCTGCGCTTGCGCGCGCTTGCTCCGTGGGCCGCGCTGCTCTTCGTGTATGCCGCGCTGTACAAGGGGCTCGGCTTCGGCGTCCGCTCCGTGGGGGGCTACGTGGATCCGATCGCGCAGACTCGCGCTTACTTCGAGCTGTTGCCGAGCCGCGTCGCCGTGTACCTCGAAGCATCATTGTTCGGTATTCCCTCCGAACTCTCGGTGCTGCTCCCGAAACTACGCGGCATCCTGGCCGCGCTCGGGGTCGCCGCCGCGTTAGTGTTCGCGGGCTTGTTGCGAAGGGCCGCGCGCACTCTCGACGCGGAGCTCGAACGCTCCTTGGCCTGGTTGCTCGTGGCGGCGCTGCTGGCGCTGTTGCCGGGCGTGGCCAGCATGCCGGGTGACCGCGTCTTGTTTTTGCCGAACCTGGGGATCACGGCGGCCCTCGCCGTGTTGTTGCTGCACGCGGGGCGGAGAGCCGACCCGCTGATCCTCACCTGGCTCGCTCGCGCGGGCGTCGCATTATTCGGCTTGGTTCACGTGGTTCTGGCGCCGGTGACGTTTGGATTCAGCGCTTGGTTGCTGACCACATCCTCTCGGGCCGCACTCGCGGCCGTCGCCAAGGCCGAGATCCCGCTCCGCGCGGGCGTGGTCGTGGCGGGCATCGGCCTGGCCGATCCGCTGGTGGGTATGTACCTCCCGGGAACCCTGTATATCGCGCCGCGCGCGGACCCGCGTCCGATCGCCATGCACTTACTTTCGATGTCCGCACACGATCACCTGCTGAAACGAACTGACGACCGGACCCTCGAAATCACGGTCTTGAACGGTGCACTGCTGGACGGCACGTTCGAATCCTTGTTCCGGCCGCCGAGCGCGCCGCTGCGCGTCGGCGACCGCGTGCCGCTCGCCGCCTGGACCGTGCAGATCCTCGAAGAAAACGCGGGGCGCCCGACCCGCTTCTCGGTGTCGTTCGATCGCTCGCTGGACGCTCCCAGCCTCTGCTTGTTGATTTGGAAAGGTGGGGCGCTGCGCTCACTTGCCCCGCCCTCGGTCGGACGGCAAGTGATCGTGAAGCACGAGCTCGGACCGATGGGAATCTAAGGCCTGAGGCGATAAAGTCGCCGCAGAATGACCAAGCGAGGCGCATTGCATCGCAACTTGTCCAGAATTCGCCCGATTTCGTGGGCTTCGATGTAGTGAAACATTCGGCACGGCTTCTGCAGAGGGGCCTCAGACTTGAGAGCCAACGGCTCGGGATTGTTTCTTGGCTAAAGCAAAGCGCGCGCGTAAACCGGGCTTCGATCAAAGGTTGTGGCTTCGCTTTTGGCACATCGCCAAACCCTTTTGGTTCCACGAGCAAAAGTGGTTGGCCCGCGGACTGTTGGCGCTGCTGGTCCTGCTGCTGCTCGGTCGCACCGAGTTCGTGGTCGTATTCAACGAACAATCGGGCGAGTTCACCTCCGCGCTGGCCGCCAAAGATTCGGCGCGCTTCTGGCACTCGATGCGCGTCTTCGGCGCCGCACTGGTGATCGCCGTGCCGATCTACGGCTTCTACTACTACGTGCGCGATCGCTTGGGCATCGCTTGGCGGCGCTGGCTCACGCATGATTTTTTGCACCGCTACTTGAGTCACCGCGCGTTCTACGATCTGACCTCGAACGCGAGCATCGACAATCCCGATCAGCGCATCGCCGAGGACGTCAACGCCTTCACGCAGAAGTCGCTTACCTTCTTGCTGGAGATCGTCAGTGCCACGCTGCAGTTGGTCGCCTTCAGTGGCGTGTTGTGGTCAATTTCGCGGACCTTGGTCTGGGTGCTTTTGGTGTACGCCACGGCCGGCACCGTGTTCACGTTCTTCGTCTTCGGCAAGCCGATGATCGGGCTGAATTTCCAGCAATTGCGGCGCGAAGCCGACTTTCGTTTCAGCTTGATTCGGATCCGCGAGAACGCCGAGGGCATCGCCTTCTACGGGGGCGAGAAGCGCGAGGGCGCGCACGTCAAGGAGCGCTTCCAGCGGTTGTACGAAAATTACACGCGTTTGCTCAAACGCACGCTGGGCCTGAATCTGTTTCAGTACCTGTACAGCTTTCTGACCTATGCCTTGCCCAGCGTGATCATCGCGCCGCGCATCATTTCCGGCGAGCTGGAGGTGGGGCGCGCGGTGCAAGCGGGTGGTGCGTTTGCCGCGATGCTCGGGGCCTTGACGGTGTTCGTCGACAACTTCGAGTCGCTCAGCGCGTTCGCGGCTGGCATCGAGCGCCTGCACGCGTTTCGGCATGTGTTGGTGCTCGAGAATCGGCCTCCAGATCCGAGCAAAGCGTGGATTGAGCGAGTCGAAGACCCGCGGCTCGAGCTCGCCGCGGTGACACTCCAGACGCCCAACCACGAGCGAACGTTGATTCGCGAGGTCTCGCTGGTGGTCGACGAAGGGCAGGGGCTCGTGATCGTGGGCGCGAGCGGCGGGGGCAAGAGCTCGCTGCTCCGGGCCGTAGCCGGCCTCTGGCGCGCCGGATCGGGCACGATTCACTATCCGGATCTGCAGCAAATGTTGTTCTTGCCGCAGCGCCCATACATGATTTTGGGCTCTTTGCGTCATCAGTTGCTCTACCCGCGCATCGACCGCGAGGTCAGCGAAGAGGAGTTACAGACCCTACTCAGTGCCGTCAACTTGCAGGGCCTGGCCGAACGCTGCGGCGGCTTCGAGGTCGAGGTCGACTTTGCCAAGGTGCTCTCGGGCGGTGAGGCGCAGCGCTTGGCGATCGCGCGGGTGCTGCTCGGCAAACCTCGCTATGCCGTGCTCGACGAGGCGACCAGCGCGCTCGACGCTGAAAACGAAGCGCGCATGTACGAAGCACTGCGGGCGCTCGGGATCACGCTGGTCAGCGTGACGCACCACCCCGGGGTGCTCAAATACCACCGGCACGTGCTCGAGCTCGTGGGCGACGGCAGCTGGTCGGTGCGCGACGTCGAAGGTTTTGCGATCGACGACAAATTCGAAGCGGAAATACCTGCCCCACCGCTCGCGGAGTAACGAGCTCGCAATCGCTATTGAGCGAGGCTCAGCTGCTGGCGTCCATCGACCGGCAAGCGGATGGTGAATGCTGTCCCACGGCCGGCCTCGGTCTCGAAGGAGAGCGTTCCGCCGTGGGCATCGACGATGATGCTACGGGCAATCGACAGCCCTTGTCCGGTTCCTTTGCCGACCGCTTTGGTGGTGAAAAACGGATCGAAGATCTTGTCCCGGATGTGCTTTGGGATCCCGCCGCCGTTGTCGGCAATGGTCACCGCGACGACGCCATCAGCCGCGTGGGAGGTGACGCTGATCTTCCCCCCCGCCTCTGGCTTGGCATCGGCCACGGCGTGGGCCGCGTTCACGATCAAATTCAAGAACACCTGATTCAAGCGTCCAGGGAAGCACATCACGGTCGGGATCTGGCCCAAGTCGGTCTCGATCACCGCTACCGAGCGATATTCGTTTTGAGCCACGACCAACGTATCCCGAAGCGCTTGGTTCACGTCCCCGGTCGTCTTCTCGTCCCCGTCGACGTGGGCGAATGACTTCATGGCGCGCACGATGCTCGAGACGTGCGCGATTCCGGCGCTCGAATCGTGCAGCGCTTTCGGCGTATTTTTCAGCAAATAGGGCAATTTCAAACGCGCTTTGCTGGCTTCGATCGCCACTCGCGCCGGCTCCAACGCGCTCGGCTCGAGCGCAGCGATAGCCGCTTCCGTATCGCTCAAATGCTCGTTGATCTTCTCGAATGCTTTGCTCAAAAATTGCAGGTTATCGCCCACGTATTGCATGGGCGTGTTGATCTCGTGGGCGACGCCCGCGGCCAGTTGCCCGACGCCTTCCAACTTCTGTGCAAGCTGCAGCTCTTTCTCGAGTTGCCCGCGCTTGGCTGCGTCGATCACCTCCGAGGTCACGTCGGAGACCGTCAAAAGTGCGCCCTCGAAGGTCTCGCCCCGGTAGTTGGGTTTGTAAGCAACGGTGAAGTGACGCTCACCGATTTTGAACAGTTCCTTGCTCGGTCCCACGCGTCCGTCGACGGTGGCCCCCGCCACGACCAAGGACCAATCCAATTCGAGCGCGCTCGAAAGCTCCGCGTCGCCACCCGCGATGTGCCGGAAGAAGGGCACGCATGCTTCCGGTGGGCCGAAAAACGAATCGAATGCCTGCGAGCGCTCGGCGACGATGCAGCCGTTCTTGTCCAGCGTGGCCAGCCCTTGTTCGACCGTGTCCAACACGAGCCGCATGTCTTCGTTGCGCTTGGACAGCTCGAGCGTGCGATCCTGCACCGTCCGTTCCAGGTTTTCGCGGTGCGAACGCAACTCTTGGTCGCGTAGCTGAAGACCGCTCAGCATCTCGTTGAATGCTTCGGTCAACGTGCCTACTTCGTCGGCCGTCGTCTTCTGCGCACGTACGGAAAAATCTTGCTCCTTCCGAACTTTGCCTGCCACGCTGACCAGCGCCAACACGCTACGCGTTATCCCTCCGCCGATGACCATGGCCAAGATCAAGGAAATCAAGATCACGCCCAAGGTCAGGGCCTCACCGTAGCGCACGGAGCGCTTCGACTCCTGCAGCTTGCTGCGCGCGATTTGCTGCACCTCACGTGCGTGGTCTCGGGTGAAGAGCGCTAGATCGCTCACTGCGCCGGCTTGCGCGTGGAACCAGACGTTGGCATCGATGCTCAATCCGTCTTCGGTCGTGACCAGCGCCTCGGCGAGCATGGCCGCGGATTGCCGAGCGCTGGAATGTTGCAGAATCTGCCGGAAAGTGCGGATTTGTTCGGGCGTGGCAAAGCTTTGCAGAGTGGCGGCATACACCTCCTTTTCAGTGGTGAGCGTGACCAGGTAGCGGTACATCCCGGGGGCAAACTCGCCCGCCCCGAAGGTGTGGCTCAACACCGCGTGAATTCTCGATTCCCGTTCCTGCACCTGCATCAATGACACGAGTGACGAAAGTGCCCGCAGCAGGTCACCGTCGTTGCTCAGGCGGCGCAGCGCGGCGGTCGCGTCGATCAACGCATCGTCGAGCTGGGAATAGTACGAAAGCACGCTGTCGATGGAGGTCTGAGGCTGGCTGACTCGAAGCCGCTGGGCTTCGATGTTTGCCAGACTGGCACGCGCTTGCTGGAGATCGGCTTGCAAGCGCTTCGGTAAGCGATCGATTTCGCGCTGTGCGAGAAAATCTTCCATCTGCGCCACTACGCGGTCCGTCTTCGCCTTCTGGCCCTTCAGCGCGCTCTCGGCAATCTCGATTTCTTCGCTCGAAGCTGGGCTTGCTCGATGAAGACCTAGCGTCAACGCGGCCAAAGCCCTTTCGGTTTGCAGTTCGTCGACAGTCGCCGTCATGCGCGAGGAGAGTTCGGCGAGGTCTTCGATCGAACCGATCGCGTCGGCAGTGTGCGAGCGCTCTCGGGCGACGTTGCCGAGCTCGATGGACAAGAGCAATGCGCCAATCACCGGAATGCCGGCGAGCACTGCCAACTTGAACGCGATTCTGCGAACGCCCGAGAGCATGTAGCCTCGTCAGCCCGGAACGCGCACGCGTATCGGTTCGATCAGCGTGCCCGCTCGTGAAAACTTGAAAAGTCGTTCGATTAGGACCATCGATAGATCTCGCCCTTTGGGCACCACCACCACCCCGTTGGTGGTGCGCACGTCTTCCTCCAAGATCATCTCCGCCGTCATTTGCGCGACGGTCAGGGCGCGCACCGTGGTGGAGCCTTCGGCGGTGCGAAAATCACTCAGCGCCTTCAAAAATGGCTGCTCGGCCGGGCCGAATTTCTTTTCCAACGAGGCCAGCACGTTGGGCACCGTCGCACCGTCCGCGGTTGCCCGCTCGACCTGCAGGGCGACTCGCAGCATGGCCCCGCCACGCTCGATATCGTCGCTCGGGGGTCGGTGCGGTCCGCCCGCCTGCAGTTTGATCATGGCTGCGATCTCTTCGAAGCGCGGAATCGCGGAGAGGAGCTTGTGACCCATCAGCGGATGCTCATCGAATGCCTTCTGCTCGGCGGGATCGAGGGGGCGCTTGGCGAGCGCTCGCTCTAGCGTTGCTTCTGGCAGCCCAACGCAGCCGATCATGCTGAATAACGCGGCGACCTCGAAGCGCCAGGTGTCTTCGAGCGCGAACTTCTGCGTCATGTGCGCGACGAGCGTCTTGATCCGTTGCGTGCGGCTGAAAAGGGCAGGCGCCATCAATGACAAGACGTCGCTCAAGAGGCGCACGCAGCCGGTCACCGTGCGCTCCAAGAGCTCGCGCTCCGCCGTGACGAGTCGATGTTGCTCGACTCCGAGTTCGAGTGCAGAAATCAGCGCCTCTGGTGGGCAAGGCTTCCACAAAAAACGCATGATTTGGCCTTCGTTCACGGCCGCTACCGCAGAGTTGACGTCCGATTGGCCCGTCAACAGCAAACGCGACGTCAAGGGAGCGATCTCTCGCGCACGCGCCAACAGACCCGCGCCGTCGAGCTCGGGCATGCGCATGTCCGAAAGCACCACGGCGAACGCCGGCCCCGCCTCCAAAATCTTCAACGCCCGCAATGGATTGCTCTCGGTCGTGACCTCGAAATGATCGAACAGCGTCCGCTCCAGACCCTCGAGGACGCGCGTTTCGTCATCGACGCACAAGATGCGGCGATTACTTGCCTTGATCACGCCTTCATTCCTTTGAATTTGGGCAGCAGCTCATCCGCCCCGATCTGTTTCAAATACTCCGCGTTGGGCTCCTCGCCGTAGACCAAGCAGGACGCTAGCCAGACGATCTGCGGTAGCCCCAATTTATCGTGCGCGTTGCGCTCGGGCGCGTGGTGATTGGCAACAGCCTCGACGATGCGAAAAGGCAAGCCCCACAGACCGAGCAAGAATGCACCGACTTCGGCGTGCGTGATCACGTCGGCCTGGGCATTTTCTGCTCCTTCGACGGCCAGGCTACTGTTCAAAATCAGCTGACCGACGTCGCACACCAGGCCGGCCATGAAGGCGGCGTCGGGGTCATCGCGCCCTTGGGCGATGCGGCTCGACAGCTGAGCAATGGCCAGCGAGCGCTTTTGCAACTCATCGATCGATGTTTTGGTGAAAGTGCTGGTTTTTCCCACCGAGTCGAACGCGCCGATGCCGAGGGCCAAGTTGCGGATCGTCTTCATCCCCAGACGAAGCACGGCCGCGCGCACGTCACTGACCGGTGCTCCCGAAGAAAACAGTGAAGAATTGACGATTTGCAGCACCTTGCTGCTCATCGCCGGATCTTGCCGAACGATCGCAGCCACATTGTCGGCAGAGGTCGACTCGTCGTCGAGAGCACGGGACAAATCCGAAAACAGGCGCGGCGTCGAGGGCAAACGGTCGAGCCGACCCACCACTGCCTGCAGGCGCTCCTCGCTGAGCCAGTTGCGGAGCTCCTGGGTGCGCCCGATCACCTGTTGCAGTGTCTCGGAGCTACACGGTTTGGCCAGAAATTGATGGGCTACCTTCACCACGCGAAAAGCAGCGGCTTCGTCGGTTTGCCCGGACAAGACGATGCGCGCCACGTGCGGGTATTTCCTACATACTTCGCCCAGCAACGCCGCACCATCCATGCCCGGCATGCGCATGTCGGACACGACCACGTCGAAGTGGGCCTTTTCGAGCGCTTCGAGCGCGGCTGGTCCACCCTCCGCGAAACTAACTTCCCAGTCCACATCGAGCTGGAACAGCGTTCGCTCGATCGCCTCCAACACACGTGGTTCGTCATCTACGAATAGCACCCTCATACTGTCCCCTCGCTGGGTATGGCGACCGATGAGTCGATCACGGGCAGACAAATGACGAATGTCGTCCCGCGATTGACCTCGGTCTCGAAGGAAATAGAGCCCTGGTGTTTGTCGACGATCACGGAATAGGCGATTGCCAGGCCCTGCCCGGTGCCCTTACCTACCTCTTTGGTGGTGAAGAACGGCTCGAATACCTTGGCGCGCGCGTTCTCCGGAATGCCTGCGCCGGTGTCGTTGACGCGAATCTCGATTTGCTCGCCGAGCGTTCGGCCCGTGATGCGAATCTTGCCCTTGCCCCGTGAGCCGCCCGCGGTCGCTTCACCGATGGCGTGGGCCGCGTTCACGATCAAATTCAGGATGACCTGGTTGAACTCGTTGCGCAGCGCTGGCACGAGCGGCATTCCCGGTTCCATGTCGAGTTCGACCTCTGCCACGTACTTCCACTCGTTGCGGGCAACGGCGATCGTGGTTTCGATTGCCTCGCGCAGGTTGACCGGCTTCTTCTCCGAGCCGCTCGGGTGGGAAAACTCCTTCATGGCGCGCACGATCGCGGCGATTCGTTCCAGCCCCTCCCGCGACTGGTCGAGCGCGCGGGGCAATTGCTTGACCAAGTACGGAATCTTGGCCTTGGTCACGGCCGCATCTGCCGCGGAGATCAACCCGGTATCGACCGGCCCCTCTTTGGCGGCTTGAACGACCGCCATGGCCGCCTGTAGCGCGCTGATCAGTCCAGTCACGGCCTTTTGCGCGAAAGCGGTGTTGTCGGAGACGTACTGCGTCGGCGTGTTCACTTCGTGGGCAATGCCGGCTGCCAATTGGCCGATTGCCTCCAGCTTTTGCGCCTGAATCAGCTTGGCTTGTGTGCCTCTCAGCTGAGCCAGAGCCTGCCCGAGTTGCTCTTTCTGAGCGTTGATCTCGGCGGTGCGCTTGACCACCATCTTCTCCAGCGCGATGTTTTGCTCGAGCACCCAGAAGGCCGAGTGGCCCTCGGTCGAACTATTCTCGATGCGCTGGATGAGCACACGAATGGTCTTCTCCTTCGCGCGCAGCTTGCGTTCGAGCGCGCCCACGCGCAGCGTCAACTCGGGCAGTGATAGTTCGGCGAAGAATTCGCTTTGAGTCATGTCGCTGAAAGCGCTACGGCGCTCAGGGTTTGGTTGACGTACATGGCATTGGATTGTTCGCCATAGCCGCTGAAGCCCACGACCTGATGACGAAGCAATAGCTCTCCCATCGCTTGCCGCGTTCCATCCTGCTCGAGCTCGCGCCGGCGCAGCAGGCTGTCGCAGCCGATGATCACCTGCGGTGTTCCGATCTGCCGCTCCACACCCTGGAAGGCGCGTTCGAGAGCAGCGATAGGGTCGCTGCCGTTGCCAATGGTGAGCACGAGGCCAACTTCGAGGGCACTGTAGAGCGTCAAACTGTGGTCGTCGTTGACGCCGCGGATCGAGCGCACGTAGTGCTCGCCCCCGCTCAGGAACAACAAGGGGCTTCGCGAAAACACGGCCGGGTTCAACTCATCCACTTCCATGCCCAGCGCTTCTGCAAACGCTTCGGCCGCCGGTTCTCCGTTGAATTCCTGGACTACGCGTTGTTCCGGATCGGCCATGGTCACGACCAACTTGTGTTTGCCGGGCACGACGTGCGAAACCTTGAAGGTCGTGAACGGGAGGGTGGTTTCGAACAGCGCGAAAAGCGCCGCATCCCGCAGGAAGCGTCCCTCGTGGTACACGCGTGTGCCTTGGGCGTTCGAGTCGCCGAGCGTATCGCCGGCAGCGCCCCCGATCAGCGGGATCGTACCCAGTGATTGATACAAGGATGCGGCCAAGCGTTCTTCGGCGCCCGAAAGCCCGTCGACCAAGACCAAGCCGAACGCCCGCTCGCCACCGCGTTCGAGCATGCCCGACATCGCTTTGAACGCCGCGTCGGATGCCCGCGCCTGGCACTCGGCCAGCGGCGCTATCAGGTATGGGCTAACGTGCAGCTCCTCGCTGCTCAGACTGACGGCCGTGATTCCGGAATCTTGAAAGCCGTGCTTACCCAGCTGCCCCACGGTCGTGCACGCGATGATTGGGGTCGAAAAGCTGGCTTCGATGACGCGCCCGAGCCGCTCGAGCTCGTATCCGGGGGCGCAGAAAAGCAAATTGACGCTGGCACTCCGGGCGTCGACCTGCTGGGTAATGGCGGCGATCGCTCGTTCAGGATCGAGCTCCAGGGTGTGCGCTTGGCGCACTCGTAGTCGTGATCCGATTCCCACCTCGTCGGAACGGCTCGCTTCGGTAATGGCTTAACCGACGGCTGTCCCAAATACGGAAATCTGATGCAAATAGGTCTAGTGCAGGGGGGGCCGGGCTTGGCGGTTTCCGCCGGCTCGGTCCGCGTTTTGCACTCCGGTGGAACTTTTCGGGTGCATTTCTGAGACATGATATCGTGGCCCGATGCGCGAGGGAGAGGAAGAGTCCGCGATCTTGCTGGTCGACGACGACGAGAAGGTGCTGACTGTTTTGCAGCGCGCCCTCGAAAACCTGCCCATGACCGTGCGGGTCGCGAGCGACGGAGCCAGCGCGCTGGCCTTGCTCGCAGAGCAACGATTCGACGCGGTAGTCAGTGACATCGTGATGCCGGGTATGACCGGGCTCAAGTTGCTGCACGCGGTGCGCGAGTACGATTTGGACCTGCCGGTCGTACTGATGACCGGCAATCCGGATCTGAAGACGGCGAGTTTGGCCGTCGAATACGGCGCGTTTCAATATCTGATCAAACCGGTCGCCATCGATCGCTTGCGAATCGTCGTGGCGCGTGCGGTAGACGTCGGGCGGCTTTCGCGCCTCAAGCGTCAATGCGCGCAAGAGTTTGGTAGCGGTTCTTTTTACATTGGCGATCGCGCGGGCATCGAGGCCAAGCTCAATCGCGCGCTGCGCTCGTTGTGGATGGCCTATCAACCCATCGTGGCCGCCGTCGATGGTTCGGTCTACGGCTATGAAGCCTTGCTCCGCAGCGATGAGCCGCTCTTGCTCTTGCCCAAGGCCGTGCTCAAAGCCGCGGAAAAGGTGCGGCGGGTGCATGAAGTCGGGCGCGCGGTGCGTGACATCACGGCCGCGGGCATCGAGGTCATGGCGCACGCTGGCGCGTTCGTGTTCTTGAACGTGCATCCGGAAGACTTGATGGACCCCGCGCTGTACTTACCCTCGGCGCCGTTGACTCGTGTTGCCCAGCGTGTGGTTCTGGAGTTGACCGATCGAGCCTCCCTCGATTCCGTGAACGACGTGCGCGAGCGCGTCGAGCGGCTGCGCGGGCTCGGCTTCCGCATCGCGATCGACGACGTGGGGGCGGGTCAGGCGGACTCCAACACGTTCGCGCAGCTCGAACCGGAGTTCGTGAAGATCGACGCCGCGATCATTCGCGGCGTGGACAAGGACGCAGCCAAGAGAAAAATGGTGCAGGCATTGGTTCGCCTCTGTCACAACATGCAGAAAACGGTGATCGCCGAGGGCGTAGAAAACGCCGCGGAACGCGACACTCTGACCGAGGCGGGCTGTGATTTTCTACAGGGCTTCTTCCTCGGCGCCCCGGCGCCGTTCGAAGAGCGGCTGCGCGCGCCCGTGTGATTGCTTCAGCCGCCGGTGCGGTTCGGATCACGCCAAGCGCGCTCGAAGGGTAGCCGCCATGCGTGAGGCGCGACCAGCGAGTGAATCACGTTGGGTCCCCAGCTCCCGGGTGTGTACATGCGCACGGGGGGCGGCGCCTCGAGCAGTGGTGTCGCCTTTTCCCAAAGTTGCTCGATGCCCTCTGCGGTCGTAAACAGCGTGTAGTCTCCGCGCATGGCGTCGAGAATCAGTCGCTCGTATGCCTCGAGGACATCGCCGGCGAAGCCCGTGTCGTGCATCGCGAACTGCAGACTCAGTTTGTCGAGGCGCATGCCTGGACCGGGACGCTTCCCGTAGAACGACAGCGACATTTTCGAGGCGTCCGCCAAGTCGAACGTCAGGTGGTCGGGCCCTTGGGAGCCAACACCGGAGCCAGGCGGGAACATGCTCTTGGGGGGCTCACGAAAGGCGATCGAGATGATGCGTTGCCCCTCGGCCAAGCGCTTGCCCGTGCGCAAATAAAAGGGCACCCCCGCCCAGCGCCAATTGTCGATGAAGCATTTCAAGGCGATGAACGTCTCGGTATCCGATTCCGGATGAACGCCTTCCTCTGCGCGATAGCCGATGTACTGTCCGCGTACGACATCGCTCGGTTGAATTGGCACCAAGCTGCGAAAGACCTTGTTCTTCTCTTCACTGATCGGATTCGGCTCGAGCGATGTCGGTGGCTCCATGGCCGTGAAGGCGAGAATTTGGAAGAGATGCGTCACCACCATGTCGCGGAACGCGCCCACCGTTTCGTAGAAGCCCGTGCGCTTGCCGAGAGCGAGCGTCTCGGGCACGTCGATTTGCACGTGATCGATGAAGTTGCGATTCCAAATCGGTTCGAATAGCCCGTTGCCGAAGCGAAACGCCAAGATGTTTTGCGCTGGCTCCTTGCCCAAGAAATGGTCGATGCGAAAAATCTGTTGCTCACTGAATACTTCGTGAAGCTTCGCGTTCAGGGCGACCGCGCTGGCTAGATCGGTGCCGAACGGCTTTTCCATCACCACCCGCGAGCGCTCGATCAGGTTGGCTTCGCTCAGCATGCGCGCGGCGGACAAGGCGGCGTTGGGCGGTACACTCAGGTAGTGGAGCCGCCTGCTCTCACCGCTGAAGGTCTGCTCGGCGCGCTCGGCGGCGGCCTCGAGCGCGCTGGGTCCAGCCGCCAAGGGAACGTAGTCTAAGGTTCGCGCGAACGCGGTCCAAGCTTCATCCGTCACGGGACGATGCGAGAACTCGTCGAGGGCGGCTCGGGCAAACTGGCGAAAGGCTTCGGCGTCTAGCTCGTCCAGCGACACGCCAATGATGCGGCAGCCGGGGATGAAGCCCGTGCTCACCAAGTGGAACAACCCGGGCAATAGTTTACGACGTGACAAGTCGCCCGTCGCACCAACGAGCACCACCAGATGTGGATATCGAGGGCCGACTCGCCCGGCTGTCTTTGCGTCCGTACTCATCCTTCGACTTCTAGTCGAATTGCGTCATGAATTGGTGTCGCCTGTGTGACGAGGGGCCAAGCCAGGGGTTAAGTCCGCTCGCCAAATGACCGTTGTTACCGTCGATTCGCGTCGATTCGGGCGCGATTTTCGGTTGTGACAGCCATGCCTCACCTTGCTAGCTCCGGAAACTCGGCGAGCCCCGCGTGGGCTACGGTCGACGCGCAGCTCCCGTCCGTGTTCGACGAGCTGCCTGACGGCGTGATCGTGATGACCGCGACCGGATGCGTGGAGCTCGTCAACTCGGCATTCCTCGCCATGCTCGGACGCGAGCGAGGCGACCTGGTGGGGCGGCCCATCGAGGCGTTCGTGGCTGCCGAAGACATGCTGCAGATCCTGGGCGCAGAGACGATGTTCGCCGTTGCCACGCGGGATTCGAACGTCATCTTCACCACTGCGGCCGGCGTGCCCCGTCCGTTGATCGTGTGTACCGCCCGATCGCTCGACCAGTCTCGAGTCTTTCTCACGGCTCGCGCCTCCGGCGCAGTCCAAGAGGAGCTCGCAACCACGACGCGCTGGGCTGCAGCTGAGCAGGACCGAGCCGCCGAGTTGGCCCAGGCGCGCGATGCACTGGCGAGCAACAACGAGGCGCTGCGTGCGGCGCAGCAGGAGCTCCAAGCAGCGTATAGCAAATTGCAGGAGGAGGTCGCGACACGCGAACGCCTGGAGAAAGATTTGCGACTCGCCCAAAAGCTCGAGTCGATTGGCCAACTCGCCGCGGGTGTCGCGCACGAAATCAATACCCCAATGCAGTACGTCGGCGACAACGTAGCCTTTCTCTCACACGCTTTCAACAAGGTGTCGGCGTATATGGATGTCGCACGACGCGCTGCCTCGGGTGAGACTGCGAGTTCACTCGACGAAGCCCACGCCTTGCTCGAGAGCAGCAAGATCGAGCTCAAGCTCGAGTTCCTGCTCGAGAATGTGCCCAAAGCACTTCAGGATTCGCGAGCGGGCATCGAGCACGTGTCCACCATCGTGCGTGCCATGAAGTCCTTCGCGCATACAGATAGAGACGAGAAAGCACTAGCCGACATCAATCGCGCGCTCACGGACACGCTGATCGTGGCTCAAAGCGAGTACAAGTCGGTGGCCGCGATCCAGACCGATTTAGGCGAGCTACCGCCGTTTTTGTGCTTTCAGGGGCGTCTCAACCAGGTGTTTTTGAATCTGATTGTCAATGCCGCTCACGCTATCGGAGAGGCGAAGCGCGCTGATGGCTTGATCCGCGTGGTGACGCGTTGTGACGATCGTGCCGTGACCGTGACAATCGGCGACAACGGCCTGGGGATCCCGCTGAGGATCCAACATCAGGTGTTTGACCCGTTTTTCACGACGAAGCCCGTGGGCAAAGGCACCGGCCAAGGGCTTCCGTTGGCCAGGGACATCGTGGCGGCGCACGGGGGCACCCTGACCTTCAGGACCACGCCCGGGGAAGGAACTGAGTTTTTCGTGTGCCTGCCATTCGTTGACGTCTGACCGAGCCGTCAGGCGTCAGGCGTGGGCCCGTTGCAGGCCCGGCTCGGACTTTGGCTCTTGCAGCAAATCCGCAAACAATACGCGATAGTGCACGACTGCTTGGCGCAGCTCTTCGGTGTTCACGCGACCATCGCGGTTGGAATCGGCCAGGGCCTTCGCCGCCCGGTAGTGCTGGACCACCGCCGCGTGCTCGACCGACAGATCTGCCACGCGCTGATCGAAGTGCTCCGTCGGGTAGCCGCGCGCACGCATTACCTCGTTGATGAGTTCGTCGGCGCCCGAGACTGCGACGCCCGGATCATCGACGAATCGCGCCTGTATGCTCGCCCATGCCGCCAAAAAGCGCGCGCGCTCCGTTGCGCTCAGCTCTCGAGATTGGAAGTGGCCGACGCGACGCTCGCGCGAGGCGAGCTCTCGGTCGGCGTGGTCCGGTCCGTATTGCTCCACGGCGCGATCGTATTCGGGTCCGAATTTACTCTTCAACTCGACGCGACGAGAGCGCGCACGATGCCGAGATGCCACGATTGCGACAATCGCCAGCGCCACAATCGCCAAACCAACGAGTGCCCAAATCAAGGTCGAGTGATCCATGCATGCCTCCGAAGAGCTTCGATTCTTTTCGTAGAGCAACACGCGTGCCACGAGTACGCGCACCCGCGGCTGCGGTTTTTAGGCTGCGGGGGCGACTTCGAGGAAGTACCTTGGGCCGAGCATCGCGGAGAGTCGGCTCGCGCTGGTGGCAGTGAGGCGTAAACCCGCTGGCACGATCAGGACGCCGCCTTCGCTGCGGATGTCGTGGGCAAGCACCATGCCTTCCGTGAGCTTGGCCGCCGAGATTCGTTCGTTGCCACGACCGCGGATCTCGCCCACTAGAGCCAGCCAGCCGGCGCCTCCTTCTAGTTCGAGACCCCAACAGCGATGCGCACCCGGAAAGCGATTCGCGGAGTCGTCGCGGGGAATGCCGGTCGTGAGCGTGATGCCCTCGGCCAACGCCGCACGCTTCAGCGCTCCGCCCGCAGTGTTGGCCAGTTCGCGCAGGGCGTCGCGTAGGGCGTCGTCGTGGGCAGCTGGATCGCTCAAGAGGGTCTCGCGAACGAAGGTCAATCCACCCGCGTCCGCGACGAGCGATATACGCAACTCCAATTGATCGCCAGCTAGCGACATCGGAATCGAAGCACTCACGTCGTCGGGCCCAAGATGTGCGGGCCAGCCCGGCGTGACGCGAAACGCATGAGCCGACATGGCACCGAGATTCTCCGCCACCAAGGCTCCAAGATTGCGCCACGCTCTGAGGCTCGTCACATCGAGCGCCGCCGAGAAATCGAACGCGCGCGGTTTGGATAACGACCTCGACCAGCGGAGAAGTCGCTCGGGAGCCTTCACTCTTTCGAGCAGCTCGGCGTCCGTGAACGGGCGCCGCATGAAATCGTGCACACCAGCGCTGATCAGGCTCGTGATGTCTTGGCCTGCCGGTGTGGCATCGACGACCGCCAGGCAATACGCCTCGGCAGCGTTCTCGCTGCCTCGAAGCCTGCGCGCCAGATCTTGCCCACCCTTGGGGGGCGCGTTGAACACGACGACTTGTGGGGCCTCTCGGGCAATTGCGGCCAGCGCTGCGGTCTCGTCGGCTACGGCTTCCACTCCGTAGATCTCGGCAGGCAACGCGCGAACCATTGCGTCACGCTCTGCGCGCCGATCATTGAGTAGAACGACCCTCACCGCGCTCCTCCCAGCCCCACCTCTATGTGCCGAGCGGCGCGAGTTTGGCCGCGGTTGCGACTAGGAATTCGGGCTTGAAGGGCTTGACGATCCAGCCCTTCGCTCCGAGCGAGCGGGCCCGCTGGATCAACTCCGGCTGGCCCTCGGTAGTGAGCATCACGACGGGCACGAGCGAACCCTGCGCGCTCAATCGCTCCAGTAACTCGATCCCGTTCATCCGCGGCATATTCACGTCGCAGACGATCAGCTTCATGTCGCTCAGGCCAGCGAGCTTCTCCAGTGCGTCTACGCCGTCGATGGCCTCGGTGACGAGGTAGCCCGGTGTCTTGAGGGCTGCGCTCACTTGCCGGCGGACCAGCATCGAATCATCGATCACCATCACGCGTGCCGTCATTGTTCGTCTCCTCGGGTATCAAAAAAGGATTGCGTCGCCGGCCTGGGCAGGTTCGACAGCCGCGGGAGCGCGCAGGAACCCTGGTTCGAAGCTGGCGTCCAAGCGCGCACCCACGTCCCACCCCGGACCTTCGAAGAAATGAAAGTGCGATGTCCCCGGGGTGACCGAGACGCGCAGCGCGTGACCGACGACCGTCATGGGAGTCGCGAGCGAGATGGGAATGCCCTCGCGCAATAGGCGTCCTTTCAATCGTCCGAGCAACATGTTGGAGAACTCCCCCACGGTGTCGACGAGATCGGCTTCGACGCCTCCGGCCGCTTTGGTCCACGCCTCCGCCGCGGCGAGTGTGGCCACCAGAACCAGCGCCCCCTTCACGCCCTGACCGACGTAGCCGATCGAGGCCATGCAGTAGGTTTCGTGCCCTAGCCCGTTTTCCGCCGAAGCGGGTCTGTGTGCGATTGGCACGTCGTATGCTGCAAACAGTTGCACCGTGACGTCCAACAGATGACGGTCCATGAGAGCGAAATCTAGGTTGCCGTTCGGAGAGCTGTTTTTCACGGGAAGCCACGGATGGCCCTAGATCCAGCGGCCGTTCCCGCCCTTGTCTTAAGCCATTGCACAGCGCCCTGATTTCAGACTCGAGCGGCGCTTGTTTCAAAATGTCCCACTGAATGTCAGCGGTAAACCGGAGCTGTGTTGTCTCAGTGTGGCAGAGTGCAGCGTCGCGGCGAGCGCCTTTGACGAAGATCCGCCACAAAACCCGAAAGGCATGAACTTTGCTCGGCGTAAGGAAATGGAGATGGCAAGCCGGCCCGAGCACCGTGCATCGGATGTGGCATCGGATGCGGTCGATGCGGGCACACCGACCAAGCGAAAGAGCGGTGTCTTTAAACTTCTGGTGGAGCAACACGGCGAGGCATTCGCCTTGGCAAAGCGTCTTGGCACACGCTCTGAGCAGCAATTGCCCCGGGACTCGAACGAGAGTTCGCGCGACTGGAGGCAAGCGCACGAGCGGCACGAGATGGTCGAGGTTCATGCGGCGCTGAGAGCGGTCGTCGAGGCCGAGCTCTCGCGGGAGGGTGACACCAACGCGAGCGACCTCTTCGACACGGTGGCTGCCCTCGACGCGATCAACCCCAGCAGTCCAGAGTGGGATCCGACGTTCTTGCAGCTGAGCGAACTCGTCGAGGCCCGTGTCAACGCGGAGCAAAGCGAATTTCTTCCTCCGTCGAACGAAGCGCAACCGCTGCTCGCTACGGGCTGAATCGGCTGGAACGAGCCGGCATTAGCGCGATCCTCGCCATCGTGCTCCGTGCCAAGTCCCTCACTTGCGGTCCGCCTGAGGGCGGCTAAAGAAGTAGCTCGCCTTGTAATCGACGCGCGCAGTGGCGCCGACATGTGCAGCGTCGCAGCCCGCGCTGGGTGCTAGCCCGCCCACGGTGTTCAGCCGTTGAATGTAGCTCACATTCTCCATCGACCCTTTGCCCGCGTGCGTGGTGGCTTGGAGCAAGAGTTCGGGAATCGCGTTGGCGTGGGCCGTAAACTCCTGCAGTTTCTTGGCAATCACCTGGCTGTGATCGTCGACTGACTCAAAGGTTGGGCCCCGGTAGTGCTTCACGACCAAGTGGCCACGCCGATCGAAGAGCGAGGCTTCTGGTGCTTGGAACGTCCAGGTGCAACCACTCGCGGTTGCTCGACAGGTATAGATCTGGACGCCTATCGCGTCGTAATGGAAAGCAAGCCGGCTGTCGTCGGGAACCGCCAAGATCGGGCTCAGGAGTGAGGGAAAGGTCTTGAGTTGCTCGCTTCGAGCGCTTGCGAACTTGGAGCCGCTCGGGGCTGCGGGGTCCCCCTTGGCATCCGTGGCAGAGCAAGCGAAGAGCAGCGCGGAAGCCAGTATCGAAAACGCACTAGGGGATTGAGACATGCAATTCTCCAGACCTGTCGCACTGACAAGCCAGTCATTGGACTCTCGCTAGGCGAGTCTTGATCGGCGCCGTCACTGGACGGCGGGGTCGAGTGTTTCGCTGCGTCGTCCACCAATACGGCCCGAGGCGTGGCGCGTTTCGGTGGCTGATTCGGCCGGCAAACCGGAGCAAGCTGGGATGATCGTTCAGTCCCACGCCATTCGAACTGCAACAATTTCGAGATTGTGGCGTAACCGCCCCCAGCTGATTGCGTATTACCCAGACAGGCAGGGAGACAAAGCCGGGATGGCCACAATCGTCGGGAAATTTGCGCAAGGTTTGGCGGTCAGCTCCGCTCGGGCCGAGCGAGTTGCAGAAGGCGCCTCTCCGCGCGCCGGCAGCGGGCAGGCAAACGTCGCGATGGGGCGCTATGCGCAAGGCGATGAATCGGCTTTTGCGGACGTCTATGACTCCGTGGCGCCGCGCGTGTACGCATACCTGATCCGGCAAACGCGCGACCGCGCAATGGCCGACGACCTATTGCAGCAAACCCTGCTCCAAATTCACCGCAAGCGCGGCACCTACGCGCCCGGGTTACCGGTTCTACCCTGGGCCTTCGCCATTGCTCGGCGCCTCTACATCGACGAATGTCGACGACGCAAGACGGACGCGTTGTGGAGCGCACGCGACGTCGGTGAAGACGATCACCGAGCCTGGGCGTTGCCGGACGACGAAGTCGCCACGCGCGAGGCCGCGCGCTTGGTCGAAGCCGAGTTGGCGCGCATGCCCGGCAATCAGCGTGTCGCGTTCGAGCTGCTCAAGGTCGACGGTCTTTCACACCAAGAGGCAGCGGAGGTGCTCGGCACGACGGTGAGTGCCGTCAAGCTCCGCGCTTTCCGAGCGTATTCCGCGATTCGCAGCGTGCTCGGCTGTCCGCTCGAACCGTCCCCTACGCTCAAGCAGCGCCGCGAAGCCTGAGCCTCTTGGACCGGGATCCGCAAATGCCAGAGTCCAAGCCCCCGACCTCGGAAGTCAGCGTGGGCGTGGCCGAAGCGCAGCTCCGCGCGCAAGTGATCGCACTGAGTTCGCGCGAACCTGCACCTACGCGCGCTCAGCTGACCCGGGAACACCGCGTCGTGCTGAGTATTGTGTTGCTCGTTCCTCTGCTCGTATTCATCGCCTGGGGAGGAATTCGCGTGGGGCCACGGCCCGAGCGGCTCGTGCTGCAGACCGTGCTCGGTTCTGCGGTCTTGGCCGCGTGCCTGGCAATCGTCGGTATTGGCCGTGGTCGATCCATGCTGGGGCGCCCGCGCTCATGGCTGCTCCTGCAGGTGTCACTCACGCCAGTTCTGCTTTTCGGATGGCGCGTGCTGAGCAGCGCCTGCTATCCGAACATGATGGCAGAATGGGTCAATCGGCCTGGCGTGCGCTGCTTCATGCTCAGTGTGATTTTGGCACTGGCGCCGCTCTTGGGTCTGCTTTGGTGGCGTCGCAACAGCGATCCGCTGCACCCTCAGCTGACCGCTGCCGCGTTCGGCGCAGCGGTGGGCTCGGGCGCTTGGGTGCTGGTCGATCTGTGGTGCCCGGTCGGCTACGTACCGCACCTGTTGCTCGGCCATGTCCTACCGCTGCTGCTCTTGATCGCGCTCAGCGCGCTCGTGGGCGGCCGAGTCGTCGCGCTAGGGAAACGCCGCGTCCCGCTTCGTCTTCGTCAGCGCCCCGGCGGCTGAGGCCGGGGCGTTGCGAAGGCGCGGGCCGTTCAGCGCGCGGGAGGCTTGGGAGCGGCAACCGCAGGCGGGCCGGACTTTTGGCCCGGCGCGGGCTCTCGGACGGACAAGACGCGCCGAACGGTCGCGGCGTCGCTCGGTTGGGGAGGCGGTTGGACTTCTGTGACGGTTCCTGTGCTGGACATGGGGTCCCCTTCTGGGCTGAATGATGACCGATAAACCTAATCACGATACATAGAAGAAGCAATTGAGACACTTTGCTGCAATGTTCATCCTGGCGCAGTGAGCGGCAGCAACGACAGAGAGAAGAGAGTGCGCACACCGAGGGTGGAGAGCCACCCGGACGTTTGTCGCGTCTTTCTCTCGGGACCAAGCGCCCTTGGCGCCTTCCGGTCGGGCCAGTGCCCTGGTCCGCGCGCGCTCGATCGCGGAGGTGAGCGCAACGCTGCGCTTCGCGCACGAGCGAGGGTCCTTCCTCCCACGCGGGATCCTCAATCCGGGCAAGCAATCTGAGCAGCCGTGGCCTCGCCGCGCCGCGAGGCTCGCCGAACGTCAGCCCGGCATGTGCTCGATCTCTGGTCGGGATTCGAAGAACTTGTTGTTGCCGGCCGAATTGTAACGACGATAGTCGATTGCCCAAGGGATGATTTGGCTCTTGTGGTCCTTGTACTTGACGGTCATGGCCATCGGGGTCACCGAGCGGTAGCTGCTGTCGGCGGGGATGTCCTTGTTGTCGCTGCCGCCAGCCGAGAACAGCGTGATCAACAGCTGGTTCGGATCGTCGTAGACGCGGCGGAAGCCTTCGTTGACCTTCTCGTGCCCGCGCACCAAAGTGTGGCACCCCACCCGCTGCAAAAAGGCCTGGCTCTGCAGTCGGCCGAACGGGAAGCGGGAAGATTGCTCTTGCAACGCCGCGGGGATCACGTCTGCGGAGCTCGGGTCACTCCACATCATCTGGAAGCGGATGTCCCAGTCGTTGAGGCTCGAAAGGTCCTTGAACCGTTCCTTGAGCAACAGATCACGTGCGATGCCCCCGTGCACGAACAACAGGCGCTCGAAGAACAGCATGTTCGGCAAGGCATCGAATAGCTGCATGTAATGGGCGAACACCTCTTGTGATAGGTGCGGCTTGAGCGTGTTCATCGCCTCACTCGGACGAACGGCGCCGAGCACGCGGCCCTGATGCTCGATGTAATACTCGTGGTTGCCCCTAAGCAAGTATACGTGGTCCGGCGCGCGCAAGAAGAGCTGCATGGCGGAGCGCAGTACGCCTTGATAGCTGAACATTCCGCGATCGATGTAGTCGCCCAGCAGCACCAGCTTGGGCTCCGGATTGTGCTCCGGGTCGGTCACGAACTTGTTCACCTTGGCGAAGAAGTCGGACTGCATGAGAACGGCCTTCAAACAGCTGTAGCAACCGTGCAAATCACCCACCACGATCAGCTCGTATTCGCGCCCCGGCTTGGGCGGGAGCACGTGCACGTGTCCATCGAGGAACGGCTCGCTCCCCTGGAAATCTGCGACGCTGCGCTTGCCGACGAGCTTGCCTTTGCCGGCCGCGCGCTGCTTGTCCAGCTGAGCGATCACGCGGTCGATGAGCTTGCGGTCGGATTCGACCTGCTGCCCGAGCCGAGTCGGATCGCTCGTGTAGTGATATTCGAACTGCTGAAAGAACGGGTGGTTCTCCAGGTTGGGAACCAACTTTTCGTCTTTCCCCACCGCGCTGGTCCGACGGTTGTCCTCGTCGTCGAGCAACTCCACACCCAGATCGGCCTCGAGCAGTTCCGCCAGCTCGCCGCGGAATTTGAGCTCCGCTGGGTGAACTTGACCATCGGCGTGGATGAGCTCGTCGATCGTGCTCATCAGCTGTTCTTGGTTAGCCGAGTCGAAGCCCTTGAAAATTTCGAAGCAGCGCAGCTTGAGCTTGGAGTGAACGAACGTGTCTTGCGCCTCGCCCTCGGCTACGGCCTCCGTAAACAGGTCTTTGACCTGTCGATTGATGCCTTCGAAGACTTCGTGAAAATGGTTGGTGAACTTGCTGATCAGTTCCGCGCGCAGCTTCTGGTCCGACTCCGGAACGGCGTCGTGCACACGGTGTTCGATTAACCTTCGCACATAGTTGCGGACGAATTCCTGCTCTGCGTCGTCGAAGTCTCCGTCGATGTATCCGAACGTGGTCAGGTAGAAAATGACCGCGCGCATTTGCTTGTCGGCGGTCGGCCCGTCCTGGCTGAACTTCAACATGATCCAAAAACGATACGGCTCCTCCCTGGAAGGATCCAGCGCAATGGGAACTCGCCGGGGATTTCCGGCTCACGGGGCGGTGCTGCTCAGGCACGCGTGATAATGAATGCGTGCCATTACATTGCGAAGCAGAAACCCTAGCTTAGTCGCCATGAATTGGCGTTTTCGTGCGCTGGTACTGGTGTTGGGCGTCAGTGCTAGCGCAGGTTGCCGTACATCGGATGCTGACGGCGGACAGGCGCGCGCGGCCTCGGGTGGCCCGGCTGCGCAATCGGGCGCGCCGGGCTCCGGCGGCAACGCGCCGAGCCGACAGCAGGTGGTGCGAATGGCGATGCCGGCGGTAGCAGCGCGGGGGCCGGGGCTGGCGCGGATGCGTGGCGAGCCGGCGCGGCGGGTGCCAGCGGCCGCCGCGCAGGCAGCGGAGTGGGCAGATCGAGTGCAGGTTCTGCAGGTGGGGTCGGAGCTGCGGGCGCACATGCGAGCGTAGGCGGCGCTGGTGGCTCGTTCTCGCTGCCGCCGCATTCTGGCTCTTGGCGCATTACGCCGCTCGCTGACTCGATCACCGGTTCGACCTGTGGACCACAGCTCTTGTCCAAGGCGCTCATCGATCACGGAAAGAATGACTTCTCGTTCGTGGGCAGCAACTTGAACAACCAGAGCTGCAACGGCGCAGCCAATGTTCAGACCGAAGGCCACGGCGGCTACCTGGTCACGGATCTGGTGGGCAGCGGGATGCACGCATCCGAGCTGCCCCAATGGTGCAACAGCAACCAGGCCGACCTAGTGCTCATGCAATTCGGCACCAACGACGTTTGGAACGACCGCTCGTCCGCCACGATTCTCGCCGCGTATGCCACGGTTCTCGAAGATTTGCGGGTCGCGAACCCGAACGTGATCGTGTTGGTCGCGCAAATTACGCCCCTCAACCCCGCGGGCTGTTCGGCTTGCGAATCGCGAGTGGTCGCCCTCAACGCGCAGATCTCCGCCTGGGCGTCGAGCAAGAGCAGCGCTGCTTCGCCGGTCTCGGTCGTGGATTTGCACTCGGTGTTCAGCGCTGCCGATTACCTGCCCAACTCCACATACACCGCCGATGGTGTGCATCCGAATCTGGCCGGCGCGCAGCTGATTGCAGACGAATGGTACGCCGCGCTGAGCGCGCTGGGCGCACCCTGAACGTGCTTCAAAAGCCTTGGCTGAAGTAAGCTCCAACCAAGCCTGGGGCGGCGTACACGCGCGCGCTGCGCGAGTTCGGTTCGTGCCCTGCCGAATCGAGCAGCAAGACGAGCGCGCCGCCCGCAACCATGGCGCCGCCGGTGATCGCCAGGGCAATCGCGGTGTGATTGCAACGATGCTGTCGAGTGGCTAGGCTCGTATCGAGTGGGGGGCCGTTGTCGACGTCCTGTTGGAGGTCGCTTTTGGCCTGAATTGCTTGCCATTGAAAATACAACGCACCCACGCCCGCGAGCGCGCCCGTCGCGATCGCCGACCAGCTGATCACACGCGGAGCAGTCCAATACGCGGCCTGCGTGGGTTCTGCGGGGACGGGCTTGGCGGCGCTATCATCCGTCGCGGGGGGGGCGGGTCCGGGAGTCGACGCACTCGTCGGCGAGCTGGCTGCGGGCGGTGGACATTCTTTTTCGAGCCGCGCGCTCGCTCGCAGCGCCGTTTCGCGATAGCGGCCATTGGGCACGCGCTCGAGGTAGCGACGATAGTCAGCGAACGAGTCGCTACACGCATTCAGCTCTTCCTCGAGCTCTGCCAAGTTGTACAGTAATTCTGCACGCTGCGAGAGCTGGTAGGATTGTCGCATACTGGCCAATGCGCCGGCGATGTTGCCTTCCGCGTAGCTGGCGAGCGCTTGCTGATAGGCGGCAGCAGCTGCTGCTTGCTCCGAATTGGTTGGGGAAAGCGAGCCTTCGAGCCCATTGCTCGGTCGCCGCTCAGCGTCGGCGGCAGCTCGCTGCTCGTGCGGGGGCGGGTCGTCTGCGAACGCGTTGCCGCTCGACAACAGGAACGGCGCCCAAACGGACGCAGCACGCAGCGCTCGCGAGGCTCGTCTCACCTGTGGCTCCCGATACCACGGCGGTCGCCCAGCGAATAGGCCAAGGCGCGTCGTACGAATCGTGTGCGACTTGACGGACGGTGCGGCGTCTACATCGGCAAGAGGGAAGAACCGATGAGTGACCAGCAGGCAATCCACGACGTTCCCGAGTTCGCTGCAAAAGGCGACGGCGATTCGCCGTTGAACGGCTGCTCGAGCGCTGTTGATCCAGCGCCCAATTCACTGGCAATGTTCCGGCGTTTGGCCGCTGAGCGCGACGCTGCCCTGTGCCAAAGTTTCGACCTGGCACGTCTTTGGCTCGAGCTTTGCCGCGGAACTTGGCGCTTCCGTGACACATTCCCGACCGAGAACCGATACATCGCTTTGATCGAAGAGCCGAGCGTCCGGTTTCCACAGCCACTCAAGGCTTGCAAGCTGGGTGTTTTGAAGCGCGTGCTATTGGGCGAAGCACCCAAGGCCGTCGCAATCGACCTGCGGATGGGCCTCTCTTCTGTGGCTGCCGCCATTCAAGACTGCTTGCTGGGGATGGGGATCCCCGGCCGGCTCTCCCAGGCGTCGGTTTTGTTGACCATGGCCGCGTGTGCCGCACATCGTCCGGAGTCTTCACCCACCCTCGGTCGCTTGAGTCGAGTCGAGATGAAGGGTGAAGCCTATTGGGTCGTCAGCGTCATGCGGCCGGACCTCCAGTTTCCGGTGCCGCTGTCTCACGCCGAGGCCGCCGTCGTACGCGAGTTGGTGGCGGGCCGTAGCCACGCGCAAATCTCGAACCTGCGGGCAACGTCTCCGCGCACGGTGGCCAACCAACTGGCGACCGTCTTTCGTAAACTAGGTGTTTCGGGGCGTGGTGCGGTCGTGCACCGGTTGATTCAGCACAGCCTGAGCCACCACTGAGCGCCAAATTGGCCGTTACGAGCCATCGGGCCTGGCCGGTCCGCTCGGCGCGCTGGTGCCGAACGGATCTTCCCAAGCGGGCGCGTTCCGAAACTTTGCTAGCGGTGGTGGGTTCGCGGACGGAGCGCTTTGCGGCGTGGCGAGTGGCACTGCTTGCGGCGAGTGGTGCGGCATTGGAGGCCTTGGGGGAATGAGGGGCGGCCCAGCGAGGCGCGGCACGGAGATGCTGGCCGGCGTCGCTTTGGGGCCGCTGTTGGGGGGCCTCGTGCTCGGGGCGGGGAGGGGGAGGCTGGCAGGCGCAGGGTCGGCCGGAGCCGCTGCCGTTGTGCCTGCCGGAGCGGGTTGAGGACCGTTGTGGGCTGCTGCGGCAGGCTGGGCCGTTTCCGCGACCGGCTTTCGGTTGGAAGGGACCAGCGCGCTATAAGCCGCGATTGCTCCGAGCACGGCCGCAGCCGTCAGTGGCAAAAGCCTTCGTTTCTGGAACGAATTGCCGGCGCGTGCGTCCAGCGCATCGAGCGCGTCGAGTACTTCACGGGCGGTCCGGAAGCGGTCTTTGGGCGAGCGACGCAGGCAGCCGAGGACGATTGCATCGAGCTCGCTGGGGATCAGCGGGTTCCTCGTGCTGGGGGCCGGGGCCGCCTTCTGCAAGCGTGCCAGCGCGGCCGCCATCGGCGACGACGGCGACTCGAAGGGGAGTTCACCGGTGAGCATCTCGAACCAGACGATGCCGAAGGAATAGATATCACTGGCCGTCGAGTGCGGTCGGCCTTGAAGCTGCTCGGGCGCGATATAGCCGAAGGTTCCGAGCAAGTTGGGGTGGCTCGAGCTGTGGTTGCGCGAGCCCTCATCGAGCGCGCGTGCCAGCCCGAAATCCAAAATCAGCGGCGCACTTCCGCCTCCTGCTTCGGTACGAAGCATGACGTTGTCGCTTTTGAAATCGCGGTGCAGGACGCCCGCCTCGTGAGCGGCGCAGAGCCCGCGAAGCAGCTCTCGCCCGAGCGAACGTGCCTCGTCGACGCGCAGCGCACCTGTCAGGCGCACGCGCTGACCCAAGGTCTCGCCGTCCACGAATTCCATGGTCAAAAACGAGATTTGAGCGCCGGTCTCGCGCATCACGTGCGTGCCGAAGTCGTAGATTCGGCAAACGTTCGGGTGGCTGACGCGCCGCGCGAGTTGAACTTCGGCCTTCAGCCTGCGTACGGCGACGATGTTGTCGCAGGCGGTAGACGTCACCGTCTTCAGCGCGACTCGCTCTTGCAAATCGCGGTCGAAGGCCTCGTAAACTTCGCCCATACCGCCGCGCGCGATGAAATGGCGAATCAGGTAGCGCTGACCGACCAAGGTGCCGGGCTGAAAGGTCGTGTGCCAGCTCAGCTCGTCGGCATCGAGGAACGGGTCGGTGACGGCCGTGGCTAGCGCATGAGCTGCTTCACTCAACAAACGCTGGCAGACCTCGCACTGATCGAAATGGAAATGAGCTTCGGCATGACGCGAAGATTCCAGCGTGCCGCTGGCAAAGGCGAGCACGTCTTCGTCGCTCAAGCACTCCGTGGAGGCGTGCTCTGACGCTGACGGGAGCGCCTCGAGCTTGGCCGAAATGTTCGCTGCTGCCATCGGACGGCACGCCCTAAGATTGGCTGCGGTTGGTGGACAGGCGTTCCGAGCTGTTACTCAGGCTGAGCTCTAGATCGGTGCCCATCAAGGTGGCCAGGCTCTTGAATTCACTGGCCGTCAGTTTGCCGCCTTTTACGCACAACTCCTCCCGCACTTGTTCGTAAATCTGCGTGCGCGTGCGATCCAACCAGCGCGCCGCCGTCGCGCGGTGCACGTTGTACGCCCGCCCGATCTCATCGATGCTACAGTGCCCGGCAATGTGCATGCGCAGCACGTTGCGCTCTTGCCTGGTGAGCCCCGACACTGCGCCGCGCAGTGCTTGGCGGAAAGCGTGCCCAAAGCGAGCCTTGAGCAGCAGCGCCTCCGGGCTGCCTCCGGGCGCGGCGAGCCGATCCGTCAGCTCGATGTGGTTCCCCGCGAAGCGGTTTCTGGCTCGCTGGCGATCCAACGCCACACGAGTCGCCGCGACGCGTACCCAGGCCTTGAGCGGTCCTCGCCCCGAGTACAGCCTGACCTTGGGCTCCGCACCGAGCAGCAAGTGATCCCAAACTTCCTGCAGGGTGTCTTGTACGAAGTCGGCGCTGCGATCGACGCGCGCAATCGCCGCTTTGGCCACCCCTGTGCCTTCGCTTTGGAACAAGCGCAGCGCCTCGGGCTGGGCCTCGGCACAAGCACAGCACAAGTAGAGAGCGGCGGCCTCGCGTGCGGGTGCGCTCTCTTCCAAAGGTTGCAGTACGCGCCTGCAGTGCCCAAAGAACACGTCGAAACCCAACTTCACGAGTGGCCATTGACGTTGGCCTTCGAGAAACATCTGCCGTACAGCGTCTTCGCTGCTCATTGACCCTCGATCCAATGTTACCCGAAAGTCGTCCGGGATCGGTAACTCGAAACTCTGAGTTTCCGACAATCTCACAGATGCCCCGACTGATCTGCTCCTTTCTAAACACTCCCCCTGCGGAGAGCGTTTCCCGGCCATTTCCGCGCGTCGCAACCGGCCTACAAATTAGGGCGCCGAGCGGACCGAGTAGTAAAATGTTTGGTAGCCCAGGCGCGAGCTATCGAAAGCACGAGAAAAAGCGGTCGTCGGCAATTACCGTCCGCCGCGCGGGCATGGGCGGGCGCGCGCTAGCTTGCGCTGGCGACTGCCTGTTTGCGTGTTTTGCGTGCTTTGGTCGAGCTCTCGGGCGGCGCCGTGCTTTCCCGTTCGACGAGCAGCATCGGAAACTCTGCCGTGATGCCGGGATCGAGTGTCGGATCTTCGATGCGATCCAACAACCCGCGGCAGGCCGCCGCGCCCAAACGATGCATCGGCTGCGCGACCGTGGTCAAGGTTGGCCAGCAACGTTCGCCTTCTTCGATGCCGTCGAAGCCAGTCACTGAAACGTCTTCCGGGACACGAACGCCGGCGCGCAGCATCTCACAAATGAACACGATGGCCATGCTGTCGTTTCCGAGCACCACGGCGCTGGCGCGCTTGGCCGGGGGGCGCTTCAGGTACTCCAAGGCGGCCGCCTTGCCCGCGGCGGGCATGTACGAACTTTGGAATGTCACGTCTTCCGGCCGCAGCACGGCACCTTTGACGCTCGCGACGGCCTCTTGTAGCCCCCGCAAGCGATCGACCGAATCGATCGAATCCTTGGGTCCACCGACGAAACTCAGCCGGCGATGTCCTTGGGCGAGCAAGTGTGTGCCGAGCGTCTTCCCGGCATCGAAGTTTCTGCAGCGCACGGTGAAGCCGACGTCCGCGGCTTGGTCCGGGCAGATCAGCGTGACGGGCACGGAGGCGGCGGCCGCGGCATGGAGCAGCGGCAACTCTCGCTTCGTGGCGCGGACGATGATGAAGCCGTCGACGCGTCGCTCGCCGATCCAAGCCGCGATCGTGCGCGAGTCGTAGGGACCTTCACCCGGCTTCCAACTGCCGAGCATGAGCCCGACGTGCCCCTTCGCGAGTTCTTCCTCGATGCCGCCCAGGAGGCCCATGAACCAAGCGTCATGGATCGATTCGACGGCGACGCCGATGCAGCCCTTCCTACCGTAGCGCAAGCTGCGCGCGGTGGACGAAGGCGCGTAACCCATCTCTTTGATCACGCGCTCGACGCGCGCCCGCACGGCCGGGCTGGCGTAGCCCCCGTTGATCACTCGTGACACGGTCATCGGCGCGACGTTGGCTTTGGCTGCGACGGTGGTGATCGTCGCGGTGTCGCCTTTAGCTCGTCGGGTTCTCATCGAGAGCACGATACCGTGTCTCAGGTCGTGCACGCCAGCAGCGCGCGTCGGCCAGGTGAGGAATTATGATAACGATAACGCAACGGGCCGAGCGCCCACTTGCCGGTTCGCTTCGCGGCCGGCGGGGGTCGGCTCGGCTGAGCGGGGCGCGGCGAGCCCGCCTCGGCAGTCCATTTGCTGCTATCTCGCTGGCGCTGGGTCAAGCGCGATTCGCTGCTGCGCCTGGGCTTGCAGTGTAGCCGTAGTGTAGTACTCCACCCCGACGCGCCGGATGCACGGTCCGGCCGCAGGCCGCTCTGGCCGGACCCAGTATGATAACGCTATCACAACGGCTCCCGAGCTGCTAAAGTGCTAGCGCTGACCGAGATCGCGAAAACAGAACAGGGAAAATTATGGCTGAATTCTTTCAAGGCATTGCTCCAATCAAGTTCGAAGGCAAAACCAGCACCAACCCGCTTTCGTTCAAGTACTACGACAAGGACCAGAAGGTCCTGGGCAAGAGCATGGCCGAGCACCTCCGTTGCGCCGTCTGCTACTGGCACACGTTCGCGTGGCCGGGCAGCGACGTGTTCGGCGCGGGCACCTTCGACCGACCCTGGTTCAAAGCTGGCGATCCGCTCGAACAAGCCGAGCTGAAGCTCAAGGTGGCGTTCGAATTCTTCGAGAAGCTCGGCGCGCCGTTTTACACTTTCCACGATCGCGACATGGCCCCCGAGGGCGCCACGCTCAAGGAAAGTCACGCAAACTTGGACCGTTTGGTCGCGGGCGCAGAGCGTGAAATGGCTCGCACGGGCGTGAAGCTGCTCTGGGGCACCGCGAACCTGTTCAGCCATCCGCGCTACATGAGTGGCGCGGCTACCAATCCCGATCCGGAAATTTTCACCTACGCTGCCGCCCAGGTACGCAAGGCGTTGGATGTCACGCTCGCCCTCAAGGGCGAAAACTACGTGCTCTGGGGCGGCCGAGAAGGCTACGAGACCCTGCTCAACACCGACATGAAGCGTGAGAGCGACCAGCTCGGTCGCTTCTTGTCGCTGGTCGCCGAGCACAAGGCCAAGATTGGCTTCAAGGGCGCGCTCTTGCTGGAGCCGAAGCCGAAAGAGCCGACCAAGCATCAGTATGATTTCGACTGCGCCACCGTGTACGCCTTCTTGCAGCACTACGGGCTCGAGAAGGAGTACAAGGTCAACATCGAGGCCAACCACGCCATCTTGTCGGGCCACAGCTTTCAGCATGAAGTCGCCTATTCGATCGCCAACGGCTTCCTCGGCAGCATCGACATGAATCGCGGCGATTCGTTGCTCGGTTGGGACACCGATCAATTCCCGAATGACATCGCCGAAATCGGGCTCGTGCTGTACACGATCATCAAGGGCGGTGGGCTTGGCTCGGGCGGCATGAATTTCGACGCCAAACTGCGTCGTCAGAGCATGGACCCGGAAGATCTGTTCCACGCGCACATCGGCGGCATGGATACGCTGGCGCGAGGACTACTCGTCGCCGAGCGTGCGATCAACGACGGCAAGCTCGAGAAATTGCTGGAGCAGCGCTACAGCGGTTGGAATAGCGGCCTGGGCGAGCGCATCACCACCGGCAAGGCGAGCCTCGCGGACCTATCCGATCACGCGCTCTCCACCGGTCTCAATCCGAAAGCGCGTTCCGGCCGTCAAGAGATGCTCGAGAACCTGTTCAACGAATACCTCTGAGTTTCGCTGAACCCGCCAGTTGCAGGCGGTAGGGGCTGAAAGCGCGTTCGACGACTCCCGCGTCGAGCGCGCTTTCGCGTTTTGTGCCCGCGCGATGATCCGCTGACCGAGCAGGCAGAGGGGGCGATCGCGCTCCAGCATCGCAACCCGCGGCCCGCGTGGTTGCCGGATCGTGCGCGCCCTGGGACGCGAGCTGAGGTGCGTGGCGAACCCTTGGGCGCCCCCTTCCGGAGCTCGGAACCGGCGAAAATGCGTTGGCGTTTGGGGCTCGAGCGCGGTTCGGTGCACGCCCCGAATCAGCTACTGGATGAAAAAGAAGCAACGAAATCGTCGCTCGCGACCGATCGGGAAAAGCCGTTTGCGATGACGGCCGGGATGCCGACGCTCCGCTGCTCTGAGCGAACCGTTCCGGAGTTTTTCGGATGAGGCCGCCTGCGCTGCGCGAGACGCCAAAGGCGAGCGCGGGGCACATCGTCGAGATCGTGGCCGCGCTCGCCCGTCGCTCTCGATTCCGCTGCTTTCCTGTCGGGCGAAATCTTGCACGTTGACGGCGGCCCGCGCGCGGGGAAATGGTCCTGATGTTCGCCGTGCTAAAAAATGAGCGCGGAAAAATCCGAACCCAGGAGGCTCACCATGATCGAAACTTTGATGGCGCTCAATGTGGTCGATGCGGATCTGTACGCGAAATATCGGGCGGCCATGAGCCCGCTCTTGGCAGCCCACGGCGGGCGCTTCGGGCTCGATTTATGGGTCGGTGAGCTGTTGCGGGCCGGCGAGGCAAAGCCGTTCAATCGGTTGTTTACGATCATATTCCCGACACCCGAACAGCGTGAAGCGTTCTTCTCCAACGCTGAATACCTCGCCGTGCGCAAGGCTTTCTTCGAGCCGAGCGTTTCGGCGACGACCAATTTGGGCCAGCTGACCCGACCCTGAGTGTGTTCCGCAGTCGGTGTCAGTTCCGAGCGAGGCGCTCACTTTCTTGCCGGCAGCAGCACGAGCAAGCTCAAAATCTTGCGTGTTCTGCCTTGCGAGTAGCGGGCGTTGCCCCAATCGCATCACCCTGACCGCGCTGTCGGTTCGCCCTGCAAATGCGGCGTCATGATCCGAGTGAGCCAAGCCATCACCGCTCGCACGGGGGCGCGCGCCTGCCGCGAGTGGCCCTGCACCAATGAGACAGGTAGGGGTTGAGCCGGAAAATCCGGCAGGATCTCGACCAAACCGCCCGACGCGAGGCTGGCAGCCATGCCGGTGCGCGGCGCTTGAATGATGCCCAAGCCCGCCAAACAGGCCGCCTGGTAGGCATCCGTGCTGTTCACGCTGACGGCGGCGCGCATTTCGCGCTCGCGGTAGGTGTTGCCGTCGAGGTATTCGAAGCTCGGAGCCTCCGCACCGAAGCTGAGCGAATAGTGCACGAGCAGGTGCTGCGCGAGGTCCGCGAGGGTGCGCGGAGTGCCGTACTTTTCCAAGTAGCGAGGGCTGGCGCAATTCATCATGTGCAAAACTCCGATGCGCTTGGCTACCAGCGCCGAGTCCGAGAGCGCGCCGATGCGCAGCACACAATCGAACCCCTCGCGCAGGAGGTCGACGCGACGGTCCGTCGTGCTCACGAGCATTTCGAGCTGCGGATGCGCGGCTAAGAATTCAGGCAGACGCGGGATGATCAGGTTGCGAGCGAACTGGATGGGCAGATCGAGGCGCACACGGCCGCGAAGGTTGTTCGGCGCGGAAAACATCGAGGCCAGTTCGTCGGCGTCGCTCACCAGCCGCCGCGCGCGCAGCAAGAATTGCTCCCCGTCCGTCGTCAAATGCACCGTGCGCGTGGAGCGATGCAAGAGGCGACTGCCGATGGCGGCCTCCAGCTCTCGAACGCGCGTGGACGCGCGGGCTTTGGACAAACCCAAATGGTCGCCCGCTTGGGTAAAGCTGCCGAGCTCCGCAACTTTGAGAAATACACGCACGGAATCCAGGTCCATCTCGAGATTGTTCTGTATTTTGAAACAGTCTGTCAAAGCAAAGCGCTCTTCCGCGCTGCTCCAGAAGCCGTAGGCTCCGCTCAGGACCTCACGAAAGGCAGCAGCGAAATGACCGAAGCCAAGCAGCAAGCAATCGCAGTGATCACGGGTGGCAGCCGCGGGTTGGGCAAGAGCATGGCTTTGCACCTCGCCGAACGCGGTGTCGACAGTATCATCACCTACCGCTCGGCGGTGAAGGAAGCCGAGGCGGTGGTGGCCGAGATCGCGAGCAAAGGGCGCCAGGCCGTCGCGCTCGCGCTCGAGGCGGGGGACAGCTCGAGCTTTGCCGCATTCGCCGAGGCGCTCAAAAGCGCGCTTGGTCGTACCTGGCAGCGCCAGAACTTCGACTTTCTGGTCAACAATGCTGGCTTTGGCGCGCACGCGAGTTTCGCTCGAACGACCGAAGCGCAATTCGACGAGCTGATGAACGTGCATCTGAAGGGCCCGTTCTTCTTGACCCAGACGCTGCTGCCATTGATCAGCGACGGCGGTCGAATTTTGAACGTTTCGAGCGGGCTGGCGCGCTTCACGTCACCTGGCTTCGCCGCATACGCCACCATGAAAGGTGGCATCGAAGTGTTGACTCGTTACCTGGCCAAAGAGCTCGGCGCTCGCAAGATTAGCGTCAACACCCTGGCTCCAGGCGCGATCGAAACCGACTTTGGCGCGGGCGCCGTGCGTGACAACAGCGAGCTGAACCAGCAGATCGCCTCCGCGACCGCGCTCGGCCGGGTCGGTTTACCGGACGACATCGGAAGCGCGGTGGCCATGCTGCTCTCTCCGGAAAGCGGCTGGATCAACGGTCAACGCATCGAGGTTTCGGGTGGCCAGATGCTGTGAACCTCAGAACGGCTCGAAAGTGATCGAGTAGCCGAGCGTGGAAGTGACGGTCGGGCCGTTGAAATAAAAGCCACCATCGACGGGCATGGTCGCGGCTTGGTCGGGAGCCGCGGCCAGGGCGACGTGACCCGGACCCACGGGTACGCCGTGGGTTGGGTCCCAGCCGAGCCAACCCAGCTCGGGCACGAACACTTCCGGCCAGGCGTGGAGGTGGCGCCTGCCGTCGGGTGATGCCTCTTGCCCCTGATAGCCGCTGACGAATCGGCCGGCGACGCCCAAACTGCGGCACACCGCGAGATAGAGCACGGTCAAATCTCGGCAGGCGCCGCGGCCGAGCGCGAGCGTTTGCGCAGGCGTTTGCGCCAAACCTTCGACGCGGATCTGCCGGTCGATGGTCGAATAGAGTGTCGTGCACAAGCGCTCGAAGAAAGCCAGCGGCGCGCCGTTCACCTCGAACGCAAGTCTCTGCGCGAGCGCGGAGACTTCGGCGTTGCCGTCGGTTTGCCGGAAAAGCTCCAGCGAATCGAAGCCCGGCGACGCCCACGGGAGCGTTGGCAATGCCGCCCGCGCGAGCACCCGTTCCGGCGGACGACCGAAGGTCTGTACCTCGACGCGGCTCTCGATCTTGAGCTCGTTGCTGGCGCTCGAGAAAAAAGTCACGCGTGTGCAGGTATTGCCAAACGCGTCGCTGAAATCGCTGATTTCGAGAGGGGCGGGCGTAATGTACAGCTGGCGCGAGAGCGTGCGCACGCCCTCGGCCCGCGGACTCAAGCGCAATACGTGCGGCGCGAAGACCACCGCCGTGTCGTACCGGTAGTTCGTTTCGTGTCGGATCGCCCAGCGGAAGACCGCGTTCGCTTCGAGATCGTTCATCCTGCACCGAGTCGAGCAGAGAGCTGGTCGAAACAGATGTCAGGCCGATTGCCAGCGCGCGACAGCTGCACCATCCCGGCCATCAAGCGCGCGCGGGCAGATAGCCGTGCGTGCGAAACGGCACCCGGAGCTCAGTGCACACTTCAGCCAGCAGCTCAGGGGCATGATAGTAGTTCCAGAGTCGTGCGATGCGGTCGCCCGCGACTTCGACCCGCACCACTGCGTGCACTTCTTCGCCCGACCACCAAAGGAAGAGCGCCTCACTGCGGTGGATGCGCAGCTCACTGCGAGGAGTCGGCGGCCGAGCGTGATCGCCGTCGGGACAACCGAAGAGGGTGCCGCGAAGCGAACCATTGACCACCTCTTTCGCCCCACGTTCGAACTTGAACCCTGGATATTCCAGGTTGGCGCTGTCGAGCAGCAGCGCTGTCAGCCGCTCGAGATCGCGCGCATTGAATGCCTCGCAGAACGCGTCCAAAACCGCGGGCGCGACCGCGCTGGGGGGCTCGGGTTCCGGCGAGATCAGCTTTTCTCGTCCGCGGTGCAGCGCTGCCTTGATCGCTCCGCTCGACGTGGAGAGCACCTCGGCGATCTCCGTGAGCGACAAGCCGAAGGCGTCCTTGAGCACGACCGCGGCTCGCTCCTGCGGCGAGAGCTGCGCGAGCAACGTGCCGGCGGCCTCACGAGTGGCACGCGGCTCGCTGTCAATCGCGGGCTCCGGGAGTTCGGCCCCGAACGTGGCCGGCCGCTCTCGCGCTTGCCGCGTGCGATTGAGCCACAGGTTCGACGCGACGCGAAACAGCCAGGCGCGTGGGTTTTCCGGCGTATCGCTCAAGAGCGCGAGACTCACGAACGCTCGGGCCAGCGATTCCTGAGCCATGTCTTCTGCATCCCAGGCGCTGCGCGTCAAATGTCGGCAGTAGCGGTACAGCTCGGGCCGCAACGGCTCGTAAGTGTCGAGGAACCGCCGCCACGATTCTTTGACGGCTCCGCCCAGTGGCTCCGGTTCTTGGCTGGTCATGAAAGAAAGACACCGGCCGAGTGACAAAAGATACGGCGCTCCGTATCCTTTTCCGGTCGAAAATTGTCCTTCCAGATATGAGCGATTCGCGAGCTTCCGGTCAAGTCGTGTCCAAGGACGGCACCCTCATCGCCTACGATCGACAGGGGAGCGGCCCCGCGTTGATTCTGATCGTGGGCGCGCTTTGCTCACGGGCACTCGGGCCTTCCGTGAAGCTTGCCCCGCGTTTGGCCGGTCAGTTTACGGTCTTCAGTTACGACCGACGCGGCCGGGGCCAGAGCGGAGACAGCGCGCCCTATCGGGTCGAGCGGGAGATCGAGGACCTGAATGCCTTGATCGCCGAAGCGGGGGGGACGGCCTTCGTCTTTGGCCATTCGTCGGGCGCCGTGCTGGGCTTGAAGGCTGTCCAACACGGGTTACCGATCCGAAAGCTTGCACTGTACGAAGCGCCCCTGATCGTCGATCACACTCGGCCTTCGACGCAGGCCGAGTGGGCCCAGATCCGAAATCACCTTGCCCAAGGTCAGCGCGGCGAGGCGCTCAAGGTGTTCCTGAAATCGGTAGGATTGCCCGCGTTCGTGCTGGGGATGATGCGTTTCTTTCCAATTTGGTCGCAGCTCGAGCAAGTCGCGCACACCCTTTCTTATGACGGCGCAATCTGCGAAGAGTTCCAAAAATGCGAGCCACTGCCGAGCGGCATCTGGAGCGATCTGACGATCCCGGTGCTGGCCATTGCCGGAGGTAAGAGCCCCGCATGGATGCACAATGGCATGCGCGCGCTGGCGTCTGCGTTGTCGAACGCGCGCTATCGCGCCATCGAAGGGCAGACTCACGATGTGTCCGCCAAAGCACTCGCTCCCGTGCTGGAGGCGTTTTTGAGCGCCGCGTAGGCCCGCCCGCATTGGCGACGCGCGCGGAACCGGCTGAAATATCGAAGCTGCTTGGCTCGTCGGTTGTCGCTCACGCCGAGTCATGGGAAAAGGGACCATGGACGGTGGTCTCTCGCGCTGGGGGTCTTTGCTCTTCTTGGCGTACGGCTGCGGCCAATCGGCCCGTGATTTCGGCACTGCCGATCGTGGAAACGCGGGCGCTGGCGGTGTTGGCGGCGCGAGCTCAACGAGCAGCGGATCCGGCGGCAAAGGGGGTGGCGGCGCCAGCGGATCGGACGCGGTCAGTAGCTCGGGAGAGGGCGGCGCGGCGGGTCAGGGCGAGGGCGGCGAAGAGGGCAGCGTCGCAGGTGCGGACAGCGTGGCGGGTGCCAACCACGGCGGTGCGCCTGCGCTGGCGGGAACGGGCGGAATGTCGGCCGATCTGTGCGCGGGCGTCGTGTGCACGGCGACGGACCAGTGTCACGATGTCGGCAAGTGCCAGCCGACGACGGGCAAGTGTAGCAATCCGAACAAGGCGGACGACAGCTCCTGTTCTCTCGATAACAACGCGTGCACGCCCGATAAGTGCAAGAGCGGCGTCTGTACGGCCGGCACCGCGTTGACTTGTCCTGCGCCGGCTCTGTGCAAAACACAAGGCGTGTGCAGCACGACGACGGGCGCTTGCTCCACGCCCGCCGCGGACGACCACACCTCTTGTGGGACCAACCTGGAATGCATGGGCGGCACCTGCCTGTGTACGAGAACTTCTTGTCCCAATGGTTGCTGCACCGCGGGCGGCGCCTGTGCGGCGTGTGCCCCGAGCACGGTCATCACGCGCACGAACCCGGTGCAAGACGTCACCGTCGGCGGCGGGCTCGTGTACTTTTTGGAAGGCTCGTCGCTGGTGTACTCCCTACCTGCGTCGGGCGGTGCGACGACCATGCTGTCGTACCCGCCGCCGAGCGCGACGCTGACCGCGATCCTGCTCGACGGCTCGTACGTTTACGGCGGGAAGATCGGCAATAACATCCCAGCCACGCTGGCGCGCATGTCGGCGGTCGGTGGCCCGTTCAACGAGATCGCCAACACTAAGACCTGGGAAGGGACGTGGTTGGCTTCGAACAGCAGCAGCATCTTTGCCGGCAGCTCGTTGTCGAGCAATTACATCACCGCCTCGCCGAAAGATGGCAGTTCGCCCGCGATCACCCTGGTCTCGTCGCCGGCAGTTAGCCCGGCGAACTTTGCCGTCGACGAAGCGTACTTGTACTTCATCAGTGCCAGTGGGACCGTGATCAGTCGAGTGCCAGTGGCGGGTGGCGGCGCCACGACAGTGACCTCGGCCGATTCGGGCGAGACGTTCAGCGGCGTCGCTGTGTCCGGGGCACAACTGGTGATTGCCACCAGCAAGCGGGTCGCGAAAGTCGCGGCCGCGGGCGGCAGCGCCGTCACACTGGACAGCGGTGCCGCCTATGTCGTGCGCGCGGATGCGACGAACGCGTACTTTTTTCGCTCGAAAGGCACGGCCTGCGCGAGCGGCTCGGAGCTGTATGGCATTCCCGTCGCAGGTGGCAATCTACGCCGTCTGGCGGTCGAGCCATGGGCGTCTTGCGTGCGTTCGGTGGTGCACGACACCGCCACTGTGTACTGGCTGGCGGACAAGTCGATCCAGAAAATCGCCAAGTGAATGTTCGACCCGCCGTGAGCACGGCGGGTCGACAGCTCCCTGCCGGGTTTCAACTCAGGAACTGCGTCGTGTTCACTTCGGGACGACCGGGGGTTCTTCGCCGATTGGCACCAAACACGAAGAGAGGTCGAAGAACATGAATTCGAGCGCCGCCTCTTGCGGGGTGAGCGCGTGCATCGAGCAGCCGGAAGGCACGGTACCGGCCCTCGGCTGCGCCGGAATGGGGATCCCCATGCCCATGCCGCCGCCCGCGCCAGTGGCGCCGGCTGCGCCGGCCGGATAATCGGCATCGGCTTCCAAACCTGAAACGCTCTTATCTGGCCCGCCGCTCACGTGAAGAGCACTGTAAACGACGCGCCCGCAGACTTTGTCCCCCGAAGCCCCGATCGGGGTATCCGCAGAGAAGTATTGTACCGCAGAGGGGGCCGCTGTGACGCTAGACGCCAAATGGATCCATTCCGTGGACGGCGGTTGTAGCAGCGCCTTGACGTTGTTGCGCACGAATCTGACCGGCAGTTGATTGTTGGTCAACGCCCCCACTAGCCCGAGCCACTGCGCGAGCGCCGAACCTTCTGGAAACGCATCACCCGTGCTGAGCATGGTGTTGATCTCGGCGGGAAAGGTCTGAGCGTCGTCGATGTTTTGCTGGCCAGTGGTCCACTCCGCCAGGTTGTTCGCGCCGGTCGAGAACGGGCCAGTGTTGAACCACGCGTACTGAAAGTGAGAAGCAAACACGCGCCCGCCCGTGTTTGCGTAGTTCATCATGATTTGCTGGGCGGCCGGGCCTACCCGCATCCCGGTCTGGGCGCCCGTGGTCTCCTGCCCTTCGCACGAAAGCACGACCACGTCGTGCTGATTCAAATGCTCTTGGGTGTCCCACAGGGCCTTGTTGGAATCCACGGCGCCCTGCGCTGGTGTCGCTCCGCGTAGGCCGGTGTAGATGTGAATGTGCCCGCCGGTGGCCGAACCCGCGACGTACTCACTGGCCGAAACTCCGAGCCGGAGCGGCAGGCATTCGAACGAATCCGAGCCGCCCGTGGAGATCGCGATATTGGGGAGCGACCCTTCGCTGGAGTTGGCGGGCAGACGCAGGTTGGGGATCACGTTCGCCTGATTCGCGACGACATTCACGTTGTCGTATTGCCGGCGCCATTTTCCGGTTTGGACCACGAGGCTGACCGGGCCGCTCGGCGCGCAGGGAATTTCGAAGTGCCCACTGGCGTCCGTGGGCGCCGAGCTGCGCGCTCGGACCTTCGCTGGCATCAGCTGGCTGCAGCCGCAAGAAACCGGAATTTTCTCCAAATCCGGCAGCGGTGAGGTCGGATCGAGCACGAACACGGAGATGTTGTAGAGCGGGTTCTTGCCGGCCGGGTCGTAGACGACACCGCTGATCGTGGTCGTGTTGCCGGGGGCGCAGGTTTCGCCGTTGGAAGAGGAAGGGCCGCCGCCCATCTCCGGGACGATGATGCTGCCGTTCCCACCGTTGACGAACACGGGCGTGCTGCTGCCACCGCTGCCGCCCGCGCTCGGTAGCGGGCCCGCGCCGGCGCCGGAAATGACGCCGCTGCCGGGGTTACTGCTATTCCCACAAGCGATTGAGCCGAGCAACGCGACGCCGGCGCACAAAGAAAATGGGATGGTTTTCATTTCGAATTTCCTGCGCTCGATTGGGGTGCAACAGCAAACGCCGTCGCTTAGCGGCTCATGCAGACGGGCCCTCAGCCGAGCAATGCGGTCGAAGGCACGAGACCTTACGATCGAGAATCGTCCGATTCAATGCTTAGCGGCGCTATCGAATCGGAATATTGAAATGCTTGCTTCGAGATCGCGCGCGTTACCGAAATCTCGTGCCTGAGTGGATTTCATGCGTCGTAGTCGGTGCTGAAGAGCAAGCCGCCGGCGTTCGTCAGATACGCAGAGAGGGCCAAACAGATTTCGCGAATGACCCCTCGGGGGGAGGACATTGTTGTCACCCCGAGGGCGCACTTGCCGTCATCGTTCGGGGCGCACTGGGCAGGAGCGACGAGGTTTCGAGAGTCCCTGGTGTCTGCGCCGAGCGGCCGCTCAGGGGGCCGTAGCGGAGAGTGAAATCGAGGTGCAGTAACCGATCACCAACCCACCAGGCAGATTTGGTTTCGAAGCGGTCGTTATCGCTCTCGCCGTCAGGTCTTCGGGCTGCTCGCGGTGCACCCCGGCCCGGCTTATTCCCCAAAAACTCGCGGTACTCGGGGAGTTCGCGGCGGCCCCTGCGGCCCGGCCGTTGCTCGGCTGGGAAGGGCGCGCTCTGATGGGCGCCATGTCGAACGCCCCGCTCGAGTCGCCGACGGCGCCGATCCCCTCCTTCATGTACGGGACCGCCTGGAAAGAGGAGCGCACCGAAGCGCTCACTCGGCTGGCGCTTCAGGCCGGGTTTCGCGGCATCGACACCGCCAATCAACGTAAGCACTACTTCGAGGCGGGCGTGGGCGCTGCGCTGCAGAGCGCGCTGCAAAGCGGAGCCGTCTCGCGTGCCGAACTCTTTCTGCAATCCAAGTTCACGTTCCTCGGGGGGCAGGACCAGCGCTTACCTTACGAACGCTCTGCGGGTATCGAACGACAGGTGAGGCAGTCTTTCGAGAGCTCGCTCACGCACCTCGATACTGACTATCTCGATTCGTACGTCCTGCATGGGCCGTCGTCGCGTCACGGGTTACAAACCGCAGACTGGCAGGCTTGGCGCGCGATGGAGGCCTTGGCAGAAGCCGGCAAGGTCCGCTTTCTCGGGATCAGCAACGTTACGCTCGAGCAACTGCAGGCGCTCGCGAGCGAGGCCGCGATTCAACCGAAATTCGTGCAAAACCGCTGCTACGCAAAAACCGGTTGGGACCGCGCTCTGAGAGAGTTCTGCGGCTCACGCGGGATTGTCTATCAAGGCTTCTCCCTGCTGACCGCCAACCGCGCCGAGCTGGCCGGACCGGTGGCGCAGCGTATCGCGCTTCGGAGCGGGCGACCGCTCGAACAGGTCGTGTTTCGCTTCTGCCAGCTGCTCGGGATCCTGCCCCTGACGGGCACGTCGCGCGTCGAACACATGCGTTTGGACCTCGCCGCAAGCGAGCTCGAGCTCTCGGCTACGGATGTCGCGGAGCTCGAAAGCCTCCACGGCGCGTGACCCGGGCTGGGAATTTTCGGAGCGGGTGGGCGTAACAAGTCGACACCCACGGGCAAAAGCGGAGCAATATTTGGTCAAGATGCTCGCCGCGTTGTCGCTGCCGTGGGCTCCGCTAAGCTAGCGGCCATCGCGCGGGGCGATTCCTGAATGCTCTCGAATATGAATCTTTCTTTCAAAGTGACTCGTGTCAATAGTGCTCTCGTGAGCTGGACCAGAGGCGGGACGCTGAGCCTGCTCGGTTTGCTTTCGCTGTCTGCGTGTTCCGACAATTTTCTGACCGACGGCGTGATCACGATTACGACCGGGAAGGAGTCGGATGCCTGGACCGTGGACCCAGCCGCAAAGAACCTGGTAGTGGAAATGGTTCAAACCACTAAGCGAACCACGCTCGCCAACGTGGCCGCGCCAGTGAGCAGCATCTCGATTGGCACGGAGGGACCACAGAACACGGTCGCCAGCTTCGAGGCCACGGCGTTCGACGCCAATGCCAACGTGGTGCTGAAAGGCGCGACCGTGCCGCTCGGCATTCTTGGCTTCAATGGCGCTCAGATCCCGCTCTTCATTGGCCGCGTCGGGGGCCTATCACGCGCCCCCGGAGATCTAGTTTACCCGCACAAGCACCCGCAGATGGCGGTGCTCTATCACGGCTACTTGTTGATCTCCGGTGGTGATGACGCCTCCGCCAATCTCGACGTCTACGACATGGCGCGCTGGCAGGCCGCGCCCAAGCAACAGCCGTTGCCCAAGGCCCCCGAAAGCTGGGCCATTGCCGGGTCCAAGCTGCTGCTGATCGATCACGATGGCGCGATCTGGCTCGACATGTCGACCTACGCGACCAGCGCCGTCGATTTGCCGGTCGGCTTCGAACTGGCGGAAATCCTCGGCGGGCAGACGATTGGCAACCCGGGCGATCCTCAGTACATCGTCGGAGCCACGCGCGTTACGGGCGAGCCCACGGATCAAGTCCTACGCGTCGATGCCGACGCGACGCTCCACCTTTTGAAGCTGGTTACGCCTCGCCTCGGTGCGGCCGCGGCGATGGCCGGTAAGCAGTTATTGGTCGTCGGCGGCTCGGACACGGGCGCGGGTGCCGAATTCTCCGACTCTGACGGTACTAGCTTCGGCGCACTGCCTTTTACGGCCGATGCCACGGTCGGTGCGGCCTTGGTTGCCCAAGACGCGACCAGCGCCATGCTCGCCGGTGGGCGCGACCCGGCTACCGATGAAATCTCTGGATTTCGGAGCTTGGATCTGGAGTGCGCCCAGGACTGCGCTCCCGTCGCGATCGCGAACGCAGACTTCGCATTCGATCAGCCACGGCTCTTCACGCTCGGTACCAGCCAACTCTTGGCCGTCGGTGAAGAGCCGACGTCCGGCGAAACACGGGTCTTTACTTTCGATACCGGCATCGGCCACCCGTTGAACGAGTTTGCGCTGCGCGAGCCCCGCACCAGCGCATCCGCGTTCATGTTGCCGAACGGTCAAGTCGGAGTGCTCGGCGGGTACACTTTGGCCGACCCCGAAACGGCCGCTCCCAGCGTGGAGCTGTTCATTCCGCAGCCGTGAAAGACACGCCCAGCGCCAAGCAGGTGCTGGATTTGGTCGCCGCAACCGCGAACGGCTGCGGTTCGACCGTTTTGGTCACGACCAGCTTCCCCGCGCCGAAGCTGAGGCCTTCGATCTCGCAGCTGCCCTCGAGCACCAGCAAGTAGTTGCCGGTGAAGCGAGACGCTGCGGACGACTTGGTCTGGATGAATTCAGCGCTCAGGCCGCCTTCGCTGTCGAGCGGTGCGACGAACGTCTTGACGCCCGTTTGCTGTTCTTCGAACGGATAGGTGAGGGTGAGATCGGGGTCGGTGGTATCGATCCGGACCGGCTCGTACTCGCCAATCAAGTCTGTGCTCGCAAAGTCGGGGGGGGCGGCGTAAGCCAGCAGAAAGAAGCCCGAGCTGTCCATGATCTGGTGCCCGCTACCGGGCGGATTGAAATAGACCGTACCCGTGGGGTAGCTGCCTTTGGCGTCGGTTTGGGTGCCATCGATCACGTAAACGGACTCGGTTTTCGCATGGTAGTGCAAGGCGACGCCGCCATCGGTCACCGTGTACCAAAGAATTGCGATGTGCTCGGTCTCGGGCGCGCCGGCTAAAATTAGCTTTTGCACGTTCGGCTTGAAGTCCATGAAGTCGTATTGCGTCGGGTGGGTCTTCACGTCGGCGAGATCGAACGCGGTCGCCGAAGTCAGCTCTTTTGGTTTGCTCGGCTCGTCCGTCGAACTGCACGCGGTCGAGCAAACGAGTCCGCAGACCACGATCGATGTCGCCCAAAAAGAATGCATGGAGTCTCCCTTTCTGGGGCGACTCTGGCTCCCCGCGCATGTCCTCTACGCGCAAGTCTTGTTTCGAGACCGCGCCGCGCGCGAAACGTCCCGGAGCTCCGGGGGAATCTCGGATACTCTTAGTGGCGCGGCTTCGTGGCCGAGCTCGAGTCGAAACCGATCTGTTGTGCGCCGCTTCCAAAAAGCTGCTCGGTATCGCGGTCGACGCGAAATGCACTCCGAAAGTCGGCAAACCCGTAACCTCGGGAGCGCGGATGGATGCGCGCGAGGATCTTCCGCGCTTCATCGGGCCGATTGGCCAGGGCGGCATTGCGCTGCGATCGCCAGGATGTGGGGTGTGCGTTGGGGCGTCCGGTTGCGCGGACTGCCCATTGTGCGGCTTCGTTGATATCCCGTTCGAGCTCGACGCCCGACTCGCCATCTTTGCCGCGCAACCACAGCGGCCGATCTCTCTCTGAGTAGGGCGACGCGCGTGGTTCGAAAGCGCTGACGCTGCGCGGTGAGCCAGGTCAGGAACTCCGGACCCTCGTCGCAGATCGCACAGGCGGAACGCGTTGCGGAGCGCGGTTGGAGGGACAGAAATGCCAGAAATGCCAGCAATGCCCGCACTTTGCGCGAGCGAGGCAGGGCCACCGGCAGGCCGTTTCGGAGCGCACTCCCCAGACCGACGAGGCGCAGCTCGAGACCCGAAAAGCCGCTCCCCTGGCTCGCCTCCTCGCAATTCCCATGGTTATTTCCATGCCCGGTCCCATATCAGACGCGCATCCTGACTTTAGCCGTTTGCAATTGCCACCAGAAAGCTGCGCGGCTCGTCGAGCGCACGGTCCTTCTCGAGCCGTCTTTATCCGGAGATCCCATGCTGTACCAAGACATTTCGAAGACCATTGGGCGTACACCGGTCGTGCGCATCAATCGCTTGGCGCCCGCGCACGTCACCATGTTCGTGAAGCTGGAGGCGGCGAACCCTGGCGGATCGGTCAAAGATCGTTTGGCGCTCGGCATCATCGAAGACGCTGAGCGCCGCGGCTTGCTACAACCAGGACAGACCGTGGTCGAGGGTACGTCGGGGAACACGGGCATCGCACTTTCATTGGTTTGTGCCGCACGGGGCTATCCGTTCGTCGCCGTCATGCCCGAATCGTTTTCGGTCGAACGCCGGCAGATCATGCGCGCTTACGGTGCGAAGGTGGTGCTCACCCCAGCTGCAGAGCGAGCATCGGGCGCGGTACGCGTCGCTGCGCAATTGGCCGCCGAGCGCGGGTGGTTTTTGGCGAGGCAATTCGACAACGAGGCAAACCCTGCCTACCATCGTCAAACCACTGGTCCCGAGATCTTGTCGGACTTTGCTGGCTCTCGCCTCGATTATTGGGTCACCGGTTGGGGAACTGGCGGGACGTTGACCGGAGCAGGACAAGTGATCCGTCGCGCGCGACCCGAGACCAAGATCGTCGCTTGCGAACCCGCGGGCGCTGCATTGCTGGCAGGCAAGGACTGGTCTCCACACAAGATCCAAGGCTGGACACCCGACTTCGTGCCATCGGTGCTCGATCGAGACGTCTACGACCAATTGATCGCCGTCAGTGACGAAAGCGCGCTCAGCACGGCGCGAGAGCTCGCGCGTCGCGAAGGCATTTTCTGCGGCATCTCCTCGGGCGGTACCTTTGCGGCTGCGCTCGAGGTCGCGGCCGCTGCGCCCGCCGGCAGCGTGATTTTGGCCATGCTGCCCGATACCGGGGAGCGCTACCTATCGACGGCATTGTTCGCCGGCGTGGAAACCGGATCTGACACGGTCTAACCAGCGCGTGTGTCACTACGCCGGGCGTTGCTTGGGGGCCGCGCTATGCGGTCAAAACCGAGAGCGGCCCGGTCGCGCCAGAGGGATCGCCGAACGCGTTGAGGTCGGTCGCGCCCATCGCGTGCGCGAGCGAGACCAAGAGCTGGTTGTTGTCCTTGCGCGCGCTGCTGAAATCCAAGTAACGACCGGCGCTGATGGCGCCGCCCGCACTGCCCGCGAGCACGTACGGCATCATCGTGAGATCGTGCTGCGTCGATTCGCCGATTTCGGTCGCCCACAGCAGGATCGTATTGTCGAGCAAGGTTCGATCGCCCTCTTGGTAAGAGTCGAGCTTACCGAGGAAGTAAGCAATCTGTTCGGCGTACCAAGTTTGAATCGCGTTGTAGGCGAGGAAGTTGCTACCGCTCGAGGAAAAGTCGTGAGAAATCGCGTGATGGTTGCCGCTAATCGCGTTGTTGTTGACCTTCAGAAACTGAAACAGGTGCTCGCTTTCCGAGTAGGACCATTGAAACGTCAGGATCCGGGTCTGGTCGCAGGCGAGGGCGGCCGCAGCCAAATCCATCTGATTCTTGCCGGCCTGCAGGTACTGATCGTCGACGCTGAGATCGGCGGCGGCCAGCGTGGGCGGGGAGCACACGCTGCCGCTGCCCGTGCCGCCGTCAGTCCCTGGAGTGCCGACCAGGCGCTGCTCGACGTCGCGCATCGCGGTCAGGTGGGCATCGAGCTTCGTGCGGTCTTCGGCGCCGACCAACTTCATCAGCCGTTGTGTCTCTCCGTTGGAGAGATCGAAGACGCTCTTGCGTTGAGCCCAAAGCCGCGCCAACGCCGGATCGGTCATGCCGCCGGGAGTCGTGGCCATGCCGCCGAACAGCGTGCTGAACACGTCTTTCGGATCTTCACGCGGGGGCACGGGCTGATTGGAAGCGGTGTACGAGATGCGCGCGCGCACCTCGGTGTCGCGAACGTGGACTCCGAGTTGTAAACTCTTGAACTTGGTCGGCGGTGCGAGCTTCGTGGCCAGGTACTGATCGATCGATTGGCCGCTGCCCCAGCCGGAGGTGGTATTCCCGAAGCTCACGAAGTCTTTACCGGCGTTGAGCGGGCGCGCGGTGAGCATGCCTCCGGTGCCGCGCGCGTGCTCCGAGCCCAACGTGCCGCCGAGCGCGCCGTTTTGCAGGGAATCGTTGAGCTTGATGCCCTTCAAAAAGGTGAGCTTGCTCTTGTAAGCTTCGAGTGGCTGGGTGATCTGATTGAGGGTGAAGCTCTTCTCGGTGCCGGTCGGCCAAAACAGGCTGTTGCGCGTGCCGTTCGGCGTCGTAAACACGACCAAACGCGTGGGCGAGACGCCGTCGCCGATGGCATGGCGCGCGTTCAGAAGCGGGATGGCAGCGGTCGCTGCGAGCCCACCACGGAGTAGGTTGCGGCGAGTGAATCGGAGCGGATTCATGATGATAGTCCTCGAATCACGGCGTCACCTGGGGCCGATACCAGAAGGCATCTGTCTGAGTCGTGGCCACGATCAAATCGATGACATCGCCGTTGGCGGCGTTGAATGCTTGCTGCATCGCGGCGAGCGAGCAAGCGTCGTAATTTCCCTCGGTACGACCAGCCGCGAAACGGAACCACTGGGTGGCGACGCAAGCGCGCACTTGCTGGCTGTTGGCTAGCTTGCCAGCGAGCTCGGCGGGTCCGTTGAAGGCGCCGCTCAGGCTCGTGTCGCTGGTGCCCAAGATCTCGCCGGACACGTCCAGAGCTTGCCCATTGTCTTGCTCGCGGTATTGGCCGATCGCGTCGTAGTGCTCGAACGTCAGGCCGATCGGATCCATGAGTTTGTGGCAACCCGCGCAGCTCGCGCCCGCAGACTCGTGCGCGGCGAAGCGTAGCCGTGCGGTTGCGCCCTCATCGACCGTGGGGAGCGAGATGTCTACATCCGCTGGCGGAGGCGGGGGCGGCTGGCAAAGCAGCATGGCGCGCACGAATTTCCCGCGCAAAACGGGGGATGTTTGATCCGGATGACCCTGCACCGAAAGGAAGCCGGCTTGGGTCAAGATGCCCGCGCGCTGCTGATTGGCGGGCAAGCTGACCTTGACTGGGCTGCCGTCCGCGCTCGCTGGCGCTTGCACGCCGTAGAGCTGAGCGAGCGGGCCGCTGACGAACGCTACCGGCGCGGTGAGCAACGTACTCAGTTGGCCGTCCCCGTTCCAAAGCACGTCATTGACGAACGAAGGCAGCTCCTTGGCCATCGCATCGCGAAGCTCGGTCGTGTAGGACGGAAACTGATCGCTATTCTTGGTCGTGATCGATAGCCGGCGCGTGCTCGTCCATTGTTCGAAGAAGCTGCCGATGGCGCCGCGAGCCTTGGGTGCAGCCAAGAGCTGTCGCACTTTCGCGGCGACTTGCTCTTTCGTTGCAAGCTCGCCTCTGGCTGCGGCGTCGAGCAGCGCGTCGTCCGGGCCGGATGCCCAAGCTAGGTACGAGAGCCGGCTCGCCAGTTCGAACTGGTTGAGTGCGATGCGCTTCGCGGAAGCGTCTGTTGCCGGCGTCAGCTCCAAGCGATACAGAAAATTCGACGACTGCAACGCGGCGCGCACCATCACCTCGATGCCTTCGGCGTAGCTGCCTCCGGTGCGGCCGGCGCTGTAGGCGGCCAGCAGCTGCCGCTCGTCTTCGGCGGTGGTCGGACGCCGAAACGCGCGTCGCCCAAAACTCTTGGCGAACTCGAGCGCGCAGGCGTCTTCGCCCTTGGCCTTGGTGTCACAGCTATCGGTGAGCGCGCTCGAGTTTTGCACGGCGAGCTTGGCCAGCGCCTCGGAGACGAGCACGTATTTTTCCGCGTGCAGCGAGGACACCGTCAGGACGGCCGCGTTGTTGTCGAAGCCGTTGGTCACTTCGTCAGCGGGGATGTCCGCCGTCGCGCTGACGTCCACGTTCAGCAGATCGCGCACGGAGTTCGTGTATTCGGTGCGGGTCAGACGACGCAGCGGCGTGCGTTCCAGATCTTGGCTCTTGGCGCAGGCTTCAGCGGATGGCGGGGGTTGGCTGATGCCGATACCCACCGAGCTGCCGGCACCCGCGCTCGAGCCGGTGCTCGCGCCTGCTGTGCCCGCGCCCGCGGCGCCTACGCTGTCTGCACCCCCGCCTTTGCTGGCATCGATGTTCGAACTGCACCCAGCAGTGAAAATCAAGGACAGCGCAAGTTTCAACGTTGCTGAGCGAGGACTCAATGGAATGCTCCGTGTGTGTGGCTGAGCCTGCAACGAACACACTGGGTCAGATTTCTAACACGAGCCCGACAAAATCCGCCGGCCCTAGAGAAATTTCCAGCACGACCGCGGGTGAGTGTCGCACGCCTGAGTGAGTGAGGCGCGTTCGCTCTCCGCGTTGGCTCGCTTCGTCGTTGCGATCTCGGTTCGCCGGCACTCGCCCCATGACGAAAATCGATCGAGACCGGTCGCGCCCGTCGCTGAGGATGCTGCGGAGAGCGGGTGCTCATCGGCGAATGATGTCCGCTGATGGTGTAGGAATCGGTTCTGGCGGTATCCGTATCCGCGGTCGCCTTCGTGTCATTTCGACGCTGCCGAACTCCAGACTTCGAGTTGGTCGGCAGCCGACTGACCGCTAAAAGATGCTTAAGAAAGCGCAAAACCACCTTCGGGACGGCTTTTTGTCGCGTAAAAGCCAGTTACGCTCGCCTGGCTGAGTGCGAATTGCGCGTCAATTCTCACCCTCCGATAAAAAGTTGAAAGGGGGAGATGAGGAAGATCTCACTAGGGTTTGTGGCTTCAAAACTCATTACCTGTACGTCTGATGTGCGACGACGAGAGCAGGAGAGTGAATGGCGACGAAGCGTGAATCGAAGCTTGCCGCGACAACAGCGAGGGCCGTGAGCCGTCGACAAATGCTCGAAGGGCTCGGCGCGCTCGCGGCAGTCACTGCGTGCGGCTCGAACACCGAGAGTGGGACGCCGGGCGGTAGCGCGGGTGCTCCCGGCGTAGCCGGCGCCGCGAACGTGGCGGGCGCACCGGGCGCAGCCGGCGCCGCGAACATCGCGGGAGCACCGGGCACCGCGGGCGCCGCGAACGTCGCGGGCGCG
>Ga0247778_1000362_pt1 | contig 66781 bp, 62 predicted proteins | sample UWRJL049202B5_FD_179939 | JGI IMG/M metagenome (GOLD analysis project Ga0247778, IMG submission 179939) | Plant litter microbial communities from Arlington Agricultural Research Station in Wisconsin, United States - UWRJ-L049-202B-5 | ecosystem: Environmental > Terrestrial > Plant litter >... | reverse complement strand
TTATCTATTTTTTTTTATATTATTTTTATAATTTTTTTTTATTTAGTTTTTTTTTTTTTTTAAAATAATTTTAATTATTTTATATATTTTTTTTTGAATATATAATTTGTTATAATATAATTTTTCGATATTTTAAACTTATTTGATTTTATAATATTTGATAAAAATCATATTTTTATTTATTGCTATCCTAGCTGTTTTGCCAGTTCTTTTAATATTTTTTTGAATATAATTATAAAAAACAACAGTAGTTAATAATCCCTGATTATTATAATTTTTAGATAATAATCTAGATAATAAAATTATATTAAAATATTTCCCTTGATATATTATAATATTTTATTAGAATTTAGAAATTTATTGATAATCTAATAAAAATATTATAGAATGCGAAAATTATATTATTAATATGTTAAATAATAGTATTATAAATTATAAAAAGAATGATATTAATAATTAATTTATTAAGATTCCTAGAATACTAAATATTTTAATATTTTTATTGGATTGTACTCAAATTTTTTTAAAATCAATTTTAATTGAAATTAAATTTATTATAAAAAAAATCAAAAATAATAATAGATATAAAAATAAAAAAATAAATTTTATAATAATATATTTGATTTATATTATCCAAATTATTATTTTTGATATAGCCCTAATAATTGTTATATTTAAATATAAATAAAATTTATATTTAAAATAATATAAAATTTTTAATATTTAGAAATTATAATCCAGATATTTGAAAATATAAAATAAATATATTTAGAAATAAAGTTTTAAATATTATTTCGTTATTTATTTTGATTAAAGCGGAGGGTATAGCGAATATATTTAATAATTTTTTAGTTTTTTTCCAAAATCGAAAGTATTAATTTATTTAATATTTAGAACTTAAAGCTTCTATTTTTAATATTTGAATATATCAATTATTTATAATATAAAAATAAATTTATAATCAATCTATTTTTGTTAAATCTTTTTATTACCTGCCTTTTATATTGATATATTATAAAATACTAATTCCTAGTTATTCTTTTACTATTATTATATTTTTTTATATTGGTAAATAATAATTAATTTTTATATTATTTGGGAAAATAAATAATTTTTATAAAAATAATTCATATATCGATTTTTTTTAATATTTGATATATATAAAACAAGTTTTGATATTAAAATTTATTGAATTATTAAAAAATAATATCAAATATTATATTTTTTTTAAATAATTATTTTTATTTTTTTTTTTATTATTTTAATTGGTTCTATTTATTTATATATCAAAAAATTTTGCCCCAATAAATATAAAATAAAAACAAAATATCAATTAAGATATATTTTTTTTTGTTTAATAATAATTTAATAAATTATTTTTAAAATCTAAAAAATAATCTAGAAAATATTTTATAAATAACAAAAGTCCGGATTTTGAATTTTTGTTAAATTATTTATTTATTTAAATAATTCCTAGAATAAAATTAATAAATAATTTGGTATTATTTTAATAAAATTTTAATTGAATTAATAAATATTTTCTCCAATACCCTAGATTTTTTATTATTATTTATATTATTTATAATATTTTATATATTATTTAAAAATAAAAATTAATATTTGGGAGTAAAAAAAAAATCTGAAATATTATTATATTATATTAATATATTTTAATATATTATATAATAGGTTTATTATAATATTTTTCTGGAATTATATTTTTTCAATTAAATGATTAAAAAAAGAATTGATAAAATTGAAATAAATAAAAATATTTTTTTTTATGGGATTAGAAAGCCGGATTTGGTTATAATTAAAAAAAAAATTATTATTAGCGGATTTGTAGGTTTATATAAAATTATTTTATTAAATAAACTTTATCCCATTATATATAGTAGGAGTCGTCAAGAATTTACAATCGAAATCTCGATTGTAGATTTTGTGTGAACGTTTATAAAATTGATGATTATTATTAAATTTGGGTTGTTGTGAATATTTGCATTTATTTATAGAATTTTATTTTTAATAATAATATCTTATCCTAGTTTTTTATAATAGAATTTTCGACTCAAATATTTTTTTTATATATTTTTTCATTTTATAAATATTTTTTAAATTTATATAAAATTTTTTAAAATTTTTAGATTTAATTATAATTTTTTAAAAATTTATTTAAATAAAAATTTGACCCACTTTTATATTATAAAATCCTAGGAATTGTCGATTTTTTGTTTTTTAATTTTTTCAATTTTTTTAATATTATAACAATTTTATTATATTTTATATTATTATTATTATAAATATTTATAATTTTTTTAATAATTTTCTTAATAATTTATCTTTTTTTTATTCAAAAAAATTTTTCAAACCCCGTTTTATTAATAATAATAAAAATAATAATAAAAAATTTAAAATTAATTTATCTCTCAATCTAATCCTATTTATAATTTTTAATAATTTATTCAATTTTTTATAAATTTTGAATATTTTGAGTTTATAATTTTTTTTTTCTAAGTTTCGAAAATTTATAAAATTATTTTTGAATTATTTATCTATTATATAATCTTGTTTAATATTTATAATAATTTTAAATATTTTGATAAAAATAACTAAAATTTAGAAACAATATTTATATTTGAATATAAAAAAAAATCTAAGATTTTATATTTTATTTATAAAATTAACAAAAAATTATTTAAAATATATATTATTTTTGATAATTATTTCAAAAAAATTTATTGCAATTATTATTATATTGATAGAGATATTTGATGCGATTTTTATTTTAAAAATATTAAAAATATTCCCAAGATGCCTATTTATTGTAGATTTTTTGCTACTAAATTAATAAATAAAAATATTGGAGATTTATATTTGTTAAATATTAAAAAATAGAATTTATAAAAAATAATCGATATAGGTTTTGCGAAGAAAAATAAGAAATAAAAAGAGTTGGAATATCAATTAAAGATTTTGGATAAGGTGGATAAAATGAAAAAAAAATATTTTAAATTTAATATATTAATTTTAAATAAAAAAAAAATTATTACAAAATTATTATTAAAATTGTTATTTGGTTATTTATTAAAAAGTAAAAAATTTATAAAACAAATAAAAGAAAAAAAAATTGAAATTAAAAAAAATAATAAAAACGAAATTTGAATATAAATATATTTATATATAAATATTTTTTTTTAAAGGATTAAGGTATAAATTAAATAAAATAAATAAAATTTTGAATTATTTTATTTTTAATTTTAATTAAAAATTAATAATATTATAAAAATAAACTGATATTTCAATTTATCCAAAATATAATTTTTATAAATAGATTTATATAATTATAAAAGTTTTTTCTATAATATTTTTAAAATAATTACAAATACAAATATATAAAATTTCTTTTTTAAGGGTCAAATCGAAATAATTTCTAAGATAACAATAGGGATTCGGCCAATAAGATTAATTTATTTAAAATGTTTACACCAAGAAGTAAGTTAAGTTTTTAGTATTTTTAATGTCTTAAACCCTGCTTCAGATGGTTCTCTTTCTCCTGGCTTCTCCTCAAAAAGACCATTATCCAACAAGTTGTATTAATGGCATTATTATAATAATCTTTGGTTTTCTAAAGCCTGAAGCGAGGCTCGGTAGGCGCTGAAAAGACCCTGAACTGCCCAGACTTAAGCGACCCGGCTCGTTACACGTGCCTCAAATCGGCCAATTATTTCCCTAGTCGAGAGCCACCACAGCTGAGGGATATGTAATAAAAAGCAAAAACGCAGAGTTGGCCCGTGCAGAGCCAAGATTAGTAATCTAGCAAGGCTACGTTTTGAACGACATCTAAAGGGCAAACAACATACAAAAGCGTACAATCCGTTGACAATACGACGAGTCAACTAAGTTCAACCTTCAATAGAAACTTTACTGCGCCTTTTTCAAGTATGGGCATACTCAACACCATTAACTCCTCCACTGCTTCTAGTTCTGCAGCGCAGGAATCTGGGTCACGACCACGAGAACTGCCACCTTTCGTGGTATGCCACCGAGATGGATCACCAAACAATACATTCGGTCACTACTGCTACTATGCAATGGGGAATATCCCTGTTAGCGAGTTTGGCATTTGTCCAACATGCTTCAACGAAACTATAAATCCGACACCATACGGCCGACTTTTTAGAAAGGTCGACATAAATCCAGACACGCCTACTATGTGCGATTTCTCAAAGTCTTGGGTCAGGACCGCCTGGATATGGCTATATCGGGCCTATGCCTCAGATTCACGCCTCCTTGCTACAGTCTCGTCTCTTCAAGTCCCAGAAGGTATGTGTCCGAACCCGAAGAAGAAAACGTTGCCAGCAATCCGGAAGTGGTTCTCGGTTAGGGATCCAGATACACGACGTACCCTTGATCAGTTCACTACCTGCTCCTATTGCAAGGCTTGTGTTGAGACGATTTTGCCTTCGTTGAAGGGTATCTTTGTCCCTGCCGCCGGAGGAGCAACTTGTCAGGGAACGTGCGATTTGCCCCCATACAGCCATCGAAAGGCACAATATGAGGTTATTCTATTCCAAATGGCTCAAGACACAAGGGCCAAACCAGACATGACTCTGTTGGTGCAGTTCATTAAGAACTTCTCTGGCTTGAACGAGTGCCGAAAGAAGAGCTATGTAAAGGAGCGACACTGGGTCTCACCAGCGATGCCAGCTCTCACTATTTGCGATTCATGCCACCACGAGAAGTTTAATTTGAGCGGCAATCCTAGCAGTGCCTTTGCTAATGCTTTTACTGGTGGATTCCAAGTCAGTGATACGGCAATTGAATTCTCTTGCCAGCTATACTCTCCTAGAATGAGGGCACTATGGGATAACGCCATGGCAACCGGAGATCTATCTCAACTTCGAGACTTTGTCAACAAACGATCCTGGAAGCTCCGAGAATTTACACATAGCTATTCTCAGGCCGAAGAAGATTTTAATCGTTGGGGTACACTATCGAATCAGCTCGGGGATCAAGCCGTTCGCCAGAATCAGGACCAGCTAAGTTCTGATTTCAACATGCAAATTGCCGGCTGGAGGGTTATCGTAAGATTTGATATCTGCGCTATATGAACGCTGGCTAACCTTCGTTTAGAGAGGCCATAACCAGTCTTCCTCCACCTTTGGCAATGCGTTTAGTGCATGTAAACAGTCGGATGCTGCCAAACAAGTGATGAATCACCTTCTTACGGACTGGGAAACGAACTGGGAGTAAACACGCTGCTTTGGAAGAGAGCCAATATTGCCAATGAGTTATTCAGTGATAGGGTGTGCCAATTGTTGTCACTAAGAGCATGTTTTAAGATATACTTTCCTAGCTGGTATAAGTTTCTACTATAGGGATAGGGGGTGAAGAAGACGTTACTCGAGATGAATTCGTCTTATTCTTACGGAAAATTTGGATTCGTCTGTACGAAAGGCGGCTTTTTCACGTTCCGCTTTGACTCGGAGGATTTCCTTTAAATACCTAGCTTCTTCCTGTTTCTATCTTTAACGCGTTTTTTGAGAGAGTATACGTTGTCTAAATTTACGGTCTTAAATTATTAGTATACCTTCACAGCCCGTAGCAGAATTTTGTTGCAGGGCAGTGCCGAAGAGATCTCCTCCCTATAAGCAATTACCTTCCTCCCTTATCTTATTCAAAGTTGCATTTTCCTTTTTAGTCACCTGCTGCTCCTACTCCTTAAGACCCGTAGCATATTAAGAGGCAGTTTACAGCTCTTCTGGTCTGCTGCCTACAGTTTCGATATATTTAAGAAGCTAGAGCTAACAGTCTAACAGACTGCGAACGTAAGACGTACAGCAATCGAGTCTTAGCTTAGCGTAAGCGGCAGAATATTAGGCGGTGAGAACATTTGGTAGCAAGACGCTGTTTGACTTAACTAATAAGAACAAATTAATACTCGCATTCCATCCTCCACCCTCCTCCTCTCTGGAAACCCCACGCCCGGCTTAGGTCCGCGACATCCAGCTCGGCGCATAATCTATTCTACGGCGAACGACAACACGTCTCGAGGACAATAGCTAGAGAGAGAAGGGAGGAGAGTGTTACTTTGTTGCTAATGTAATATCAACCGTACAGCGGTCCAACTCTCGCGCAAACCCAAGAATCCTCCACCTTCTCTCCTCTGAATACATGCCCCAAAACGCCGCCACAAAACGAACAAACTTCTCAGGCTTGTCCTCTGTGAAATGCAGAAAAGCATCTTAGTTGGGAGGATAAACCTCTAAGACCTTTCCCCCTTCGTCGACGCGAACATAGAGCCAGCTGAACCAGTCTCAAGGGTCTAATATCACCGCCCACACCTCCCAACCAGGCCCAACCAGATCCTCCACCCCCAACCCCACCCGAATGCCTCGGCGTTCCGATGGCTGCCACTGCTGTTGGCCGCAATACTCCCGAACGTCAACGCCAAAGACGCGAAAGTCAAGACTTAGTGGGAAGGAAGGGGGAGAAGCGTAGTACGACGTCCAGAGGCTGTGTAGGGGAACCTAGACCAAAGGATAGCATTAAATCACCCGGAAAAAAGGGCTGTCTACGGAGTATACGTCGTGTAAGCATGGAGGAGTGGGGAGCAAGAGGGGAGATCTTACAAGGAACGGGCCGAGATTTAGGAAGGGCCATACGTCGACCTAATCCCCCTATCACAGCCACCTCTAGCGGCTCATCAGGAAGAGAAGCTACCCCCCCTTCTCTTTGGAATAGTCTGGACAATAGTTGCGATAAGGATAGCGACCCCACAGCTCAACCCTCTGGCCAACAGGACGATTATCATACTCAATTTACAACTAATATTTTGTATATTAGCCCTTGGCCAGAATAACTGCCTTTACTCTATTACCCATAGTTGTAGCTAATCTATATAGAATTCCATTGTCAATATTATGCTATGCCTCTTGTGCTCCTCTAATTAACGCGTCCAAAGTCTCGTTAGTATTAGGGGCTTGTTCAAGCTCAGGGTGTAGCCTATACAATTCTGCCTTCATTAAAGCCCAGAGATTCTCAAAGCGGCGAGAACAACAAGTCCTAATTTGGATTAGTACGTGTGAGCTAGCAATAGGGGGTGCAAACACTTGTTGCACCCCACTGTACGGCGTCAAGTGCCAAAAATGGATGAGGTGGTCTGTGCTCAGAATCTTTTTAAGCGAAAGGGGTGGTGCAAAGCCGATTTTGCAAGTGACTGTACCGTGAACATTTGGCTTCATTATCTATTGACCCCCTGATCCCCGAGGGGTTCAACTTCGAAAAGTGCTTGAGTGTCCGTTTCTTTCTCTTCCTCCACCTCCGCACGTTTTCTCCTCGCAGCCCATTGACTTGTAATGGTAAATCCCGCCCAAACGATACCTGTAACCCCCAGCTGCAGAGTTAACGCCGATAAAATATTGGTGAGCCCACCGAGACCTCCATATCCAGATTTCCTTGGCCACATGTCTCCAACCCCTACATTGGCACTTGCTCGGTACAACCGTCCTATGCAGCGTACCATGACAGCTTCGAGCGGTATTACCACTATGCCTGCAAGTATTTCTCGCAGTCCCTCCACTGCCATGATGGTTGGCAATAATGTCATGCCTGTCATGCGGTATCTAGTCTCGCTCGGAGGCAACTCATTTGCACTTCGCAATTCTGCTGACCATTGTCCCAACCCGCCTCCAAGGGGCGGACCTTGCCCAGCACTATCTGTTGCTTCAACGTCGAAGCTGATTAATGTTGCATGTGCCATTTCTGCATCATCTGCACTTGAATCTGTATCCCTCTCGACTGGTCGGGCCTGCGGCTCTGGTCCCTCAAGTGATGGAAGTCCTTCAAGAGCCCGCAACGTAATTTCATCCTCTGTAAGGCGAGAGGCACGCCTTGGCTGTGGCTGCTGGTCGGGTGTATCATACTCCATCGTTGGTGGCGCAACGGGCAATCCAGCGAACATGCTCTGACCAACTGGTCGAGGAAGTGCTTTGTAGATTGGACGGTACAAAAGATGCGAGGCAAAGAACTTCACTTTGCCATGAAGTACAATATAGAAGAGTGGCAAAGCAGACTCGAGTACCGTCAATATCGAAGCTAACGAGGCGGAAGTAAGGGCAGGTAGAGGAGAGAGTAATGGCGACTCCTTTGAGAATGGGATGAACGAGAGGAGGCTAGGAAAGTGTCTAGAGCTAGGGATGAGATACAACTGCTGTAGAATTGCAAACATGCGAAAGTGCAGTGTGACCCAACAGAAACCAAGGTCGAATCTTGATTGTTAGCTAGCAACGAAGAAGGGGAAGATTGGAATCAACTTACGATCTCTGCAAGTTTTCCTTCCACCACCGTGCTTTGGGGGACATCTTCTCTTCATCTTCTCCAAATACATCATCTAGTAACCTCTCCGCATAGAAGGCTGCCCAGTCAGCCGCATGGTAAGCCAAGACAGTGGGAAGGCCAGCAGTGATCACGTGACATAACCCATATTCTGCTGTCTCTTGTTTAAGGATCTGCAGGAGCCCTATATCGGAATAAGGACGATACAGCTGTTCGATATCAGTAACACCGCTGTTAAAAATGTGACAATACTTACCAAGATCCGCCGTCGCAAGCCCAGAACTCCCCACACCCCGCAAACCATTACTGCCCGTCCAATCTCCATCCATCTTAAGCCTCTGAGCGTCTCATTGGCCTTTTCTTCTAGAGATTTTACGGCCTTGACTTTGGCAGCTATGGAGTCTTCGACGATGCCCGTCACTTGCATGACCTCGTTGGCAGCACGCACGTGCTCTCGCTCTCGCCGTCTTGTCTCTGGATTTCTGGGGTGGCCATGCTCGTTGTAGAGCTGACCATTGTGTTCTCGATTTTCATCGCCGGACCATTCGACGACATGGTCTTCATATGGTCCTCGACCCTGGAGATGTCAGGTGACGTTCAAAGTAAGGTTGCACAATGAGGCTGGGAAGAAGCCTCAAAGTAGGAAGGAGTGGTACAAGCAGACCAAGGGTACTCTATAGACTTACCAAGGCTAGAGCCGTGAGAGACTCAAGGCGTCCCATGGTATATGGTTCTTGATCTTCGGGAGCTATTCGATTTCACATCTCTCTTGAGGCTGACTACAGACGCGTTCGATGGGTCTTGTTCATCAACAAGACTTTTCTCCAACTAAGAAAGGGTTGATCGTATGGGCTTGATTAGCATCTTCGATGGCAGTCAAGAGTGTAGATGTAGTTCAGGATGCGGGCGGATATAAGGAACGGATGACAGAAGATGGAAAGGAGGCTGGCCAAAAGGGGAGCAAACGGCGCTAAGATTAAGCTTATCGAGAACCCCTGTCAGTATCAAAATATTTTTCTTCAATTCTCAACTCCAACGCCAGGAAGAGTAGAAATCCCACTTCTCTACTCCTCGCAATGGCAAACAAATCCCCATATCAGACGACCTTTGAGGTCGAGCGGACTATACAGCCTATATATACCGGAGGAAGCGTGGCGCTGGATCTTTCAGGGCGCATTCTCGCGACAACACTGGGCGAAGATGCTTTGTTGACAGACCTGGACACAGGGCGGCAGCTGGCTCGCATTGAAGGAGTAGGATCCTCATACTATATTCTAGGGACATACAGATACTAATCTCTCTCTAGGATGGCGAACTCATATCAACCTTAACCTGTACGTTCGACCCCGCCTCCCTCAATCCATTTCTAACCCCACCACAGTAACACCCTCGGCCTCCCACCTAATCATCTGCTCGCGATCCCTTTCTATGCGAATATACTCCCTCCGGCCTTCTCCCTCCCAAGATATCAAATACGAACTCCTGCGAACCCTCAAACCGCATAGCACACCCGTGATCGTCCTCGCTGTTGATCAAACAAGCACATTACTCGCAACTGGTGCAGCCGATGGCGTTGTAAAGGTCTGGGACATCCAAGGAGGCTATGTCACACATACATTTCGAGGACCCAATGTCTTGATCTCAGCTTTGCATTTCTTCGAATTAGTCGCAAGCCAAGACGAAGAATCTGGCATCTCGGCGAGGAACAGAAAGAAGGATCGACGGAAGAGCAATAGCGAGCAAGAACCGCAGAATGAAGCTACGAGGGGATTCAGATTGGCGTCTGGGAGTCAAGATGGCAAAGTGAGGATATGGGATCTCTATAAGAGGAATTGTGCTTCTGTTCTCGACTCCCATGTCTCTGATGTTCGAGCGCTTGATTATTCACGGGAAGAAAACGCGCTTCTGACGGCGAGTAGAGATAAAACATTGATGTGGTGGGATGCAAGGACGTGGAAAGTGCGCAAAGTTGTGCCTGTGTTGGAGGAGGTTGAGGCTGCTGGATTTATTGGGGATGGAAAATTGACGTATACCGGAGGTGTGAATGGGAATATTCGAATATGGCAATCTGATAATGGCCGAGAATGCACACAAGCACAGTCACCGAGGTCAGAGGCTGATGCTATTGTTGAGGGCATAGCAGTCCCAGGCCTGTCTTTCATTCTGTCAGTGCAATCGGATCATACCATGGTCTTGCATTCTACGACGTCTTTGAACGGGCTTGGGTCCACAGATACTATTTCCCCATTGGAGGAAATCAGACGGATATCAGGTACCCACGACGAGATCATCGATCTTGGGTACCTCCTGCCCGATCGATCACTATTAGCTCTTGCAACAAACTCGGAAGAAATCCGAATCGTTTCCCTTGCCGAACAAGAAAGCTCTGCATATTTCGGAGCAGATGTAGCCCAATTGAAAGGCCACGAAGACATCATCATTTGCCTGGACATCGATTGGTCCGGCCACTGGATCGCCACAGGAGCAAAAGACAACACAGCGCGACTATGGAAAGTCGACCCCGCAAATTCCTCCTTCACCTGCTACGCAACCTTCACCGGCCACGCCGAATCCCTGGGCGCCATCTCACTCCCAAAAGTAACACCCCCCGAATCATCAGCAGCTTTCAAATCCCCCCTCTCCTATCCACCGCAGTACCTCCTAACCGGCTCCCAAGACCGCACCGTCAAACGCTGGGATGTACAAAAATCCAAAGCCCTTTACACGCGCAAAGCCCACGACAAAGACATAAACGCCATCGACATCAGCCCCACCGCCACGCTCTTCGCCTCCGCATCCCAAGACCGCACGGTCAAAATCTGGTCCGTGGAAGAAGGCGAAGTACAAGGTGTGCTCCGTGGCCACCGCCGCGGCGTGTGGACCGTGAAGTTTGCGCCGAAGGACACACCTTCTATAATTGGGGACAGTGGCCCGGCAGCAGGGAAAGGATTGATTTTGACGGGGAGTGGAGATAAGACGTTGAAGATTTGGAGTTTGGCTGATTACAGCTGTCTGCGTACATTTGAGGGCCATACACACAGTATTCTCAAAGTCGCCTGGCTCAGCCACCCTCCTTCAGATAGACGGAAACACGTGCATGTTGCGAGCGCGGGTGGTGATGGCTTAGTCAAGGTCTGGGACGCGAGTACAGGCGAGGCAGAATGCACGCTGGACAACCACGAAGATCGCGTGTGGGCGCTTGCGGTACATCCAGTGAGTAATATGCTGGTGAGTGGGAGCGGGGATAGCACGGTGTCGTTTTGGAGGGATACGAGTAGTGAGACGGCGGAGGCGCAGACGAATGCTGCGACGATGTTTGTGGAGCAGGAGCAGGAATTGCAGAATTATATCCATGCGGGGAGTTATCGCTCTGCTATCACTCTTGCGCTGCAGCTCAACCACCCTGCTCGTTTACTGGCGCTCTTCACGACCGTCACGACGAAGGTACCGGAAGAAGGCAGTCTCTCCGGCCTCAAAGCAGTAGATGAAGTCCTCGCCTCCTTATCAGACGAACAACTTTCTAAACTCCTTCTGAGAATAAGAGATTGGAACACGAATGCGCGGAACGCGGCGGTGGCGCAGAGGTTGCTGTGGACGGTGGTGAAGAGTTATCCTGCTGCGAGACTGGCGGGAATCAGGGGTGTTGGTGCGGTGGTTGATGGGTTGAGGGTTCATTCGGAGAAGCATTATAGAAGGATGGAGGAGTTGGGGGATGAGAGTTTTTTGGTGGAGTATACGTTGAGGGAGATGGATGGGTTTGGTGCGATGGTTGGGGTTGAGGGGTAGATGGAATGTAGAAATTCAGTTTTGGTACTCGGCATTACTTGTGTGCTGATGGTTTATATGCGCCACTTTTTATAGGGATGAATGATTGGCTGAAGAAATGCTTGGGCAGACTTGGCTTTCTTCCTCTTGGCGTCTGCCGGAAGTTTTGTAAGTCACGCTCGTTTCAATATCATTTGCTTTTGAAAGTTTTTCATAATCATATCTCTATTCACAAAATATCCATCCTCGATTCCCCGTTAAGTATATACAACCATTTTTCGAACTTTTAATACAAATCACCCATCATCTCTCATTTCATTTCGAACTCCCTGTGCGCCGAACACCACAACCACAACCAGAAATGCGGAAATTGACATGAAGCGCAATCTAACCAAGTGGCGCGCAAGTAAACGCACCACGAACCGTACCCTTCGAATATTGATCTCTCTGTTTCACATTAGCATTTATACCCCTATCCCACTGCGGGGAGAAAAACTTACAATATCAACAATACTCGAATAAGTCCCCGCAACCAACGTAATCATGCCAATAACAAAACAAGCCCCATTAACAACACTCAACCCCAAATTTTTCTTCTCATACCATTTCCCCTCCTTAATAAGCATAAACCACATCATAGCCGGGAAGTAGAACGTGAAGCCCGAGATAAATAATGCGGACATGATAGAGAGGAGGTCGGAGAAGAAGGGGATAGCTTCTGCGATGACCCAACCGAGGACCGTGATGCAGGCTACCATGGCGATCCATGTTATCCAGCCCTTTTTGGTGTTGATGAAGCGCACGATGGAGTTTTTGTAGATGCGGCCGTGAAGATAACGAGCGACGACGGTGCCGTTAATGGAGCCAGAGATGAAAATAACAGGGAGCGCGACACCGAAAGCAATCTTAGAGATCGTGGTTCCAGCTGATAGTAAAGCGGGAGACTTAACGTCTTGGCCAACAAAGGCGAAGATCAGGGCACCAGTGAGAGTATAGATGACCATTTCAATAAGACCGAGTGCCCAAATAGACTTGACGTAATCCTTTGGGGTGTGCATTTCATCCATGAAGGAGAACTGGCAGATGGAGAAGGAGTAGGCGAAGATGATGTTGGTGATGGCGATGAAGCCGTCCGCGAAAGTGATGTTCTCTTTGGGCCATGCGGACCAGTTTACGGCTTCGAGACCGCCGGGCGCACGACCGTTTACTACGGCGGTGGCGATGATGGTGATGCCGATGGCGAGCATGACGGATACGAAGTCGATGTAGCCGAGGATGGCCATTTCGGTGAAAGAGGGGGGAAGGGCGAGTAAGAAGAGGATGATCATTGAGACGACACCAAAGACGAGTGAGCAGGTGCTGTTGTTGGTGATGTTGAGGAATGCAATTGTTCCGGTCAAACTAATGTCATTAGCATATTTTCATGAATTTTGTGTGTGGGGGATGAGAAAATACCAATGCGATCCAACCAGAAAAGTCAACATCAAAGTGAACATAGCACCAATCAACTCATATCCAAATCTCCCCATCAAGAGTCGTCCAGCATCAGCATAATGAGCCACATGCGGAAACTTCAGCTTGACCTGCCCCACGACGTAACTGGTATAAATAGCGACCAAACCCAACCCAATCGTACAAATCACACCAGCCACCATACCCAGCGTCGCAAACGCAGAAGGAATGGAAAGCGCGCCCAGAGCAATGGCTTCCACGATCAAGACGACGGTCAATCGCTTCCATCCGAGACGTTTGAAGTGCGCCTGGCCCTGCGCCTCCAGCATTGCCGTCTCGCCAACGATGTCATCCTCGGCCTTGAACCCCGAATTCTGAGAGGAGCGCGACTCGGTCGCATTCTTTTCGTTAAGCTTGTTGTCCATTGACAAGTACTTTTCCTCTGCTGGGGCAGCAGCAATGCTGTTGGTGATATCGGCCATTATGAATGCGGGTTGTTGGGGAAGGAAGGAGGGGATGAGAGGAAATGAAAAAGAGGGTAAGTGAGCGCGTGATATAACGATGTTAGTTCCAGGATATCAGTAGTCTAACTGACATTAGTCCGGAGTATGTGAAAGATAAGACTAAGGAGAGAGAACGAATCACACGCAGTATCAACGTGTACTATTTCCCTCGTTCTTTCAGGGTTATTTTCTGATTACCCCACGAAGGTACGCCAGAGATACGCCAGAGGGTTTGACAACCCTCAGGGTCAAAATTGGGAATTCGATGGAGCCCGGTCTTTGATGGCGATGACGGACTACTCGGATTAGCCCGGGTAGACTGGCTGACATGACCAATAGCGCTGAGGCTTGACGTAGAAAAGCAGTCCGGTAGTTGATCCCTAGCTCTGAATAGTCTTAGGGGGTTCGCTTCGGCGGCATTAGAGAGTTATTATTACCTCACGGATCCATAGTTCCTTGTTTCAAAACGCGTCTAGTAGATCATCGGTGACGCCGGTTACCCATGCTAATGCCGTGGGATTGCCCATGGACTTGAAGAATTTTCCAGAAAATGCGGCTCCTTCGCGGGTATGTAAAGCTTGAAATCCTTGGGAGGAAAGAGATAAGCATGACTGCTTTGGTCAAATGCTTTGGTCACTCGACTCATTATTGGTTGTTTTGAGCGATTTCTAGGGAAAATTTCAGAGATAGGGAATAGGGAAGGATGAAGGTTGAAGGATGCGATGACGAGGTGGGATTAGGGTTTTCACCCCGCCGGCACATCCCTAAGAAGACTAGCCTTCCCGCTGTGGCGGAGCTTGGCTACCCACTACTTTCACCTCTCATGACTCTCACCTTCGCTCGACTTTCAAGACGACCAGTTGCTCCTTGCCTTGCATACCTTGAGAGCTTTCTTTTGTTGCTGGTCGAATATGTAATATCCACGCTTGCCCCAGCTCTGACGCGGGGCTTGAATTTACCCCTCACCTTCATTTCAGGAACGCTATGTTTCTTGAGTTCGTGAAAGTACGGCTTCCTTTCGGATTCATCTTGTTCAGAAGTCCATGGGTCTCTCTCGAGAATCTTCCTCTTTTGTTTCGAGATCGCCTCAACGACCTCACCTCAATTGGTTTTGGTGGTTGCTCTTATTCTAATTTTGTCGTTGAGCTAAATCCCCTCTTGTACCATCACAGTCCATTCGTTACTAGTTTTCTCCGCGATTTCATTTTGGCTTGTTTCGACCCGCGTCCTAGCTTCACGTCCTAATTTGAAACGTCGTCAAAGAAATGTCAAAAAGGGTCTTCCCGAGGCGATGCCCGAGTGAGTGGTCCCCGGAGAAGGTTGATGTGTCCTTGTCCTCCATGCTATCTAATCTTGAAGGTCCTAACCCCTTTCCCACATTTCAGTGCCTCGCCGTCCATGAGTCCATGCACATAGCACTCTCCAACGAGCTTGAAATACTTTGGATCCGTGTCGATACGTAGGAGTAATGGCACAGAGCATTGGTAAAGTATGACGACAATATCTCCGGGCAAAGCTCCACTGGGACCCAGCGCCATACGACCGTCACATGTTCGAAGGAAGTTCTTCCCCTCCTGCTTTTTGGCTTTGTGAAATGAAGCAGTGCCGTCGATAAACCTCGAATATCCCCCAATTTCTCCTCCAGAATCATCATCGTCGTCGTACGCATCCGAATCTCCATCTTCGTCTTCGTCTTCGTCGTCCTCTTCGTCGTCTTCATAGTCCGACTCTTCATATAAGCTCAAAAACGAACCCTTTATCCAGCCATCCACCGTTTCTTCAGATAGCCTGCGTCCAGAGGTATCGGTATCAGTTGTACACGTCCTAATCAACTTGCGCAGTCTCTGTCTCCTTTCTTCTTTCCTAGCCCTCCACTTTCGGCTTGTGCAGCGGAAAGCGTTGAGGACATCCTTATGGCCATCTCCAAAAGGTTTCGGTAAAACACTCTCAATGCTATCCACTGCAAACCCTCCAACATCTAGCGTCCACCCGTCGTCAAGAATCTCCGTCATGTTTGTTTCATCCCCGGATGCAGAAAACTTGCCGAAGAATCGTTGTGACATAGCGGGCAGATTATGTACGAGTTGCCAGTTCGGGACCCAGGATGGGACATCGGTTGTATTGGCCTCAGCCTCAGCCTTTGCAATGACATCAGGCGCGAAACCCCCGAGTCCTGCTGAGCGAAGGAACTCCAAAGTCCAGAAGGATATCGCTGCTGCAGATTCCCAGTAGACCTTTGAGACCGACTTCTCATAGCTCGGGGTTATGAACCTTACATCAAAAGACGTAGTACTCAGCAGCGCAAAGACTCGGTCTTTAGGATCGAAGCACTGCAGGTAGGTAGCCATGTATAGATTCTGCTCCAAACGTTTCGCCGCCACCGTTCTCGAAAGCGCCAATCTTAGCTCATCGTCATCTTGTGACGAGCTCAAAACCTCAAGCGCCTCTTGTTCTGAACGAAATGTATGCTGCATGCGCTCACGATTCTCGGCTCTTGCGTATATCTTGCCAATATCAACCTTCGGCAATTCTTTGTAGAGGCGATGATTAAAGTCGTACCCATCTGCAAATCTATCTTTTCTGATCCAGGGCGCTGAGCTGTCCGTATGCTTTTTGATAACTTGCGACGCAATACGCAGAGTTTGCCATGAAACCTGGACTGTGGCTCCCAGAACAAGCTGGATATCCTTCGACAGCAAGCTCTCCTGGAAAATCCACAGTCGATCCCACCATGCATGGCCGAAGACGGTCTGGATGCATCCAAGATTCCACTTCGACGTCACGCGGGAAACGGCCTTATGGAAGTCTTCAAAATCGTTTCCTTCCTGCGATGCTAGTTACTTGATAACCTCAGCCGCATTCTTCAATTCTTCTTCCCTTTCAGCTAGATTTTCTTCCGAGCCATCAGGTCCCAGCCACGCAATAGCGCGCTCTGCCTTACGATAGATGTCGCCCATCAAAGCAACTTGTTTCCCCTTGTCTTCGGGATCGTCTTGATTGATGCAGATAGCGTCAACCCATAGAGATATTGCGTCTGTATGATGCCGTAAAGCTCGAAGCGCAGCGTAGCAGTTCCTCGTGACGAGGATGAACTTGCCGTCTATTTCGATGGGGAGTTTGGATTTGGGGTCACCCCAGACGTAGGATAGTGCTGTAGGGAGTTTGTCTTGGAGGATGGAGATATGTTGGAGGGTGGTGCTGATTGGAGCGGAAGGGGATGGGGAGGGCAGGATGTTGAGGACCCGGATGAAATTACTTTCCAAGGGGAGGTATTTGTATGGATCCATGGTTATTGCTGTTGCTTAGGTTGCATTGGCGGTTCCGAGATAGAGATAGAGGTGATTTTTGGAGGAGATGAGTAAATTGGGAGTGAGGCTGGAGGGACGTTGGCATAGTGGTGGCGTTGAGCTAAGCCGGATTCAGCGACATGGCTTGGGGAATCAATGCATTGCGGTGAGTGTCACCATCCATAGACTTGGATCATGTCAAGAATCATTTTAGCTTAAATACCACAGAGCTCGACCTTATGTGCTTCACACATGGGTATCGGACCAGCACGCAGAACTCGCCAGTCTTTAAGTTGGCAAAGTATCTATGAAGACCGTGGTAGGTATCGAAAGCCTTGCCAAATATTGAGCAGGATATCTTAGAAATGGGGGGTATTGATAACTTATTTGTTTTTCCAAATCTTAGCCAGTTTATCGGCAATTGTTCCGTTAATATCTGTTTCTTTGTTATTCTTGGTCGTTGTTTTAAAATATTTTACATCTGTTAGCCGATATATCTTCGAAAGAAATATTTCCCCACCTGTTTTTGGGTTTTGTGAAAGGAAGTGGTGCCGTCTACGATTTTCCCTCCAGAATCATTATCGTCGATATAATTATTTAACTTTTTATCTTCATCTTGTGAATTGGTAATTCTCCTCGTCCTCGTCCTCGTCCTCGTCCTTGTCATAATCTGATGCTCGATTGGACGTCAATTGTCTGACGGATCAGTCCTTGCTCTACATTTAACAACTCTTTACAACCTCACTTAGGTCAGTGTTTTGTGGTTTCTCTTGCACGACCTTCTGCAGTACGTGTTTAGCCGATATGTTTATTCATCGCGTAAGAATACCTACCTAGGTATATTGCGGCTAAAACCCTGGAGTTCGTATAAACCGCATGGTGTACAATTTGATCGATTTAGCCATTGAACCGGTCCTTGTTTCATTCTAATCTGGAACGTTGCTCTTTTCAAAGCGAATGTTACGTTAACCATACTTTACTATTTTCGTCGGTCTATTATTGCTTGGTTCCCAAATCTACTCGCTAAATAGTTCAATATTTTGGTAAACGTGAATATATAAGCAGCCAACATATCTATCGATCCCATCACTCAATATAATCCTCACCAAATACAAATTCAAATCAAAACATTAACATGACGGACGTAAGAAACTGCCTCTTTCCCCATGACTACAGCTCATTCCATGACTTCTGGGGCAATTTCCAAGTCGGCAACACCACGAAATCCATATACTCCGATCGATACCTAACCGCCCCAGGCACTCCTCAAGGCATCGCCACCTTGACGTCCGAGCCTCACTCACCCTGGTATACTATAGGGGGTCTAGGTTGGCAGTGCAGCCGCATGGCATCAATGGCCCAGGATTACAATTCTACTTCTTCGTCTGGGCTAGTGCTGCATATCAACACGGAACCTACTGGCCGCGCTCCTCTTATTACGCTTACAGGGAACACGACTTCGGGCAACTGGTTCTTTGACCTTACTCCTGGTTTCTATGTGGAGGACTTTTCTATACCGATGAGTTTCAGTGTTAAGAATGGGTCCTATTATGGTTTGCTTTTTTTGCTCCCACGTTCGTTAGACTAGATGCTGATATCCTGTGAAGCTTGCACTGATGATGCTGGGGAAATCGGTGTATATTTCCGACTGAATACCACCACTACGCCTTCAGATTGTGAGGATATCTTGTTATATCCGCGGTTGACTGGCCCAAATGGCAAAGAGAAGGTTTGAAGTTTGGAATATATTTCTCTCCGTGGTGGAAACAGGGGGTTCGAAGAAGTGAGTTTATAATCTTTAGTCAGGGCGTCTTGGGCTAGTACCTCAGCACAGATTCTAGGTCCAATTAAGATTAATTTGTAAAGGAATCATACCAACTTCTTGCCTTGCGGCCCTCATCTGCGGTCTTCTACCATGAAAGAGGAAGATTTCTCTTGATCACTTTCCTGCTCCAATGAAAGCCATACTTGCTTCCCGAAACCTCAGCCAGCTCCTCAGCAACCCCTTCGCTGATATATTCCTATTCCTCGTTATTCTTGGTCGCTTCCTCATGCCTGTCCACAGACCATTATCACATGCCAACCCTAACATGAAGAAAAGTCATTTCTGTTCGGAAAGGTGAGCAGAGCTGCTTTACCAGAAATTCAGGGTGAGTCGAAGGTGAGTGGATATATTAAAAATTGCTTTCCTCTGAAGTCGGACGCTGACCTTCCTTTTTTACCTTATGGATAGATCCCACTACACGCCAAATACTGCCGCACAAGAGGTACTTGTCCCTTGATCGCAACCGCCGTTCATCTAGTTTCAACTGAACGGACCCAGTGTTCGTAATACAACGGCCGACAAGGAGCCACATTAATAATTGCCACCCAGCCTCTCCAGTAGCGGCTTCGGTTGGAAGCCAGAGGACGGGTGCCCAAGAAGTTCCTTCCTTCTTATGTAAGGGTGTTAAAAACCATATGGGGAGTACGATCATCGTAAAACTACATTAGGGGATCATCGTGTGAGCTGGCTATAGCTAGAGACGGCACAAAGGGTACATACAAAAAGGCCAAAAACACGCTAAGCCAAAACATATATATCGTAGAGGCGCGCATCTGTGGGAATAGATCCTTAAGATCTTGCAGGCTCTCCCGTACGTCCTGCTCGGTTGTGACAGGCGATATGCTTTCTTGTCCGACCACAGATTGGTTTTGAACTGCTGAATATGAGTCCTACTGTATGCTACGGATAGGGGCATGGGTAATTAGCCACCTAATTGCTCCGTTTCGTCCGCCTGCACATGGCCTTCTTGAGAGGCTATATATCTCTCGAGATTTTGGTATGCTACTAATCTAGCCTTTTCTAGATGCTGGAACCAATACTGATCTTCTCCATTGACTGTTTGAATGTCTTGAGAACCGCGCGTCGGTTGGGCCGCCATTTTCTAAGAGGAGACAGACAACTGTATCATTTTATTCAATTAAGCTTCGTACAAAGGACCATTTTGATGTAAACAGAAGGTGAAGAAAGCCTAAAGAAGAAACAGAGCCGACCTACCTAAGGCAGACCTTGTGGAGCAAGGCCGAAGGTAACCCGCGATTGGTGTGGGCTTTTTCAATCCCTGATATCGTCTAAGATCGGACATAATTCCTCCGATATTATCTTTTTACTGTTGGCCTCAAACAGAAACGGATGGGCGAATGATTTGCGCATTACAGTATTGCTACTTATATTGCACTAGTTATTTCTTGCTTGAGGATTTTGTGAAGGTTTACACAGTCGCTGACGATTCCCTGGCGATTGCCCTTAGATCACAGGATATGGGAAATTCAATGGTCACGTGACCTTTGGCGTTTGCTCAAGGGTGTGATGTTCTAATCCTATTATAGGGGCGGTTGCCGACCCTCGCCCAAAACCGTTTGGTATATTAGGGGCTCGCGTACTCAATCTCGAGTACTTGTTGGCCTGCGGCCGGCTCGGCCTCTCAATTTCCTCTATAGGGTCCTCAAGTCTAAAACTTTTTATAATAATATTTTGAAGTTTTGCCTTGTAGCTTAAAAGATATAGAAGTTTTTATTAAATCATCTGACAAAAGAGTCCTGTAGTGGTGAATCAGGTGACTGCTACTCGTCAGGTGATCTGCTTAGATTCTACATCTAGTATTTAAGTGCAAGATCCTTCTTCAGGTAGAAAAGTAAATATAATTCTTCTTCTCCTCACTATTAGGTGACAACCACTATTTGAAGGGATGTGGTTTACTCTTCTTTTGTATTGGCCTCTTTAGTCCTTGTAGTAACTCTTTTTACCCCTTACCTAGTATCAAATCACCCAATGAAAGAATTTTTACAACAATCTTTTTTTGGTTTTAGATCACCTAATATAAAAACTTCTATAGCAATCTTTTTAACCCCCCTATATTCTGTCTAATCATTGCATAATGACGCAAAATCAGGTGATTTTCGATTTTTATAGTAGTTTTATATGAAAAATAGACTATATAGATTGGACCCCCTTTTTTTATCCCCAAATAAGTTTTTGGGCACTGCTGCGAGAATTGATATTATTAATAAAGCAAACGTGGAAAAAGGAGAGAAATATTTAGTACGGTAAAGAATTGGGGTCAAAAATGGTAAGATTTACGAGAAATAATCTAGTTGGTGATATTGCGGGCGTTATTGCGTGGGCAAGACCATGGTGATTGGGTTATCTAGCAAAGCAGGTGGGTGTAACTCAATTTGCTGTGGTGCAGTGGCTTGCATGAGAATTGGAACTTTTGTTCGGCTACCCCAATAACCTGCTCATGCTCAAGCCCATGCCCATGCATAAACCGCCAACCTACCTTCTGGCTGCTCCAAAAACAAGGCTGCAAGAAAAGGTATAAGAGAACGGCATTCCTTCCCTTAGCTTGCAACATGGCTTAAACATTCTCTAGTCAAAACATCTTGCAGCCTCGCCTCTTATTAATGACCATGTCTGGACGTCTCGTTCCCGCTTATAACACTGCCAAAACGGCAGCCTCGGGAAGACAAATACGCCGCGGCCCATGCCGTAATGAGTGGGAGCGCCATAGGCGCCTCATCACGAGCCTGTACGTGGAGAAGAATACGCCTTTGAAGGAGGTCATCACAATCATGGCGGGCTATGGACATAACGCTACGTAAGCTGAAATCTTCAATAGCACGGCATCACGTTGAATGGTAAGTCTGACATAAGATAGGAGTAAGATGTATAAAACGCGGTTCATGAAATGGGGATTAGCGAAGTACAATAAAGAGAAGGACATGACGCATATATTGAGAAAGAACAATCAGCGTGCTGCCATTGGAAAAAGCAGCCATTTTCGAGTCCATGGCAAAGTCGTGCGCTGGAAGGAGATCGAGCGTTATTTCAGTCGGAAGAAGGAGTTGACCCAGAAGACTGCTTCCTGTGCTACGCCACCATATATCTGTTGTCGAACACCACCAGCCGAAGAAAAGACTTTGATGGCTTCATCAGCCAACGGACTGCCATTAAGCTTTCAAGATAATGCCGGTACGGTCGATATGGGCTGGGAATCGTCAATGAGTTTGGGAAACGATAACGCCGGCTTTCAGCAGCAAGCCTTCATCGATACCGAAAGTATTCTCTCCATTCATTTAGGGGTGCCGCCATCACCTTCGCCACCTCAGATATTCCTTGTACCCGAGGCTCTGTTTTCTAGTATTAGCATCTATATCAGCGAGTCTTTCCAAAATGGAACGTGGATCATTGACGAACAAAGCGCTTGCACAGCTGTTACTCCAGATGGTGTCGACCCAACCGTTTATGTTAATTTGAATGTGTACTGCGAAATGGCATTCCGTTTTATCAAGAAGGGCCGCGCGATTGAGTTTGGCCATGTTCTGTCAAAGGCCTTTGGATTTGTACAACCGATGCTCTCTATACAGCACCCTCGAACGCTGGGCAGCATTCTCTCTGCATTTTTCTTCCTCAAGGAAAGTGGATTGCAGCATGTCGCATTATTACTACGCGATTTTGTTGGGAAAATGGCTACCGAAATTATTGCCAAAAACCACCCGTGGCGTAATATATGTCAACTTTTCGCAACGTTTGATTTGGACCTTCTCGATCAAGCGCTAAGACATATATATCAATGTGTTTTTGATACATTTGGGAAAAGTGTCGGCCCTTCAAAAAGGACTCCGCTTCGAATTCGTCTTGAGTTGATCCAGCTTTTATATGGATATACAGATTTACCAAGGGCGGAAAGACTCTTTCGTGATATCTTGGCCTCTGGTGTGCGTGACCCATTAGTCAGGTCGTACCTGGGTGACATTTTGAATCACCAAGAACGGTACAGAGAAGCAGATCAAATTGAACTGGACATGTTGTCTAGAGCTGACCAGGACGAACCGCATGTTCATAAGACACAAGACAAGGCGGAAACCTCAAAAGGTCTTACTTGGAGTCAATATAATCTGGAGAAAAAGGCTGCTGTGGAGAAGATCTTGCGACAGGCTATAGGCATAAGTGTTTTGGAACTAGGCCCGAAAAGTCCATGGACTATCGATGTGATAGATACGCTGCGGATGTTCTTACGAGAATGGGGGCGTGATGCAGAGGCTGACCAGCTGAGGTTAGAGATCAACAAATTAATAAGGATAGATGAGACGGATTTGGGGAATGAAAACCGTGTGACGGAATGACGAGAGCTTGAAGCATGAGAAGGGTGGCGCTTCGTCAGAAATATTGGTCATCTGTAGGGGAAGTAAATGTCTTTTGAGAATAATATCTAGTCCAAAATTGAGCGGTCTCCTCTCTAGGTTTACCTAGCTTAAATCTCCAGCACCTAATACTGTTTTATATTATATATTTTCCGCTAAAATTTATAGAAGACCAGCTCGTAATAGATTGTATTTAAGTATAAGGAGGTAATCGCCAATATAAAGTTATTTTAGCAACTGTCTTCTTCTCAACTCTCCCCTTCCCAACTCCATTACCTAAACACTCGAATCGCGATGAATAAAGAGAAGAGGAGAGGTAACGAAACAAGTACTAAAAAAATAAACAGTTAATAAAATCGTCTTTCTACATCCATACTTATGTATTATTAACCTCTTTACCTTTCTAAAAGTAACAAATAAGGGAGAAGTAAAGTAGATAAGAGGCAATTAACCCCCCCTGAGCTCTTTATACGGCTTTGAATTTAGGATTCGCCCTTTATTCCCTCTCGTATTATGGCTACCCTTATCAACTTACCCCTCGAACTCAAAGTTTCGCTACCACAAACAATTTCAGTCCACCCACTACCACCCCTCCTCCCAAAACTCTCCCTCAAATCCCCCAGTACAACATCCGGCCTCTCCCATACCGCAAAATCCCCTCTAATGCCCGTTCTGGCTCCCCTGAATCCTTCACGCTAGGAGTTAACACTCTCGATAGCCGCATGACCGCACGACCGGGAATTGGCATACCTAGGCAAGACGGGTGAACAGAGGTGAGGCGATAGAGTGTGCACAAGAAGGCTAGGGAGGACGGGTGAAGCGAGGGTGAGTAGAGCAGCGAGATGCTACATGTACATGCGCGTAGCTTGGTGTACCCGCAAAGTGAGGTGAGGATTGGCGCGAAACAACAATAGATGCTGTCCTTGCTCTTCTGCTCTCACGACTCCGAAACCTGACGTTTCTCCACTTAGGTCCAACTTCACCAGAGAGACGATTATTCTTGGTGGCATGTTCAAATCTGCGCTCTGCGGCGAGAACAACTTTGGTCTTTCGAACTTTGAGAAACCGAGAGAAGTGACCTTCAATCCTCGAATTTGCATCGAGCAGCTCTGGGGTCGTAATCATAACGACGAGAAACCAGATAATTCGCTCTGCTCTCTCACGTTCTTCTCCGCTCTAGCGATAGAGGATATCACAGCCACAATCGAAGAACCAGAAACATTTCAATGGCCCGGCAGTCCACCATCTCCATCCACTCTCACCTCCCTTGACCTTACCTTGTTGCGAGAGTGAACTGTCGGCCATATACTCTCCCGTTGCCGGAACGTGCACAATTTGGCCTACCACTTTTACGCAGATAAAGCAAGCAAAAAATCCTATGATAGAGTACAGAAATTGCTCAGGACCTTGATGGTTGGCGAGAGTCTCATGTCCTTGTTAGCGTTAGTCAAGGACACCCTTAAATCTCTTGTCCTGACAGCGCACATCACCCCCCACGACTACGATGGCCACGAGGCAGAACCGGAGAGTATCGACAATCTAATAAGCCTGCGGGGCTCCTTCCTGCAACTTGAAAATCTTGAGATCCCAATTGTCTTTCTGCTTGGATGGGAGCTTTCAGACAAGATTAAATTTGGCGATGTCTTGCCAGAAAATGTGCAATCCGTAACGCTGAATGATGATACTTGGTGGAAGTTGGTGGAAGTGACAGTCTGCGTAGCTTGATCATGAAGAGATGCCACTGTTAGATTTCATTGAAGAGTGGTTCAATGATTATAGGGTATGCACGCCACGCCTAGAAAAACTTCACCTAGTTATCAGAGAAATGGATGAGTGGTACCCGGAGGCCTTGCAGCGCTTCAATATCATGGGCGTGAATGCTAGGCTTGAGGTTGAATACGAGATATTCGATCCGCCTGATAACTATTACCGGCCTCGGGTAGCCCATAGTTAGAACGGTGACGACGGAGCAGTGTGGAAGATATCGAGAAAAACAGCACGCTCTGGTTGGTATCCAATTAGGATTCAGCAGTCGGTTTGATTAATGCAAAAACTCCAAAACACCAAATGAAATCTATCCCCATTTTTACAAAAACATAAATTTACTTTACCAGTTTGTTCCTAACCGGGGAACTTCCGTTTTAAATTAGCTATTAATAACTCTCCAGCAATAAAGTGAACGCTCTTCGTGACCTTTTTGATTGTTAAAGCTATAAAGGGACAAATTGGAGGGAGCACAAGTCTCAGTTAGTCACTACCTTGGTTGCTAAACATTCCGAAGACCTTCGATCTTAATCCCCATTCACCAAGTACTATCGAGTGTAACAGGGGGTTCAGAATTGGCTCCGAAAGAATCCGTGACTGATTTTTTCCAATTTTAGCAGGCGGCAGGCGTAGCCAAGGTGCCATAACAGGTCACCCTCGTGGCCGACCATCGCTCTCACCCTCGACTCACCCTTGCTCACCGTGGCTCACCGTGACTCACCTAAACCCGCCGATAAAGCAGCTCTGCTCACCTGTCCGAACAAAAACGGATTTTCTTCATTTTAGGATTGGCGTGTGATAATCATCTGTTGCTAAATGCATGGGCTCGCTGCGAGCAACGTCATCAATCAGTACTGCGTCGGTACCACCTCCGAGTGCATCGATCCACGGGGTGGTATTTGGCACTCCTGACTCCTCGACGACCGCAATGATCATACCGATCTCGGGCTTGGGAATTCTAATTCTGGGGGGGCAATTTCATCCGGAATGGTGGAAGGTGAAAGGTTTCGCCGCTTAGCTTCACGTTCCGTATCCACCAGGCCAACTCAGGCCTCCTATGCGAGAGAACCTTAATTAAGCACGAGGTTGGATCTGTGGGCGCCTACGGGGTCGAGGAACAGATACTGGTTACCACCTCTAGCGGCATCGAGATTCATATAACGGTTATCAATGATGGGAAATGCAGGATTCTAGACCAGAAGACGAAGTCCAGTAGAGACGGTGTAAGACAAGGAGCCAAATTTGACAATGGTCCCTAGAAAGCCCAAACAGGCTCCCAAGCATGCCGAACGGGACTCTTATTAAACTGGATCCACGTCATGTCATAGAGAATTACCCACGGTGGTGGAGCATAGTCTCATCCAAGGAGAAGTATTTACTGGTATTTTCTATCACTCATCTCGCTGCCTCTATTCACAACATGAATTATTCCTTTAGACACGCGCAGACTCCAAATTTCCTGCCTTTTTGTAGATATTCTCCAGATATTGCAGCTCAATGGCATGTGCCTTACTTTGAGTTCCGGATTCGGATGCGGCGCTTTCCACGGCTCGCCGGCCCCAGATTACGGCCTCCTCCCAATTTTTTGCTCGAATGAAGACGTCAGACAGCCTCTGGCAGAGTCTCCAGTATTCTTTTCCATCTTCAGGTACAAGTATTTCGGCCGCTTGGAGCCCGATCTGCAATGCTCTCGGGTCATCTGGTCGAACGTTTTGCAGTATGCGACACAAATCGTTCAAGGCTTCCGCAGTTTTCTTGCTATTCGTGCCATATCGTGCGATTCGCACCTGGAGCCACTTCTCGCAATACTCAAGAGCTTGAAGAGGGTCAGTTCTGAAATAGGATATGTAAAGCTCGCAGTATAAATCATCTAGATTTCGTGTATTGTCCGCCCCCTCTGCTAGCTCGGCTGCCAAGCATATTTTCAAAATCCTAGTAGCATCCGATGACGCATTCGCCTCTCGATAGGCCATGCCAAGGCTGATTAGCAACCCTCTTACTGCAGTATCATGGAATACTTTTTCTTCGGCGTCAGCCTTGTAAGGTTCCAGGAGGCGAATTCTTTCGTTCACGGCATCAAATGTAGTGTTGTCTTTGTTCGCCTCAGTTTCCAGGATAAGATCCAGCTCTATTACAGCTGAGAGTATTGATGGATGGTAACGCCCAACACCGGAGCGTTGGCTGTACTGGATAGATTGTGTGAGCATATGAATAGCCAGGCGCGGATCACCCTCCTTACGGGCGATCAGAGCTGTGAGTAATATGACTTCGCTTAAGTCATGCTGTACACTGCGCAGCCTCGCGAGATTAGTTGCACTTCGAAGGCAGGATTTTGCAGCTGCAAAACTTTCTTCTTGATAAAGAGTTGTGGCCTTGTACTCCATCAGCGCCACATAGATCTGCGTATCTTTGATGCCGTTTCCCTGGTCGCTCCTTGCTAGTGCCGCATCGATGATCTGGAGGGATGTCTGACTCTTCCCAGAAACTGCAAAGAGGTAGGTGATGGCGGCCAGCGGTTGTCGAGTGTTGTTCAGCTCCACGTACCAGTCCGGATCCCGAACGAGGAGGAGCGCACCTTGGCGCTGAGCAGACGTAAATGTTCCAAAGTCAACCATCGGCACTCCAGATATAAATTTGCATCGTAAGAGCTTATTCTCCATTGCAAGAGCATGAATAAGAAGCCTCTTTTCATCTTTCTGCCAGGATCGAGCCCGCCGGGCAGGAGCAGAAAATGAAATTGCGCACATAGCTAGGCTCAGCAACTGTTCATCAAGGTCGTTTTCATGAAACGCACGTAGCCAATCGTAGATGACTCGATGCATCGAGAATGTGGCGTATTTTGCAGTTCCATTCAGTAGCGACCGTTCAACGAGGATCTCGGCAGTGGCGATAAAGGATAGTTCGTTCTCAAAAACCTCTTTGAACCACTGTGGCACGTCATTACCTAGGAGACCTCGACGAAGAATTGCAAAGTCGATATCTGTTGGATCGAAGTAGGTTATCAGTTGTAAGAGCTTTAAGGCATTCCCATATCGGTTGCCCGAGCCTGCTCTCTGCGTCATGCTACGTAGAAGATCGATGGACATGCTCCAGGTGGTCCAAATGCTTCCCCGGAGGCTGTCATCTCGCCTTCCGAACAGGGGCCTGTGAGATTCTAGAAGTTGCTGTCTGGAATTATCATAGTGGTTGAGATATTGTGTGATGCTGATCCTAGTTGTTCTCAGAAAGCTTCCCGCCTGGGCTAGAGCCAGTGGTAGACCTGCTAGTCGACTCAGCAAGTTGTCCTGCTGTTCTGAAATAAATAATTAGCGTCACAAATATGGTTCAATGCACCATCAAATACTAACCTCTGGATTCAGAATAGGATGTTGACGTCATAGAGCTATTGTTTGGCATCATGCTCATGTAGTAATCGAGAAGGCCGCTAGACTCGTCGTGGGTCATGGGCTGCAAGACAATTTGTGGTTTGGAGAGTCTATCAACTTCCAACGGATTGAGACGGGTGGTGATAAGAATCGATCCTCTATTGACAGGGGGGAAGAATGTGGTGATGTCGATGCCGTCGGGGTCAGAAGGCTGTCTGTCGACATTGTCGAAGATTAATAGCCATCGGGTATTACCATCAAGACAGAACCAGTCCAAAACCTCGCTTATCATACGGGTATCTAGCATTTTCGGCTCGTCCACTGTTCTGCTCGCCTGCCTGTTGCAATCGCCCCACAAAAGCATATGAATACCTAGAAAGGTTTGAGAGACAGACTCTTGGCTATTGGCGTCGATGAAGAAAATTGACGAAAATTTATCTTCGTGTGATTTTACAAACTGGATAGCCAATTGGGTCTTTCCGATGCCTCCAAGGCCGGATACTATTTCTAGTTTCCGTTGTTCTGGGTTAGATTCCGGAAGGAGGGTATTAGCCAAATCCTGGAGATACTTCGCTCTCCCTTCAAAATGATGAATAGACGGCACATTTGCGAGACGAAATTTGAGATTAAATCCGTCTCGTCGGAGTTGTCCTAGCTGTACCATTAGCAAATCGACTCCAGGCTCAGCTCGCGCACCTAGAAGACATACTAGATGGAAACCGGCTAGTGTTTTGTAGGTTTCGGGGCTCATTCACTGTGAGCTCCGACCTGCTCTCAACGCCGGACCTCGGAAGCCCATCGAACTCATGGCTCTCGACACTTCTGTTAGCCTCCTCTCGAAGCCGCCGAAATGCATTTTCACGTCCTTCCCCATACAGAAGGGGTAGGAAAATGCCGAAAAACCCAAACAAAGAATAAGCTAAATCTTCTTCATGTTTAGTCTCTCTTTTCGTTACCCATGACACACGTTCATCAACGCTGAACTTTGTTAGATCGGATCCTTGAAGAGCTTCGACTGGAACCCCCGTTATCTCGTGAATTAGACGTTCGAGGGATAGCTTGTCGCCAAGCCGCTTATAATCAGTGGAGAAAAATTCGACTGACGAAGGAGCAAGAAGTTCTTGAAGCGTCCAGCCCCGAGTAAACCATCTAGCCGCTCGGAAGAATGGTTCGATAGCGAGATTAGGGTCCTTGTTTTCAGGTATTGAAACATCTGACAGATAAACATAACATTTTGCCGCATTCCTATACCATCGGAACATAGAGTTGATAGACTTTTGAAGCTCAACCGCGTCAGTCTTGTCGATACAGCAAGTGTCCACCCAAAAATATCGGATACCATCACGGGTAGCTTGCTCTCCACAAAACCGGATCTTTCTATACCCAGCCTTAGACTTTCCAGAACCTTCCACTAAGTCCTCATAGGTGACCTCTTGGTCATCGTCTCCCCAAGTATGGGACAGTATAGCATAGGCTGGGATATCGTTGGCAAGGTCTTTGGTCAGGCTGAAGTCGCCATGACTATCACGCTCTAAAAGCCGCATCTTTGAGCCCAGATATTCCCGTAAAACCCCTACATAAGAGCACTCTAGGTAAAACTGCCCAGATTAGAATCGATATTTGTGAAGAGTGCTAGGAGATGCTTTAGGAGTTGAGCTCGTGCACTAGGAAGTGATAGTGAACAGATTAAGGTTTTGCGCCCGGCCAGACCGAGAGGGCGCTAGTTCTATAATTACATAACACACTTCCTCTGGTCGGTCCACAAAATGCCCTTCTAGAGTATCTTCCACATTCTAGTGCATGCTTGTTCTACGAGGTCTCGTATGGATTAGTAGCAATCGAGCTTGAATTTAATTTCCTTTAAACTTTACCAAGCAAAACGAATGTATCCTGGTGTATCTAATATATGAGCTAAGGTATATCAGCACGTGATTACCTAGTGAAGCAGGAACACTAGAGGTATGGTAAATAAAGACTAAATACTCGAATCTTTAAAGAAGAAAAAGGAGAGAAATAGAGAGAAAGTGCATATACACAGACCACATTAATCACGTATATAGCACGTGCCGTGCATTTACTATACTATACTAGGGATACAACGACCTCCGCCCCCCTGGAGCCCGTTCTGGCTCCCCTGAACCCTTCTTGCCAGGAGTTGACGCTCTTGACATTCGCGCGACCGGGGATTAGCACACCCAAGCAAGATGGATGAACAGAGGTGAGGCGATAGAGTGCGCACAAGAAGGCTGGAAGGCGAGGTGAGTAGAGCGGCGAGATGTCACGTGTGCACGGCTTGGCGCACCCGTAAGGTAAGGTGAGGATTGGCGCGATACAACAGTTGTAATATCGAAAGAATGCCCCGCCCAAATTCCCCTATGGATATCTCCTTGGTTCTCCAATCTAGTATTTGAGTTAGATGACCAGCATATGCGAGATAATACAACGTGACTAAAGCCTAGAATCTTGATGTGAGGGCCGTCAATGGGGTCGGGTCTCAAGGCGATTCCCTCGGACCGGACAAATTGTTTTGTAGTCAAGTTTCGAAGGATCCATTGTTAGTCGTTTGGGTAAAAGGTTCGCAAATCCGGTATGTAAGACGTGAAGTAGTGTTGCACAATTGCAACAGGGAATTTGGAGGCTATGCAGTGCACACAATCCGAAATGCAACCACCGGTAAACGGAGGATTCCATACAGGTAAAAACATACCATGCGACTCATGGAATAAGTTAGCGTTGCCGCCGTTGCGGTACTTGGTTCTGGCAAACAACTCGAGATTAAAAGGCACGATAGGTCCTGTGGACCTCTTGAAAACGTGCTTCGAGAGTTCGATTTCCTCCGTCTCATTGAATAAGCCAGCGGGAAGAGGATCGTCTGCAACAGAATCTTCTCCCATACAAATGATGCGCTGGCCCGCCCATTCCCCAACGAGAGACATGTGATGCGCTTGTATAGACCTTCGAACGGCAGGCCAGAATGACGAATGAGAAAGACCGAGATGGACGCAATCATGTAGATCTAAGAATCCGAATACAAGGTCTTGTAACTCCGGAGGCAGATTCAAGAAATGCAACCCCTGCTGAGCATTACGAGAACTTCCTTCGTTCCATTTCAAAGTCACCGCAGGCGTCTCTTCTTCCTTGCTAGATCTTCAAAGTGGTCAGTAAAGGTGACTCACTCTCGGAGCTCAAACTTACATTGAGTCAGCAGGGCGGATTGGTACAATGAAGCTGTTAATTAAAAACGCGATGTCATCACCGTGATATTTTTCGTCGCCTTGTCGAATATCAAGGTCTTCGACTTCTCCATGGTCTTGGAAAAGCATCTCCTCGAGGTTGTAAGGACTCATAGGAGCCGAGCGTAGCTTCAGGGCAATAAGTAGAAATCTTTGTTTCGGCATGTTGTGTGGTTGAAAATGTAAGGAATCGCCGATGTTGGAAATGAAAGGTGATATTTGACCAGACTCTGTGCAGTCGGAACAGGCGGCAGAAACTTTGCGGAGTTTTATGGCGTCGTGCTAATGTAGCATCAAGCTGCGGAAGTTGGTGCTGGGAAGCAGATTAGCCATGAGTTGTGCTGATTCGGGTTTCAGAGTTGTACAGTAGCTGAGACGATTCTTCAAAGCCTCGATGAATGGCACAAGTTCGACAGACCCGGAAATGCTGACAATGCAGGTCAAAATTGAATGCTATGGGTGAATATTTCTCGGGACCTTAGAAATTGGGAGAGCGAGCCGACGAGATTCTGTGCCATGGCGGCTGATGGCAGAATCACAGTAGCTAAGAGTTACCAAGAATCCATTTAGACATTTTGAGGAACAACTTCCCATCTAGCCTTACAACATGGTTTCTAGGCAATAAGCTGCGGGGAAGTTTAGGTTTGCGGCTGTGGAATACTTCTGATGCTTTCCGACACGCGCGTCAAAGTGCCATCCGTCTGGCTCTCGCAGTCACGTTCTGGAGTACTGGCTTCCAATCGAGACGAGCCTTTATCAAGTGTCTCTGTAAACTCTTCTGCTGGTGAAATCTCGAGACTTATAGACTCTTCTCGGGAATCTTTCGTGTGGAAGAGGTCCTCCGTAATTTGCTGGTCATGCATGCAGATCCCCTCGCAGATATTGACACGGCTACGAGCGCCAGGAACTGGCAGAGGCTCGTACCACGCGTCTGAGAGTTTCCTAGCCTTCACTGAATCAAGGTACACTTGACAATCTTTCTTCTCAATATCACTGGCATGTATCATCCAATCAAGTGCCGAATCTGGAATCCGATCGAGCTCGTGTCTCCGCGGTACCCAAAATTTCAAGTAGCGGAGATTGACGAGCAAGACAATCAGCCATGCAAATACGGTCAGCGCAAGACAAACTGTCGATAATTCCACCGTTGAGAACACGACTCGTATTGTTCGACGGACGGGAGTCGAAAATTCCCAAGTATCTTTCATGATCGTATATACTTGAAAGAACCGGACTAATTCGTCGGCGGTGGTCAAATAATTTTCATCGCCGGCTAAGAAGGAGGATATTGAGTTCCATCGATTGTAGTCCGCGTAGGCGGTGACAAGCGATTGTGTATCGTTTGTCCATGGCCAAGCGGTAAATTTGACGTCTGCCACGGGACGAGATCGCTCCAATGTACACTCGATGCGAGAGAGAAAGGAAGCTTCTGGAGAGCCTACCATCCGAGCGCTTTTGGTAGTGCTGGAAAGGTTCTCGAATGGGACGTGCTGTATTCCTAAAGCGCCCAAAGTGAAATGCAGGGGACGTTCGTTCAGGTACATGTTGTCCTCGATAACAGGATTAGACGAATATAGAATGTAGTATATCAACTTCCTAAGCACAGAGTCGCGAGCATCAAAAATGCCGCATGAGCTCATGGTCAGTCGGTAAGCTGAGTTGTTTTGGTATTGTGACGGAAAGTATTTCTGGGCTCCGGGAAATGCTCCATAGAGGTTCGAAAAGGGAAGGAATGCCTGGGTAGGTTCCCCAATGTCTATTGGAACATTAGTGCTTTTGTTACAGGCTAAGGACCAAGTGGAGTTCCACTGATCTGCGTGATAGACCCAAGGGACGGAAAAGTCCGGTATGAAATCCAGAAGCTGATCAGGAGGGAAGTTTGCGTTGTCTAAGGCTTGATGTGTGAGGTTCCAAACAACATTGGATGTAATGGCATTTGTTGTATAGCCTGTTCCATGCGCATTGGGCATGAGACCCGGCACTGTGGTATCGCGAAGTTGACTTCCTCTATTCAAGGAAATGTTGGCCAGTATGCCGGAGAAAAATGTCAAAGCGGTGAACACTGAGACGAATACACACTGAGCAAGCAACCATACGTTCCGACGTGTGAAGATCTTGTGTCGTAAGAGAAGCAAAACTTCCCACACGGCCCCTGGGCCCGAGATTGTAAGCAGCGTCGGTAACGGGACGCTTTGGTGACGGTGTATGATTTTGGCGGTTGCATGCTGCCGACAGAAGCGTCCGAAAGTCCATACGCTGAGGATTCCAAGTGCCGTCAGCACTACATTGAGACCTGCTTGTACCTTCTCAAGGTTCCATTGTGTATGTAGTACAACCCATGACTTTGGCATGGTAGAGTATTGGAATCAAAGAGACTTAATTAAAAGAGAAAATTGAACTTGGAGTGACAAGACACCGGTGACTGAATCATGAAGTCGATCTTGCGCCGGAGGTTTTCATCTTTTATTTGTAAAAGTTGATGATGATTGTGGTGAGGCTATGCGACGCAGATCAGAGCAGAGCAGGGTCAAACGCCCAGATAAAGCTCTCCATATGAAACTGTGGTCCACCGCAGGCATCAGAATTTACTTGATGGTCTTTGGACAACGTTGAAGATGTGCAGCATCTGCTACTCGTTTCATCCATACTAGTTGGGGGCTCAGTTTTTCATCTCGAGCATGAGAGATCGCCGCGCACCTCACACAACATGGCAAGGCTTTGCATGTGAGCGGTAGGCACCGCTTTTCATACGACAACTGGGGATAATTTCTCAACATATAAGATAGTACTTGTACAATAGTAGCCTTGGGGAACATAGCAAGTGAGCTAAGCGTGAGTTTCAAATCATTCCACAGGCCTTTCTGTTAACATTTTGATATAAATGGGGAATCAAGCTACAAGGGTTTGAAATTACGTCGGCTATGTAACGTAGAGAAACAAGGCAAACTTCAGCTGAACAAGCAACTGCATGGAACTTCAGTCTCGAAGGTTTGCCACGTGGTTAGGCAAATGCCCCGGGCTGCAATGATGAGGCGCAGGTACAGAAATTCAAGGCTCTGAATGGAGTGCAATATGCATGCGCTGAGCCCCCCTTCATCTACTGGTATATATCCTCCGCCTGGAAAGTAACGCCGAGAATCTCTTAATAATGGCCGATGTCTTCGCTGATTATTGACTGTCACACACCGAACACTTGCAGGCTGCTTACAATATTGAAGACTTCCCCGCAAACGTCTCGAGTTGATTTGGAAACCAGCATACCTCGTACAATATTTTTACAAATGGACCTCCAATACACGCTCTGCTTCACCAAATCCTGAGCTACCGGTACGATCATTATCTTCTTCTCTTCGAAATGTAAACATACTGGGACAGAAACCTTTGAAGGTTAGAAAGCTGATCAACGGTTAGGCTATGTGAGATGAGAAGTTCTGATATGAAATACTGGGGGCCACTAGGGCCACCAGGGCCATCGAGAAGGCTTTGGGGTCCGTGCCAAAGCCAAGAGAGTCTAGACTCAGGGCGGCCGTGGTGCAGGAGAGTTGAAATTTGATTTATTGCAAGATTTGAAGTTGCACAGCATCCTTGGAAATGGAAGGGAGATCTCGAAACCTTTGAAGGAGTGCTGACTGTATTAAGCACTTTATAATACCCGCTTACGGATGAGCTCTAGGACAATCATGTGATCAATGCCACGTGTTTTTCACTTTCCTTTCCTCCCATCTTTTTGCGCCAAAATGGATGGCGTTCTTCTCTCACGAACGATCTGTTAACCGCATCGCGATCCTTACATTGTCACTTTCATCGCTTTCAAACTCTAAGTTGAATTTCAGCTCTAGACTCTCAATTTGCAGCCAGAAAGCTAAGCATCAGACGATTCTAGTTCCTTTTGATCTTGTTCGAATCAAGGATTCGCCAATATGCCTGGCGCTGATGACATGGCGCATGGCCAAGCGGTCCCAAGCGACTTGGCGTGTTTAACTTCCCGTTGACAACAATACAAAACCTGGCACCCCCAGCTGCAACACGTCCAGGAGAGACCAACTCCAAGTGCAAGACGATGCAGTGACATTGGTAGGCATCTCTTAAGTCTTCTGGCAGCATTCACCTTTTCTATCTGCTACCAATCTGCTAAGCATCGCGAGCGAGAACGAGCCAACCTCTCCAACACAGTCCGAAACAGTTCAATTCCCCCTTTCACAAGTCAGCCACGATGTCGAGCCTCTTCCAACGAAGTCGCAAACCTGCGAATCTCGAGTCTGGCCAGAATATCGAATTGAAGAGCTCCGCAGGTCCCACGGTCCCTCAAGAAGCCCACACAGCACACAAGAAACACCATGTCCTCCCCCTTCACCAGACCAACCACAACGGCCACAAAGTCACCAAAGGCATTGCACCAGAGGGCGAGAGCGGCAGGAAAGGCATACACCCACTTCACTTCTTCAAGATCTGCTGGAGATCGACGAGTGATGCGTCTCGGGCTGTCAATCTTCTCTGGCCATTTGTGCCAGCTGCGTTGGCTGTACGATATGCTCGTAAGGATCTAGGGGTCATAATTTTCGCACTCAATTACATTGCCATGGTTCCATGTGCCAATTTGATTGGATTTGCCGGCCAGGAGTTGGCTAGAAAATTGCCTCGAGTATTTGGTATTCTGATCGAAACTACACTGGGATCTATTGTCGAAATTATCCTGTTTATGGTCCTCTTAGACAGGGACCAATTTCCCGTCATCCAAGCCGCCATTTTGGGTTCTATTCTCGCAACGCTGCTTCTTTGCTTGGGTATGTGTTTCTTTGTGGGTGGCTTGAAACGGGACGAGCAGAAATTCGACGAGACTGTCAGCGAAGTTGGCAGCGGATTACTTCTCACAGCGTAAGACACAGAACACAGTCACCCTAGATTCTATAAAACTAATGATTTTAACAGCGGACTCGGCCTAGCAGTACCTACAGCCTTCTATGTGGGCGTTCAATCAACTCGCTTCTCCGCAGCTGGCTTTACCTGGACTGAAGAAGCGCTTAGAGAGCTGGACGACAAGACCCTCTCCGTCTCCCGCATAGCCTCCATATTCCTCATCGTAGCCTACGGCATCTACATCTTTTTCCAAACGCGCACACACCACAGTATCTACGATGCCATCCTCCTCGAAGACGAAGAGAATGACGACGACCGACACCGCGATCTCAAGAAAGCGAAACTTACCTTCACCGAATGTATATTGGCGCTGGCCGTTTCGATTGCTCTGGTTACACTTATCGCTATTGGTTTGGTGGAACACATCGATGCTGTCCGCGAGACCGGTGTCTCAGATGCTTTCGTTGGTCTGATCTTGGTTCCACTGGTCGAAAAAGCAGCCGAGCACTTGACAGCCGTGGACGAAGCATGGGACAACCAAATGAACTTCGCATTGTCCCATGTCCTCGGCGCTACCATCCAAACAGCTCTGTTCAATGCACCCTTGGTTGTCATCGTAGGATGGGGTCTCCACAAACAAATGGATTTCCACTTCGAGGTCTTTATGATCGTCATTCTCCTCCTAGCCATCCTCGTCGTAGGAAACTTCTTGCGCGATCAAAAGTCGAATTACCTCGAAGGCTCGCTCTGTATCATCGTCTACTGCGTTATTGCTGTTGCAGCTTTCTACTATCCGGACGCCCATCCTTTGGAGTCTGGTGGTGGTGAGGCTGCACCTCACTAGGAGTTTGGGCGGTGAAAACACGGGATAGCGTTGGCGTTCTGCGTGCGTGGCTTGAGCGATGTTTGGGAGAGCGAAGCGTTGGCGTTGAGCTTTCTATGGATTTGGATTGAAAAGAGCGCTGGACTGGATGTCATAGGGAGCGAGATTTTAATATGCAATGCCATTTATCAATCATATATGCAAGTGCTTAATCTTCAAGTGGTCTCATTCTGCGACATCTATTGCTTTCTAATTTTATATATCATTAGAATCGGGAGTAGTGGACTTCGAGTTGAACCGGGGTAGCCTATGTATTTGGCAGTCCTTCGTGCTTGGCAAACCTGGCAGATTCTGGGTTTGAGTACTGCACGAGGGAAGAGTTGTGGTCGAGCGAGCCCCTGGGGAACTCGCCTAATTATGCCTGAAATCATACTCGACATCGGAACACGTTTCGTGTAAACGGCTCCACGATAAGTACCTTGACTGTCAAGACGAAAACTGCCGAGTCAAGTAGGGCGTCCAACTAGAAATTGCCGGCCTGGAAAGTGGTATAGGCAACAGCGGCCCGCTATAGCGAGGCCCGGAGGCGTTGGCGTAGAAAGGGAATGAGCGATGAAAACCTAGCTTTGGTACATATTAACAAACGCCATAAAACAGTTACTGGTACCGTGCGGGGTATTACACGGCATATCGTGTTCAATATATTGAAGTTAAATTGATCTGCTTGTAAATTCGTTTGAAGAGCGAACAACATAAGACTGTTCTTCTGGCCCTTTCCTTTTCGCAATGCGAGAATATCACAAGCACCTCCTTTTTAGCTGTGTCGATTAAACATATCATAATGAAGTATTGCCATTTTCTCAACTTCTTTCTTTCCGCTGCGGTTCTGGCCGGGCCAGCAAGCATGCCCAGGGAAGCCTCTGAAGAAAGTATTTCGGCTGCAAAAGCTAAGGTTACATACGGTACTTCACTAAAAAACGAGTGATATATGTCTCTTCTGAGTTTAACTGCTGAAACCCTCTAGTGGGCGTAAACATTGCTGGGTTTGACTTCGGTATGGCCACAACTGTATGCCCTCTTCCTTTCAACTTTATTTTTTGAGTCGTCACTGAGAGTATCACACAGGGAACCCAAGACATGAGTCAGATTCTGGCACCTAATAAGTGCTTCTCCTCACAACAATATCACTACTTTATATCTAATCGTATGCTAGTAACCAAATGACACATTTCGTAAACGACGATAAATCAAATATATTCCGCCTTCCAACTGGATGGCAATTCCTTGTCAATAATGCGTTGGGAGCGACTCTTCATGCGCAAAACTTTGCTGCTTATGATAAGCTAGTGCAGGGGTGTCTGGCAACGGGAGCTCGTTGTATACTTGATGTAAGATCCCCAATTATGTAATCCGGCCCCTAAGTCTTCTACGCTGACGACTATACTTAGGTTCATAATTGTGAGTACCGAAGGCACGCCGAAGAGGTTGGACATGGAAACTGATACACAAAATTAGATGCGCGATGGAACAGCGGCATCATAGGACAAGGCGGACCTACTAATGCTCAATTTACGAATCTCTGGACCCAGCTCGCGAAAAAATACGCCAGTCAATCCCGAGTCATTTTCGGGATCATGAATGAGCCACACGATGGTGAGACCTCGGCATCAACCCCAAGGGGGGAGCAAATATCTGACAGAAAGCAGTACCAAGCATCACCCAATGGGCAGCCACGGTTCAAGCCTGTGTGACTGCTATTCGGCAAGCCGGTGCAACCAGTCAAATGATTCTCCTGCCGGGAAACGGCTGGTTATCTGCCGCAACCCTCGTATCCGATGGCTCGCTCGCCGCCCTGCAAAATATCACCAACCTCGACGGCAGCACAACTAACCTGGTATACGATGTTCACAAATACCTGGATTCTGATAATTCGGGCCAGCACGCCGAATGCGTGACGGATAATATTGACTCGGCTTTCGCACCGTTAGCAACCGCTCTCCGCGCGAGTGGGCGACAGGCTATGGTGACTGAGACTGGGGGTGGGAATACTCAGAGCTGCGTTAAATATGTTTGTCAGCAATTGGCGTACTTGGATGCTAATTCGGATGTGTATCTTGGATATGTTGGGTGGAGTGCTGGGGCTTTTCAGCCGAGTTGGAATTATGTGCTTAGTTTGGTGCCGACGCAGAATGGGAATTCGTGGACGGATACTTTGCTTATGAAGTCGTGCTTTGTTAATAGGTAGATAAAGATATGTATGGTGCATCGGATCCGTGAAGGGGGAATTAGACTTGAATGCAGAGATGATATGAAGTAACTAAGAAATTCAGAATATAGGTGATTCGCAAAAACCGCGGAGATGTCCCTACGCCTCGTACTTTCATCCATGAATACCTTTCTATCACACTGATAACCACAGCAGACTTCAAGACCTCCGGCGCTTTCCCAACCCCTGCAGCCAATCCACACGCCTCGACCGGGATAATCGACCAAGCCAGCGCGGTCATCGGCGCCTTTTGATCACCACCGCACCTTGGTCACTGACCACCACAAGCTTAAAACACCAAAAGTACGGAGCAGCCACATAGGAGTCGTTCGGTCGACCTCTTCACAGTTTCAATCACAAATCACCGCGCTCAAAAGAAGGTAATATCCAAAACACACTCAATTCCTCTATCATCTACTTAAATCCTGCCCTCAAAGCTGCCAAAATACATCTGAATCTCATCTCGCAAACGCGAGACTCCCAAGTAAGACCCTCCAAAGACACGACGTGCTTCCGGCACAAAGGCCATCCATCTCCATCGAGCTATGTCGGTTCACCTCCAAGGTAAAAGCTATGATACATCTGCCATCCTCCACTTCCTCCGAGTGTTTTTAAGGAAAAGAAAAGGGGCCTTCACAAGCGCAAAAGACAACGAAGGAAAATGACAAAGGAAATTATGCTACCACCCACGCCGGGGTAATTTCCTCCCTTCCATCCATGATTTTATCCCCCATCCTCATCATCCGCCCTCATGTGCTCTCAAGACAAAAGAAAGAAATGTCCCTCACAACCGCAAAAGACAACAAAGGAAAATGACAAAAGAAAAAGCACCACTCAAGAATCACCAAACAAACACTCCACAAACCCAACCTCGGGCTCACTACCCATCACTAGTCTATAAGTACACAACGGGATCCGCAGACTCGCGTATGCGTATTCCCATGCTGTGTGGCCGCGGCGACGGAACTCCTCTTCTGCGAAGACGTATTGGCTGGTGAAGGGGGCGGTCAGTGCGTTGGTGCCGGCGGAGGAGTAGTTGGCATAGCAGACTGCGGTTGGAGTGGAGGCAATGGTGGCGAGGGCGGTGGACGAGGTGAAGTGAGACGTGGAGGTAGTGGTAGCGGAGTAAGTATCGTTGAACGCCGCCACCTGAGACTTGAAGGTGACGATGTCGTTGAGCGGATTAAAGGTAGGAGGTAGCTAGAATGCGTCCCAGGAGGCGTAGTTAGCGGATGGATCTGAGATGTTGAGAGATGTGGCGTCGTCGTAATCGGCTTTGAGGGGTGGTAATTTGGGTAAGTTGCCGAAGAGTAGGTATATAGCGAGGATGAGGAAGACGTAGCGCCACTTGAACCACTTCTTCCACGATGATTCGACGACCTCTGGTGCTGGGGGGTCGTTAGAGGGAGGAGCGTCGTTGGAGGTAGGGGTTAGGGTTTCCGCGTCGTCCTCAAGTTCTGAATCCGCGGTGACTTTATCGTCCTTTGCGCTGGCGTTGGGTGGAGATGGCGGTGGAGTTAGCAATTGAGAGTGGACGGGAGACTCAACGACATCGATGGCAGCCTGGGTGGATTGGTCGACTAATTGAGACTGGACTGATGGCTCAACGACCTCAGCAACTTCAGCGACCTTGAGCTTCTCCAACTCCTGCTCCAGGGTCTGAATCTTGAATTCCAAGGCATTCTTCTCTGCTGAGACCTTTTGCAAATCTGCAACCTTGGCCTCCAAATTCTTAGACAATTCCTGAAACTTGGCATTGAGATCTGCGAGTTGGCCCTTGACGTTGTGAAGCTGGTTCCCAGCCTCGAGCTTCAGCTGCGAAAGGCGCTGCAACTCCTTGCCATGGACCTCTTCAGCTGCCTTAATCTCACCTTGTAGCTTTGTGACAGTGTTTGAGGAAGAGTGGAGTTCTTCCTTGAGCTGCTTCACCTCATCGCGAGAATGGTTCAAAAAGCCTTCGAGGTCGGTTATTCTCCCCTGCATTCCGGAAGACAAGCTCTGGGCGAGTTGGATTGTGTCGTTCTTGATCTGGAGTTTCTTGAAGAATGCTTCCTTGGAATTCTTGTAAGCGATCAGGTCCTAGTTTATCAATCGTGTCAGTTTCTGGTTTCGCGGGGGGACGGGCTCGGGGTCGGTACTCACTTCTTTTGAGGCCTCTTCACTCTTGATCACCTGTGATTGCAGATCGATAGTCTTATTGACATAATGCTCTAGCTTGGCCTGGAGACTCTCTGTGCTGGACTCGTACTATTTTCCCCGTTATGTTAGCTTGCTTGTGTCTGGTGGGGTAGAGGAAGACACTTACTTGCTTCAAGGCTTCGTCCCGAGCTTTAATGTTTTTGTCATAAAGCTCTTGCGCAGTCTCGAGAAGAGAATTCTTCTCGGTCAAGTAAGCCTCGTTCTGTTCATCATCATATCAGGTTAATTGTTTCGTGTGGTTTTCAGGAAAGAAGGCACTTACATCTTGCAACACATCAATCTGCTCCTTCAGCGCTGATTGCGTTAAGGCAACCTCCTTCTCATAAGTCTTGAACTTAGTCATGGTCTCCGATAGCTGCTTGTTCAATGCAAACTTCAAGTCTTGCTTAAATTTAGACTTGACCTGTTTCATCAACCACGTCAGTTTCAGTATCACAAGCGTCGAGATTAGAACTTACCTCGTCCAACTTATCGCTCTTCTTCTTCACCTCTGATTGCAAAATATGAACCTTCTCCTCATAAGCCTTTACTTCGGCCTCGAAGTACGAAACCTTGTTGGTGAATTCGGAATTGATATTCTTCTCGCTGGACTCAATCTGTTGCATCTGTATTGTCAGCTTTCTGAATGTCAGAAGCGTCGAGGTTGCTACTTACTTCGTGCAACGCATCGCTCTTCTCATTCAGCTGTGCATTCAGACCCGTCAACTCGTCGCGGGAAGTCTTCAAATCGGACTCGAATTGTTCAATCTTGCCTCTCAACTCAGACTCAATTTGCTGCTTGCTGTCGGTGAGCTTGTCATCCATGTCAGCCTTTTCGTTCTGATGAGACACGAGCACGGCACTTACTTGGTTGAAAGCATTGTTCTTAGCCTCAAGTTGGGCTTCCAGGCCGGCGATCTTCTCTCGAGAAGCGTTGAGATCAACCTCAACCATGGTGAGCTTCTTCTTTTCAGCATCCAGCTGTTCGGCAACCACCTTGTCTTTCGCGATCTTCTCCTTTGCAGAAGCGGCAACCTGCACCTCAAGGTCCGTGATATTCTTGCCCAAAGCGGATTCGGAGGTATGGTGGTCTTTTTTGAGGTTTAAGATCTAGGTTATCACGTCAGTTTTGGTTCCACTCACTGAAAGATGGCCATGGAGGCTGGAACTTACTTCCTCATTCTTCGCCTTCAGCTGCTCATCGTGAGTAACAAGTTCGGTTTGAGAGAGGGCCAGTCTAGCCGTGACATCCGCGAGCTGAATCTGAAGTGCATCGACCTTGGCGTCTGACTTCTTGATGAGATCTGCCTTCTCCTTTCTTGCCGCTGAATTAGCCAGGTCAACCTTCTGGCTCTCTCTGTTAACCCTAAGTCCCCAGACTCGCTCTCTAGCCCTGAGTTCTATAGCGAATTCTCGTCTTGGGGAGGTGTAGATGTCGAACTTCCTGTCCTTAGGAGGATCTTCGTCACCTGTGAGATGATTTCCGATCACGTCTGTCTCAGCGAAGTCGGTGGTGATGTCAATGACGCAGAGTTTCCAGGGAGCCTTGGTCTTAACGATGGATGGGCCAGATTTGGAGCCTACCAAATTGTTAGAGTTGAAATCATAGTGCGATATGGAACGTGGTTTGTCGACTTACCCGTGGCGACTGGTTGCGCTGCTAAAATTTCTTCAATGCGCTGCTGGGCCAAGATTGGATCAACGATGGCTGATCGCTCGGATTTAGAAGCAGCAGGCTCGGTTGCCAAAGGGGATAGTTGTGGTAGAGTCACCTCCTTAGATTCAACTGGAGAGGTCTTGCCGAAGAAGATTTGGGGCTTGATCTCCTGCGTATCGAGGATCGAGGCTATGAAATGCTTAGTATCATCGCGAAGAGACTTCCAGAGGATTTAAGAGCGAGGATGACTTACTAGGAGCAACCTTCAGAGTGTAGATTGGGCCAAACCCCTGTGGACTTTGCTTACGATACTGGCCTGGACCCTTGTAGCTATTGTGGTTCTTGGTATTTTTGAAGCCATAGGCGTTGGAGGTGTTCTGATTTTGATGGCCATTCCAACCCTTGGGACCCCTGGGAGCTGACGGGATCGGATCATGGAATCTGCTTCCACTCAGGCCAACAGGCTTAGGTAGTATAGCCCACATACTACCGCCCGACACTACATTTCAGTCAGCAAAAAGTTTTGATCGCTTGAAAGCAAGATGGAAATGGAGATTGGGGGCCATCGCCAGCGAGCTGGGCGTATTTCCAAGATTGCTCAGATTTGGGGATAACTTACAGCCGCCCCCAGACTTGACTTGCACAGAATTGCCTCCAGATGGAGTGGGCACCCGAGATCCGCCGTCAGACTTGGCGCTGGAGCCGGATTGAGACATCTTTTCGGTCTTTGTCTCGTGTCGAGCAAAAGGGGAAACGAGGCGGATAGTCGGGTTGTAGATTTCGAAGTACAGTATCTTCAAAAAGACTTAATGGACAACGATATCAACAATGCAATGCGATGCTGTGGTTGATGTGGACGAAATGTCAAAAGCCTAGGAGTAGAAGAAACTTCAAAGGGGCGTGAAGAATCCTCGATTTATCGTCGTACGTGGTGCTAAGGTCTGGTGAATAGGGGGAGTGGAAGTGGGAGGATGGGCGAGGCTTTTCAAATTTTCAAAAATACAAAATGCATTCACCAAGACAAGTTGCAAGGACAACGAACTCTGCAACTTCGTCCAACATATTCAAGTCGCTCAAGAGCTTGCAATATCATGTTATTACAATCATTACAATGTCTCATTTCCAGTGAGACATTCAGCTTTTTGTCTCACTAATTTGGGTACTTGTGAAAAATGTCGTAACAAAAGATATTGAATTTCTCTCCAGCATATCCTCGAATACGTAATGACGGTGGCATGATATCATGATTCAAAAGACTGTAGGCTAATCTTTCCGCTGCGGTAATGCTTGAGGTGTCAATGAAAAGCAAGTGGTTGGTGGTTGCTTTCATGCTGGTGAATCCCTGTCTCTTCCCCGAATTCCCACGCATCCTTGAATTTCCGCTTGGAAAGACTTCCAGTAAGGGCTTCGATGAGGACATACTGTGATCACCGGTATTTGCGTACTCCTCGGCCCATGTTCACTGTAAATGTAGGCCTGGCGATAGCCGCTCGGCTGGAGACTTTGTTGGAAGCATCAAGCTTTGTGCCGCACTCAACTCAACCAAATCGCAAAGAGAGCCTGTTCATCAATGAAAACATTACCGCAAAACATTATTTCTGGCATGTGATAAATGATTTGGAAACGTATAAAGTAATTTAATATGTTTAATTGAGGGCACTCCTTGGCAGGGCCGGGAGGCATTGTGAGGGGGATAGACGAAGCAAAAGAGTCGTACCTTCCCTAGACACTGTCTCCGGGGACCGCCTTCTTCTTGCTTTTAGAAAACATAACACTGTAGATGGATATTCTCCTACTTTGAATTTCGCACATCCAGACCTTTCATGAGCCTGATCCTGCTGGACCACTCGGGGCGAACAACCAATTTCCCAAACTTGAATGCCTGCAGGCATTGTTCTCCAAAGCCCTCTGAACAATCCTGAGGGTAGCTTTTACAGATTCCTGCCCTTCCAAGAACACCCAAGATTCTGATCTGTTGGATTGAGTTCAATCGGGGTCCGTTACCTCAGCTCTCAACTTCGACCTCCACGACATATGGTTTCATCGACTGCGAGTCCATGCTTTCTTGCAGCAAATGGCTGGATTTTCTGAGATTACTGCACTGGTCCACTCTAAGAGGTGGATCCTCGAAGCTGGGGTGCTGTTTGGAGCCAGAGCCAGTTGATCGCAGAAGAGAACCAGAACGGACGTCGTCACCTTTCAAAGCCGCCTTGTTATGCATCTCGAGTGAGGTCACAACGTTGTAGTCTTGCGATGAGGATAGATGCCAAATGTCTACTTGCTTGAACGACGAAGATTATCAATTCAAGTACGAGATCAGCTTTTTGAGGTGAAGTGACGCGGGTGGGGAAGGGGGAGACGCGATGCGTTGGCTGTCACCTCTAGGAATCACATCGACGGGGTGAAAGCTTGGCATACTATTACTGCATTGATCTAAAGAACTGCCAACACTAACTCCTCCAGGGCAGATATCGCACCACTCTTTCGCAATCGCAATCATAACTAACTAAAGAAAACTCCAACCAAAGTAACCTCGCACCAACACCAAAGGCAAATCGCAACCACAAGCAACAGTAACGCGCCATCACAACCAAAGGTAACCCGCAACTACAAGTCCACAAGTCCACAAGCAAAAGCAAATCAACGCCAATACATCATACCATTGTCCCATCCATCAAAGCACCACCACCCAAGTAAGCGAAGTCAATGAGCCACAAACCAGCCCGAAAGACAATAACCCCGCCAATGAATCAAGGAAAGTACGGAGCCCTGTGGCACGAAGACCACGAAACAACAAAGCTCCGCACATGAGAAAAGGAAAATGTAGGTGGATGGTGGTGAAGATGATCTCAACTCAACTCGACTCAGGAAGAGCCAAACAGGCAGTCCACGAAGGTGATCTCTGTGTCGGTGAAGACGGCGCGGCAAGTGCACAGAGGAAGACGAAGACCGGCGTGGAAGTATGAGAAGAGGATTGATTGTGGAGTCGATTCGTCGTCAGAGGAGGACAGTTGTACGTTGAATGGATCCATGAGGGCGAAGACGCCTGGACGAGAGGATGGATCGCATGTAGGCGCAAATTCTGACGAGATGTGGGAGATCAGACCGCTGGTTGGCATCTCGATGACGGCTTTTGGAGACTCTAAGGGCAACTGGTAGAATGGATTGGCTGTGATGGTTTCTGCGGAGTAGGTATCGTTGGATGAGTGCGTATTGCCGACGAGTGCGTTAGAAGGATCCCAGGCAGAACCGTTAGGAGGAGTTAAGTTGAGAGAGATGTCGACCTCGGAAGAGGAGGAATAGGCGGACAGAAGGCCCTGATAAATGAGGAAGCCCGCGAAGATGGTGCTGAAGAATAGAATGAGGCCGAGGCGAATGTTAGAGCGCTTTAGCTTGTTGGCGGTTTGAGTTGAAGCGTCATACTTCAAAACGGGCGGAGGGATGGGAATAGCTGGTGCATCAGAAACTTGTGTCTCTGAAGTATCGTCCTTGGCTGGAGATGGTGGAGGTGTAATTAAAAGATGTTGAGCCAGGGTGATCTGTGTCTCAGAGGTGGCATCGATGGTAACATCAGTCTGCGTCGACTCATTGACAAGCTCAGATCGAGGTGGTGGTTGAGCAACGGTGGCGACCTTGACAGCCTTTGCCTTTTCTAACTCCTTCTCCAAGATCTCAATCTTGAGCTTGGTCTGACTCTCCAAATTCTCGCCGATCTCAAGGCGAACCTCCACAATATTGAGCTCCTCAGCTAAATCATCCTTTTCGGAAGAGACTTGCTCAAGTTCGCAAGCCTTGGCAGCCAAGTCCTTAGAGGATTGCTGGACTTGATTGTCAAGCTGGATGACTCGGGCCTCGGCCTCGGATAAGCGCTGCAGCTTTTCGGAATCAGCTTGTCGTGCGGTGCTGAGGGCCTCCAGTTGCTTCTCGAGTTGTGCGACGTGGGCTTCGGTATCAGACAATCGTGCCGATTTCTCAAGATCCTCCAGGTGCGTGGTATTGGCAGACTCAAGGTCGTCCTTGAGCTGTAAGATCTCAGCATCAGCTTCCGACAAACGTGCCAACTTCTGGGTGTCGTTAGAATGGACGGCCTTGAGCGACTTAATTTCACCCTTGAGCACGTCAACTTCAACCTTGGACCGAGCCGAAGAATCCTTCAGACGGGACACCTCATTTTGCAACTCGGTATTGCGTGACTTCAATGCTGACTTCTCACCGGAAGACTCGCGAAGCTGGGCGTTGGCGTGTTTCGATGACTTCGTGGTTTCGAGAACTTTGTCTTGAGCAATTTTCAGGTCCTCGGACAACTTGGAGCTCTCGGTCTTGAGGGCAGCTACTTGGATCTTGAGCTCCTCAGATACGGCTTCGTCAAGACGGTTCGCAATTTGGCTCTCGAGTTCTTCGATTCTCTTGGAATCGTCAGTCTTGCGCTTCACAAGATCCTTTTGGAGATTTGACTGCTGTGGGCTAATGTCAGACTTTGGTGTCGCAGAGAACTCAAGATTAGTACATACCTGTTGGATCTTATCTTGAAACTCCTTCTTCTCATCCTTAAGCTCGGCTAGCTCTTGAGCCAACTTCTCCTTCTCAGTGTTAAGGGAAGCGATCTCCTCTGAAGATGATGCGGATGACTTTCGAGTATCGTCCAACTCGGATTTGAGTGCTTGAATGTTTTGCTCCAGAGTTTTGATTTGCTCTCGAGCCGCCTGTTTTCTCGAATTAGCCTGCTGTATTATGGGGAGGAGAAGATGGGCACTTACTTTCTCTGCGGCTTCAAGCTGCAATTTCAACGTGGCTTCCTGCTCTCGGATCTTCTTCTCGAGCTCCATCTTCTCCTCTGAAGCGCTCTTGACTTTGTCGAGCAACTCAACAGTCTTCTCCTGAATCTTCTTCTCGAGGTCTGCTTCGGAAGCCTGAAGCTTGGACTTGGTGTTTTCCAAGTTCTTCTTAAATAGATCAGACATCGCGTCAGCAGCTTGCTTCTGCGTGATAGCTTCTGCCTTCTCCTTTGAACACTTATCGAGTTCGGCTCTGACATTTGATAGTTCACCAGCGAGTTTTGCCTTGCTTGCAATAGAAGTCGCAAGTTCAGTCTTGGCGTCATTGGCATTCTTGGCCGCCATGTCGGTGCAGGTCTTGGCAGACGACAACTTCTGGCGGAGAATTAAGAGCTGTTTATCGGCTTCAGAGAGCTTGTTGAGAGCTTCATTTCGCTCACTGTCTTTGACATCTCTCTCGGCCTTTGTGCTGTCCCATCCGATCTTGTAATTGCTGTTTTGTTGTTCCAAGGTGACAATCTTGGACTCATAGCCACGGATCTTGGCCTGAAGTGCGGTGATAGTTTGGGCAGTGTTTTCGGTAGAAGATTCTGGTACCAAATATTGTTGTTCCTTCGCAGGACCGATGACGGTGGTGACAAGGCTTGGGGCCTTGGGCGGGGAAGCATTGGTCTGCTTCGCGAATCTGCTTGCAGAGAGACCTATTCCAGATCAGAACTAAGAACTACTCAAGAATGCGGGGCCTATGGTTGACTTACCTGGGGTCTTGACAGGCTCGCTAGGAGCAATAACTTCCGTACCAGTCGAAGCGACAGAATTGGTCACGCTAACCTTCTCAACGATGGGCTCTGCGGCTTCCAAAGCAGATGGCTTGGTCGAGGAAGAATCGCTCTGAGTAGCGAATCGGCTCGCCGCCAGACCTATTCCGCATCAGAAATATGAACTTTTCGAGAATGAAAGTGCGTATAATTGACTTACCTGGAGTCTTGACAGGCTCTTTAGGAGGGAAAATTTCAGTACCAGTCGAAGGGACGGGATTGGCCTCGACGACCTTCTGAATGACGGGTTCCATGGTAGATTGCTCAGTCTGGACTGGGATAGCCTTTGGCGGGGCGTTGCCGACGATTTCGCCGGAGGTCGATTCAGACTTAGTATTAAGTCCTCCAGAAACGGGGCCTGTAGAAAGAATGGTTAGGAATGGATTGAGAGGTTGTATGAAGCTCGAATGAAACCAACTTACGTGAAGGTTGAGGATCAATCAAAGGACCTTGAGATGGTGCACCTTGAATTGCAGTTTGACCGGAGTTCTTAGTCTGACCAGACTCGTTCTTGGGGCTGGGGACCTGATTTTGGTGAATAGGGGCTTGAGGGGCTTTGCCGAGACCCGTATGACCAGAAGCACGCTGGATTGAATCAGAGCCCTGGTGCTTCTGATTACGGTTGTTTCTGCACTTGTCGTTGTTGCGCGCTAAGTTCTGGCCACGGCCTTGGTTTTGCTGGTCCGAATAGTTGGCGTTCTTGTACCGGGACTTTGTCTTGTTGCTGTCCTTTGCTTCATTGCCAGCATTGGTGGAGGCATTGGGTCCGTAGCGGCTTCTGCTCAGACCTCCATTGAGGCCGGCTTTGACTAAAATTCGGGTTAGCCAGAGCACAAGGAGTTTCAAAGTCGCAAAGATGAAGCTATTCAACGGGCTCTTGGAGATTACTCTGCTGGTATTGCGAGGGGTTCCAGAGAGACTCAAGCAAAGGAGGGCAAACTTACCGGTAGCAGGAGCTGCAGGGGACGGGTTAGGGGTGGAGCCAGGGGTAGGCTTCATTTCGGCCATTTTGCTGATTTCTTATTCCTGATGCGAAAGTAGGAGCTTTGAAATGACGGAAATTCTGGGTTTGAGGTAGGTAGGCAGATGTAGGTACGCTGAACGAATCAGTATGTAAGAGATCGATGGGCTTGTGTGCAGTGACGAAGTAGTCAAGAATTTTTGGTGTTCAATGTCAGAAATGTCAATGTGGATGAAGAGGAAGAAGTTTGGGAGGGACTCGGGGGATCCGATCAATTTATGGTGGGTTGTGGCATGATCTACAAAATTCTGGTGAATTTTTGGTGACGATGATGAAGAAAGGGGGCTGGGAAAGGACTGCGCATGTTCACACTTGCGAAAATCAACGAACTTCATTCACCAAGCAAGAGTCAGACAGGAGTTTCGGCCATTGTGATCCGGCATAATATTTCTTGGACAGTTGGACTAAAGAAAATACTCTAGGAGCTATTCCTACAATGTGGGGGTCTGTTAATAGATGAAGCAGCTACACCGTGCATTGCGAAAACCAGTGAGAGCTATAAGTATAGATAGACATAGAAGGAAAACATCATAAATTAAGTTGAGAAGTTATAAAATCGAGGCGGCGAAGCTGGGGATTGGAGAGGAAGGAAGCAAAATGGAAGGAGGGAGAGAAGGGTGGTGGATAGAGTAGCGGTGCCGAAGGTCAACGGGGCATAGTATCAATTCTTTACCCTATCCTCTTTTAATTTTTGGGATCCTCACTCATCTGTAAGAATCATCGCCATGGAAAATACCCCTGGTCTAATGTGTGGTTGCTTGATTCTTGTGAGCTTTGTCATCGTGCTGGCGGAAGACAGAGTAAAAGCCCAATATACGCGGCGGGCTCTATATACCAAGGGATGCAAAGACAGCTTGAGATCTTTGGTATTGAGCGCGAACAACCTGATTAAAGTCAAAGAGCCTTGTAGCAGTTTTCCTGTTTGGATTGAGTTTGGAGTTCCAGCTGATTCGCTGAAAATTGTGTCACCCATGCGGCAACCACGAAGACGTCCGAACAACCACTACCTTGTCTATTGCACCAACGGAGTCCTTTTTCGGGATGGTGCAAATGAATTGCTAGCTTTTCACGTTACGGTCGAAACAATCCTCAATACTCCATATCATAAGGAACCAAACTGCACATGGATATCGTCACCATTCCAATACAACTCATCCTTGGTACAATGATACGATGGAAGGAACTTCTTGTAACGGCTACCCCTAAGACTTTTCCTGGGTATTCGCACAAACTAGATACATAGAGCAAGCCCATAGTCACAACGCTTCTTCTCCCTAAAACAATATATTCAAAACGAACCAGCGCCACCACAATCGCCTCAAAAAGTCCATAAAACTCTTCCACCCAGAACCAAATAAAAACCAAAAATGCTCAAAATCCGAGGAACCACAACCCTCTACATGCAACACAACCAACAAATTCATCCTACCATAAGTATCCACCACATGAAACCCCCTAGAGCTAGAAGATGTGCTCCCCGCGAACGAGAATTAAACAGTGATCTTCCAGCTCCCGTCACACGAAACAAAGAGCAATGATGCTTCCCTACACGAGAGAATGGAACAGAGCATTCCTACAATGCAACATGGATAAAAAATGACGATTCTCCTAAGAGAACAGACATTCTTTAAAAGAGGCTTCTAAGCCACCGGCAATAGCTTTATATGTACAGACAGGCAGCCTGTACGGCAATCGAGCTAGTTGCCAGAACTTTTCGCGGCGGTAGTGGGCATTATCGGTCCAGTTTTCCCAATGTTGGTGGCTGAGAGCGTAGATGTCCTTTAGGGACTCCCAGAGTTGGTTCGCGTGTGGGGTTAGACTGGAGATGTGGTGGTAGGGATTGAGGACGGGAACAATGTCTCGGGATATGTAGGCACCGATGTCGGTGATGTAGACCGGGTTCTTGGCTGTTTGCGAAGGCCGACACTTAATCAAGACATGCTTCGTTGTATGATCTCCATATGAGAACTGCGTATTGTTGCCCGAGCTCCAAGACGAGGAGTTAGGAGGTACGGAGTAGAAGTCGTAATTATAGCAAGTCTGCAAAGCATTATTCGAGGATCCGGACCATAAAGAGTGACCAGCAGATAAAAAGCCGAAAATAATGACGAGGAAGAGAATGATACCAAAGTTCTTGGGGTTGGGGTTGACTGCCTCAAATACAGGAGTTTGCTGGATGGTTGAGTCTTCATCCTCGAAGTCGGAATCAACGCTTTCGTCATCATCATCTTCAAGCTCATCCGTAGTCTCCCACTCATCGTCTTCAAGCTCTTCGAAGTCCTCCTCCGACACATCGACTTTAGACTCTTCTGGATTCTCGGATAAAATGACTTCAGGCTCCTCAATATCATCCGATTCAGCGACCGGGCCATTGTCGACTGATGGCTCCATGGAAGTGGTGGCCATTTCAACAGTAGGCTGGCCGATTTTTGTCGAGTCAGCGACGTCCGGGACGATACTCTCATTATCATCGACTCGAGGGTGGTCGGTATTCTCAGATGCGAAATTGGCTGATAATTTGACGGAAGGTTGGAGGATCTCAGAATGTTCCACAAGAGTTGAGACATTGTCAGCGACTTCTGGAGTAACCTTTGAAATCTCGTCGACTTCAGGTTCCTCATATATCTCGGATGCATCGAGGAGCACAATGTTGGCTAATAATTCGATGGGAGGGGTTGGCTTAAGAGTTGAACTGTCATCACTGACCGCTGAAGCAATGTTCTCCTCATCCTCATCATCGACTTGGTTCTCCACAGAAGTCTCGGGTGTACCAGCGGGCGCAGGTTCGTTTGGTGGTTCGATGGGTACTTTGGCAGCCGCCAGTTCAGCCTTTAGCTTCACGATTTTGTTGTTTCCGTGAGAGAATTGAACCTTGAGTTCTTCGAAGTCCTTCAATGATTCTTCTGCCGACACCAATTTTCCGGCATAAGCATCTCGATCCCCAGCACACTCACGGAGCTGGTTCTTGAGACGAGTGGCTTCCAGAGCATGTCTCCAAATCTCGGTTCTCATTTCCTTAGTCTTGGTTTCCAGACTGCGAACGTTTGTGACGCGTTCTTGGTGATTTGACTGGGTGTATCCAATCAAGTCTTGGTATGAATCCCTGGCTGACTTGAGCTCTGTCTCCAACGTAGATATCTCCTCGTTTGACCAGGGCTTAGAAAGCTCTTCCACACAATCATGCTGCTCCCATTTTGCCTTGAAATCGCGATGTTTTTCTTTCAGCACTTCGAATTGCTTACACACTGCTACCAATAACTCCTCGTTATCTGATAACTCAGCTTCCTTCTCCACAAAGGCTGATTTAGCATTTGCAAGATCGATTTGAGCTTTTGCCATCGACTCCTCCGACATCCTCAAGGCGGCTTCCTTTCCACTAAGCGTGGATTCGCAAGTCTCGAGCTTGGCTTTGACGTCTGCGATGATGAGCTCGGACTCCTCCAACTTTGTGCCCTTCTCGATGGGCGTAGCTTTGGTATTTTCCAGTTCAATCTCTGTCTTGTTTATCCGGTCCTTACATGCTTTCAATTCGAGCTCCTTCTCGTGAAGTGCGGACTTGGTATCCTCGAGTTTGGCATTGGCTTCAGCAAGAGATTTTGCACTAAGCGCCATTTGTTCATCCTTGATGCCGAAGAGAAGTCCGTATGACGTCTCTAGCTCCTTCTTTTCCTCTGCGAGCTTCCTATTATGTTTCTTCTTGAGGTTGACCTTTTTCTCATCAAGCTTCTTCCCATACTCTTCTTCGAGGTTATCCTTTTCCGCATCAAGCTCCTTATATCTATCGACGAGTTCGTCGTATTCCTCTTCGAGTATCTTGTATTCTTCAATACGTTGTTCATCTCTCTTCTCGAGATCTGCGTTTACGGCTAAGGCATCTTTGAGATCGGCTCCCTTAGTCGCAAGAGTCTTCCGCAACTCTTCGTTTTCGGCTTCGGATTTCGCAAGTTTGTCTTTCAAATCTTGCTCCTCCTCGACAAGTCTCTCAATGGCCAAAGCCTGGACCTCGTTGTCTGCCTTATACTTCTCTGCTTCGGCTTTGAAGCGGGCCAAATTCTCCGTATCTTCTTGGAGTTTCTGGGCTTTCTTTTCCGCCTTTGTCAGGGCTTTGGTATGTCTTGTCTTGTCGGTCAGGGATTGAACTTGGCGTCGGAGAAGATCCCTTTCTTTTCTTTGGGCTGCGGTCAATTTAGGCGCTGGTACAGGACTCTCAGGTGTCTCCCTGCTTGGAGATAGATCTGGTAAATGTCAGTGCTGGAATTGTCTCATTACAGGACAAGGTTCTTGTAAACTCACCTGCGGCCTCGGGTAGAGTATCAATTTGCATGATGGGCTTTGACTGCGAGTCAACGGCAAAACCATCAAGTTGAGGGGCTGCTATCGGTGCCTCAACTTGGGTTGTGCTGAGCATGGCACCCTTGGCCAAGACGTTCCCTTCATGAATGGTATTTTGGCCGTCGGAGCAAGTAACGCGATTTGGGCCTTCATTTGGAGTTTGGAGGTCTTCGGGGTCTCCTCCTGTACCATTCTTCTTCCCCTTGAATCGAGTTCTGCGGCGTGTCTGCTTCTCGCATTGCTGTTCTTCAAGGACTATATTCTGGGTCAGCAAAGTGCATGTTTTTATTTGCAATCATATACACTGCGCAAATGGCATTTTGGAGTACAAGCTGTTTGCTGCGCTCCCACGAAGCAATAGAGGCATTTGAGGTCGTCTGCTGTGAGAGCTGCGAGTGCTCATGGACTGTGATAGCGTAGAAAACGTATCAAAAACTTACGAAATAGATTAACCATGCGAACGTCCACCGCCTTGGACTGAGAGCCTTGGGGATTGTCTGCAGCAACCTTGTCCATTGGGGGCCCAAGATTAGGTTGCTGATCTGATTTTGCGACCTTGTCGCTCATAGTGGCTGGTGTTTCCTCTCGGATTCGACACGCAGCAGACAGAGGAAGCTTCGCGAGTGTCGCGCCTGGATTCGAAAGATTTGACAAAAAGGTAGTATCGGCAATGACAGCAACAAAATTCTAGAGAATGGCGCCGATGAGACTGCCGGTGGTGGAAAAAGCTACCAAGTGCGGGGGGAATTGTTCAAGTTTAGTTTCGCGTGGAATGGTTTTACCGCATTCTGGTGAATCCGGAATAGGAGGCTGGGAGACGACGGTGCTATTCACACATATCGATACCAGGGAAACGAAATGCCAATAACGAGGAAAATCAATACTGGAAAGCTTTCGGAATGCTACTGCAGAATTGATATCCTTTTACTAGCAGAGGTAGCACTCGAAGCCGATGTAATTAGGCGTGTTTCTTTCCTGAATTAAGTACATGCAGTACTGAAAAACATAAAATACTGAAACGATGCTCAGCAATTTTGAAATGCAATAAACTTGTGCAGATATTTGACTTAAATCTTGGATTATCTACATATTCATCAATCTAATAGCTGCAAATTATCCTTACATACTGGGATCCTCTTTGGACTTGGCAAGTTCGGCTTCGACTTCACGCAATATGTCAATAGTCGCTCCTCCAGAGCTGGCCTTGGCCAGTCTTTGGAACCCTTGAGCGCCATGTTAGCTTTCTCATGCGTTCTAAACTTGGCCCTTTGACTTCGTTGTTCAGATCACGAACTTTAAACTCCGGTGTTAATTTAGAACTGAGATAAGACTAAAGCAAGTACAATGTCGCGGGTGTTATTGTAAGTTTAGGCTCTCAGGGATCAACGGTTGCCTGGGCAAATTAAAATCCAAATCTCTCCATCTTACAGTACCAGCTCTGCAGATCAACAGACAAATCCGAAACTTTTGTCCCCACAAGCCAACTCCGTTTCCCTGCTCTAAGGCCAACAGCGACTCGCACTTGTTTTACAGAGACAACTTGTTATTCTCGCCATCACCCTGGCGCCCTCGACCTCCTTTTCCAACTAACACTGTTCGAGTTCACGCGTCAAAGCATTCAACCTACGAGCTTTCCAGTGTTTCAAAAAAAATTCAACCATTTAAGTATAATTTAAATGCAATTTAATTTGAATTGATTTGAGTTTGAATGAGCCCTAAATAAGTTTAAATTGAGTTGAATATTTTGAATGATTTAAATGTAATTTAAATAATTTATATATAATCATTTATTTTTAGAATTTAAACCAAAATAAATAAAATAAAATAATAATTCGAGAGCAATATTTTTTATAAATTTTTTTAAACAATTAAATACAAAAGATTAATTTTCTATAACAAAAAATTAAAAAAAATATAAATTATTAATAAGTAATAATAAAATTAAAAAATAAATCCCTAATATTATTAATTTCTCTTTTATTTTTATTTTTTTTATTATTAATTCCCCAACTTTTAAAATATAAAATCTTTTCAAAATTAGTTTTATTAAATCTATTTTTTTTTAATTATAATATCGGCCCCTTAAGAGAAATATCTTTCGGAAAAAACTGAAATAATAGGGATTTCGAGGTATTTTCTAATTATTATAAATAATATAAGATATTTATCTTTTTTATTTTTCCACCAATCAAAGAAACGGGTCTAAAAAGATTAAATAAATTAATATAAATTATTTGGATTAATAATTATTAAATAATCGTTAAATAATAAATAAATATAAAAATTCGTTTATTTTTAATATTGCTTTTTTTTTTCTAAATATTTTTGTAATTCGTTTATTTTTTTATTATTATTATTTTCTATATATATTCCAAATTTATTAGAATTATTTTTATAAATATCTAATTTTTTTGTTTATTATAAAAAAAATAAAACTAAATTATATTAAATTTTTAATTTATTTTTAATAAATATTAATAAATTATTTTAAATTTTAATTAATAAAAAAATAAAAAAAATAAAATTAATTTCGTGTACTCGGATAAAAATTTATTATATATATTTATAGTTTGCCCCGAAATAATATTGATACCCTCTAAGTCCTTTTATTTAATTCGAGGATCTAATAATAAAACTATATAAATAATTTTATTTTTTTTATTAATAGAGATATTATAGAAATAATATTTTCATAGTTTTGATATACCTTTATTAATAATATTATTAAAATTCGTATTCTATTTAATAAAAATTAATAAATATATTTTTTATAATTTATTTTAATTAAATATTTATAAATTATCTTAGAAATTAAAAATTAAATTTATATTTAATTCCTTTTTAATCCTATCTAAGCAATTATAAATAAAATATATTTCAGAAATTATATAATAAACCGTCAAATAAATTTCGGTTTGAAATTTAATAATAATTTTAATAAATATCTCAAGGATTTTTAAAATTTTTTATAAATAATTGATTTTATTATTTATTAATAATAGATTTTTATTTTTAAAAATTTTTAATTTTGAGAAACCAATTATAATTTTTATAATAAGCCAAAGATTAATAAAATTTTTAATCATATTATATATAAAAAATTATTATATTTTTTGATCTAATATTGAAATATTGAATTAATATATATATATATATATAAAATTATTAAAAATTATTAAAAAAATTATTAAAAAATATTAATTAAGCTAAGGTATATTGAATTTTTGAATATCTATAACAAATATTTATCTTTTTAAAAAACGGATATTTTTTTGGCTATATTTAAAAACAATTATAATTTTTCGAATTTGTTTCTAAAATAAATAATCTAAAAATAATTATTAAAAATTATATTAATTAAAAAATTAAAAAAAATAACTTACGAGTAATATCTTTATTTTTATTATTTCCAATATTAAAAATATTATTATTAAGCGAATTATATTTGTTTTTAATAATAATTTTTAAAATATCTTAAATATTAAGATTCAAAATATAAATTATACAAACTATATCCCTATAAAATTTAATTTTTAATAAATTATAATAATTTTTGAACTTTTGAATAAAAATATTATTAGAAAAAGTATTATCTCGAGTAATATTATAAAAAATTATTAATAAATATTAAAATAAATAGGATTAATATTTTTAAATTATCTAATAATTTCGAGTTTTATATTGAATTCTTTTAATAATTCTAATAAAATTTCATTTAAATAAACCCTAGAATATTTATTTTTAAAATCTCTCATTTTTAAAAAAAAAATATATAATTTTATATTTTTATTAAGGGTATAACTATTTATAGAAATTAATAAAAATTTAATATAAAAATTTTATAATATTTAATATTTACAAAATAACGTTTAAATAAATTTATTGATTTAATACAATTTATACATCAAATATTAACGAAAAACCTTTATTAAAAACTTTTTAATTAACTAAAAAATCTTTAATTTTTTATTTTTTGAGATTGAAAATTAAATTTAATTCTTTTTTTAATATTTTATTATAAATTATAAAAAAACTTTTAAATTTTTGTAAATTTTTATTTCTATTAATAAATTATAATTTATTTATTTTTTAAGATATATAATAATATTTTTAAATCCTGGGAAATAAATAACCGAAAAAAAAATATTATTATTAATAATAAAATTTAAAAATTTTTTTTTAAAATTTTTTTTATCAAAAACCTTAGGGGAACTTTTAGGTCTTTTTTGAATTTTTTGGGATACAAAACGATCGATTATAATTGATTGGCTTGAAAATAAATTAGATATATTTAATATAAAAATTAATATTTATAATAATATTTAAAAATAATTTATTATTTGAATCTATATTATAATCTAAAAATAAAACAACTGATTTATACCTAGTTTTAATATATTATATATAATTATTAATAATATAATTTATTTTTTGATTTTGTTATATTTTTCTAAAAATATATTAATTTAAATTAATAAAAAAATTAATAAAAAATATTTGCAATTATTTATTAAATATTTAATAATAACAATTCGATAATCGGCTAAAAAAATAAAATTTAAATATAAAAAATCAAGGATTTTCGATATATAATTTTTTTTAAATAATTTCAATTATTTTTTAATAAGATTTAAATTATAATTAGAATTATTTTTAATAATTAATTTATTAGACAAATTATATTGAGACATTTTGAACAATTTTATAAACAAAAATTTTTCGATAAAATAATATAATAATTTAATATAATTTTTTGAATAATAAAAAAAAACCAAATAATTAAGGAAAATCGATATATTTATAATAAATTTATTTCTAATTAAAATTGTATTAAATTTCAAATATTTAGAAATTAAAATATAATTTCAAAATATTGATTTCTAATTTTTGTTAATTTCTAATAATTTTTAATATAATATTATAAATTATTATAAATTAATAATAATAAAATATAGGTTCTAAAAATTTCTTATCGGCCGAGTAATAAATATAATATTTTATCGAAAATAATTAAACTTTAGGATAATCGAAACTATTTCCGGTTATTCAACAATTTTAATTCGACAATCCCTTACTTTCTATTGTATCTATTTTTATATAATATATAATTTAAATTTTATTTAAATCCAATTTAAATATAATTCAAATTGAGTTGAATGAGATCTAAAAAGACTTGAATTGAGTTGAGCTATAGGCTCTACTCAACTCAACTACTTAAATTTTATACACTGGAGCTTTCCTCCCGAAGACAACAACCTGTGCTTAGCTCTCTCTAAGCTACTTCCATAGAGACAAATTCGCCCTCAAAAGCGTCTTCCAGCTGCTTTTCACAGCAGTATCGACAAGCTTTGTTGTGATTGCCTCGCGGTGGTTAGACGCCAGCTCTAATTCAAGACACCAATTCTACCTATTTTCGTGTACGATGGGACAAGAGTACCAAGAATTCATTCCTATGGCTCCTAAGCTACGATCGTATTATGACAGATTCGGCGCCCTGCGCATGCTTGGAGTATGTTTGTTCGATGGGACTCCTCGGATTCTAGTGCAGGCTCTTACCGTTGCAACCTGGCCTGAGAATTTTCTGTAAGTCTAAGTGCTGTTTTCTTGGGTCGTATCAAATAACCAACGTTGCAGGTTGGATAACGATACCGGGGAAATCGACTCCACGGATCCCGCTACTCAGATGCCCGAAAATTCCAATGTCAGTGCGAAGAAGCAGCCACTTTCACACCTCCCTGTTGAGCTGGTCGAGCTCATCTGCAACCAGATGGCTCCTGAAGATGTACTAAATCTTGCAATTGCAATTCCCTCTTCCAGGAACATTGCTATTCGGCACATTCACAAGACCTATATGGCAATAATGGGGGAATGGGCCGGCCAGAGCATTATTTGCATTGGAGATTGCGCCGGAGAAGAACTCAAAGACTATCCACCAGGCATGTTCATAGAAGAGGAGTGGCATGAGCTATCAAAACACAAGGACAGTGAAGGCAGGACGCAAAACCTTTACGATTGGCCGTATCTGGAGAACAACCCCTTGCAATTCAGAGCATTGGTCTCTGATCCTACCGACAGACTGGCCTCGAAACTGCAATCCCAATTGCTATCATATTTCTCCGAGACACAGATGGTTTTACCCAAGTCTAAGCAGGATTTCACCTGGCAGGAGTACAAGCGAGTGAAGGCTGCTCTAGAGCCAAGGCTTTCCAAGGTCTAACCCGCAACCAACTCGTGGGTTCTACGGAACCTGATCACCAAAGAGTTCGTACGCGGTGAGAAAATTGCCCTCAAATCCGAGTTCATCAGCGGACCTAACATCAAACATCTGGGGTTTGGCGAAGCTATTATGTCGCGCATCTCATGGTCAAACTGCCGGAGTGTCAGCATGCAATATCAAGGTGTATGTCAGAACCCTATTCCAACTTCAGCCACTTTCAGTGGCATTTCAACAACTATCTCCAATGCTGCGTCGTAATAGACTAATACTTCGATAGGATATCCATAGAGGAGTTTGGGCAGGGCATTTCTTCGATATAAGAACTCTCGAAGGCCACCCACAGATTACTAGGGATGAAGCAGGCGACTGGAAAGATGTCAGTGATGAAGTTGCAAAAGAACTTGACGAGATTTGGGCGAGTCAATATGGCGAGAACTGGCGTGATAAATTTCTATAAGAAATGGCTCCGTTACGGGGCACAGGGATAGCGATCGATACCCAGACGATAGCAGAGTTCGACGTGCGCAAGTGTGTTTGTAGAAGTATCACGAGTCTGCTGCGAATTACAGATAGATTGACTCCAATTTTCCCAAAGGGACACACTACCCACATGAACTTATGGAATGCGAAAGGTCTTTATAGAACTAGTTATTGTAAATTTCAGCTCACCACAAAATAAAATATGGCACTTAGTCTCGTGAATCGATGATCTTTCGAAGGATAATGCCCATCGTATGCGTAGAAGATATGGAGTCATGCTAGATTCAATCCAGATTAGTTTTTAACATTCACCTGCCGCTTGTATCAATTGGCTTTGATTCTGCCTTTTCCCTTTGCCTATTCAACCTCCTCGCCGCCGCAATCCCGAAAACAAGCATCGAATATAAATCCACCAGCCAGCCCTGCCGATTTGGCGCTGAAAGCTGAACCATCTTGGGCGCGTACCTTTTTGTCATTTTCAGCTTCTGCTTCGACTACCAATCCCAATAGTAAGCAGTTTGTTCCTGCCTCCTGACCTCCGGCTAGCTACGTCAAGATTTTACTCGTCGTGAGACTTTCTCCTTCTTGTAAAATTACAACCACCATCAGAAGCAAGTGGAATCATCACTCTCATGCGAACAAACTTATACGAAACCGGCTCTTCATTCGCCACAAGATTTTCCATAGGTTCCCGGGACCCAATAATCATAACATTCCGACATTGTGATACCAGATCATCATCGCTTTGCTTTGAAGATGCCTAGTCCTTGGACTTACTTCGATGTCCTCGCGCCTAAGATTAAATCTCGTTTGCACACCTACGACCATACACTTCCGGCAAGCCTGTTCACAAGATCCGAAAAGAAGGCATACCCACTTCGACTGGTTCAAGTGTTGACTGTACCAGCTCGGCCCAGTGAAGCTAAGAAGTAAGTTTTTGGTCTTTACTTTCAGCTTATGATTCTGGAGTAGAATTGCTAATAGTTCCTCCAGTGTCCGAATCAGAAAGAAAAAGTTTACTGAGAAATCTCCTGACACAATCGACAAGGGAATCGACTGTACTACATCAGACGCTACTACGCAGATACTACTCGGAACTGCACAACATAAGCCGAAATTTTCGGATCTTCCCATTGAGTTGCATGATCTCGTATTTTGTCGACTGGAGTTTGATGATATCGTCCATCTCGCCCTTACAAGCCAATACTTCTGGGATGCAGCTCAGACCCACATCCGAAATCATCATATGTCGTATCTCGGAGCATGGGCCGGTCAGAATATCGTCGCTATGGGGCTTGATGGAATTATAGGCGATTATCACTATCCAAAGGAACTTTTCACCGAAGAAGAACGAAAAGAGCTGTCTCAGTTCAAGGGTGAAGATGGAGAACCAATGCCACTTTGGGAAATTGCACTCTACCATTACGACACGTGTGACCCAGACGATCTCCGGAAAGTTTACAAGGACCTGTTGCCGAGCAAGCATACTGATCGCATAATGCGCAGTTGTTCCGAAAGATTTCGCGAAAATCCGATCGATGCTTGTCATTGGAATGATGTTTGGTATAAGATCCAATGTGCTCACTCGATAAACCTCTGGCAATTTTGCCCCACAGACCAAGCATGGATGCTCAGGAATTTGACTACAAAGCAATTCGTCCGCTCTGAAGAGATTGCTCTCAGACCAGAATTTATCAATGGGCCTGATATCAAAGTCATCGGATTTGGCCACGTTGTTTTGTCGCGTATTTGCTGGTCCCAAGACCCCGAGAATGGGATGGACTTTTACGATGGAGAGATCAATAGAGGAGTATGGGCCGGGCATCGATTTGATATCACGACCGTCGAGAGCCACCGAAAAAGCACAAAAGGGGAGGTATGGGAAGACGTAAGCCAAGAAATTGCTACAGAGCTTGCCACGATTTTCGCGAGTAAATTCGGCCCTGACTGGCACCGAATTGTCGTCAAAAGATACTTTCAACAACAGGAGCAGCGTAAAGCGAGGGGAACCGCAAGAAGTACGGGAGATGAAACTGATGAGGAAATTGATAAGGCTTTTCACGATGCAATTATAAACCTAATAATGGCGGAGCAAGACGACGACGATGGTACTGATTCAGAAGACCTTGCGGAAGAGGTTCATTAGGTGACGCAAATACATCCAAATTACTTGGTCCCAGCTCCCAAATTTTGTGATATTCGCTCTCAGGTATAATCTATTCCCAGTATCTTCTCGTAAGTATATAAGACGCACCTCACCCCTCCCGCATCTCGGTTTGATCTCTGAATGAGAAAATTTGTTTTGATCGACCTACGTGGGCTGTGACCTCGAGTTCATGGAATGACCAAATCCATGGATTTCACCCTATTCTATAGATTCGATCGATTCCATGGATTTTATATTACGAATTCGAGGTGGAATATCTGAAGATGTTAAATTATGACGGGTACGGAAGTGAGGGCATAAACTTCATTAGATTAGAAAGGATGGAAACTATAAAATAAAAATATATATAAATAGCCGAGAGAAATTCGGCTACTACTAACCTCCCATTTATATATTTTAGAATAAGATCTTTAATTTTATTTCAATATTCCTATTCTATATTAAAATATCCCAATATTTTTTTCCTTTTTTTATATATTATATTAATTAATCCAAACTTAGAATTAAATTATATCGATTATGTAATTTTTTAATATTATATCAATATTTTATATAATATATATAATAGGATTATAAAGTTTTTATTAATTAAATCCCGAATTTTGAAATATAATAATAAATAATTTTGATATTATTGTATTTAATTGATTATTTAAATTTAAATATAAATTTATATTTTGTAATTATAAATAAAATATTTATTATCAATAATAAAAATATTTATTATCAATAATAAAAATAATTATTATAAATAATAATAAATTTAATAAATTATTTTTTATTATTTTTCTTTTTATTATTATATAAATTTATAAATTAAATATATATATAATTTTTTTAATTTTTTATTATTATTTTTTATCGCGAATTATTAATTGATATAATTTTCCCAATTATTATTTATTTTTTCAATTTCTTTATTATTAACAATTTTCCAATTTTTCCTTTTTTGTTTTTTTTTTTAATTTGGAAAGTTTTATTTATTTTTTTTTCGGGTTTGGATAATTTAATTTTTATTATTATTTATTATTATTTTTATTTAATAAATTTTGAATTTTGGGATAATAAAAATAAAATTTGGTTTAAATATTTTATAAATATTAAATTAATAATATTAATTTAATTAAATTCAAATCGTTTTTGTTATTATAAAGATTAGGTTTTTATATCTTTTGCCACTAGAATCTTTTTTTTAATATCTTGTCCGACCCCTTCTATTACCCGTCGCTCCCGCCGCCTCCGAGCTTTTTCTTTTTTATTTTCAAGCTCCTTCCGTCAACTTCAATCTCGCATTATTATTCCTATAGCTCTTTTTTTTCCTTCTATTTTTTTTAGAAATAAAAAAAAGAACCCTTATTAAAATTATATTGGTAATATTTTTATAAATTATTTTTCTAGCCGATATATTATTTTTCCTAAATAAAGAAATTATTATATAAAATATATCTAGAAATATAAATATATGGTTACGTTTTTTTTAATTGATTACATTATTTATTACTTATATGATTTCCTCAAATTCCTAAAATCTTATTTAATAAATATCAAAATAAATTAATTTAAAATAAATTTCAAATTTATATTAATAAAATTTTTTTTTTATAAAAAAAAATTGAAAAATTTTAAAATATTTTATATATATTTTATAAAATAGATAAAAAAAAAATAATAATAATAAAAATAAAAATAATTAATTAATCGATTTTATTATAGAAATCTAATATATTTAAATTCAATTCCTATAATTTAATTTGATTTTTTTTTTTAAAAATTATATTTTTAATATATTATAATTTTTTATAATATAAAAATTAAAAAAATATTTTTTCTTAAATAAATAAATCTTTCAATTATAATTTCTATTATTTATAAATAATAATTTTTTTATTAATTTATTAAATAAAATAAATAATTAAAAAAATAAATAAATATAATAAAATAAATAAAATTTAATTTTTATTAATATAATATTTTAGAAATTTATTTTAATTGATCTTGGATTAAATAAGATTATTCTAAAAAAAGAATTAAATAAAATTTAATCTTTATTAATATTATATTTTATTTTTATTATTTCTTATTTTTCAATATTTTTATAAATTTAAAAACTTTATTGAATTATTTAGCAAAAAAAGGTTTGAATAATTTATTAATAATTATTTTAGATATTAGAATATATTATATATTGATTTTTTAATGTTTTTAAAAATCTTGGATATTATAATAATATATTTTAATATATTTTGAATAATTAATAAATATTAAATTTTATATTAAAACGATCATTTTTTGATTATTATTTTTTATATTTATAATAATATAATTTTCGATAATATATTTTTTTTTTTTAAGATTTTGAAAAATCTAAATAAATTATTAATTAATTTTAATAATATAATTTATAATTATATATTCTATTTCAATTATAATAATTGAAATATTATTTTATTTTTTATTTATTTAATATATTAATTTTTTATCGAATAAATTTATAATTATTATAATATTTTTTTAATTAAATTTATTAAAAATATATAATAAATTTCTTTATAAAATTAAAAAAAATAAAAAATTAGATTATAAACCATAAATAATATATTAAATATTTCAAGATTTTTTTATAATATTTTATAAAATTTTATATATATTAATTTAATTTTTTAAATACAAAAACAATATTTAATTATATATAAATTATAATATATATCAAAAAATCAATAATTTTATAATATCAAAAATTATTAATTTAACAATTTTCGGAATATATTAAACAAAATTTGTTATAATTAATTATTAATATTAAAATAGATTTAGATTTATAAATTATTTGAAAAAATTTAAATTTATTCAAAATTTTGTTAAAATATTATTTTTAAGATTTTAAAAATATTTTTTATTAATTTAATATTAAAATAAATATTTAAATTTTTATAAAATTAATCCAAATTATAAATATAAAATATTATAATAATAAAATTGTCGATATAAATTAATAAATAAATTTTTTTTAAATATAAATATATAAATAAAAATTTTTATTATTTTATTAAAATTTTAATTTAAATAATTTTTTTTTTATAAAAAAATTCTAATTTTAGGCTAATTATTTTAATTTATAAAAACTTCGAAATAAATATATTTAAATATTTATTTTAATTCGATTAATTTTTTTAAATATTTGTATCCAAAATTTTTTAATAAATTTCATTTTAATAAATATATTTTTAATATTATATTAATAATATTTTAAATTTTTATATGTTATAATAATAAAAAATATTTTTAAAATAACTATTTT
>Ga0247778_1000361_pt1 | contig 66901 bp, 71 predicted proteins | sample UWRJL049202B5_FD_179939 | JGI IMG/M metagenome (GOLD analysis project Ga0247778, IMG submission 179939) | Plant litter microbial communities from Arlington Agricultural Research Station in Wisconsin, United States - UWRJ-L049-202B-5 | ecosystem: Environmental > Terrestrial > Plant litter >... | reverse complement strand
ATAAATAAATTAAAATTTCAGATATAAAAAAAATATTATAAAATAAATTATTCAAAAAATTAATTTTGTTATTAATAAAAATTATTTAAATTATAATAAAATTAATTAATTAAATTTTATTACAAAAAAATTATATATTATAAAAATAATATTATATAAATCGATTTTTGTATATTTTATTTTTAATTATTAATTTATTAAAAAAAAAAAAAATTATCAATAAATTTATTAAAATATATTATTTTGAAACACAAATAGGATAAAATTTTTTATTTAACGATCAAAATTATTGTTTCTATTAAAAAGAATTGTAAAAAAATTAATTTTACAATTTATTTATATTTAGAAAATTTCAAATATTTAAAAAATGATTTATATATTATAAATATTATTCTTTTCGCCTAAAATGATTATTAGAATTGCTATTATAATTTTAAAAATTTGATTATATATTATAATAATAATATAAAAATAAATAAAATTTTATAATTATTTATAATAAATCAAATAAATATATATCGATTATATATAACCAAATCGGGGGGTATATTATAAAATATATATTGTAAGGGCAGATATACAACCATAAATAGAGGGAGTTCAATTGGTGTAGAATTGACTAAAGAACAAAAGCCTAGCTACAGGAAAACGCCTTATATGCATGTGGTCACGTGTCTGTGAACCACGTGCCACACACCCCCTTTTCCACCACTACTACAATATATATATATCAGGTCCTAGTTTTATATAAATAATTAAAAAGTAATTTATATATGTAAAAATTATTATTTATTTTCCTAGATTTTTTAGATTTAAATATATTTTCATTTTTAATCCATCTTCTAAGATTTAGAGTCTGCTACTTCTATAAGCTACGTGACACAAAGATTGTAAAAACCGTAGGGATCTACGGTTCTTACAATTTTTTACCAAAGCGCATTAAGGTTTATGTAACTCCTAGTGAAGGATCTATAAGATTGAAAAACTCGCCTACTGTCATTGGAACATACGGGACCTAATGCCGGCCTTAGGCCCCTAATGGCACGTGCGTTTTTTCCCTGATACGAGCATCTATTTCGAAGTCCCGGGTTTCGACAATAGTCGTCTGCAGCCCCCTGACTCGAGCCAAGATACGTGTGGGGGATGATCGTAATTCTGGGAAAGTATTTTGCTTAAAGGCGTCCAGTTAGTTATTCTACCGGGTTCACAAAAACGTGTACGCCACGGGTCGCTTATCAGTAGATCCCAGTATCGACTAGTCTCGGTTCAAGTCGAAGTGATCTATCAATTCGGCCAGGATACGACGACCCCTATCCACTACCCTGGGTTTATTTAAGTCGACTTTGATGGAATCCCTAAGTCGACTTGCCGCTAACCGCTTTAAGAAGGAACAGCCACACCACCGCTATATATCTATAAAGTCTTTTCCAGTTTCAATTGCAATTGTATTGTAATACATAATATTATGGTGTAATTAAAATATATATATATATATGATAATATTAATTAATCCAAATTATTATCTGATTTTATTTTATTTTATTTTCAATACTATGTGTTGTAATAATTAAAAAAATATTAAAAACCGTGTTATAACTAGGGTTTGCGAGAAGTTACTATCTTAGGCACTTTATATAAAATAGGGATTTATTATTATAATATAATATACAACGTTTGAAATCAAATAAAAAAATCAGATCGCGATAAAATCAATTAAGATATATCTGATGTATATTTTATTTTATTTTATAATATATGGTGGATTATGATGCGGTTGTGCTGAAGGGCTTTCTTCCCGAAAAGGTTAGCGGCAAGTCGACTTAGATAAACCCACTACCCTCCCCCCTAAATAAACGTTAAACAAGGATACTGGCCCACAAAACCCTAGAACTCGTCAGTTGACTGGTTAAAGACCCCCGTTGGTGGTCTGTGTATCCCAGGCAGCGTGGGTATAGAAGATTCTAAAGATCTAGCAAAGCGTAAATTTCACAATTCTATTTGCTAGACACCCTGGATCACTACCCACACGACACGTGTAAAAATCCCCTGCTCAACGTTTATTTAGGGGGGAGGGTAGTACTCGGCATCTACCGTATCATACCGTAGGCCAGTCGGCACAATGTGATTGACTAAGTGATTGGCTAGCCATAGCCCAACGACATCTTCAGCAGGGTTTTTTTGCGGCTCGCCTAATGTGAAACCGGAATCCAAATGACGCTCGCCATACTACCCTACTAGCGCGCCAAAGCCACATCGTCGCTTCACCATGTTCCTGGGACAAGAGCTATTTCTTCGCCCTCAAATCCTGACGCCCGGCTTGCCGACTACTTTAAAATAGGAAGTGGCTTCCAGCCCCTACTATCACCTGGAGACTTGAAAAGGACGTGCATATCGGGGGATGCGTGTCTATCGAATTCGTGATACTGGATCGAGTCTCACCACTTACAATGATGCATCTTAAGGACCCTGGTTTCATAAGGGTTCTTGCCTGACGGCAAAGCAAAAGCCACCATAAGCACTAGGACGCTTTCCTTCGTCCAAAGCATATACAATGATCCCCACGTTTCCCAATCTAATCTCCCCTCCAATGGATTTACGAATACCATGCATCTCAGTCGAATAATGCCAGGCTTTGGATTACTGGGAACAGACGAGTGGGGCATGACCCATCTTGCAGAATAAACTGTCCTGGGATCGAGCTTCACCCGTCCCTCATGTAGGCTTGTTCGCTTTCAATCTTGCTTTGGCGACGATTAAACGCCACATCAAGGATCACCGAGGAATCCATTCCATAGAGTCGCATCTGTCGCATCTGGCGGGAGTAGTTGTGGGTCACCTAATCCGAGCAGCCTTGGTCTGAATAAAGGTTGCTGCCAGTCCCTTCATTTCTTTCTCCACTCCAAATTCGGATTATTCAGCACAATAGATCTGCACTGATCCGAATGCGCGACTATGTCACTTACCCTATTGTCCGGCCCGGCAACCATCGTAAGTGTCTCTCGACCTGCTTCAGTTATGCCGACTAATGCCTGACGCTCTATCTAGTCAATTGAATGGCTACTCCTCATATTTGCTTATGGCTTTGTCGCGCTACGGATTTGGGTGTATGTCAAACGCAAGGCAATCAGCCGGGTTCCAGAAATAATCCTTCTTGCCGGCTTGGTGATGGAGACGGCAGAGATTGTTTGCGACACCATGGCATTTAGTTTGGGCGGAATGCGGCCAGCAGTACAGTATGCGAATGCGCCTACAGGCCCGTCGAACGTATCACTTCAGAAGGTATCTAGCCTGCATTCCACCTCAAACTATTAGATCCTAAGACACTACGGATAGCTCGCTTTTGCTTCCGACTCTTTATTTTACTTGGGGATTTTCTTTCCGAAGTTCTGCATCTTGACCTTCTATTATAAATTGATTCCGTCTACTTCTCATCGAGTACGACTAGCATTAAAATGCATTACTGTATACCTCACCTGCTGTTTCATCGCCACCTTCTTCATGATCTTCGCGTCATGTACGCCGATATCGCAGAACTGGTAAGAGTTGTGACTTCTGATCTTTCTCATCCGCAAAACTCATTCGTTTTCAATAGGTCGATAGATCCCAATGCTTGCCACTTCACGCAGGGTGAAACAATGTGGATCATACACTGGACTTTTGATTTCTCCTGCGATCTCGCCAGTAAGCATTCCTTCCCATAGTTGAGACTCAATGTTTCTGTTACTGATCTCAAATCCGCGCATAACAGTTTTCATACTCCCATTCTTTATCCTCTACAACCTCAACCTCCGGAAAACCCAGAAATATGGCGTCCTAGGGATCTTCCTCTTGGGATTGATCACCATCATTATTTCTTTGGTCCGATTCGTATATGTTCAAATGCTTCCCGTAGCGAACACAATCTGTACATCCATTTTTTTCTCTTTTCATTTCCCTTCATGCGCATCTACCCCTACACCGCCTCCTTATCCCCTTGTTATATCATCTGTCAGATAGCTAACAAAAGTGAACTTCCAGACGTCTGGTCCGCGGCCGAATTCTGCGGGTCAACCATCGTGGTCTGTCTCCCGAGCCTCAAAATTGTCTTCCGAACCTTCGTAGACTCATCATCAAACAACTCGAAACCGCGATCGTCTACTGCTGCGTGGCCGTATAGCAAGACGGGCCCGCACAAGAGCCAGGCTGGGATAACGAGTAGTGCGCGAGGTGGGCCTGATGGGAGTGAGATCGAGTTGACGACTCAGGATGGGATTACGAAAACCAAGAGCATCACTATCACAGATACTATTTTGGTGGAGTAGCGATTTGGTTGGAGTATTATATTAAATATTACATATAATGTTAATTATTACAGCATATACCCGGATTGCCCTTGTCAATAAATAAAAAATTAGACCCGATTATCCCTCCAAATATTTATTTCCAACTCGATTATCTTCTAAAAGAAATTATTTATATTTTAGGTAGTGTAGGCGCACAACCTCACGTCCTCGAACTCCTTCCCTTCTTATATACTAGACACTTTTCTCGCACAACCATTTTGACAGACTGCAATCAGTAAGGCCACCAAAACGAGTGATTACAATCTTCTGTGGACTGACCCTGCATTGCATATTGCACCAGCCGACAAAATGGCCCCTGTCAATCTCCCCACCGATGTTCTCACAGCCTATCGTCAATACAAATCCGACACAGAGACGGTATGCTTCATATTCTCACTTTCGCAATACGATCACTCATTTCAAGACAGATAGCTGACTGGTTAGCAGAGAAGGCGAAATCTTGCGGATACGAGGTCGAGCCCCCTCCAAAGGCCCCCAGGCCGAAAAGGAAAGCACGTGAAGCTGCTAAAGCTGCGAGTGCTACTTCTCAGAACGCTGCGAGTTCAAGCACTGAACATGCCGTTAATGTACGGGAGTTTGTTCCCATGGCAGTATGCGTTGCATCGGCCAAACCCCGCATTAGGGTCCCAAGGGGCCTATCTCCCATCCTCAATCGTGTGATCGAACTCCGACAAGCATGTACGGATTTCTACCATGGCCGAGAAGTATCCCCAACGACACAAACTCAAACGCGTAAGTAAGGGTCCCCTGTACCGTCTTCTTTGACAGCTCACGAATTACAGACAAATATTTTACCGGCGTATTGGAATCGATTCGAGTCGTGTTACAACCCTGTATGCGAAATATTGATCGTTTGCCCCAGGAAACTGTGGCCGAAGAATCATTCGTCAACAGGTTTGGAAAGCTTAACGTCGAGGAGCCGGAAGACGTGGAAGATGATGCCTCGCCCTCAAATGACGATCCCGCTCAACCTTCAGTCTCCACGCCGAAAGCAACCGTCGAGGTGGACGAGTCTGAACTGGAGTGGCAATTCCCGCTTGCGATATACGTCATGTTTCAAGAGATCGGCAACATTCGAGAGGACCTCCGAGAACTATGGAAGCGTTACAGAGGTGGGCATGAGGAGCTTATGACAGTAGCCATCGCTGCAAATACTGCGATTCAGTAAGTGACACTACGATTTTTCCTATCACGATTCCCAGTCTCACAATCGGAACCTTTTTCAAACACAATGTCGAAGAATGCGTACCGATGAAACATCCGAATTACCGCGCTAGACCAGACGCTGACCTGGAGAATTTCAGGCTCGTCAAGCGCATCGAGCAGCAATTTGACCATCTGGTAGATCGTCCTACTAGCTTTTCCGTCGTTAAATTCCCTACTGGATGTTTCCCAGCAATATTGCACAACTCCCACGCCGGCGACGTCTCATTCAGAGGATGCCCAGGAGAATGGACACCGAATTTTGGTAAGTACTTGACGATTTTTCCTGTTTCTCAGGTCGTGTTGTGGCTCAGGTCTTCAGCCTATTTTAGAGATCTCTCAAGAGCTGCAAGGCGCAATTGGAATCCTGATATATCCCCTCTTTGGGCTTACTTTGCTAACCTTGAGTTTGAAGTACTATGTGATTGCTGTGATGCCGACCAGCTGCTTTTGTTCCGGCCTTATTATGTTGCAACCACTTATGTTCACACTGTTAGAATAAATCGTGGTGACACCCTCGAATTTTACAAGATGTTCGAGAACATGTCAATTCAATCAAGTGATCCTTCTCAAGCCATCAAACCGTTGTCTTTTGTTGAGGACGCCCTCTTCCTTGGTAGAGCGCTACCCGTATTGGCACATCTTGCGAAAGACGGCATATGCGAGAGTAACAGGAAAAGCGTAGTTCAATTTGCGGAGGACGAATTGACGAAGGGTACACGACTCGTGTACTACAATGCATTGCACACCTCAATACCAACGGTTAGGAGTACGCCGATTTGGACTTTGTTCGCTCTCTAGGTACGCAGTGTCCAATTTCTTTTGACATCTTGCCGCCCCCACTCCCCGCTAATCCCTCTAGGCTCCCTTTATGGCATGTAACCCACAGGAAACATCATCTTCCAAACAGGGCAGACGAGTTCAAAGTGATTCGCTAGTACTGACTTGATATCTGCCAGGGTTATGTCGACATGAGAAAAGAGATAGGCCTGGACTTTGTCTCCTCATTGGCCCCAGTCAGAGATCTGCGGGCTGAATTACAAAGATCGATGATTGTTCACCGCGATCACATGGAGTTTGCAGACGCGCACCCTCAAACGCTGTTGGACCTCAATTTCGAAACAAAGTCCGCAGAAAAAATAGCACAATTTTATGCTATCGTCAATGACCAGGACTTTTCAGCTTGGATGTACCCGAATCCGGATCCTCGACTCGACGACGTCATGGAAATTTGCCCGGACTATTGGCTTCATACTAACCGAACCCGATGTGGACTGTTGAAGCACTATTTAGTCATGCAGATGCGTTCCGTGAGTATGGCTTTTGCATCAAGCATAAATATGCACCTGATGGCAGCTACACATCTGTATAGTGGAGCTAGGTTACTCAAACCAGATATGCCAAAGTGGTCAGACATGGAGCTCTTTATCGAATTGCAATCTCCAGAGCATGTTTTCGTAGGTGGGAGGCCTACAACAATGGAGCAGGCTTTTAAGAAGGCGTCTCTAGCGTTTGGGGCCTCTGCCCAGCTTTTCGCCGCTCACCAACGCTCTAACGACATCTCGGACAGTTCATCAACACCGGAAACAGCAAGCATTCTGTTGCAACCTCGAGGGCATTATCCGACGTCTTCTTCGACTTGGCGAGGGGCGCTAGGAGCGAGCAAAACTGGATCCCTGAACTTGTCAAGTTCATGATAAAGGGAGATTACAGCCGAACCATGGCCACATATGCGGATAATGAACACCGTCTAGCTAATTTTGCATCCGAAGAGCGTTTAAAGGCCCCCGAGAAAGTGTTAACATCGAGCCAGCTCATTTCACTGGTAGTCGATGTTCTGGGCACTGAGATGCCGGAGATCTGTCTCGACTACCTGGCACTTCACCGTAAGTGCTACGAGATGTACGTGGCGCTTGAAAGAGCAGCTATTGCAAGCAATCCTTCTATGGGCCGACTTGGCCTCTGGAGGTTGAACGAGGCGCGAGAAGCACCTTTTGTTATAGCAAGTAAGTCTTGTCCGGTAAGAAGCCTCAAGACCTCGTGACTTCACCCCAAACTCTCATCTGCACTGGAACATTTCTAATTATGTCTCAGTGAACGTGATACTCATGTCTAGCAATATGAACGATGCACTGGACGACAAAGCACTGTAGCGAGAAGGCGGAGAAGGAGAAAGCGTTTGATAGCGAGATCGAGATGCATGACCCCGCACACAAGATGCAGCTTCGTACTCAAAGCGAGGTAGTGCTGGGGGTATTACTGGATTTCACGGCGGCATTTGGCCTCAAAAAAGGAGTCCCATTAGATGGGAGAGACTTGGGAGAGTTGAATGTATTAATAGCCATAAAAGTTGTTTCAGCGGATCACCCCACAAGACCTGGACCGACAAAGTCTTTCCGACCTAGCTATCGTATCAATCTAATGACTCGAGTCTCAGATGTGTGAGATGACGAGCCATTTGAGCACCAAGGAATATTAAAATGTTAATAGAAACCACTTGTCTGGTCTGCCAGTACCGCAACTTGAAAGAAATGCGCCTTGCGGTGAGCCTCAAGCATGGTTGGGCGAAATTTCAGGGGTTGGCGGGCGGAGCGAGGGGCTGTGCAGCTCTGCGACTTCACTCTCAAGCCCAATTGCTTCATCATTCCAAACATTCCATCGCGCACAAAGAATCAAAAATCAAGGAAAGGGAAATATGTGCGGTGTTCTTTTTACTTGGTGGGCTGGTCGCAAAAATAATGGACCAATTGGTCAGAATAATGTGAGGGGATCCGCCATCAATACGCGGGTTGTGAAATTGGCACCACTTGATGCAAAGCAGGGAGAAAGACCGAAGACCGTTGAAGATAAAGGGACACACGAGAGCTCGAAGAATTTAGAAGGAAGTTCATAGGTATGTTGATCTGTTGTAGGAAGACCGTGAGAAAGAATAAGAGCTAATGATTATTTTGGTCGACCATAGTTTCATCGCATTGAATTTTCCTTCTCCAGCGCCCTCAAAATTTGCTATATCCGGACACAGACCAGATCACTTCTTGAACATACTTGCCCAAGTCCCCTTGTTAGTCCCAGGGCTCAACGGCTGCTTTGCCTCCACCGGCTTCGATTCCTTCGGCTCGACAGCCTCCTCAACCTCCTTCTTTGGCTGCTCAGCAGCAGCAGCGGGTTTTGCTTCAACAATCTTCTTCTCGACCTTGCCATCGGCTGCAAGGATGCTCTCAACTTTGGTCACTTTCTCGGAGAAGTGCTGCTTTTTGTCGGTTCTGTTTATGGGATCAGAGGTTGAATTGCAGGTGGGGTAACAGGGGGAATACCTGGTGCCGACTCGAATGTCGCTTTGGATTCGAACAACTCCATTTTGGTGGACGAGAGAGTGGGCTTGACCGATGAGCTTCATGACGGCGTCCCATGGTCCTTCTGTGAATTCAATTAGAGATGAAAGCTTACATATTTTGCCACGCCTCAATGACATGAACCCAGTCGCGAGGCGAGGGTGTTTGTGCGTCCACGTGCTTTCGTAAACAGTGACTTCTCATTTTTGTAATGTTGAGCGTCCCCGACCGGAGATTTAAGAGATTATCAAGACGTCGACACACATTTGCCGTTGAACTAGCGAAAAATCCGAGGAAGTTATATTTCACATACCGACTGTGGTGCCAGCGCTATGCATCGAATACTCGAGTCCACTCGCCTTCATCAGACGCTGAACGGCGGCAACTTCATTGGAGACCGAAGCGGTGGGAGTCCCGATCTGTGGTATAGAATCAGCAAGGTCGTGTAAACAAGCATGTGTCACTCCAGAATCCAGAACGAATTGGCTCACGGGAATAAGGCAGAAATCCGCCACGCAAACGGGTGGCGTAGGGAGGTTGGCGTAATCCATCGTGATGGCACCAAAGTTGCAAGAAGTGAAGATGAGGTATGTACAAGAAGATAAATCGTAATCCTCGAGTTGACGAGGAGGCCGAGGTGTCGCGCGAGAAATCAATTCGGGATGTCAACGTTGCAAACGGATCATATCACCCGAGATTTTCGGAAACGAGTTCGTCACGTGCTGACTGAAGAAAGACTTGGTCAGGAAGCTCATTTGCTTCAGAATTATCTCGGACTCATGGCAAATGTACTCAAGTTTATGAAATTAACGACTCCTGATTCACACCTCGAACGGAAAGGATGATAAAGATGCAGGTCGTAAGGCGTTCACGTGAGCGCTTAAGCCCCTTTTTGTACCCTTATGGTTGGTGCTGAGCTTCACCGGGAGGAAGAGTTTTCGGTGGCGTCGAAAGCCTGATACAGTTTGTCGTGAGTATAGTGAGGACAAAAAAGAGGTCGGGTGCAAGATCACGAAGTATCAATCAGAAGGTCCAAAGTCAGGAAAGGAATCGGGATGTGATTTTGTCGAAGCTTCAGTGAGGAACTACTTCTTCCCATCTTGGTAAGCGACTTCAATTTGGCCAGTCCATCAAATAACAACCTTCCTGCTTCCTTCCGGGTGCTTAGGCATCTTCTTCCCATCAATCACAGAATCACCCTCAGCCACGATCCTCTTCATCCAACCCACCCCATAATCCCAATAAATATGTCTATCCGGCCTCATCCCCTCCATCTCCAAGCCCTCCTTATCTAATGTCCCCAGTACAATATCCATCTCCAACGTCTCTACCCTCTGCTTCTCATTCACAAAAATCAAATTCGTCCCACACCGATTACAAAAATATCGAGACACTTCCGGCGACGACTTGTAGTGTCCAAAGACTGACGCTACCATATCTTTGGAAAAGTCGTGAAAAAGACCACGGGTAGGAATACCAGTACTGGCGTTGACATTTTCGCTGTTTTTGTATTTGAGCGTCCAGTCAATCCATGATTGGGGACAAGTGATCCAGCACTGGACTATGGAACCGCTGACTGTCCGGCACCTATTGCAGTGGTCGAAATAGATGTCTGGTGATCGCACATCTTCTCCTGAGTTGTTTTCGGCGGCTGGTATGAGAATCGGTCGTTTTGCGAGGGGAGGGACTGAGATTCTGTAGCGTATGGCTTTGCAGTCGCAGCCACCGTGAAGGTAGAACGCGTCGGGGGAGAGTTTAGACATTGCGGGACAAGCGACGGAATCAGACTTTTATGTATGAAATTTGGACGCGAAAAGGGGTTTGAGTTATGGATTGAAGTTTGGAAATAAATTGCCATTATTTTATGACATGATCGAGAGTAAGAAAACATGCGGGGTAGCTGCAGCGGGGTATATTCACGCCGATTACAGGGGGCCATCTAAAGGGCGCAAAGATGATATGAAGATCATTTCAATTTCATCAAGAAAGTCTAGAAAGAGCAATTAGTTAAAAATGGGTTGCTGTCCTGTGGTTCGTGAGGTCCGAAATTCTATATCGCAATTTTGCGTGTATTAGGAAGGGATGACCCACTCGTGGGTCACGAATGAAGCAAAAACAAACGGCAACAACATACATATACAGACAAGACCTCTTCATCTCGCAGCAACAGAAATCAAAGCCAAAGTAGTACAGGCGGGGCAGTAGCGTAGTTCAACAGTCACAGAGTATCGAATAGAACAATCCCCTAGCGGCTAACGAGTATTGTCTCAACTTGAGAATAAAATATACAGTACGGCATTCTTTCTCAAGTGGTCGACTACGAAAGCCTTCGCATTGTTTGGAAGATGTAAGTTTGATACCGGAATCCTCAAGAGATCTTGGTTGAGTAGGAATAACAAGCGCGGGTCGTGAAAACCCGTGCTGGGTATCTTGGTTCTCTCTTGAACAAAGCCATCTTGTAAGGGCCTTGGACTTGACTTGAGAATCGATGCGATTCTTTATGTATATTTCAAAGTCAACATAGTCGTCGTCATCATGAAACCCTGACATCCCATGACAAAAGCCGGCGGCGGGATCTAAAAATAGATGGCCGGGAGATTTTCAACCGGCATTTCTTAGGTGGCGCACCCCAACCACCACTCAAACATTTCCCTCCCCTCAAACACGAACATCAGCCTCCAAGATATGTCACTGTTGTCCAGCCTTTTATGCGGTTTCATCTTCTCTTCACCCTGATTGCGTGGAAAGTATCCATGTCAGCACGAGTGTCCACTTTTCCAGATTCTAAGACCAACTGCGTCCCCGAGCTGCGAACCCCAGCTGCAAATCTGCCTCGTTCAAGTCGGGGCGCAGCAGCAAGGCCACGACGACTGAACGACCTGCTTTCGTAATGATATTCTACAGATGTTGGTTGCTTCTCCACAAACATTTAGCCTCTCTCTTTTTCGTTTTCATCTCATCAATCTCCTATATCATTCCTGCTGTGCAGTTTGTTGTTTCCTTTAGTGCTGTGAATAACAATCGTTTGGCATTTTTATATTTGCCTTGCATCATTCTCTATTTATACGAAAAGTCCTTCGCTCGCACCGCATCATCATCATCATCAAAATGCGTTCTTCACTCATTGCTGCTTCGGCAGCTCTACTATCGTTCACAGGTCTATCTCAAGCCTCACCACAAGGCTTCGGACAGGCATCGAGTTTCGCAACAGCATCAGCAACAAAAGTATCAGCATCAACAGTCTCCCAAGCAGCAGCAGCAACCGGCACAACAGCCTGCAACAACTCCCCCTCCCTCTGTCCCCGCACATACAACAACATAACCCACCTCGGCGCCCACGACTCGGCCTTCGTCCGCGACCAATCCAACGGCTTCTCAGTCTCCGGAAACCAATTCTACAACGCAACCACAGCCCTCTCCGCCGGCGTACGATTACTGCAAGCACAAGTCCACAACCAAAACGGCGTTCTCCAACTCTGCCACACATCCTGCGACCTCTTCGACGCCGGCACGCTCTCGACCTGGCTCTCTACCATAAAAGTCTGGATGGACGCTAACCCCAACGAAGTCGTAACCATCCTCCTCGTAAGCAGCGACGATGTCTCCGCTGCTACTTTCGGCACCGTCTTCAACGGCACAGGCATATCAACATACGGCTACACACCCCCCTCTACCTCAGGCCCAATCGCAACCTGGCCAACGCTACAAAGCATGATATCGGCGAACACGAGGCTAGTGACGTTCATAGCATCCATAGACTACGACCCAACCTACCCCTCCCTCCTCCCCGAATTCAACTTCGTCTTCGAAACAGCATTCGGCGTCCAATCTACCACCGGTTTCAACTGCACACTCGATCGTCCCTCCTCCGTCTCCTCCGCCTCCTCCGCCATCTCCTCGGGTTACATGGGCCTTATAAACCACTTCCTCGACACAGCAGGCATAATATCAACCCCTGACCTCGATAATCTCTATTCCACCAACTCCCCTTCTACAAACGCTACGAATTCCCTGGGCACGCAGGCACAGCAGTGCGCGAGTGAGTGGGGCAGGAAACCGGTGTTTGTGCTGGTGGATTTCTTTAATGTGGGACCGGCGATTGAGGCGGTGGATAGTCTGAATGGGGTGCAGAGTGTTAGTGGTCGCATGGTTGTTAGTACGGCTCAGTTGGGGAAGACGAGTGGAGCTGTTAGGGATGCTGCGGGGGGTTGGGTTGGGGCTGCGTTGGTGGGGATGGGTGTTGTTGCTTTGGGGAACTTTGTGTGGTTGTGAGGTGCGAGGATGGAGAGAAATTGTTTTGATATAATGCATAGCGTTGGCGTTTTTGGAGGGCATTTACATGGATGGGTGAACAGTACCGAGACTGGATACTTGTATAGATACCAGTACTTTTTGGGTGGATAAAACATAAAAGCCTGAAGTTTAATAATACATTTCTCTCATTATCTAATTCTTGTGTTGAGGTTTATACTTCAAATTATATCATCAATGTACATTCTCAGAAGAGGAGTCTAGTAGTGTACATCCCTAATCTACAATAATATACAACCCCACAAACCCACCTAAATAAGCGCCTTCCCCTTGAACATCCCATCCCTAACCTCCGCCACAACATCCCTCCTATCATGTTTCCCAACCAACACAATGCCCCTCCCCCTCCGTCCCATCCTCCCCGTCCTCCCCAGCCGATGTATAAAATCAATCGTCGAATGCGGCACATCATACAACACCACATGTCTCACAGCCAACGTATCAATACCCCTACTCCCCAAATCCGTAGTAACAAGCACCCTCGTATTAGGCAGTCTCCTCTTCACCGGACTAGGGCTTTTCCCAAACGGCACGTAATTCGCCTGATTATCTTTCAGTTCTCCCGGGTGATCTTCTTTCGGTGCTGTGAGAGGGGCAGAAAGGGTGAACGAGGCGAGCATTTCTGCTTGTCGCTGCTCGGGCGTGTCACGGCTTAGAGCGATGGCGTCGATTCCTTTGGAAATCAGGTAGTCGGCAACTTCCTTTGTCTTCTCGCGCTCGTTGACGAAGACGAGGATTCGCTTGACGTCCATCTCGTCCTTTACTGGCCCTACGTGCTCCGAGGCTGCTTTGCCGATAGACCAGATTGTGTCGGCGCAGGCTAGGTTCTTGTTCCCGCGGTACGGCTCCTTTTCTACGTCTACAACGCCTAGTTGTACCCTTCTGGGTATGGCGTGCAGGTTGGGAGTAACGAGACGCCTGATATCGGGGAATCGTTTGCGCAGGTAGCCGTCCATGCTTCGGGGAATGGTTGCGGAGCAGAGAATGAGCTGCTGCAGAGATGGGGTGGCTTTGTCGATTATGGCGGATGTGAGAGGGGAGAAGCCACGGTCGAGAAGGGAATCCGCTTCGTCGACAATGAGATGTGTGACACGAGACAGGATGTTGGGATCTGAGTCGGCGATTGAGGATAGCAGATGAGGAGTAGAGATCAAGATATCGATTCCTCTCGGAGAGAACAGTCGGTTCCGAATCACCTGTCCGCTGAAGTTCGACGAAACCATCGCCGAACGAAACTTAACCGTATGTGAAAATGACTTGACGAGACCTCCAACCTGCGCCACCAGCTCAGAGGTAGGAACAAGTATAATGGCTCGCGGTCTTCCAGTCGTTGGATGCGGACGATCCGAGATTGCAGGCGCAATAGAATTTTCCATCGCCTGCTGTAACTTTTCGTCTTCGAGGGCTTGTTCGTATTCCTTGATATCCTCGTCTTGTGCCTCCGCTTCCTTGACAGCATTCATAGTCGGAATCAAATACGCCAGCGTCTTGCCCGACCCAGTCTCTGCTGCAATCAAAAACTCCCCATGCTCCTTGATCGCACTCTTGCTTCTCCTTCCCGTAGCTTCACTCCCCAGCAATGCCGGAATGGCAATCTTCTGGACTGGCGTAGGACTCAAATCTTCCATTCCCTGCAACGCTTGTGTAGAAATCGAGCTTTTAATCGACTGAATAAGAGGGAACTGATCGAAAGTCTCAATCTCGCTCATTCGTTCCTTGATCCTCGTCCGCTGGTCGTAAGACACTGCCGTCAAAGACCTTTGCATCTTCAGCGCTTTGAATCCATCAGCCCTTGGATCTTCCCTTCTCCCCGGCCGTCCCTTCTTGTCTCTCGGCGCATTTGCGCGCTCTGGTACACCTCGAATCTTCGCCTCCTTCAGGTTCATTCCGCCGAATGGCCCATCTTGCTTCCTCCTGTTCGGTCGCCCGGCTTCGCCTGAGGAGGGTTCTGGGGTATTGACTGTTCGTGCCTTTGTGAGACTGAAACGGTTAGGTCGAGGGGCGAGCTTGGTGTGTAGAGATGCTGTCTGCTGGGTTGTTGCTCTGAAGGCGCAGAAAAGGCATGGGGAGGCTTTTGGGCGTAACATTTTGGATAGATAGGTCCTATAATCGCATTTCGTCAAGAATTTGTTGCGTGCCCTGGGCAATTGGACTGGAATTGTATGGATGTGAAATTTGGAGATCGTGGTGAACTTTTGAAATATTTCCACATACCGGCAAAAGGTTCTTCCGGGCCGTCCCATACTTATTGCACGGAATTGAAAAAAATGATTGGAATTGTGGATGGTTCAAAATTACACCTACATTGCACTGGACTGAGCTGGCGGTAGTATGCTCGGGAACAGTTTTATTGGGTTTTGTCACAATCAGAAATTGGTGTGGCTTCCGCTCCAGTCATGGGATGTAATACTCTTGGGATTCCTAGAGCTTTTGATATGACTGCAAGAAGAGTTATAGACAGTCTCCAAATGCCATGAACGCCAGTCCCGTCCTTGAACTCCGCCAATGTACAGTTCACAGAAATATCCCCATATCCGCCAGCAATCGCAACTTCAGCTCGTAGCAAACAAGGTATCCTCATCCCTCAAGTACTCCCCACAATCCGCCTGCCTAAAGACCGTAATGCCCGTAGGATCCAGCCGTCTCGCCTCTTGTGTACTTCTCGCAGTGACTCCAAAACCTAACGGTGTGTCGTTCATGCTGTAAACTACCACGCCTTGGTGTTCTGGGCAATCCTCCGAGACTCGTCCAATGTGTGCTTTGAGGACATGTCCGCCGTAAAGGAAAGCTGCAACAGAGTTAGCATACCGATTTTTCAAAGATAGGGCCCTGAAAGTCTCGGGAATTTCTGGTTGAGCACGGAGGAAGCCACCAGACTGTTGAACAGCTTCCCCAGCCTCCAGGTCCCCAGAAGAACAGAATTTCTTGAAATAGTACATACGCATCTCTCCATTCGCCTTCACCCAGACCTTATATCTCGCATGCTCCGCTAGGACCGGCAAAACCGTGATATGCAGGCGGAACTTTCCTGACTTTGTAAACTTGCCTGTTGAACAAACGTCAGTCCTCGTCCTTGCCTCTAGTCAGAGCTTCCATACCAAAACACGTCCCCAAAGACAACAGCTTATCTCTAGATACCGATATGGCGAGGTTCGCAAGGGAAAGTCGCACATAATAGACTCGATTCTGGTGCAAGCGGAACACGAACTGGTCGCCGTTGTCGCTGGGCGCAATGAGGTTCTTGAGGGATGTACCGGTGTAATTTGCGAGCTTCGCAAAGAGCGTTTGCATCTCTTCTTCTGTGAGGGCGCGCATCGTGGCAGTGTTCTATTGCTTTAAACTTGTCGCGGAGCTGTAGAATCCGAGGTCCCTGGATTTCGCGGCGGTGCTGTGTTACTTTACTGTAATCTTGTCGTGGAGTTGTAAGAGTCGAGGTCCCTGGATTTTTGGAAGTGCTTTGGCGGGGAAGAAATCCCGAAACTTTTTTTTTCTGGATGCGGCCGCTTCAGAAAGTTCAACCACCAAAATATCCTCCCGCGAATTCCCCTCCACAACACCACCAGGTCCACAACCCGCAGAAATGGCGAGAATACCAGCTGTTAAACGGCGGAAACTCACTCCTCCTGCGACGGACGGAGAAGATTCCTCGCCATCAACCGTCGAAAATGCACCCGAGTCTAATGCGTTCTTCGCGCAAGCCTCGAGCTGGAATTTAGAGCAAGACTTCGAGTCGAGACCGCGGAAAGGCAAGAAGAAGGAGAAAGAGAGTACGAGGCTGCCGATCAAGACTGCAGATGGATTGATCGAGCAACCTAAGGCCGACGAGCCAGAAGACGAGGAGCAGAGCGATTTGGAGTGGCTGGGCGCAGAGGACCCGGAGGAAGAAAAGGAAATCGAAGAGAAGCCCGCCAAACCCACCATCCCAATCCGCCAGCAAATCCTGGAAGCAAAAGAAGAGCTTGCGAAAATTGCGCTGGTTCTAAATGAGGATCCGGAGGAGAACCCAGCTGCATTCAAGTCTCTGGCACAAGTCGGACAAACCTCGAATACCACGATCAAGAAACTAGCTCTCGCAACGCAGTTGGCCGTCTACAAAGATGTCATTCCCGGTTATCGAATACGACCACTTTCAGAGGAGGACATGGAGACGAAGGTTTCGAAGGAAGTCCGAAAATTGAGGGCATATGAGCAGGCATTAGTAGGAGGATACCAAGGATACATTCGAGAGTTGGCGAAGCTGGCACAATCTGGGAAGAGCTCGAAGGATGGAGGACCGAGTTTGGGAAGCGTGGCTATTTCCTGTGCATGCAATCTTTTGATTTCAGTGCCGCATTTCAACTTTCGGGGAGAGCTGCTGAAGATCTTGGTGGGGAAGTTGAGTACGCGGAAGGTGGATGCGGATTTCAACAAGTGCAGGGAGACTATCGAGACGCTTTTCCAGAACGATGAAGATGGAACGCCGTCGTTGGATGCGGTTTCGTTGTTGACTAAGATGATGAAAGGGAGGGGTTACAGAGTCGATGAGAGTGTACTGAATACCTTCCTGCATCTACGACTTCTGTCAGAGTTCTCCTGGAAAGCTTCAACAAATCATGTCGATAAGCCGGGCAAGGGAGAGGAAGAGGGACCACGGCTGAAGCAGAAGAAAGTCTTCCGGACGAAAAAGGAGAGAAAGATGTTGAAAGAACGTAAGGTCGTCGAGAAGGAAATGTCACAGGCAGATGCAACAGTCAGCCACGAGGAGAGGGATCGAATGCAAGCCGAAACTTTGAAGCTAGTCTTCGTGACCTACTTCCGGATCTTGAAGATGCGGTCTGCAAATTTGATGGGTGCGGTATTAGAGGGTCTAGCACGTTATGCGCATTTGATCAACCAAGACTTCTTCGGTGATCTCCTAGAAGCATTGAAGGATCTCATCGGCCATGCAGAGACAGGTGATGATGTAGAAGACGAAGAGGGGACGGATGAGGAGTCGACGAGGAATCTTACCAGAGAAGCACTGCTATGCATTATCACTGCATTCGCTCTCCTCGAAGGCCAAGATGCGGCGAAAGCACAAGCAACACTGAGTCTGGATCTCAGCTTCTTCATCACACATCTCTACCGAACTCTACATGCCTTGTCACTCAACCCGGATATTGAACTGAGCGCCAAATCACTACATCTCCCCGATCCAAACGATCCCTCCCCACTACCCCCACCATCGACCAACAACAAGATCAACATCCAGACCACCACAGTCCTTCTCTTACGGTCCTTATCGTCGGTACTAATTCCACAACTCGGAGCTCGTGCCGTCCCACCTCTGCGAATCGCAGCCTTCACCAAGCAACTCCTAACATCCTCCCTCCATCTCCCCGAGAAGTCCTGCCTCGCAACCATCGGCCTATTAGGTAAAGTCACCAAAACACACGAGAAGAAAATCGCATCATTATGGAACACAGAAGAGAGACGAGGAGACGGGACATTCGACGGACTGAGCAGTGAAGTAGAAGGAAGTAATCCATTCGCAGCCACGATCTGGGAAGGCGAGATACTAAAGAAGCATTTCTGCCCGGCAGTCAGAGACGGCGTCAAGACGATGGAGAAAAACGTGCTGGGTTTGAGATAGTCAGATAATGGAATGAAGCCAATTCCCGCATGTCTGACAGTAGGTACCCGGTGCTTTTCAATGTGCTAAACATCTACCCAACGATCCGAGTCCACCTTATCCAGCAATGCCGTCCAAGCCCATCAACATCACGCCCCTCCAAAAACATCCACCCCGCCCCCAAACACTCACACCCACTCCACCTCATGCAAATCCACATCCCCCTCCCCCTCCAAATCCTCCCCCCTCCTCTTCCAAATCCTCGGCGCAATTCTCTCCAACTGATTCGCAAACTGCAAATCCTGCACCTGCTGCGTCCTCCAATCCAAACTCGTCACAGCAGCTAATCCAACACTTGTGAAATTAATCACCAAACACGCGATCTGTATTCCTATCCCCCAATGTCAATCACTTCCCCTTCTCCCTCCAGATACAGAAAACTCGGGGAGGGAAGGGCTGGAGGAGGGAGGGGACATACTTATGCGAGCTCTCTCGTCCTCGACGTGGAATTGGCTAACCGCTGTTAGGATCAAGTTTACCGTTCCTAGGATTATGGCTGATACGACGGAGACGCGTTTTAGGAGGCGACCCTGCTGGCGTTAGCTATCTTGTGCCAGACTAGGATGGAGAGGGGGAAAAGACGTACGCTGGTAAGGCAGACTTTTAGGAGGTTGAAGAGCCGGACTGGGGGCATAGTTGATTTGGATTTGGATCCTGTGGATGTGGGCTGCGTTTTCGGCTCGAGGTCGGGCTCGGGCTGCATGGCATGTCTGAGGTCCGCGGGGTTATGCTAGTGCTGTTCTATGGAGGATATATTGATAGACGGTGGGAGCACGTGGGAGGAGTTGGGGATATGAGTGAGCTGTGCATCTCGACGTTGGAAGTTGGGCGTTTTTGTAGCGCGAACCTTGTTACACAGGAAGTGAGGAAGGCACGAGTGGGGTTTATTTTGGTGGCGCATGATGTTTAAGTTATCGCTTCCTTCCTTATTTGGGGTTGTCTCTAAATTCTAAATTGTGTTTCGGTTTTGGAAAATGATCAGATGAGAAGTCCGCGAGGCGAGAAATAGGGGAGGCTGTCGCGTGACTTGCTCGCCTTTCGTTGCAAATCGCGATGCAGGTCTTAAATTAGGGTGCTGACGGCCGGGAAAATACAAGCTCATGGGATAGCTTGGCGGTGGCATATATAAAGAGAAGAGATGTCCTACCTTGGACGAGGACGACTGTGACCAGCGTTTCAATATGTTGAAACGTGATTCTGTGTTCTCGTGCCTTGAAACGTGATTCTGTGTTCTCGTGCGGGGCCGTGATACCAACCCTCTCAGAATTGCTTACGCGGCATAGAAGAAGATTCTTAGACAACTCCGTTGACACGGAAGTCCGGTTTCTTTCTACTATTTCTCTCTGAGAATGGGCATACAGTTCTAGGTAACATTTTCAAGGGTTTGTCCCGGCTTACCATTTCTCTCACAAATCATGATGAGTCATGGAGGTCTAGATTTCGGTATCGCCGAATCGGGCGTACGAAATCTGTACAAAAACGACTTTAATTCTCTGGTTACAGCTTTCGGTACCCGTTAGTTTGAATCAGTCTAGCAAAAATGCCATCCGCAACAGAGCCTCAGAACTCAAGGCAGAAGACAATGGCGGTTACAAAGATCCACTTGATCCCCTGGGACCCTGAATCACCTGACCATGTACAAAGACTCATCCAGCAGCGCATTGCCTGTGGCTGGAACGAAGAATTAGTAGAGTCAAAATGGAGAGAGCAACAACGTTTGGGCCACAAATCAATTCATTGGGTGGTATGATTGCATTCTCCCACTTCTCACTCCTCCCACATCTAACTTCCCCAGGTTCTTTCCGAATCGGACCCCTCAAAAGAATCCCTTGAAAAACAACACATCTCAGCCTACCCCTCTGAGAACAAACCACTCTCAGACTCAGCCCTCAATATAGGAGGCAAACCCCGTTCAACACCCCACATCCCACCTTTCATCCCCCTCGGCCACATCTCCCTCGACTCCCGCGCCGCCGACCTCCCCATCAATGGCAACAACGCCTACGACCTCGACGACGCCTACCGTCTAACCACCTTCTTCATCTCGAAGGAACTCCAAGGAAAAGGTCTAGGACGCGCGGCTATGGATGCCCTGGAACTTATGGCGACGAGTCCGCCGTTGTGCGCGAAGACGATTGCGCTTGCTACGGCTGCGGATGAGTATGAGGGGAGGACGGAGAAACATTTGGCGATGGGGAGAAAGCTGCCTGAGGTAAGTTTGCTTTCCTTTTGTGGGGTTGAAAAGGGGGAATGGGGCTGATGAGGGATAGTACTCGATTGCGCAGTGGTATGGGAGGAGGGGGTATGTAGCGTACAAGTATCTTGATGCTGCTTGGTTTGAAGAGGACAGCACTGGGAAGAAATGGCCTGCTACTGCGGTGTTCATGAAGAAAGACATAAAGTGATAGACTACAACGGTGCTCTCTGTTGGTGTCGAGGATTTACAGCGTAGTTGATATCCTGCTTCGTACGGTCAAAAACCTGGACACATACTTGATCAGAAGTATTTGACTACGAGACGGGCTTCCTCACGGTAGAAATGAACTCCTGTTTGTTCCTATATCCACTGTTCGATTTCCGTTATTTTCCTGGAGTTGTGTGCGACTGCGTAACTGTGCATTTGGCCCCCGTGCTCATACGCGAATCGAACACTGTGTGAGACTTGGTTCGTTGAAAATAATTATGAGACTATATACATTAGGCAGCATAAAAAATCAAACAGATGAAACGGGACCGAACCAGCATCTTTTTCAAATCAATACTTTTCTAGCGTTTCAAAGAATGAACTCCGCCACGCAATATCAAGCCTGACCCACCATGAGAATGCCATCGCTTCAACCAACACCCGTCAACAACTAAAGCGTAATAGTATGCACAAACCTCAACTTCCCATTCTCCAACCTAAACTCATGACTATCCGCCACACCCCCCACCGCCGCAAAATTACACAACACATCCGCACTTCCCGCACTCTGATCAATCACATACCGCCTCATATTAATCCTATTCGTGCTCCCGCCCTTCGGCGCCCCCACCGTACACGGACTATTCAAACTACTGCCCTCAACCCGCTCACACGGCGTGCCCCAAGGAACAGCATTATACGCACTAGCATTCGTCCACATATCCAGATACGCGTCCGCAGCTGCCTGTAACGTGGCTCTACTGTCCCATTTTGCTTCTGGAATTGGGGACCAGTCTTCTTTTTGGATGTAGCCTAGTGTTTTTGCGGCGTTGAAACTCAATGAGCCTGTGGTGGCGGCGATTACGTCTATGAGCGTCACCTGGGTACCGTTACTCGTGTGTCGTAGCTGAGTGCCGATAACGTAGGGTTTGGGACTTGTGGCTATGAGCTCGGTGTAGCTGGCACATGCTACGGTATCGGCTGTTGTTTTGCGGTGGGATATGTTTAGGGCTTGGCTGATGACGCCGGTTGTGACGGTGCTGGCTTTGTTGTTTTCCGTGTACTTGTAGTCAGGTGTTAGGAAGGATTGCAGGTCGCCGAGTTTGCCGGCGCCTTGGGCGGCGACGTAGGTGTCTGCGACTGAGATGAGTTGTTCTCGGGTGCAGTCTGCGAGGGCCGTGGAGAGGAAGTGGAGGGAGGTGACGATGCTGAGCAGAGCGCCGAAGCCTTTACTGAAAGCAAACATTTTGAAGTGGAAGAGGGAATGGGATGAAGCTCGGAAGAAGATGTATGCGTGAACTGAAGCTTGGCAGGTTTACACCCACCAACTTACGTGGAGTGGAATATCTCAGACAAGAAAGCCGGCAGTATATATGCCTTTCACATCACCATATATTAGGACTCGGCAGTCGTCGTTTTCTCGCTAACATATATTGCCCCCGCTCTGTAAATACCAAGAGGCTAAGTAACATAATGTATTGAAAGACGGCTAATAAGCGAACCCTGAGGAGTAACCCCTTTTCAAATTTTAGCCTGTGGAGAATGGGACGTAAATTTACGCAAACGTCAAAGTAGAAAGGGTAGGGAAGCTATAATCCGATCAAGAAGCAGCATCGAGAAAACATCCTTGGATCGAGTAGCCAGCCGTGGACTCAAGCATTCACATAGATGTCACGTTCTCTACATCTCGATCGAGAACGCAACCAAAGAAACAATGAAATACGGCGATGACGATAAAGCGAATCTCACGAGTCCTCGAGCACAAAGAATGGTACAATGATAAACACGGGGGTTGGATCCCGTACAGGGTACATTCGACTTCGCGATTTATCCAGGATTTCCCTACCCAACACGACCCCAAGCGACCTGAGGGAGCCTTCGTTGCCTCGTCCGATGAGCTTTCATAATTCTCTTCCTCCCTATACTCTCAATCATCGATCGCAAATTCGTCGCCGTCAAAAACTTGCCGCCCAAGGCCGCATCGATCTGGATTCTCATTTGATCTAGACTCCACGCGGTATTTGCCCGATCGCCAAGGTGAATCCCAAGCTTCCTCCTCGCCAGTCTATTGTGATGGACGTTCGAATTACCAGGCCCACAATAAGCAACGAGGCGGTTGATAATTCCTCTCTTGACAGCAGCATAGTCAATTTCGATACCACGCTGATGGAGCAGTTTGAGCAGCGTGATGCCAGAGGTGATATCGGGAAGCCGCTGCGGGCTAGCATGGTATCGCATATTGTTGAGACCTCGAATAAACCCCCACTCAACAACCGCTTGTTGGTACCTCGCCGAGAACAGATTCACCAAGGGATCTACCTGACTTGATGTTCCTGCTTCAAAGGGTACGTGGAACTTTGGTTTGAATGCCGTGTGGCGTCTGGTAATGTACCATTCAGCTAGGAATAATGAGAGGCTTTGGAGCTCGGTGGTATTACCGCGCATCCCAAGTCTTCTGAGAATCTCTCTCCACGATGTAGTGGGCACGTAGCTTCCTGACATCATGATGCTTCTCAAGACATGGGTAGCAAGTTTCAGCTCAATCATTGCAGAATCTCCTTTTGCAACTGGGCGGCGGCCAGGCGTGCGATGTGATAGGATACTTCGAAGAATTCGTGGAATCGATTTGGTCTTGACCATTATGCGATCTCGGTTCATGTCTGCCAGGGTTTCCAATACCGCCCTTTGATCTCCTCTAGCTGCATGAATTCGCAGTATGATATTCTTCTTCTCGATCTTTGCACCTTTACTGCGGAGAGCCTGAATTGCCAATGTCCGGCGATACTGAGTCCAATCCTTCGCTCTAGTGTATTCCAGAAGCAAATTCTCCTGTAAATTTGCGTCTTCGAGTTGATCTGGATGCTGATCACTTGCAAGGAGTCCTGCAAGATATTCATGATTTCGATTCCGGGAGAAGCTGTCAACAGCTTTAGAGAACATGGAATTGCCTATCGAAATGCCGAGTCCCTTGAGTTGCTTGATTCGACTGGAGATGCTAAAGGGATCTGGGTCGCGGAGAGCTATAGCTTGCAGGGACAATGGGCCAATCTCGGTCATCCCAAGAGCATGAATGGTGTTAATAGCAACATCAAGCGAGATCCAGCTTGTGGCGAACCATCGAGCTCCTAGCGGATCATTGTACGCTATTGGGGGGACATTGATGGTTTCCCCGTGCATGATGTTCATTACTTCGCGTGAGAAGATTGCCTTTGCTTGGGGCTCAGAAAGGCTCGATGCGAATGGGATCTCTCTCTCGACGAGACTTTGTGAGATTGTTTGGGCATCTGGGGGACTGTGAACACGGAGAAATTGTAGCAGCGGCCTGATATTGTCAGATGACGAAGGCAGGTCCCCAGACTCAAGGCATATGAAGTGCCATCGAACGGCGTCCTTGTATTTGTTGAGCCCGCAAAGAACCGGGACGATCTTCGAATAGACATTGTAAAGCTTCCAATGATGGTATAATTTCTCCAATGAATTCAAATCCCCGGCACGGGCAGCACTTAGGATCAGTTCAGCGAATGCATTATCCGGTAGGCTGACGTGGGGGGATAAAATATCATGCCAGTGCAGGGCCTCAGCACCGAGTCCATTGCGAAGAAAATGCTGCATGATGCGAAAATAAAGACCATTTCCGCGCCGCCTCCGACGTGTGGCGAGCCCCCTCCTTCCTAGAGAATCCTCAGTGATCCATCTTTCGACAGTAAATCCCATGATCTGAGAAAGAATTAGAGGGTTCTTAAATCCAGCTTCCATAAAGGTTCCCAACACCCCGCCGCGATATTCCGAATATCTCTTAAGTCGCACCCCTGTCTCTCGGAAGGCTTTCACGAAAACAGCAACGGCTTCATACCCATCTTTCCGCGTCCTGTAATCTAGAAGGAATGCCCACAATTCCAAGTCGTGCTTGTATGGCGCTTGATCCAATAGACGGGGCGTTTTTGCGGGTTGATCGAGGGCCGACTCGAACTCAAGCTCCTTTCGTGTCCATGTACGTTTGGCCCAAGCCCCAAAGATCTCAAAATCTTGGGGACTTGAAGGTTTCAATGCCGTGTGTTCTTGAGCAGCAGATTCAATGAAATTTCCCCTGTGCTCTTGCGCCTCCCGTGATATACGCCCTTCATAGGTTCTCTCGTTTTCATCTCTCGATATTCGCGTGGGTACTGGGTTCTCTATTTCGTTGTCATAAGCTTCCCTTGCTGTCACCTCCGTATGTTCTTGGAGTCCCAACGCAGCATTCGTATATCGGCGACAAGGACTGCTTTTTCCCTTGATGCATCGTCGCGGGGTCGTGTTTGGAGTCGGGAGAGGGCGTCCGAGGAGAACATGAAGGAAGTCCAGGGACGAGGGCCTCGAAAGAAGCCTCTGCAAAGCTGGGCGCATAACTTTGCTCTAACCAGGACCAATTGGCGTATATAAGAGGATCCATCGCCATTGCATATCGTTGTTCGACGAGAAGTTCTTGGTGTTGTAAATTGTTTCCTACAGAGCTTGACATGTACTTCTGAATGCTTATGTCAGCGACGCTAGTATTTCGCAACTTCCGAGCTTCGAACCTCAAATCGAACGATTCTACTCCTCACAAACCACAACCTCGAGAACTCCCCCCAGATCTCTCTGTCTCCGCAGACAACATACGAAATGGCAGGGTAAGCTATCCTCCCAAGCCTTCAGCGCATCAATCCCGTCAATTGCCCCCAGAAACAGCCCCTTGGAGTCCCGAATACACCCATCCTCATTCCTCGATCAACAGCTAACATCTCCTCTCCCCCAGCTTCGTCAACCGCGAAAACCGCGTCCCATACTACCAACGCCTATTCCAAGAAGGAGGCAAGCACCACGTCCGCCAATGGAACCAAGTACGTGTTATACCCTCACCCGCCGCGTGCATCACGCCAGAACCAGACAACTGATAGATTTTACTCAGACCCCTAGAGGCAGAGCTATGCTTATCCCATACTACGTCCTCTTTGCCGGCACTTTCGCAGGTATGTTGGTATTATATGAGAGTGGGAGACGCAAGAGCTGACGAGAATAGGATCGACGTACATGATGTGTCGCATGGTTCTCGGACACAAGACGTGGTGGGGTAAATAAGGGGTGATGGATTGGGGGATGGGGGGCTTGGTGCAGGGGGGGCTAGATTGGATGGTGCATCAAGGTGTATATTGAAATCAGGGAATAGAGCTTTCCGTTAAGACGACCAACGTTTTCTTTGCGTTGATGTGAATGCCTGGACGAACTTCGTGGACGTGGGTGCAGCCATTGATTTTTCCCAAGCAGGTTGATATAATTTGTCGCCCCGGAGAGCAGAGAAGTCTTTCTGAGGCTCTGTGCGCGTGTCGAGGCGGGTCTGTGATGCTGTTATGCTGGCAGAGTTGAATCAAATCGACAGTTCATAGGCCGAGAGAATGCCGTTACTTGCGGGTCTTTGGCGCGATATTGGCCGGCGATACTACTTGCAGACGTCCAGGCTAGTTGTAGTTTTTCTCCTGAGAGCTTGCTTTATTTGAATTTGTTTGGGCTCCTCCAAACTCATGAATATCTGCCAACTCATTATGTAATTCTTGCCCAAATAACTGTTCTGGATATGCAAAAAGACTGTTGGCGTAGAATCGCAATTTTGATGTGGAAAATATAGGGCACATAGCAAGTCAATACAAAGCATTGCAAGGGATCCCGTGGGAGTATTTAAATTTGCGATATTTTGGTATTCTCTCGCCATTTCCCAGAAGCCCCTTTCGAATTACAAGATGAACCCGAGAGCCATGAACTCCATGCCAATGCTTGACGTCAAATGTAATATCATACAACATCAAACAAACTGCCACTTCTAATGACCATTGTTAGTATCCTTCCATAACATCTCCGCAACATCCGCATCCAATCCATCCATAGCATCACCACCCAAATCAGGGAAATCATTATCATTCAACTTCCGCTTCTTAACACTGGAGGCAGATGCGGGTCGTGCATACGAGGTCGACAGGCTCGACAAAAGATCAGACCCAGCACCCGCAGGCGGCTGAACCACATGAGAGGTGCCATTGTTGGCATGCAGATCAAGTTCAGGCACAGCTTCTGTTTCCGGAGGCTGAGGATACCCAGGCGGAGTCAAAGCCTCGACTTCAGGACGATCGGGTTCCGGTGCTGGTGTTATGGGCGACTGGTTTGCACCGGGCGAGCCATCACCAGGGCCAGCAGGAGTGCCGGGACTGCTGTTTGATGCAAAACCACGCATTATGGCATCCTCCACGTCCTTCTTCTTGGTGTCAATCTCAGTTCTGCGTGCTGAGAGCTCGCTCAGTTGTGTCTCGTCGGCGGCGAGAGCAGCGCGGTTTGTGCCCAGTATCTTCTCCAGCCCCTCAATCAAAGCTCGGCGAGCCTTGATGCTCTCTGCCACAGCTCCCTCTGCATTTGCCAGTGTCTTCAGAAGCCCGTTGAGCCGAGCAGCATGGACTGGGGCAGACGGTGTAGTCGCAGAGGGGTCTGTGAGCTTCTCGTAGTCTTGATTGGCAGTATTGACGGTGGTTTTTGTCGAGAGCAGGGATTTCGTAAGCGCCTGTTGAGGCTCGATGAGGGGAGCGAGTTCAGCTGGGGCAGAGCCACTGCTAGTATTCGACGAGAAGATGGAGCCGCCTAATCGCTTGCCTGAGGACCGTGTCTTGTCGAGTTCTGAGCTATTAGCATTTGTAGCACACGAGCTCGAGGAAGCTTACCGTCAATCCTAGTTTCAATTGACTCTTGAATCGGGAGCTCGAAGATCTGCCGCTGTCTCCAGACCTCGACCACCCGCCGCAACTTCTGCTGAACCTCATTTGTAGCGCCCTTGTATGCGGTTGCGGTGGCTTCAGCGATAACCGGGGAGAATGCGATCAGGAAGTCCTCCTTGCGCCGGGCCTTGGATTGTTGCGCAACTTCTGTAATAGCAGTCGTTAGTATTGAAATGCAGGAGCACCAGGTGTTTGTCCATGTGGCAGACGTACCATTCGCAAGATATATCAAATTTAGCCTTTTGTTGCTTCCAGAATCCTTAAGTCGCTGAAGCCACAATTGCCCAGTCCGGTCCGCATGTCTCCTACGGGGACATATTAGCAGGAGAAACTTGAGAGAGGAGAGAGGTCCATTACCTGTGGAACATTACCCATTGAGCAACAGTGACCTATAACAATGTTAGAACTGACTGCGACTGCAGGTCGAGAAGACATACAATGCTCTCCTGCGTCTCATTAAGAGCAGACAGCTTTGCCAGCACGGCATCATCTGTATAGGCCATAGCGGGATATGCAGAGCTATTAGAGATAATCGACGGGGTTCAATAAGGTCTGGCTCGAAGATGGAGACGGGCGTGGTTGTTGATGTGGAGTAATTTGATGCTTTACGATTGCTGTCACAGCTCAAGATTTGGGTTCACGAAGGCGCCGTGAATAGTCAGTTGCAGAAGGATATTCAACGCGATATGCCAAAGCTCCACCAGTGCGCACCTATTTCTCATGTGTTGGGGGTTGAATTAGGAACAACTTGAGGTTATCCAGAGTTTTGGGCACGACGAAGCACAGAGCCTCGAGCCAAGACGAATCGGGCTTAGCGGCTATCAGGCAGCATGGACCCAGCATCTTCATCTCCCAGCTTCATGACACTCACTGTCTCTGATATTTTTACTCTGCACCTCTTGAAATTTTAAAGTCACCAGCTTAACCCAGTTATCCGTGAAGAAGGATAATCTCCGCATTGCAAATGGTCACAGACTTGCCAAGAAATACGCTCCTCCTCGAGGAGTCTCCCCATTCCTCGAGGCCTCGTTCTTGGGTTCCGAGCTACCCCCTTTTATTCCGTGGCAGTCATCTCTCAAGGACTGTCCGTTGGTGTTCCTGTGATGATGCTATCTTGCAAGGATTACGAGTTCACGCCAGCCTTCTATCAAGCTCAAGAATTGGATACCTCCAAAGGAAACCTTTCCATTACACCTGCATATCTAATTCGAACGCTATCTAGAAGCCCATTTTAATGTTACCCCAAAGCCTACACCCAGAAAATACTGATACATCGCCATTCATGTCGTGGAAGCATACGTTTCTGTCACCACCAGTGGTTTTCGTCTGCCCGCACCAACATCCTTTTCTACACTCATCGCACACGAATGGGCATCGATTTCGATGTCATCTAGCGAATGTTAGCAATCTGCAGTCTCCTCGATTTCAATATGCCGAAACTCACAAATCCCTGTCGTCAGTTGAATGACATTAAAGCTGTGCAAGTCAAACAAGACATCGTCGACCCAGACTTTACAATTAAAACTCTGCCCCGTCCTCCGACTTGGAAGTCCGTCTGCCGGTACACTCCGAGCTACTTCGTCGACGAGTCCTATATTCTCTCTGTGAACCCTTCCAATCCGATACAGGCATAGCAGCCCTTTGAAGTCGGTAAACGGGTTGATGGAACTTCGACTCTCAAACCGCCATGCACCAGCTGTGACGGCACCGTTCGTTGCGTGGTAGTAGGTACCCGATGCGGATTCCGACGATATGTACAATCCCCAGTGCTGCTCAATGTTAGATAGCCTTACATAGAAAAATGACAAAAGAAGCGAAGGGGGCGAGATATGTACTCACAAAGCTTCCAGGTGGACCTCGCGCTTTGAGCGTCAGGTATATCGTGTCTGGTTCAATGGACATCCTGACAAGGTTGCAAGTGCACGATCATGTATGGGGAGACAACATCATTTATATGCGGCATTTTTAATCTCATCGATTGTTTCTCGAGTACAGTAATACGGAAAAGGTGAGGCTGCAGGTCAAGAATTGGAAGCCTTACTTCGGGCAACGACAACGCCACAAACCTCGTGGCTTTACCCCTAGTCGGGCACCTTTGACGACAAGTCTTTCTCTTTCCGCTATTTACTCGCGCTGTTCATCCTGATGGCATCGTTGCTTTTCCCACCAAGAAGCTCAGCTCGGTTGCTTTGTCGGGAGTAGGAGCGGCTCTACTTTTTCTCGCCAGCGTTAGAAGGCTTCTTGAATAACCCTGTCTTCCATTCCTTCCCACGCATCTTGCCCCAAAACGTCCTGAAGTTTTGCTGTTGCCTCGCGCACCATGTTTTCATTCCCGCACACGTACAGGTAGCCGCCCTCCTGAATTAATCTCTTCCTCAACATCTCCGCGCAATCTTCAAAATGATCTTGCACTCTTCGCTTTTCTTTGTTGCTGGGCACCAAGTAAAGCAGGTCAAGAATACCATACTTTAATGCCTTCGTCGCCTCGTTCGTCAATCTTTTCAGCAAGTTATTGTCAGGATCTGACTTGAACCCCAGAAAAACACTTATTTTTTGGTTTAGACCAGGCTCAACATTCTTCCGCTCAAGAAGTCGAATTCGCCGATAGATGAGAGATCTGATCGGGCCGATACACGCCCCGCAAGCAACAGCGACAATCGGCCTATTGGTAGGGTTCAACAGGGGCAGACATGCCTTGTTTGGTACCAGCTTGTACATGATCTTGCCATAGTTGCCCAGGTCAGTGAGGCAACGACCACTAAACCGACCATCGGCGAGGACGCGTACAAGAATGTCGACTATGGATTTGCTCGGGCTGACTATTGCGGGATCCAGACTCGAGGAAGCTGCTGAGTAACTTCGTGTGTTCAGGATCGGCATGGAGAATAACACTCTTCGAAGCTGCTCAGGTGTATTGAAATTTCGTTGATCCTGAGGGACCGATTTCAGAACCTGTATGACCGACACGTTGTCGACTCCGGCGGAATCGTCCATCCAATCCAAGGAAACAAATGGACCGCACAGGTCTGCGAAGTCTGTCAGAAAGTCGCTGATTGATATCGTCGGGGGCCGCCCTCCAAGCGTGGGGCACTGTCTAGGTGTCCCTTCGCCGTCGGGATCCATCAGGTTGACAAATGCCGTCTGGTCCTTAACTTTTAGCAATTCCATGGCTTCCTTGACAAGACTTGGCGAATTACGTGGGAGAAGACGGATGTGTCCCATATCTTGGAACTCTGGTTCGGGGATCTCTAGTGATACTCGCAAAAGTACACCCGGCTGATGCTTTTCATCATCGAAGAACATTGTCGCCTCACGGAATGACTTTAGCATATTGTAATGTTGCGCGTAAATGTTGACTGCAAAATTCTCTTCGGCCTCTGAGCTTTCAATTTCGGTTTCACCGTCGAGGGCATTGTCGATCCTTAAGAGCCACCTCTGAAAGTCTGCCAGTGGAGGATCTTCCACAGCAACATCGCTTTGCAGAACACCCGTGGACAAGAGTGGTTGCCCGCCAATCTTTCGGAAAGCCTCATCTACCAGCTTCGACCCGCCATTGAACGACTCTCGATAACTGCTGTCTCCCAGACCGAAAATGGAATATCGAACTGGTGGGAAAGTCAGGTCTTGGCTGGACATCTTTTTCATGAAGCGCAAGCCGTTCGATGGAACCTCTCCTTTACCGGCTGATGCCACGACAAGAAACACTATGTCTGAACTGTCGATAGTGCTTGGGCTCAGTGAGTTGAGAGGCCCGAATGCACCGATGGCATGGGTTGATTTCTGTCTCAAATGCTTCAACAACCTTTCCGCTAGTCTTGAAGCCGTACCCCCTGTCCCGCAAAACAGAACGTGGATCCGTGATGCAACCTGGTCCGAAGTTGCTTCCATCGATCCATTGATGTCATCGGAGGGAATCTTCGAGGCAACCTCTGCAGCCAGTCCGTTTCGCCGCTTCCATACCTTGACTGGATCGAATCTGTGCCGAGCTATCAACGGCTTAGGCTGATAATTGGGAGCGCTACCTCGATGCCAAAGTGGGACAATACTCCCTTGTGGAGGGGAAATCCAATAAGGGTCCGCGTTCAGTCGATAGCCTTTCTCTTTGAAATGCTGATCATCGAAGGTGCACCATGACTGCGATGCTGCTAAAGTGCTCGTGCATGTAACGCCGGCTTTGAGGAACGAGGAATGAACGGCATAGTTCAGCTCAGCTTGAGCTCGAGACAGCCACACAAGTTTCTCGTGGTCTGGAAGCTCTTCAATATCCTCTCCCTTAAACCCGATGGCTCGAGCAACTTCTGGAAGGGCATTGTAACGAAATGCATCCGCGAGGTTTCTCACGCCTATCTCGGCGTCCATGAACCAGCCGACGAATGGGGAGCCTGTATACTGAACTCCGCCAATGTCAAACCCCAAACGACTCAATGCGGGAAATTTAATCCAGTTCAAGTCGAGGGAGGAAATGGTCTCATATCTTGGATGACGGATCGGAACGAGCCTGGTAAATTCTGCAGGTAGAGCGGCGAATGCAGGCTCGTCGCCATCAGCCATTGCGACCAAAGGTAGAACATCCCACCTGGATTTTGGCTCCGGCGGGGTCCAACCCAATGACATTATATCTTTGGTGAGTTGGACCCGGGATGGGTCACCCAATATCCTGCCATCAGGCATTTCATACTAATGATATTTAGCAACACGATCAGAACGGCCCACGTTTGACTTACTCCAGCGAAACTCAACAATTGCTGTGACCAAAACATCGGTCCCACTTGATTCACTCGTCTCGGAGGAAACATGAACACTATCGAACACGATTAGAACTGCCGGCGCATTTCTGGCGTACTCACCTGTGGGTATTATCTTCCCATCATTGTACGCCGCAGGAAGATGTTCGATCACCGCATCAAGCATTCCCCTGCTCGTGTCAACATGCCTCAAGTCAACCAGCTTCAACTCCCCAAAATGTGCACGCATGATACATTTTCTCGAGTTCTTCCATGCAACTTGCACGCCCCACTCCAGCTCTTCTTTCGTCTGGACCCAGCCACTGCTACTTGTGCCTTCGATTTTAACTTCCTTCATCTCCCCATCTTCTTGCATTTGGTTTTCCCACACCGCGGTCTCTACTGCACCGTTTTCGATTTCTTTGAGTACTGATTCTAAGCGTTCGTTGAATTGCTTGACAGTGAACAAGCCTTCCTCCCACATTTCGTGCAGAAATGCCTCGGCTTCGATTTTCATGGTTGTGATTGGAAGGTTTTGCCCAACACGCGGCTCGAGGGGCCGGATCATACGCCCGGAAGCACAAAGTTGTGGTGTACATCCTGTTGGGGCCATGACAGGGCATGCTGCCTTGATGAGAGAGGTTTCCTTGGTCTAAATTCTCGAGAGTTAGTCACTTACATTCGAGTCATGCTTTGGAGGGAAACTTGCTTGTGCAAAGAAAGTCTCAGAACCATGTTGGTTTAGCGACATGCTTTCGATCTTTTGCGTCGTCTTTCCAGTTCTTGAAGCCTCTTCGGAAGCTAGTGCCCTAGGAATATCCAGCATGGCAGGCGGATGTCTAGGTTCGTACAAGTGGTTACGGTAGATTGCAGGCGTTTGGATCGTCTCCACACGATACCTTCTGGCTCTTTTATAGGGCAACCTGTCATGCACGAACGGCCAAATACAATCACTGTGGAGTTGGGCCTCCGAGAATAATATTCAATCATGATGAATCACGTTTTGCCCAGGCAACGAAATTCCCACCAGATATTCCAGTTATTCAATTTGGTAGATCGTTGGTCGTCCTTGAATCACGCCTGGAGCTTGATTCAAAGCTTCCTACCCACCTAGGCAAATACTATTCAATCGTTTTGTTGCGAGTATTTGTCTTTCTCGCCGCATATTTGGTCTGATGTATTTCGAACTATCAACATGCGATGGCGATAAAACAGTATACTACCCGAATTAAAAGACTTTTCTCTCCCACCGGCGTCACTCAATGTGTTGAGGTTACAATTAAGGGGATTACCAGATCAATAAATTGATGACATTTCACAATAAGGCTAAAATCCCCATGAGAGGACAGGTTGTTCTTCGTGTCTGATCACGCAAAAAGAAATCTTTACAATTCATAATTTACGGGCTGTCAGGCAATGAAATGAATGGAACCTTGCCATTGAAATGTTGGCTACGGAATCGTTCGCAGCTGGCAATATATGACTCTAAGGTACATCAATGGGAATATAGTAGTTCCCGAAGGCTTTGAAATGTCTGTCAACATCCTTGGATAGTCACCCGGCAGGACAACGTTGGCCCAGTCATGCTTTCGCACCCTGTCATCAAACACTTCAGACCAGGAAGCCGGATAGCCCAGCACCTAGTATCACAGATAACCCTCATCGTTGTGCCCATGTTTATACAAGCTTGAAGTACCCCGGTTGGAGGTTCTTGAACACCATCTCGGGGTCGTACTTCTTCTGTATAGACTTGAGTCGATCAAGGTTCTCCTCGCCATACCCCGGAAAGACAGACTGCTCTATCGCTGCGTAGTTCTGATACACAAACCGGTGGCCAAGTCCTTGTGCGTGGGCAGTGGCGTTGCTCCTCTGAATAATATTCCTTGCCGCATCTTTGATTCTGGTGTCATCATCGGGAGAAGACCACGAAACAGCGATGTCCATGAGGATCAATCGCCCATCTTCCTCCGAAAGTCCCAAGGCGTTACCGCCATTCTTGAATGAGTGTGATATGAGGTTTTGGTTTAGAGGCTGGAAAACGATCGTAGCCACAACATTGGCGGCGTCTTTGATTTTTTCGACCTCCTGTTTGTGAATTTCAAACAACTCCAAAATCAATGCAGGGTCATTCTTGATGGTCAAGGTCCAATAGGTCTCCCGATAACCACTCGGATTCAAAGGTCCGAATGCTTCGGTCAGATTTACCAGATTCGTGATTCCCAGGGTATTTTGAATGGCGCCCGGGACCGCGGTGAATTTCTCCAAAATTGGCGGATTTGGAATAGGTTTGCCGTACTGGAGAAGGGGGCTCGAAAGGTACAGCCCTGCAGTATATACGTATGGGAGGATAGCTTGCGCGAATGGGTCATCGGCGGCGTGTGTGTTCAAGTTCGAGAACGCGTTGTTCAGAGCAATTGCAGTCTCGTTCCCCTCAAGAATATATGTTAATTGCCCTGCCCACATATCTCCCTGAGAAATGGTCTTCAAGACAAATCCAGTCACAATGGCGAAATTGTTACCTCCACCACGAAGGGCGAAGAAGAGGTCGGGGTCGTTTTCGTAGTCAACTTGCCGAATTTGACCATCTGCTGTCACAACCTATTCATTGTTAAGTCCATAAAATCCACATCGTAGGTTACTTACTTCATAAGAAATCACATTGTCACAAGCCCATCCGTACCTGAATGAGAAAAAGGATATCCCTCCACCAAGAGTATAACCTCCCACCCCAATATCAGGTACCCTTCCACCGATCACTGCAAGACCTTGGGGGACTAGTTGCTTATAGATATCGATCCATCTATTTCCCGCACCCACGGTCACTTGCTGCTTGTCAGAAGATAATGTGATTTCGTTGAGTTTGATGAGGTCGATTGTTATTCCGTCGGGAATGTTGGATGCTCCACGAAAAGCGGCGTGGCCTCCACTCTTGACAGCGAATTGACACTTCGTAATTCGGGCTGCTAGAATGGCAATGGAAACATGTGAAGCTTCTGTTGGAGAGTAGCGGCAGGTTGGCGTAACGGACGCCTGAAAAACAGACCAGTATTCTGATTCTGATTTATAAACTGGGCTTTCGGGATACGAAATCTCTCCTGGGGTCACGGCGTCGAGAAAAGCGCACTAGATAGCAATTAGACGGCGAATGGAGAAAAATAAGGCAGACGTACGTTCAGCGTACATCCAGACATTTGCGTAGCGTTCGTAGATGCACCAGATTGAACCGCTGAGCCACCTGGGAGCTGTCCAAGAAACTGGGATATTTCAAGTTCAACATCTTCCAAGGTTATAGGCCCAGCTGTCCAATAGAAAGAGAATGCAGGGACTACGCATTGAAGAATCAAATATAGGCGTTGGGGCAACATTGCGATGCAACAAAACTTAATTGACAGTCTTGGGAGGGGTAAGAAGGACTGCCACGACAAAGCGGTACAGGACAGATCGCATAGAGGACTCATATATATTCAATTCAGTAGGACCCTCTTGAGGTTGATATGTTGCCGTTAGTGCATTTTAGTCAGGATTGTGGGAGATTTTAAAGGTTTTGTACGTAGTACGTCCGGTACTTCCGTATGAGACAGGTGGTGCAGTAGCTCCCAAAGCTTGTTGCGGCCCTGCGCTTGTCGACGCGGAAAGTCCCTCGCCCGAGCATCAAAGCTACTTGGCGGGCGCAACTAGGTGAAGGTTTAGGAATCGAGATCTGCTAATTACACCCTATATTAAGCTTAGATAAAGGTTGGAAAGTAAATCTTTTGAAGTTATACTGTTCTCTTCCCACCCGTAAGGTAGCCTCGTATCGTCCAATTCGGGGACACCCGTTAATTGCCCAAAACAACCCTCCATCCAAAGATACCCCAGAGGTTCTATTCAAAGCGATAAATTATGATTCCCAACCATATTTCGGGTCCCTAGACTCACAATACCCTGCGTTTAAGGAAACCTCGCCACTTCACATGCTATCATCCCCTTCGATAGCTTTTTATTAGCAATTCAATGCCGTCTAGTGAGTAATATTTCGAATCAAAAATCTTGCAATAATAAGCAGTACTCGTATCTGTGGCCGTTTCTTTTGTCTCGCGTACACCGAGAGCGTGTACGTACACTAATTTACTGCCGTATACTTAGCTTCCCGTAAACCAATAACAACGCTCAATTCAAGTGAAACCCTACGTAGTGATCGTTCCGATCAGCGAATTTCTTCGGAGATATCGACCTAAGAGGGTTACAAGTAGCAATTTTCTAAACGAGTTGTAAAAAGCGGCGTTACCGTTCTGGCAGAGATTTTGCTAGAAGGTTTTGAAAAACTCGTTTTTTTACACGAATATGAGAACCCCGGAATTCTGCACTCGCACCCCTCGACCCTTGCTGCATTGCTGCCGTACCAATAACCTTAATGTTAGACTTTTGGGAAGGTAACCATTTACAGATCGTATCGCATAAGTATGCAGTTCGGATCGTCAATACTAAGGACTTCATTTACAGAAGTTACCGCGGAAATTGCTGGCAAGCATTCGCCTGCGGTAAAAAGAAGTTAACAGCCGAAAAAGATAGAAACTGTGGTGATTACTGACCTCCGCAATCAAATTTGAAAACCCCGATACCGCATTCGCTGGCACACGGGGAGACTTCCACCATGCCGCAATCCCCGTCCCAGCCAAAAACAGCAAAAGCAGTCGAGCCGCATCTCAAGAGACCAACAACACCACCAGTACAGTGATCGGGAATTGAAGAAGAAAGACTTGTGAAAGCCGCCGGTGGTGATGCAGTAGTGGTTTGAGTGAAGAAAGTGGTCCTGTGTAACTTTGAATGCCTCGAGAATTATGGGCCGAACTGGGTTCATTCTTGGTGGAAGTGGCCGGCTTCGAAAATATCGTAGGACTGTCAGCCGAGGACATTATCTTGGAAGATATGATAGAAGTAGTCGATGATATATAAGCCGTGCTACTGACTGACGCGGAGCTACTGACTGACGCGGAGCTGCTGACTTTGACACTCGTTGGAAGAGTTGGTGAGGAAGCCTGTCAAAATGTTCGTCAGAAAGCCAGAGAGGACGTGGGGAATCAATGAATCTCACCAGCTGCAATTCCACAGTGGGAGTCAAGACTAACGGCCCATACCATTTGCCTTCAATTGAAATGTTAGCGTAGCTTTGCCTGATTCTGTGTCAGGATTATTACCCTCCAATGCCTCTGCTATTGGCATAAGCCTTTTTCAGATCTATTGTCTCCTTGTTGTCGAAGCTGACCCACTGATCAGTGTCCCATGTAACTATCTGGACAGCCGCGACTGGGTCCAGTTTCATAACTGCATTGCGATTTGAATCATTGAGAATAGCTTCAATTTCCGTGAAGGACAATATTCCAGGAGCTACTGTACAAGGACCCGCGTTTCCTGGATGAGAATGAAACATTAGCTTGACTGTTCCTTGTGCCATGGATTAATCACTGACCTGCTCCTATAAAGGTACATCCTGTTTCTAGGCAGTTGGGATCCGTCGCGGTGAAACCTAGAGATATTAGTACTTCATCCAGAAAACATGCAAGGAGATCAGAGTAGGAAGTGGGAACTTGCTTCTGCCATAAAATCCATATCCCATGGTGACCTGCTTGGGATTAATATCATTTCGCCACAGGAGATCTATAGTTTGAATGATCCCTGTGAGATTTGTATGAGCCAGCATAACGTTTCCAATGTACCGGTCATGTGCATCCTAGACACCATGTAGGTCGTAAGTCATGACATTGAACTATCACAGTAAGTGAGTGCCCAGTAAATACGCAAGAGGGCTTACCCAATCAACGGTCTTTGCAAATCTAATAATATGAAAGTGTTGCATATACCAATAGCTGCTTGGGAGCGTCACAGGGAGCCCTAGATTTGTATTGACGCCATCCAAAGCCGCTCTCAGATTTTCCATAAAAGTAACATAATTAGTGAAGTCGGCAACACTACCGTTGCGATCTGGAGTGACAGGATACTCCCTATTGTCAGACAAATTAGTCTCTGGCTAGGAGAGAGATCGAAATAATGTACCAGTCCATGTCAATGCCATCGAACCCATACTGAGACATAAAAGATAACAGTGAAGCGAAAAATTTAGACTGAGCGACGGTGGATCCGACCAAATTGGAGAATGTGAAAGACGTCGGACCTGGCCAGTCGTTGAAGGCCCAGCCACCAATTGATAACCAGCACTTTAGTCCAGGCTTCTTGTACTTTAAAGCTGTGAATTCGGGAAATAACGCTACTTGTTGTGGGCTTGCCGGGACTATTTCGAACGATACCGGGTCGATTGCCAGAAAAGAGTAAAGCAGATGAGTATAACCGTCAAGTGGAATCTATAAATTCTTAGTTTAGGATGCCTTAGTGTTTCCGCAGAACTCTGGAGTTGTTCCACCTGCATCGCTAATGAGTCCAAGAATCGAAGATTTCCGTGGGGAACTTACAGAATCCGAATTGACTACAGCAAACGTTCAACGGGCAGCTTTCTGCCGCAGCGTACTCTGGCCCTAGAATACGGCAAGGATTAGGCAAAGTCATGGAGCAAGGTACCAAGCTTGCTTACCCCAAGGTGCGCCCCAACCCGGAAATGTACCGGGATCGCATCTGCAAGGTAGAAATCAGCCTGGAATGTTTTACCTCCGCGCAAGCAGTGCAAGATTCTAGCCAGTGAAATACATACGGCGATGTTAAATTGCAAGTCTGATCTTGACTCCATTTTGCAATACAGCTTGAATTGGCCGAGCAGAATTTGGGGCCATAACCGCAGAAGCCAAAAGGACTGCAACACTATCCGCCAGTCGGTAACACGGAATGATTGGCAAGAGAGATCCGACATAAGTCAGAGAACCAGCAGTCTTAAATTTATGAATGTGGAAGAAAAGAAAAGAGTATATTACCCCCAGAGTACACAAGTTCGATGCCGAGCAGGCATAATCAGGGAGGATCAAGGCTGAAAAACATAGTGGGAAGATCGTTAGTGCAATCAATACAGTATTGAGTAACCGTTGCATCATTTGGAGTGGAGGTATGGAAATCGGAAGTGGGTAATGGATGCCTTCAATTCAGTTGGCAATCTTCACTTAAAATGCGATGCAACAAGTGAGCTGGTTTTGTGTAAAATCCTTGAAAGGGTCAGCTAGTATCACGTAAGCACAAGTAAGATTGGAGTTTGGGCCGATCCACGGAATGCAATGATTGTGTATCGGTATGCAACGTTGGAATGTACTCATTTGCCGTAAACTCTGCACGAGATTCTACCTGGAAGAATATATCTCCAAAGCATATTTGATAAAGCTTGGAAATCCAAATTGTTGAACCCAAGAAAGAGGGTAGAATAGAAAGCAACGATCCATCTTAACGTCCACGAGAACCAGCAGAATGCCCAGAGAAACCCCATACCCTGAGTCAATGCTAAAAAGATTAGAGTCTGTACCTAATTAGGATTAAAGAGTTACTGACCATTCTTCTTCAATCCGGATCGTCTTCCAATAGCTATAACTCCATCCTCCAACATAATACCCAGGCTCTGGATGCCAAAATAAATCGCCTGCCAAAACCTTTGATCGGCGAACATACCGACCTTGGCACCAATTTGATGTGCCGCTGCAGAAACAATAAAACCCAGCCAAAGCTGAGTATATTTACTTGAAAAACTCCCGGTCTTGAAGCTGCATAGCTTTTTCACAATGCGCCCGGCTTCTGAGCATGGACGGCGGAACATCTGATGCCAGCATAAACCTCACATCTTTCTGATGGTGTATGCATCTCTGATGAATGTTCCAAATATAGGTGGCCAGTCTTGAGGGTTGTAGATATTAAGTGCGACGAAAATCCAAGATCCGACGAAATACAAGAGTGAGATGGTGTGGTGGAGCTTGAAAGCATGTGACCAGGCGAGGAATATCTGCATTGTGAGGGGAAATTGGAAGTAATGGATTGGAGAAAAATAACCGTAACAATGCTTGAGAATGTTCTGAACGATATCGAGCCGAAAGTACATAACTAAGGCTTGAAGATATGTTATTCGGAGGAATTTCGATCGGGAAACATTCAGCGGTGGAGGTAGAGACGCAGGTTGAATATTGAATCCTACTCCCCTTTTCAAGTTTAGCAGGCTACGTTTACGATTGGGCATGCTAACCTTTGCGTTGTCCAAAGTTTGAAGAACCATCGCAGCTTTGCCCATCTACCTTTCGGGCATCCCTTGTTCCCATCCTTCTGTACTTCCCAGAAATCTTTTTCAACCTGGTGGATGGCTACAAGATCGAGTCATCTATATACGAGAATAGTGCAGGAGATACCCAATGTATAAGCATCGCGGGAGCCTGCTTGGATTCTCGTAACGAGGTAGCCGAACTGTAGGAAGATAAAAACACCTGCACCCAGACGCAGAAACCTGGAAGGAAGCAAAATACTAGAAATGCATATTACCTCAAAGAAGTTAGTAACGAATCATATGACGAATCTAGGCTTACGTTGAAGAGCTCGAGGAAAAGTGGCGGAGGAGAGGAAGCGGAGTGATCAGAGACGAGCGTTTTCGTGAATGGTGGAGATTGAAAGATCATTTGACGGAGCTGTTCGTAAAGAGCTACCGAGTAGCACCGTTACCCTGAAAGTCTTTACCTTTTTGGGAGTAGGGAGCGACCAGAGCCGCCAAACCCCCAATGCGTAGCGAGAACTCTACCAGATGAAGAAATGATCACCATTAGTTCACATCGGTTTCCCATAGAAGTTATTCTAGACCTGGCTTGTCTCTCCTTAGTGCATAGGTCCCGCAGCCAGGTTTGGTGTTTAGGGAGAAGTTCTAGTGGGGAAATTGTTCTTGGCTGGACAGCGCATCCCGAAGGAACAATGATGCATGTATTCTTCTGGAAAGCTGACAAACATGAAAGCAGCTATGCGTGTTAGCGATGATCAAACTCACAAACAATGTGAGAAATATATCATGGCGCTTGATAATTTATCTTGCGATAACATTTTTGAATCATGATTTGCAAACTCTGTCAGTAGCACAAAATATCAGGGATCTTGAGAGCACAATTTGCTATACTGTACAGTACAGTTTCCTAGAAGAGAGGAAAAAGAACCCGGCGGCCCAAATAGTGGAGTTAGTTGAGGAAAGTACTGATATGCAAAATCTCTTTCCAGGATCTTTGAAAGAGAGGGCTGAGCAGCCCAAGGAAGTTCTGCAGTTCTTCGACTTCAGCCAATTCCGTAGGTTCCAATTATAGTAAGATTAGTATTAATTATTCTCTCTCGAGAAGGTTTTGCCTCAGTCATCTCCCAGTCCAGACCCCTCCCCCCAAGGCCCATTCCACACCCACCCCTTTCCTCCCCCTATATATAACATTGACACGACCAGCAGAAATCATATATATCAACTAATGAGAAACTAAAACTTTCACGGACAATACCCAACATCCCCCACCCATTTACATCTGGACACCGTCTACCGCCTCCTACCCCGACCCCTGCTACACCACCATCCATTCCGCTATAGTCTCCAACTATAGACCGACTGAGCAGATGATGCTGTCTCCGGTAGGGAAGTAGTAGTCTTGGCCGCAGTAGACCCAGATGCAGTAATTGTTGGAAGACTGCACGCCTTGCTGGAAGAACGCATCGACGTCGCTCTGGCTTGCTGCATAGCCATTCGTATTAATGCAGTAGGAACACTGTTGATCTGGACAATTGATGCCGTTGCCACAGAAGTCGGAGTATCCACCAATAAGTTGATTATCATTACCTGGTACACACCCGACGGAATTTGAATATCCGTCGACGAGAGAAATATCACAGTTGGCAGTTCCAGATGTTGGGAAGTAGCATTCAAGCTTTGTTGAGCCAGGACCCGGGTTCGCCTGCGCGTGTTAGTAATGATATACTCAAAGAAAGGTCTTCGCTTTTTGCCGGTGATCTACTTGCGGTGGCGCCATTAATGAACATAGCCCCACCAGCGGAGTCAGAAGTAGGAACACAGATTGAGCCACTGTGTCCTGCATACCCGTTACCACTGCCCCATGGGCCCTGGAACGTGTACCAAAAGCCGTTTAGTCCCCCATAGGTGTCGAATGAGAAACACATCTGGTCCACGTCGGCTGTGGCCGCGGTATCATCGATAAAGACGAAGTTGGGGTGTGCGGTCACAGCGGTTGTGAACGTCATCGCAAGGATAGTTGTAATCAAAGAGGATTTCATATTTGCGAAGAAAGTGATTTCTCGAAGGTAAATCAATAGAGATGGGATTTTTGATCGTTGTATTGTGTAGTGTAGTGTTATGTTGTCAGAGGATCTGAGGCATATTTATATATTTCTATCAGACTCCTGACAAGGTAGCTGTAGCTAATCCGAGATATGCTCCACGTACGCATGTATTAGGTAGATGTAGTAAAAGCATTAGATTGAAGTTTGTGACAGAGTGGATGAAGACTCTCGGTGGAGCTAATGGATTGAAGTAATGGACAGTAATTAGAGACATTAAACTATTCTATGGATAATTTCTACACTTATTTGAAGCTTGTAGTTGTTCATAAATTCTGAACCAGTTCACCATTTGCAGGAAAAAAAGTCTCTGTGAAGAGGGTGTTTAACAGCTCCCTTCTATATCTTTCACCGGTGGTATGCCTTAGAACGTAAGAACAAACTCCCCGAAAACTCCCCAGCAGCTTCGAAAATAGAATAATTAGTCCGAATTGCACTACTACAGCAAAAACAGTTTTTGTGATCAAAGTCTGATGGTATACCGATCAATATTAAGTGTTCCCACGATTACTAACGAGAGCCAGTATCATAGGCCCAAGAAACGGAGTATATAGACTCTGTAAGGTTAGCTCCAATTGTTTATATAAGAGATCGGGCCTAAGCTTCGTACATTCATTGACTCCTATCGAGTATTGGTGTCAATTTGCAAATGTAACACTAATAGCGCGATTTGTAAGAGATATCGACGGGAGGATTGGCCTAGCAGGGATCATTCGTGAATATCTTATGTCAAACAACAAGTTCACCCCGCACCCGGATGAGAATTGAGGAAGTAGAATATTCTTGATTTTATCGAGCTTCAAGAATATATTGCATCATCCCTAATCCATGATTGTTTATATTTCCGCGCCGGACAAAATACGTCGATACTTCACCAATACCATAACGTTGACTAATTGCATATCAAAGAGCCATAAATTCACGCTTGACTAACTCGAAGCCCAGGCAATAGATGCTCAAGCTGCTGCCGACATCCGTATAGCTAAAAACTTACTAAACGACTCACCGAGATTGGCCATAGGTATGACCTGAATCTGATTCGTGCACCATGTGTTATATCGGATGAACCCGTTAAGAATGCCCATCTTTGAATGGTAACACATACAACTAAAGGATTGTATCACGATAATCGGGACTTATATTCAAAAACCGTATGTTTCAAGACATCGTACGGTGGAGTTTGTACGGAAGTATATAGACCTAAGTTCTCCACCTTCCAGATTAGAAGAGAACGCGCACACACTTAAAGTCCACGAAATACTGAGCCATACCATAATTAAACATTACGAGAATATTTAAACTAAAGGAATTAGGCACTAATTCAATAATACTAGAAAATTTAATAAATTGAGAGAAATCTTTGATATTCTTGCGTTGCTGTAGATATTTTCTTGCATAGCAAGGCGGCGAACTTGGGTCTAGAACCTCTTTACGCACGTCTCTACATTAGCTGCCCTCCATCCATAGTATTAAGAATCGAGACACTACCGTTAGATACGCATGTATATACGCGGCTGTAGCGTAACTGACCGTGGATGTGCCGGATATCCGCATCCTAAGGAAACAACATATTACGGAGGAGCGAGACGAGAGGACGACAACAGTGGACTGATAATTAAAGAGTCTGATCAAGTCATATCCATTGCGGCAAGATTTGTGAGCTTGTTTCCTTGTCCGATGGGAACATCACTTCTACAGCGAAGTATTGCAACTACGTAATTAAACGGATTTCTCTCAACAGCGAGGGGACGGAAGTTCAGCACAACCGGAAGTTAGATTGGGCCTACAAAGGACAAATAGAAGATAAGTAGATAGCGAATGATATCCTCTAGATTCCAAGCTCATCTCGGCCTCTTCCTATCTATTCGGCATCGTTGTACTGTGTTTGATGCAGAAAGCCGAAAAGTCATTGGCTAAAGATTTTTACCTACCTCCCCTATAGAGGAAACCCCTCTTCTGTGTCATTTCCACCTCGGAAGATACTTTTTACTGTGAATAGTCTCTTCAAGCTAATATAACCGATGTTCGTGTGGATAAGAGATTCAAATAAGTTCCACCATGTGGCACGTGGAAAATTGTTCGTGTCTGCGGAGTTATCTTCCCACGTCGCACAACCGGCCGTAAGACTACGGCCGCACAGCCTAATTACAATCTTGATGTCGTAAAACTCCACGTATTGCTGCCTAAGAATGTCGTAAAATTTACCATCGCATATAATGCCCGGGGATACTCTCCAGATCATCAAGAGGGATTCGACTGTGCTGCAGTGTGAGGGCCCGTCAGAGGACCTGATAAAATTGCCAGAGGCTACCTAAGTACTCAGAATGCAGGCGATAAAAGTATATTTTAAGAATAAAAAAAATAAATAGATTTCTTTAATCGACGGATAGGAGAAGTTCCCTTTCGCCGGGGCGACTTTTAACGAGAACAACAAGAAGCCCAAGAAGTATTATATAAACTCAGCAGGTATTTGAAAGGATCACAGGTGCAAGTAAATTCACATAAAACAACAGCCAGTGAACTTCGCGCCAAGATAATGACTATGTTATTAATAATCTCCATGCATGTGGCGTCTACTCGCGCATTATTCTGGCGAGAGTGGTCTGACGATTCGGGAAAATACATTTACCTCCGCGCCGGTAATAACTACGCACGAAAGATTGTGATGGACTTGCTTTCAATGCCAAAACCCAAGACCAAACCCCCAGTATTGCCTATATATATACACATCCTCACTGATATACATTGCAAGAGATTGAGCCCCCTCCAGTCAAGCAAACAAACAATCGTGTGGAAATCATATTCATTTGCTGCGATACGCACATCCATTCCCAGAGCAACTCTACCTGCCTTACTTGCAGGTCCGAAGATCTTGAACGCCAGCTAAATAAGGTTGACATGTCGACTTCGCAATGGGACGTCATAGTTATCGGTTCGGGAATCGGAGGGATGTCAGCAGCTACTCTTCTAGCCAAAGTTGGCGGGCTGAGAGTATTGATTCTAGAAAAACATTCTGAGCGCGGAGGTTTGACGCACGTATTTCGGCGCGACGGCGCAAGTTGGGATGTTGGTGTCCACTACCTGGGCAACATGTTTGAAGGCTCCCCTATTCGTATGCTGTATGATTTTATGTCAGGCAAGGCCTTAGAATGGAACCGTATGCCAGATGACTTCGAGCGCTTTATCTACCCAGGAGTCGACTTTGCAGTACCTTCCGATCCGAAAAGATATGAAGAGCGGCTGATTAAACGGTTTCCGGATGAAGCCAAAGCAATACGTCGTTATTTTGTCGACTTGGACAAGGCAGCGGGATGGTTAGTATATTTTCGGATCCTCTCATCCCCCGCAGGTTTCAGAGGAGGTATTCAGGGCCTCTGAAATATTACATTAATCGAAAAATGCTGACTCTGAGAACTCCAGGCATGTGCAGGGAACAGCGAAGGACATACTGCCATGGCCCATTAACGCTCTAGTGGGACTATGGCGTCACTTGGGCACAAAGAACGGAATGCAAACCACTGGCGAATATCTTGATCACCATTTCAAGTCTTCAGAGTTGAAAGCATTGCTCGCTTCTCAGTGGGCAGATTATGGCTTGCCCCCCAGTGAAAGTGCTTTTGCCCTCCACGCTCTTGTCGTCAGAAGCTATTTCCAAGGTGGCTGGTTTCCAGACAAGGGCGCGGGTCGTATTGCACGAACCTTCGAAGTTGGAGTTGAAGCAAATGGAGGTTCTATAAAGGTCTGTCAAGAAGTCACACACATATTGACAGAGGGTTTAAGGGTCGTGGGGGTCAAGGCGCTCGACGGTCAGAGACCAGAGCCAATTCAGGTCGAATATCGCGCCCCTATTGTGATATCGGACGCAGGGGCAATCGTTACATGTAAGTTAATTGTGCGAGATAGAATCTTTTTTGTTGGTGACTTTGGGGATTCAGGCCTCTATTTCAAGATGCACCGATTTCTCATAAGTCGATATCAAACTCTTCTCGAAGAGGTAACTGACTAAGAACAAAGTTAATAATCTTCTGCCCACCGATGGTCGCATTGGACAATTAACAGCAAAAGTAAGAAATAGCATTGCATCGCTTGAAGACGGCCTGTCAGGCGTTGTTCTCTATCTTCGGTTGTTCAAGCCCGCATCGACAATAGGTGTCAAAGGCGAGAACTACTGGATCAAAACAGACTTTTTGCATGACGATATCGACGAGCAGACGGAAGCCGTTCTGGCTGGTACGCCAAAATATGCTTACATGTCTTTCCCATCGGCCAAGTCTGGTGATTCTCGATTCCACACTGTCGAAGTGCTAGCTTTGGTCAAATCCTCAGCCTTCTCTAACTGGAGCACAACCACCCACGGTACGCGTGGAAAAGAATATCTCGAACTTAAAGCTCGCATCGCGAGTGGGCTTTTGGATCTGGCCGAAAGTGCCACGCCGGGCCTCAAAGGACTAGTACAATATTCAGAGCTTTCCACCCCGCTCTCAATGTATGATTTCACGTCGCATCCAGGAGGAACTATTTACGGCCTGAAGGGAACGCCGAAGAGATATGCTTCTCCACTACTGACAGCTACCCCCCCTATTGTGGGTCTTCACCTAACCGGGGCTGACGTCTCTAGCCTAGGCATTTCCGGAGCGATGATAGGTGGAGTACTAGCCGCGAGTCGGGTGCTGGGTCCCTTGGGAGTTTTCAGAATTATCATGGCGGCTCGTAACGTTCAACCAACAGCTGAAATCCCATTGACAGCAGCAATCCGGTCACCCGAAAAACAGCGCGTCGAGCTAGTATCGAAATCAGCGCTGAATCCATTTATCTGGAAGCTTGATTTCAAGCTCCCCGGACCTGTGGCATTCGCTCCTGGCCAGTTTGCAATCCTGCGCGTTGCGCCATGGGAATGGCGCAACTACTCTATTGCAAGTATCGAGGGTAATTGTCTATCGCTGCTCGTTAGCACTCGCACCGGTGGGGACGGTTCACTTTTTGCGGCAAACGTACAGCCTGGTTCAGAGACAGAAGTTGAGCTTCCCTTCGGTAGTTTTCAGCTGGAACACAACTCCCATAGAAGAATATTCGTAGCAACAGGCACTGGACTGGCTCCATTCCTACCCATGTTCAAAGAATTGGAGACTTCGGGTAAACTTGACTCCTCAGAGCTCCTCTTTGGATGTTCCTATGCAGGAGACGACATTACGGGTGGGCTTAAGCCCTTACCGCGCACTACGGTATGTGTCAGTCGTGACGCCTCAGTAGAAGGTTCGTTCCATGGTAGGGTGACGAAAGTGCTCAAGAATCTGAAATTTGACCCATCGTCAACTGACTTCTATCTCTGCGGGGCTCCGGCGATGATAGATGATTCTCGTACTATCCTCGCTCAAGCTGGCGCAATGCGAGTACTAGTTGAGCCGTTTTGACGTACCAAAGATGAAGTAATTGGGGAGTTGAACCGGGGGAGAAGCTATAGTCGGTGGGCAAAGTCGAAGAGATCGAGACTCCGATGCAGCTTGAGTGAGTTGATGCATATTGCAGTCAATTTTCTTACCTAACCTGCGCAAACCTGCACGCACAAGCTGAACGTCACGTTTTGAATGCAAAGCGGCGATTTGTACTTAGATTGACGATTTTATGCCTATTTGCTTAATTTTGCATGAGAGTTTCATATACACTTCAACGGCGGGTTCTCAGATGCTGTGCGCCATCCAATTCTGATCTTGTGCTGCCTGTAGTTTCTTTCGGTTTCGAAGTGCTCCGTCGAAAACTCTGGCGAGTCAATTTATTATTTAGCGAACCATCCTCTATTACAACAGCGGGTCTTCAGGGGACATGTTCGGCCCGGCGGCGTGGTCAAATTTTCTTGCGAATCACTCACCCAGCAGACATTGTCTTATAGGACGGGTGATACGACTTGCCATTCAATACACTACCGTGTGGAAATTTCCTGTTGTATTGCACTCGTCATCGGGGGACAGAATTCTGTTGCCTGCGATGGCGATCAGCCCCCACCAACTTCCTGTTCTGGCATTTCACCGAAATCGTGTTTTGGCTTAAATTAATCGCTTACCAAGATCAGGCTACCATGAAGAAGTAAAAAATAAACTGTCTCCATTTTCGTGTAATTGTGAGCTGTTGAAAAAGCTGTCTTCAACATCACGCTATGAGTACATTTGTGGGTTGGGAGACTCCCGAGTCGGGAGCGGTTAATACCACCTCAACTTCATATGAAAATGATGATAGATTTGGGCCCTTTCTACAAGGTACTGGGCGATCTTTATTCGACTTCACTATGCTTTTTGAAGAAACAATTTTATCAATATTACCCTCAGCGTTACTACTGCTTTTGATACCGCTGAGGCTTTTACGCCTACGAAAGGCACCGCGCAAAGTAATGAGCAGCAATTTTCGGGCAATCAAGAGTGTGAGTTTTCTTCTCGGCTGCCTCGCAGACATACTCATTAATTGAAGGTTCTTCTAGCAGTTTTTAGTGGCTTTCAAATCGTACATGTAATTCAAGTTTCCAGAACATCATCCCGTACTTCTGCCTCGCTCGCTGCTGCCGCTGTTGCGCTGGCAGCTTCGCTTGGCTTATGGATCTTGTCCCATGTCGAGCATATGAAAAACATCCGGCCGAGTTCAATCATCAATGGCTATCTCTCCGTTTCGTTGCTTCTCGATAGCGCACAGCTTCGTACCAATTGGCAGAGGGAGAAAAGTCTCCCCACAAACGCGGTCGCAACTACTACAATGGCCATCAAACTCCTTGTTCTGGTCTCTGAGGCGGTGGAAAAGAAGAGTCTCATATTCGAGACTTACAAAGACGTGTCGCCCGAAGCAACTAGTGGCCTCTATTCACGGGGGGCTTTCTGGTGGCTCAATCCGCTCTTGCGACTTGGGTTTAAAAACGATATTAAGAATGATGACCTGTTCACGATCGACAGAGATATGCGATCGGAAACTCTTCGGCTCCGATTCAGGAAACAGTGGCTGAATAGTATGTTTTAATACTTCCATATGCTTCTTACTGACTCGTTGGATAGAAGCCAAATACCCGTCGAAACATCGCCTGGCGTGGGTCATGCTACGCGTGATGTTATTGCCTCTTTCCTCCGCAATATTCCCACGTCTGGCTCTGACATTCTTCTCATTCATGCAACCACTCCTTCTCAGAAGTCTTACCAACTTAGTGAGCAAGCCAGATTCATCATACGCTACGGAACGTGGATGGGGGCTGGTCGCTGCTACTGGACTGGTCTACATCGGTCTGGCGCTTACCAGAGGCGCTTACCAGCACAAATCGAATAGGATGGCAACTATGGTAAGAGGGTCACTCGTGAGCGCTATTTACACACACGTCCTGGACTTGCCAATCACCAGCCTTGATGAATCAGCTGCTGTCACCTTGATGTCTTCAGACGTCGAGCGGATCTGCGATGCTATGCTGGATATACACAGTTTATGGTCAAGCCCATTAGAGATCTCTTTGGCCATCTGGCTATTACAGAAACAGATTGGCCTCGCGCTATTGGGCCCCTTGGTCGTAACATCCATAGCTCTGACTGGAACGTTCATCATCTCGAGACATATGGGAAAGGCCCAAAAAGATTGGATTGAGACTATCCAGACAAGAATTGATGCAACCGCAAAGATTATACACGCCATGAAGGGAGTCAAAATGCTTGGTCTCCACTCAAGAACATCAAGAATTCTCCGTCAGCTCAGAGTTGATGAAGTTACAAAGTCCTTAAAGATGAGGAAATTATTTGTGGGCATGATTGCTTTCGGCAATATTTCCGACATTTTCGCTGCTGGTACTGCTTTCGCAATCTATGTCGCTGAAGCATCTGTCAACGGACAGGTGCTTAATGTCACTTCAGCTTTTACAACACTATCACTTATTGCTTTGCTGATGGCACCTATCCGCGCTATTGTTTTCGCAATTCCCCCCCTCAGAGCAGCGCTGAGTTGCTTCGACCGTATCGACTCTTTCCTCTCATCGCCTACAAAGAGGGACCATCGAATTCTGGTGTCATCCGCTCTGGAAGAACAGTCAAGAGTAATTGGATCATATGAGTCTGACGTAAACACGAACAATCCTTTCGATATCGAATTGCAGGAGATGACTTCACCTTCCAACGATGTCTCACTGCCAGTGGCCATAAGGATTAGAAACTTGACGCTTGCCTGGTCCGATGAGCATAGTCCGGTGATTGACAATGTCACGATAGACTTCCAACATGGGCATCTGACGATGATTGTGGGACCCGTTGGATGTGGCAAATCTAGTCTCCTCAAAGGTCTCATTGGAGAAGTTCCGTCCTCAAAAGGGAATGTGTATGTTAGCCGAACACACGCGGCTTATGTTGACCAGATTTCCTGGATCCAGAATGGTACTATCAGGGAGAACATCGTGGGATCGTCAGAATTCGACGCTCGCTGGTATTCGGCTGTCCTTAACACTTGCTCGCTCGATGCGGACATTGAGGCATTGCATGAAGGCGACAGCACGAAAGTAGGCTCATCAGGTGCTGCGCTCTCCGGAGGCCAGAGATTGCGTGTGGTACGTCAAGCCTTTCATGTATTCGTACAATTTCCTAACACTCGCAGGCACTTGCTCGAGCGGTATATTCGCGACACAATGTCTTGGTTCTGGATGATATTTTCAGTGGTCTTGATCCGTTAGCAGAAGAGCTCATATTTTCGCGTCTGCTTGGCAGAAATGGTATGCTTCGTCGACTAGGTTGCACAGTAATTCTAGCCACACACGCAGCCCATCGTCTCTCATACGCTGATGAAATAGTCGTACTCAACGATCAAGGTACTATTTCGGAGCAGGGATCATACAAAAGTCTTGTTATGAGCAGTGGGTATGTCGCTGGACTTGTGGCACGACATAAATCCGAAAAGGAAGATGCCCCACTTGAAGAGATACCTCCACCAAAAGATGAGACCGGAGCTGGAAACTCTGTTGCAGCGGCTCCCAAATATACCGTCGCAAGTTGGGCCATCTATGATTACTACTTTGCTGGTGTTGGTAGGCCTACGGTTTTACTTTGGTCGATTCTATTGATTACTTACTCGATACTCCTCAGATTTCCAGGTAAGTTAATCCCAATGACCCTTCAGAATATGCTAAAATGTAGAAGATATCTTGATCAAGTTTTGGACAGGCGCCATTGCACGACATGGGAATTCTGTCAACGGCTTGTACTTGGGTGTATTGATTGGCCTGGAGGTTCTTGCTATGACCACACTGATGATCGTAGCCGCTTTACTTTTTGTCACTATGATCCCCCGTTCAGCCAAGTATTTTCACGGTCGGCTTCTTACAACAGTCGAAAACGCACCACTATCCTTTTTCACCTCCACAGACACCGGACAAATCGTTAACAGGTTCAGCCAGGATTTGTCGGTTATCGACTCGGAGCTTCCCCTGGCTGGGCTGATACTTGCGAATAACGTTTGCGTGGCGGCAATACAGGCGATCTTCATTTGCATTTCAGCTCCTTATTTTGCGGCCGTACTGCCGTTTGTGCTGTTCTTGACCTACATACTACAAATGTTCTACTTGCGCACGTCACGCCAGATCCGTATTATGGATCTTGAAGCAAAGGCACCCCTCTCAAGCCTGTTCCTGGAGACCCTGAGCGGATTGGCTACCATTCGGGCGTTCGGCTGGACGAAAGGTATAGAAAAGCAAAACAGGAGACTTTTAGATACTTCTCAGAAGCCATTTTATCTCTTGTTTTGCGTCCAAAGATGGCTAGCTCTTGTCGTTGATTTATCCGTGGCAGCGCTTGCGGTAATCCTCGTGGCATTGATCGTAAAGTTTCGCCATAGCAGCGACGCTGGATTTGTTGGTGTAGCTTTGATCAATATCATGACCTTCAACACGACGCTTTCAGTAGTCATTCAACACTGGACAGCGATCGAAACTTCATTGGGTGCTATTTCCAGAATCAAGGCCTTCTCTGAAGAAACTGCCTGTGAAAATCTCCCACAAGAGTGCTTCGCAGTACAAGCGGCTTGGCCGTCAGAAGGCTGCGTTGTGATCTCGGATTTGTCTGCCTCCTATGCCCCCGGTCAAGAAACAGTACTCCGCAATCTCAACCTGGTAATCTCTTCAGGTCAAAAGATTGGTATTTGCGGGCCCTCTGGATCAGGAAAATCTTCTCTTGTTGCCGTACTGCTCCACCTGCTCGAGATCTCGGGAGGATTCATCGCTATTGACGGTGTGGATATTACGAATATTCCACGGAATGTGCTCAGAAACCGTCTGACAGTGATACCCCAAGACCCTTTATTCCTGAAAGGCACGATAAGGGAAAATCTCGATCCTTTTGATCTTGAAGATGCTGCACGCTTGGAGGACGTCCTCAAAAGGGTCGGACTGTGGACAATAGTAAATAACGCTGGTGGTGTGGATATGCCGATGGTAGCAGAAGAGCTCCTATCCCACGGGCAACGCCAGCTATTTTGTCTGGCAAGAGCTATGCTGAACACTTCGAAGATCGTGATCATCGATGAAGCAACCGCAAGTGTCGACTTGCAGACAGATGATCTTATGCAGGAAATAATTGAAGATAATTTTGCCCACTGCACGGTCATCGCGGTGGCTCATAGGCTGCAGACAATCAGAAATTATGATAGCATCGTAGTTTTCGAGCGGGGGAGGATCGTGGAGTATGGCGAGCCAGGAGCCCTCTTGGCAGATGCATGCAGCAAGTTCAAGAAGTTGTGGGATGCATGAGATGACGGGCGGATCTGGGCTTTTTATCGATGATCGGGACATGAGGTATTGTATTTGGAGAAAATGGGTCGACCTAGCTCGGGGTAGTAACAGTGGGATCGTATCATCTTGGGGAAATTCTAGATAAGAGGAGAGATTTAATTCATACCTAGGGGAAATTATTTTGGAGTTTAGCGATAGTACTCATGTTCTGACATGGCGCCCATCTCATCCCTTGTATCCGCGACGTAGAAAATTCGTTAGAAATCCGAATATATAATCTCCCTTTACTAAATTGGTATTTCGTAATAAGCAGCACGGCACTAGCAGTTTCACAGAGGTGCTCATGCTAAACTTTCGCCTTCAAAATGTAATAGATTTCGGATCTAAAGCCCCGACCCTCCCAAGGGATACCACTCAATAGTGGAAGAGAGACTGGGGGATTAGTTTTTTATCGGTTTTGAGTTCAAGACAAACAGAGTTCCTGGACAATATCTCACAGAAGATGAGACAATGGAGACCAAAATCGAGAGAGCGTCCCAGGGTAATCTCTCATGATAGATGAGACATTAGAAGCCAAATAATAGAGAGAGCTCGAAGACAGTCTCTCACGAGAAATGAGACATTCGAAGATAAATAATAAATAAATAAGATATGGAACTCAATAGTAATCTCTCACAGAAAATGAGACATTAGAAGCCAACTACTGAAGAGGGTCGTATAATAATCTCTCACAGGGAATGAGACATTAGAAGCTAAATCGAGATTTTTGAAATCTCCCGTGACGCAGTTACAGAAGAGATCGGGGTCTCCCCTTTTTGATGAGCATCAATCCTACCCGTACTGGTTGCATCGACTCTCGATATCCATTCGATGCACTTTGTACCGGTGCACCAGCTGCTTTGGAAGCTTAAGTTGGCGTACAAATGATTGATAATTCCAACAAGATCGATCAGCTGCCTCACGGTCTCGCCTTCCTGTTAATTCAGCCGTTTTTCGATCGACGCAATTTGAGATCCTGTGAGATTGTCGCAATCTAGATCACACCTGAACTTATTCGTTCAACGAATTCGTTTGTCTAGCTCTGAATGGAAGTACACTCGTTGTCACGAAGTATATCCATGACAAACCCTTCGTACCTTTCGTCCCACGATTTTCTCACTCCTTGGGAATCAATAATTTCTCCACTGTCTAATGTTCCGGTGCTGACTGTGGAAAAGGCTATTGATCGACTTGAGCTTTGAGGGTACTCCTCGTCCTCGGACTTTGGATTTGGGTTCATCGAAAGGGTTCTTGATCGAAATTCCATTCTAGAGTACTCTCCGTTCTCATCTTCCGACTTTGGCCTCGGGCGTCTTTCACTGTATGAGTTGCCGGGCAGGGAATCTGGTGTGAGCGGCGGAGGGAACTGCGCTGATGAAAGAGAGCCCACTGAAGAAGTCCTCTAAATCTCGGTCATTAACTTGATTGTCTTGGGGTCCAACTTGGTTCGTTTGGGTGAAGGCATGGCGCCCTCGGCCGCACCTTGTTGCCTCTTGGGAGAAATTTTATAGTTCTGCCTTCCTTTAAGACACTGTCGCCTGAGATTTCGTCAGCATAAGATCTGGTACAAAAGGGAGCATGAAGATTTTTTATATATTTACTTTACGAAACTTGAGGTTGGGAACGTCCAGCCAGTGGTAACAGAGCCATCTGTTGTTCCTCAGTACGTGGATAACAATGCCGCAGCCTTCGTCATGAGGACGTTGATTGACATTTGCTCAAAAGTTTCTAATAACTAGGTGAGCAAAAGCAGGTTGAGGATAGGTGAGGGGAACTTGCAGTAAGATATAATACCTTCTAATAGCTCCTGTTCATCACTGCTGCCAGCCGCTGGAAAGAAAAGGTATGAAATGCAGCGCGTCGAAAATGATGGTGAATTTGCTGATGAGAAAAAGACAGGAAAGAGCCGGTTGTAATGGATCCCCTGAGCTTGGTGCAGAATATGCAAATAACGAAAGAACACACCAAAGCAAAGAGTCACTTGCAAAAAATGATGATGGTGATATGAGAACTCATGGAAGGGAATTGAGAGAGCGATGTTTGTGAGATTCGTGAGACTCTTTTATGCTCCCAGAGCAAGCTAGCGGCTCTAGAGTCTGATGATGAAGAGTGATGCTAGTCTTTGAAGTGAATTGCGAGAATACTGACTTGGCTTATGAGTTTTCGAAGATGAGTTGCTTGATGGAAAGGAACAAAAGAGAAAAGGAGCAGTGGGGAAAGCCTGTTTTTATATCTCAATCTCACGCTAGTGGATTATAGCGCCATCTTTCATATCTTCGTTCTTGCCTCATAAGTTGGATTCTTGATCAAAAGTGAATTTATCTTCTCCTTAAGTCTTCCACCAACAGTGAAGATCAAGCCCAAGATTCAGTAATAGAGTCTATAGTGAAGAGAACAGGATTCACTGTTATTGGTTAATGATATCTATAAAAGTGAACTGTAATAGCCTTGTAAGGCAGCTAGCGCAGATGGATATTCACTTGTAATATAGGTGTTACGAATTCCAGATCCTGGAATCCATGACACAGATTTCAATGGCATAATCTTAGACTTGGACTTGTCCCCCGCGTACCATAAGAAAAAATCCAAACTGTCCCTGCAAATGACATTCTCAAAAGTGCCAATTCTTGACCTACTTTACATAGTCTTTTTTTCCACGTTCCAAATCAACTCAATCTTAGGCCTGACTAGACCAAGTATAAAGAGTCAAATATCAAAGGAGTAGTACTCGTGGGCAAACACTATGTGTCTCGATAGAATAGACTACTATTCACGACTTGTCCTTGTTTAACAATTATCACGAATCCCTACAGTTGTATCTAGATCCTTCTGTCTCATAGAGGTGCGAAACAAAAATACTGTATTATTGTCTCCCCACTTCAGTCGACAACCATTTCGCCCCTAGTCCGGCCTTTCCATTGCTACTTCAATTCAACTTTGAGGATAAAGACCTTTATTCGCTCTTTTGCATACCCGCAGATCTGTTCATAATGATAAGTCCAGCTATGGATGTACGGATAGTTGCTCTAGTAATTCAATGGTCACATTGGGCAGCACGCGATGACACGCCGCGATGGATCCTCTGTCTTCATCAGCTAGGGCATCTTCGCATCCTAGTTTGGATAATATTACGTAGCATCTTGGGTGGAGAGCTGGCTCTCAAGATTCGCGGGGAGTTGAAAGTTCACCTAGGTACGAAGCATGCTGGAGTTCTCGTAAGTATTATCGGGAAAAGTTGCGAGAACACCGACATCCTCGCAAGTGTTCTCGGGGAAAGTTGCGAGAGTGCCGATATTCTCGCAAGTGTTCTTGGGGAAAGTTGCGACATTTGGTGGCTCGACCCCAGATATTGAACCATCCAAAGATTGGTATTTCGCCAACACTCAAATATTCCCGGCTATTACTCGTCTGGATTGGAACTCATTCATTTTAGTGATAGTAGGCACTAAAGAGCCTAGCCAAATGGCCAACATGTCAAATTTGCAGCAGGGACAGGTAAAAAGCGAAGGTATGAGATATTCATTGAACTTCAACGCAGTCTAAAAGCAAGGTTCATGAGTCCAGCAACATCCCTCGGCTTTCGATAACAGCCCTTCCCTTGCCAGTAAGTAAAGTCTCTCATCGAATCAAGTTCTGCCCTCATATAAGCGTCTCACGAACTGAGCACTTGAATAAGGCCCAAATCCATGCCTCAAGACCAATGAGACCTATAATACTCGATTCCTCCCACTGAAATGATATTATCCACGTCAATACCGAGTCTACAACGAATTAGCAATGCCTAGAATATGACTATGTAGCATCTTACAGCTCCTCGACGTTATCAATAGTTTCCACATCTCCAACCTTCCCGAGTCCGATCATCTTGATCATGATACCAATCCCAGCCACTAATGCGTCTCGACCTTCTTTGTAGTCTGGGACGCTCAATTCGATCCGCTATGGATGGCGAGAATCGTCGTTATAGATGTCGCGTGGGACAACGGCTGAGAGTGGTATGGCTGGATGCGAGTCGCAATATTGGATGGCTGCAATGCCAAACCGGGAGTAGGCACGCAGAACTTTCTCTTTCGATTTGCTGTGGTATAACATGGTAACCGTGTCGCATTCTAGACTGTAGCAATAACGCTCGATAAGCTCGCGCATATCGACGGGTTCAGATGCGTCAGGAAAGTTGGCCTTTTCGAATATAGCTAGCATACGAATGCGGCGCTCGATGAAATCAGTTGTCCAGGTCGCAGGATCCTCGGAGTAGTTGCTATTGATTGACCAATCATTTGGAAGTGCGGTGACTGCCATGACGCTGTGCGGAGAATTTGACCCACTCTGTTGCGAAAAAGATGTAGGATAGGGGAGCAATGGGGATCTAGTGACATCTAATATACCCCTTGCCTGGGCCCGCAGTCACTGATAATTACGTGTCTATAATTCAATTGACATGTAATTTGGTGCCTGTCTGGTATTTCTATTTTGTAATCCACCTAACATGTAATTTGGTACTTCCCCAGTATTTTCTGCTCTGCAAATTCTTCTACGAAGCAAGAAACATCGACTTGAATAATTCACACCCGCCTACATTCTTTATTGAACCCCCGCCAGCCAGATGTGCAGACTGCGGCTTTCCCACAATTAAGACCAAGGGCCATTAAAGCATCGTAGGATACATGGATCTTTTCGGGGGGTCCTACTGGCACAACATTTCCACCAGCTTGTCTGCGAACGATCGTGCCTGCTTGCGGTCATACCTGTACCCCCCCCAAAAGTCCCAACAAACATCAACACTCTGCAAGTTTTCGATACGTTCAATAGCATCCATCCAGCTTCGCTCTATTGTCAAATGTTTAGTGTCGATCCGAATCTTCAAGTATTGCAACGATTCGCAAGCAGCTAAGCTAGTGAAGAGTGCAGAAACTTTGGTGGGCGAAGGGCTAAGTCACACCTTCTGTTACCCCACTGGGTATATTTGTAACAGAACACTCCCGCTGTCAACGCAGGAATGAAAAAACTAGTTAATATTTGTATTGCTCGCCTGTTTTGGCCAATATTATACATGCCAAAAGTTGAAATATTTTGAAGTCTTTGGTGGGTCTCGTGCATTGCAATCGGATTGAAATAACTTCAACAGGAATATGTCCTTTATTTGCAGTCCTATTCCAAATCTGTCCACCCTCGTTCGCAGTCTAATCAAGTCGGGACTATAAAGAACAGCGTTGTATCTTGCACATATTAGCCTATCAAAGTAGCGTAGTCTCTGTTGAATTATAAGACCCACTTTTATGGGCTGAATCAAGGGGCTTCCACCTCCTTCTGTACAGGGGTTAGTACCTCCAAAGAGCTATATATATAAGCTTTCAGATTCCCCCTTAGATCTCAGAATCCAGCCGTTACAACCACCATTACTCCCTCATTAGGAGTTCAACAGTCTCTAAGAAGTCAGCGTCTATTTTCCTCGGGTTTTAGAGCAATGAAATGAAGACAGATATACCTCCGGCCACTCTACTTATGTTACACTGGGGTTTCGGCTTCCCCCGAGCTTCTCTTCCGCCGCGGAAATAATCCTCGTTGTCCTTTTGAATCACCCCTCAACCTCTGCCACAGCTGAGTGGGCGGGCTTGTCGCATCCGATCCGCCAGGTTCAACCTCAGAACCGTCATTTTCAGGTTTGTGATCAGAGTCAGCATCCTCTTGCTCTTCCGATATTCCCGCGCCCGAATCTTCTCGGCTCAGAGTTGCTACTGGGGAGTCATCAAAGACTGCTTTCTCATCCTTCAAGATCTCTGATTCGCATCTGGCCAACAATTCTTCTTCGTTCTCATGCTGTGTCTGAGATGATAACCACTCTATACTTGCGCTAAGCTCATTTATGAGCGATTGAAGCTTTGCCCACCTTTTGATTCCGGATGGCATGTGCTTATCGATGAAATCGGCTTTTGAGAGCCATGTGATGATCTTTGGGAGCCATAATCTATATGTGAATGGGTACTTCCGCTGGGTATACATCCAGAGACAGAAAGACTTGACCCTATTAAATACTGCTGGCAGAAAAAGATGTGCTCCTATAAAATTCCGAATTTTCGTTATGTTCCAGGCTATTATAATAACGACGATCGATATAGCGAAGGACATGCCAACTATAAAGAGAGATTAACGAGTGACCATCAAGGGAAAAGATTCTGGAATCTTACACAGCCATCCAGAAGCTTGATGCAGTTGCCATAATGTACCGCCATTAGGACTTGGGTCTTGGGGGAATTATTGAATATTCAAGGCCATGAAAGAAGCCATAAAAGACAGAGGTAACTGTCTTATATCAGCTTTTTGATCTCTTCTGACAGAGGAGGTTCTTACGAAGAGAATAGTTATAGCTGTGAAGAGGAGGATAACCTGTTTCAATTAATACACTTCGGTTTTGCTTTTACAATAGCCCTTACAGTTCCCTGCCAAGTGACTTCTTCGCTCCCTTCTCGGGCGAACCTGGCCTCCCAGGCATTCGCTTGTCTTGATTTCAACTCTATGAGATGATTCAACTATATGACTTGTTAATCCTTGAAATTTGACATGAGCTAGCTTTTGATGAACCATAGTGAACTTACCGATTTGTAAATTCCGTCAGCTTGGCCAGCGAGTTTTTCAAAATCGCGGGTGTTGTTATTGATTTTCTGTTGGCAGGAAGAAAATACATCATCGCTTGATTGAACCTGGCTTTTCATGGCCCTAAGTTCAGCGGTAGCCTTTTCCAAAACGACGCTCTGGTCCTTGAGGACATGTTGTATGGTGCCTATTTCATCTTGAATATCTTTCACGTTAATCAATTGCTTCGTCTCGTCGTCAATTCGTAATAATAACTCTAGAAGATCTGCCCGACTAGGATTCTTGGCTTTCTTATCGCAGTGGTTGAGATTAGCTGAGTCTTTGCTAAAGTTCTGGAAAAGGCTTGTGACTTTATCAGACTACTCAAGTCAGCATCAAGGCCACTCGGTCGTAAGGAAACACATACCGCTTCCCCGATTTCGGACTCAAAATACTCGAGGAACTTTCCATCTTCCGCCGCCACTGATGGATCAAAGATATGGGTACATTTAGATGAAATCAGGTCCAGAAGACCAAAAAACGATGATATAAGAGGTGGCTTCCCTTCAAAGTTCCTCATACTATCAAAAAGATCGGGATCATTATGATCTTGTTGACACCACCGTTGTGGAAATGAGGTAATAATAGTATCTGGCTGAGAACCCCGTCCGGTCGGATCAGGCTGAAGAGCTTTTCTGCCTGGGATAAACCATATCCACACTTGGTCTACCATTAGTATTTTCATACTTTTGATGCGCTTCTGTCGTTCGAAGCGACCCATGGTATAAAAGTCTTTCTCTCTGGAGAGAGCCTTCTTCCTGTTGCGATATACTACCTGATCACAATCTCTGGACTCTGTATTTGGAAGCATGTAGTAGTAATACTGGTCAAGTGTTCTAGACGAAAGGTTAAACCCGAGTTGCTAGTTATAGAGAACAGGGGTTCTTACCTGCGCACCAGTAATGGTAATTTGTAGGTTAGGTATGCTGTGATAATGGCTTGCTTTGAGACTGTTGGATTAGTAGTTGATCCATCTAGAGCCTCGGTGTCAAAGGTTGCTTCCTCAATAACAATATCATTCGAAGTGGCCTGTTTGCACGAAGTATCAGCTTTTTCAGAGTAACACGAACTCCATGGTGACTGACAGTTTTATGTTGGCCCGAATCATAGCTAATAAGTATCAGATTCTGTTAATATTGACCAGACAAAGAGCAATTAAAGGTAAGGTTCAAACCTCGTTTTTGACTTTTCAACACTTTCGGTAATTGCCCGAGTCATGTTCACGCGTCCTTCGGTTGATTCGTAATCAAGAAAGGGCATCTAGTGGGAACAACTTAGCCTGGTTAATAGAACTAAAGCAACCCTTAAGAATACTCACGCAAATAGCTAATATATCAATCTTATCTGGATTCTCTTCTTGGGCATCCGCCTGTATAGTCTTTGCGAATGGACGCATAAATCGCTACTTCAATTTAGCTGCGCCTCTGATATATTAGATATTGCTCATTACGCTATGGGCATCCGGGCTATCATGCTTCTGTGTTATCCAGCTTGTCATAGGAATGTTAAATCCCATTTTAATGAAGAAGTCCTTCGCCTGGGATTAGAAAGGGGTTTAGTCTAGTAGATAATAGGTGCTGGTCACAGACCTGAACCCACGCCATCTAATGACAGTACTAAAATTAGCAATTTGTACATGAAATGTATTTTGGGTGTCGTTACATTGTTTGCAGGGATATGGAACCAGCGACAGAGGGATACTGGTGGCGGCCCCCCGCCGGCCATTGCTTCGCCCAATGTATGGCTACCCAGTGTATTACTCTTGTTTCCGGCCATCTCCTCGAGCATTCTTTCGCTTTTGACAGCCATCTCGAGCGCCTGCTTTAGGGTTTGATCAGGGTCTCCCTCCGACGAATATAACATTTCCTGGACACTTTTTCGATCAATGACGGTCTTCTTGTCTTCGTAAAATTCAACGGCAGTTATGACATGGGATTTGCAAGCATTAATCGCATCAGGACTAATCGTGGAGGGGTGATTTTGAACTTTCGAGACAAATTTTGACGCCTTCGAGGGCATCAAGAATGGTCGATGACTTAATAACCAGTGAATCATTTCTTCCTGGGATTTCATCTGACCGAATTGAGGGATTTCATTTTCCAGTTTCATTTTCCGCAGTTTCTCTGCAAGGTCTAGAGGTGAACTTGGCATAGAATCGCTATTTTTGGCGTTGATATTAGTGTCAACTTCTAGTAGTAATTGAACCATGGGTAGGGACCGATTTATAACCGCAAAATGAAGCGCTGTGTTGCCGTCTTTGTCGGCGATTCTCGCTGAGGCATGCCCTTTCCTTACAAGGTACTTGGCCGTCTTCTCTTGGTTGTTAAGAATGCTTTCGTGCAAAGCAGTTCGACCAAGCCAGTTTTGGCCATCGATTTCGATATCCACAACTCTGTCTCTCTGTAACAAGTACTTGACTCTTTCCAGGTCACCGTTTCTGGCAGCGTCTAGGAACTGGTGCAGGTTGACAAACGAGGAGAGCTTTCGTAGAACCTGGCGATAATCCGTGTCTTTTGTGTTTTCAAACGCACACATATCATGATATTTGCATGATAAGCCCGACATGTGGTGTGAAAAAACTTGAAGTTCATCAGTCCTCTACAATTGCAGTTAGCTTGCGGGAATCTGGTTGTACATTATAGATTACCAGGTCTGATGGTTGGAATGACCAGATTGGAAAGCCCGCGACTTTCGGACGGGAACTCATCGGCGCCCTCCGGTATGCAGCTGTTAGCTGACGTTGAGCTACACTCTTGAATGTCCTCGAGAGTTCTGCTAGCGTATCGGCTTTGTTTGCAAGAAATTCCTCTCCTAGGAGAGATTCCCCGCTACTCCTGTCCTTGGTAGTCAAGTGTTCGGCAAAGACGTTGATAAAATCCTTTGAATATTCAAAAGGTGTTCCGAGGAATACCACTCCAGCTGTCAATTGGTAGACCCTGGGATCGTTGGAGTCCGCTGCTAGAACCAAAGCCTTCTCCACAACAAAACCACCGTCACCATAAGCTACAAATATGATAGGGTGCTTGAGCAGGCTGTCCTCACTAGTGTATATCTTTTCAAGCAATTCTTTCGCCATGCAATCATAAAAGTCCGCCGTTAGCTTTGTATTCAAGCCAAGACGATAACCGAATTGAAAGACTCGCGACTCCGGAATAGCTTTGCACAACATATCATGATCTGTTAGCCACCTTACTGACTTTGGTTCCAGCGGCTTTTCAGGTTTTGAGGGAGTTTGCTTGGCAGAGCCGGATACGCTGGGGGGTGGGGTTCGCGGACTGTTCCTTCGAGAAGGCGGCATTTGGAAATAATCACGCACTTTCTCCTTTTTACTTTTGTTCTGGTCATCAATTTCCGCATTGATATCTGTGGGGGTGGTTGCTGGAGTCGCACGTCGATCCAAATGGGAGGTCTGGCTTGTGTTTGATAATACTCTCTGTAATCCTGAGAAAGTGCCCTCGTCAAGCGACGAGCGGCTGGATTTCGCGTGAGGATTCAACTTTTCTCGCTCATTCTTGATAGCAGCAATACCACTTTTCTCGGCCGATTTCAATTTCGGGGTGTATGCCCAAGTTGAATCTTCTTTTCCATCTCCAACGAGTACAAGATTGACCACTACAATATTCACTGGGTGGTTGAATGTCCCAGGATCATCGGGATCATGCCTCCAAGAGAGGGGTATTAAGAATGAGCCCTGCAAAGTGGCGGTTAGCCGGAGAGTCCCTACGCTCGCTCTACGGGTGTTACATTTGGAGTCTTTGGGCCCGCAGCAAAGGGCTTTGGACAAGGAGAGCTTGCTGGCTCCTCAATTCGGACATGGTGATCCGATGCGGATCGGAGGGGCCTCGGTGGCCGCTCCCCCTCGGGTTTCGTTTCTTCCGGCAAATTATCAGTCCTGTGCACCCCTGGCCATTTGAGGCTAGACTTCAGCGTTGGAGGAGGTGTTGTTGGAGGTGAAGTATGAGGTGGGTCCTGATTTGATGAGGTTTGGCCGCTGACGAGACTGACGTGAGATTGTGGTTGTGCTGAAGTCGTAACAATTTGTTCAGTATCTACAGTCGGTTCTATGATATCTGGAACGCCTGTAGCCTTATTCTCGGCCTCGCTTTGAGACCGATCATTTTTGAATGGCGAGCTGAAGCTTGTCGATGGAGTTGGCGGGGATATTTCAATGCGCGGCGAATTGGGTAGTGACATAACGGCTGGGAGACTTTCGCTCGAAACTTGATGATAGTGATCGTGTTAAGGTTTCGTGAAAGAGTCTGAAGCGAGCGGAGGAGCACGATGGAGGGGTTGAGGCTCCCACGGAGCTGAAAGCAAGCCATTCCAAAAGAATATTCAAGGGTGTGCACCAGCTCTGATCGCCTAGTAGCGTATCATCGAAGTCCTGCAGCCATGGTGTGATATGACAGGGTTTTGGCAGCCTCGTTGCAATCACCAGGACCTGCTGGCTGGATGTGCAATTGGTGCTTTGTTATTATTGTCCAATTACGAACCTTGCAGTACTTGCTTTTATTGGTGTGGATGTGGAAGATCATGCACTCTTCATAGGTCAAACTGGTTAAAGAGGCGAGAGCCACAGAATATATTAGGGGCTGTTCTAGAATAGATGACAGGGACCCCGCATCGAATCGAGGACGGATGGTGGGGTTTCAGAGGGGGATCACATGATGAAGTCATTTACGCTTTGCGGACTAGCGGCATCGGGCACGGCTGCGCACCTCGTGCGACACTTCAACGGCGACACAGCACGACGCAGCTGGCGGCGCAACGTTTTGCAGCTGGTAAACTTGCGATGCGATGATAGATTGCGACCGTCTCGATGCCGTATCGATGTTGTTTGGGAAATTTAAACAGGGTTGGGGCGGGTGCGACGTGTGCGCGCAGCGGTCCCAAAAGTCGTAAAAGTCGTGGGGTCGCGAACCTGTCCCGCGCGCCAACCCGCCTTTGGCCTTACTAGACCAACCTGCCTCGCTAGCGAGCCCGCCGTTTCCCTACTAGACCACTAGTAGCTACCAGGATCTGGTTAAATGAATCGAATTTAGTAAAAAAGTTCTCTAGGATAACCTCTTGGTTTTTAGTGTCTAATTGAGAATGAAAAAAACTATAATTAAAATAACTTGCGATTAATTTAATATTTATAAAATAAAAATAAAAAATCAAGATTTTATTATATGAAATTAAAAAGGATTCAATTTTAAATTTATTAATATAATTATTAATTTTAGAGTATTTATCTTCTTCCTTTTTACTTTCAAATAGTAAAATAGTATACAGGTGGAGTCCCTCGTCAGCGCAGCGAATATATTGTCGTCCTCCTCGATATCGTCGACAGAACTAGCCGGGCTACCATATCCACTTAGTTGTTCTCGATCGCTTTCTCCGTCTGTCTCACTACTCCCGCCACTCTGATCATGGCCCCTAGGTGAACTTCCTTGTTGTGAGTCAATAATCTCGGCCTCATAATCTCCGTGATGGACCTCGGAAACTGCTTCGAATTCGATATGGGTAATCTTACGATACTTGCAAGATCCGCGGTGTTCACATTTCCCGTCGACACATAACTCGGCGTCCACGAGGAGTGCGTAGCGGAGAATAATCAGTTGTATTTCTGTTGGTAATTTGGTCCAGTTGAATATACCCGGTTCGGCAGTAAGACAAGCCAGATCACGGCATACAGAACAATATACCCAACAGCGACGAAACGTACCTGGTAATCATACCCTGCTCATGAATAGCATCATCTATCTGCAACCAAATTTTGTGTTGTTCTTCGCGGATTCGATTTTCGTCTTCTCTAAGATGGAGCTAAGGTTCCGACTACCACCTCCACTCGCCATCTGTCAATACTTTGGCTAAGTCGAGACGCCTGGCTATACATTTGGACTCCTGTTCGAGCTCTGCTATTCTCGCGACCAACTCCTGACGATGCTGTTGTTGGCGTTGGGGGGAAAGCGTCTACGTTGACTTGATTAACTCTTCATGCCGGTGCTGCTCTACCGCGGTCCTTAGGACTATTCAGCATTGTGGGAAGTTTAAGAGAAAAGCTTCAAAATTTTTGCGTCGATGCCATTAGTTTGCACGTAGAGTTTTGATCTCAACGCAGAAATATCTAAGGAGGTCGCAACGACGTTGACATAATTATCGCTTACGGTATTGTCGCTCCCAATGTGAGTCAGCGAAGCTCACTAATGTAACCTGGATTCACTAAAACAGTGTGGTACATTGAAGGGACACGTTTATAGAGCATTTTGCAGTCCAAAATCAGATTTAGTTCATCGCGGTTGTATTATTTTGTAAAGCAGCAGTTGACTGGACATCCTAGTGGGTGTCTAAAATATGATGCTAGATTTTGCTACCCCGAGGCCCCTAGCAACCGTCAAATTTATCATCGGCTAGAATATGCCCCCTTTCTGATCAATCACATTGTCTTACATAACTAGACATTTTACCGGTCTTGCCCAAGAGGTTCTGGCATCCTCTAGGTTCGGGCGGGGGGGGGGGGAAAC